>OLFS01000761.1_pt1 | contig 28940 bp, 20 predicted proteins | sample 1605491 | NCBI WGS metagenome assembly OLFS01 (sample SAMEA3888921, study PRJEB22519) | human gut metagenome | biome: human gut; feature: human-associated habitat; material: faeces | place: Denmark | collected 2011 | reverse complement strand
CCTGGCACAGGGCGCGAAGTACGATTTCCTGGACCGCAGGCTCCTTATACTGGGTGGACCAGCGGACGCCGGTACGCTCAATCATAACCTCTGCCACGGCTGCCCCTGCTTTGGCAAACAGCGCTTCGGAGGGTTTCTGTCCAATGAGGACCTGTTCTGCCTTCTCCACCCTGTCAGGCTGTACAAAGATACAACCCGGTGCAATTCTGGCCTCTGTGATGGTTCCCTCAGAGTCCATGGTAAGGGCGGCCGCACAGTTAAGCCTGGATATGGCCAGTGCCTTTCTCCTGCCCAGCTTGGAAAATCCCATTCTGGTTCCCTCAGGCAGTTTCTTCACCACGAATTCACGGATGAATTCTCCCGGCTGAAGCTTAAGGCTTCCCTTTCCCTCATAAAAATCCTTCAGAGGGCTGATGCGTTCCCCATCCTGCCCATACACCCTGATAAGGGCGTCTGCAGCAATCAGGGCAGGCAGCGGGTCAGAGGCAGGGAATGCATTGCCTATGCTTCCGCCCAGGGTGCCGCGGTTGCGTATCTGCGGGGAACCCACAGTTGCGCTGGCCCATCCCAGAAAGGGGATGTGCTCTGCAATAATTTTTGACTGCTCCAAATCCGTGTGTGTGGACAGGGGGCCGATGTAGACATACTCCTCATCCTCGCTGATATAGCGCAGCTCCTTGTCTAAATAGGTGATGTCAAGCAGACACTGGAGGTCCTTCCAGCGTTTATCCTTTTCATGAATCTGCACCATGATATCCGTGCCCCCGGCGACGATACGGGCCTTGCCGCCGTATTCCTGCAGCACCTTCACTACGTCGTCCAGGGAAGCGGCCCTGTGATACTTATACTGAATCATTTGCCGAATCTCCCTTCTACTGTAATTTATGTCCCAGCAATACTGTCTCTAGGTCTGCAGGATTCTCATAGACCCGTCGGCCGGTGGCGTTAAAGATGGCATTGGCAATGGCTGCCCCCACGCCCTCGGTGGCTGGTTCTCCGATGGATTTTGCCCCATAGGTACCTGCCGGGTCCTGGTTTTCATAGATATTAATGTTCATTTTCGGTGCGTCCATGGAGGTGGGAAGAATATAGCTGTCAAAGTTCTTTGTCTTCTGGCCTCTCTTTCCGGTAACCACGTCCTCTGTCACCGCAAAGCCCTGGCCCATGACAATGCCTCCGTAAATCTGTCCCTTTACAAGGGCCGGATTAATGGCTGTACCCACGTCGTGGCTGGCTGTTACCTCCAGCACATCCACATAGCCGGTTTTCATATCCACTTCCACTTCAGCCACAATGCAGCCGTAAGCAAAGGTGGGGAATGCTTTTCCCTGGCCTGTTTCGTGGTCCTGAACCAGCTCCTGGGGCTTAAACCATTCAAAGGCAGCCATCTGCTTGCCGGTCCAGAGACAGGAATTGCAGACACCGGAGAAGGGAACCTTCACATCCGGGTATTTCTTCAAATAAAACTGGCTGTCTAACAGCTCCACCTGGTCCGGGGTTATCCTGCTGTAATCCAGGGTTCCCTTCTTAAGGCCGTATGTCTTCTCGATTTCCTCCAGAGGAAGGCTGTGGAGCTCCAGAGCATTCTGAATCATGACTCCTTTTAACTTCTCTCCTGTCTTCCTGACAGACTGTGCTCCCATAACCGTTCCTCTGGAAGCAACGGTCATGCCGCAGTCCGGTATGGTGTGGGTGTCAGTGCCGAAGAAACGGACCGCGTCATAGCTTACGCCCAGGGCCTCTGCCGCAATCTGGGCATAGGCTGTCTTTAAGCCCTGGCCGTTCTCCGCCAGACCGGAGTTAATCATCACGGAACCGTCCTCGTTGCAAATCATCATACATCCGGATGCATCCGGAGACTCGGCTCCCAGGCCTGAACCCCTGTGGCATACGGCCAGGCCGATGCCCCTGCGCCTGCGGCTTCCCTCAGGCTGGTTTAAGTAGGCTGCGTGTTTCTCCTTATAACCGGTCTGTTCCGCCGTTGCATCCATGATTTCCCGGATGACGCAGTGTTCCACAGGAACGCCGGTGGCTGTCAGTGCCCCGTCGTGGAGAAGGTTCTTGCGGCGGAATTCCAGCTCATCCATGCCGCAGGCCATGGCCAGCTCCTCGATGAACTGCTCCTGCGCCCAAATCAGCTGTGGGGATGAATAGCCTCTCATGGCTCCGGAGTGCACATTGTTTGTGAACACGCCGTATGTATCTGTGCTGATGTTGTCAATCTCATAAGGGCCTGCTGAATGGACATTGGCCCTCCAGTTCATGAACTGGGTCTGGTTATTGTAGGCTCCGCAGTTATCCACCTGCTCGCCCTGCCAGGCCACAATCCGGCCGTCCTTTGTAAGTCCGGCCTTGTAGCGCAGACGGAAGGGATGGCGCTTTGCAGATTCCAGGAAGGAGTCCTCCCTGTTAAACACAAACTTCACAGGCTTTTTCGTCAGGCTGCACAGGTAGGCGCATCTGCCTGCCACCAGCCCTGCTCCCTCTTCCTTGCCTCCGAAGGTGCCGCCTAAGGTTTCCTGCACCATGCGGACCTGGTTCATGGGAACTCCCAGCACATCCGCCACATAGCGTCTTGTAAAGAAGGGGTTCTGGGAAGCGGAATGCACGGTCATAGCTCCGTCGTTGGGGTTCAGGTAGCAGACGCATGCCTCCGGTTCAATGTAAGAGTGCTCAATGTACTGGGTCCTGTATTCCCTTTCCAGAACAATGTCAGCCTTTTCAAATGCTGCATCCGGGTCGCCTTTGCGGATATGGAACATGGATTCCCTGAAAATATTGTCGGGATATTTTTCATGGACAGCACAGGCGCCCTGGCTTAAGGCCTCCTCAATGGTATACACGCCCGGAAGCTCCTCATACTCTGCATGAATCGCCTCCAGAGCCTCATCCACCAGCTCCTTTGACCGGGCCGCAACCATGGCCACACAGTCACCGGAGTAACGGATGGTATCGGTCAGGTACATGTACCCTGCCCAGCTTCTGGTGCGGGGCATATCAAAGCAGGTAACCACTGCCTCCACACCCGGAATCGCTTTTGCTTTTTCAGCATCAATGGACACTACTTTGGCACTGGAATAGGGGCTTCGCAAAACTCCAGCGTAAAGCATTCCTTCCATATAGATGTCCGCTGCGTAGCGCGCCCTTCCTGTTACCTTATCCACCCCGTCAATACGGGGTACGCAGTGGTTAACCACAGAAAAATGTTTTTCGCCTACTTTTGTTAACGGCATTCTGAATCTCCTTTCCAGAACCTCTCTGTCTTTTCTTCCATCTCCCTGCGCACAGCCTCCTTGTCAAGGGTCACCAGCTTTCCGTCCCTCTTAAGCCATGCGCCTCCCACCATCACGTTTATCACATTCTGGGGGTTGGTAAAAAGTACTAATTGGTCATATACGTTATGTTGATTGATAGGGGTGGGTCTGGCCATATCCACGGTAATCAGGTCGGCCAGCATGCCTTCCTTAATGACGCCCGCCTCTATGCCCACAGCCCTTGCGCCCAGCTCTGTGGCCATGCAAAATACCTTCTTTGCAGGCATGGCCTGGGGGGCCTTATGGTAGCCCTTGTGTATCAGGAACGCGCCCCGCATCACTTCAAAAAAGTTGTTCACATAGCCGTCTGTGCCCAGGCCAACCGTCATGCCTGCATCCAGCATCTTCTCGATGGGAGCGATTCCGCCTCCCACCTCGCAGTTGGACAGGGGCATGGAAATGGCCTTTACGTCCTTTTCCGCCAGAATGGCTATTTCCTTATCAGTGACCTGCACCAGCTGGGAAGCCAGGACATTTTTGTCCAGGCATCCAAAGCCGTTGTATGCCTCCACAGGCGTGGTTCCCAGATGCTCCCTGGCCCATGCCGGTTCAAGGTCGCTTTCACTCATATGCATGTGAAGCAGGCAGCCGGCTTCATCTGCCATATGCTTTGCCTCACGTATGAAATCCTCGCCGCAGGTAAACAGGGTGTGAATGCTCATGACGCCTTTCACCAGGCCGTCTTCCTGATTGCAGGCCATGGCAAAGTCAAAATTCTCCTTCAGGCCCAGCCTGCCGTTCTCTCCGCTCTTTCTCTCACAGGCTTCAAAGGACAGTCGGCCGCGCAGGCCGGCCCTTTCCACCTCCTCTTTTTCTACCTCAAGGGCGCCGGGAATGGAATTAGGTCCTTCCAGGATATCCACAAAGGATGTGACCCCGGAGTCAATCATCTCCACGCAGGCCCACCTGGTTGTGATTCGCGCCAGGTCATGGTCCACTCTGTCCTCCACGTAGGGCCACCAGAAATCCTCCAGATAATCGGAGAAATCCGTTACCATTGCCTCTGCCGTAATGCCGTGGGAAAGAACGCCGTACATGTGGTTGTGCCCATTTACAAAGCCCGGAAGAAGCATCTGTCCCGGAAGGCAGATTGTCTGCGCCTCCCCGCTGCTTCCGTTCCCAAGCGTATCCCATGGACCCACACAGGCAATCCGTCCTTCTTCAATCCGGACGCCCCAGCCCTTTTTCAGGCCCTCAGGCGTCAATACATAGTCTGGTTTTATAATGGCCGCTGCCAGATTTCCATTTTTTGTCATTATTTACTGCCTCTCATATTTTCTATAAGTATCGTTCCACTTATGACCTTCCAAGCGGTTGGTGATATTGCCTCTCACACAAAGCTCCTCCGCTGCCTTCTGGGCTGCCCGGAGCTCTGTCTTTTCATCCTCCACCGTAAGGATGACGCCCTTTTCCATAACCGCCCTGCCGTCTACATACACATCTGTAATGTTCTTTAAGGATGCGGAGTACACCAGGGTGGAGCATGGATTGTGAAGGGGCACTGCCTTGACGCATTCATATGGGTCAAAGATTACCAGGTCAGCCTTCTTGCCTGCCTGGATGGAGCCAATCTCATCCTCCATGCCAATAGCCCTTGCGCCGTCAATGGTGGCCATCTCCACTACTTTCTCAGCTGACATGGACAGCGGGTCCCTGGTAGCGCATTTCTGCATCAGGGCCGTGTTCTTCATCAGCTCTATCATGTCGTTGGCGTTGTTGGAGGCTGCTCCGTCCACGCCCAGGGAACAGGTGACGCCTGCCTTTAAAAGCTTTGGAATCGGGGCCACGCCTGAGGACAGGTACATGTTGGAACATACGTTGTGGGAAATCTTAAGGTCATATTTTCTTGCCTTCTCGATATCCTCATCCGTCAGATGTACGCAGTGCACCATCAGTACGTTGGGTCCGCAGATTCCCATGTCAATCATGGCGTCTATATCCCACTTGCCGTGAATGCCCTTGGCTGCCTCTCTGTCAAACTCTGTCTCGGAGATATGTACGGTGAAGCCTGACTTATATTCGTTGGTCACCTTCCACAGCATCTGCAGCGTCTCTTTGGTATTGGACCACATGGCTGCCGGAGCCACCCAGATTTTGATGCGGCCGTTGTCGCAGTTGTGGTAACGCTCAAAGATGTCCCTGACACCCTTCTCAATGTCGTCCTTCTGCTGTGTGATGCCCGGATGCACGCCGTACTCAATACCGGTGTCCATACAGCCCCTGCCGAAGATGCCGCGGATTCCCAGTTCTCTCATGGCCTTTATAACGCCGTCGTCCAGTCCTTCCCTTGGATGGGGGTACATATAATCCACATTGGTGGTGATGCCGCTGTGGATGCCCTCCATCAGGCCCAGCATGGCGCCGTGGTAGCAGTCATCAGGAGTCAGATTGGTGGCTGCGGGGAAGGTCATGGTTTCCAGCCAGTCCTTTAATACCATATCATCTCCCAGTCCCCTAAGCAGGGTCTGGAACAAATGGTTGTGGGTGCTTACAAAGCCGGGGAACATTACCCTGCCCTCCAGGTCCGTCACCCGTTCACAGTCCGTATACTTGGCCTCCAATGCCTCGGTGGGTCCCACCTCCGCAATCCGGCCGTCCTTCACAGCTACCGCACCGTGAAAAAATATTTCCCTGTCAGGATTTACCGTTACAATGATTCCGTTTTTAAACAAATGGTTAATCATAATCAAAACTCCTTTTCTCTCTGATTCACACAATTAAGCTTTCGCTGTCTCCAGTTCATTGCCGTTTTCAGATGCAGCGCCGTCCTCTTCTGTCTGGCTGATTTCCCTTATATACTCTGCCTCCACTTCCTGGTCCGTCTGGTCCTTTGGAAGAATCAGGTTCAGGACAATGGCAAATCCGGCCACCAGGATAATGGAAGACTCCCCGAAGAACATCTGCACATACTCACCCATGCCTGACAGTGTATCCTTAGCCAGGGAGATGCCCAGTCCCAGTGCAAGGGCAGGTCCGCATATAAGCATGGCCCTGTTGGTGAATCTGGCTCTTGCCACCAGGCTCATGCCTGACATACATATCATGGAGAATACCACGATTGTGGCTCCGCCGATGACGCAGTTAGGTATGGTGGAAAGCACGCTGGCCAGCTTGGGGCAGAAGGCTGCCGCGGTCAGAGTGATGGCTCCCCATCCCATGACCCACCGGTTACAGACCTTTGTCAGGGCTACGATACCGGAGCACTGGCTGTAGGTTCCTGTGGCAAAGCAGTTGAAGAAAGAGGAAAAGATACATGCAATGCCGTTGGCGATAATGCCGCCTCTCAGCTCCTCGTTCTTGGGCTGCCTGTTCAGACCGCCTGTGGCTGAAACCGTGAAGTCTCCTGACATTTCCACTGCATTGATAAAGAACAGCAGGATAAAGACCAGAACAAAGTTCAGGTGAAACTCCAGTTTTCCAAATGCCATTGGCCTTGGAACAGCAAACCATGCTGCTTCGCTGATAGGCGCGAAGTTTATGTATCCGCAGATGGCTGCTATGACATATCCCACAATCATGCCGCCCAGTACGGCTGCCGCGCTGACCATTCCTTTGCCGTATCCGTTGAGAATCAGGATGGCCAGAATGACTATCAGACCAATGACAAAGTTGTGAAGCTGACCCATGGACGGGTCTCCCTGTCCGCCTGCCAGATTATAGGCAGCAATGGGGAAGCAGGAGATGCCGATGGAAGTGATGATGGTCCCTGTCACAACCGGCGGGAAGAATCTCCTAATTTTTGGAAGAGCGAAACCGATGACAATGGACACCAGACCGCCTACTAACTGCGCCCCAAACAAAACCCCTAACCCATAATTGACAGATACGGAAATGCAGATGGGAAGAAATGTGTATGTCAGTCCCATCATGACAGGCAGCCCTGACCCGAATTGAAGATTGCCGAATCGTATGGGGAATACCTGCAGAAGTGTGGCCACGCCGGCTCCCAGGATGGAGCACTGCAGAAGCAGTGTAGCGTGCGAAGTGTCCATGCCGCATGCATTTGCCACCAGAATCATGGGAACAATGTTTCCCACGAACATGGCTAAAAGCTGCTGGAATCCCAGCGGAAATGCCTGTGCGAATGGAGGGCGTCCATTTAATTCATAAATAGAGCCTGTTTTGATAGTTGAAGTACTTTTGGATGCATTCTTATTCATGTTGTTCTCCTTTAACTGATTAAGAATACGAAAGGGGGCTTCTTCCCTTCGGGTGTTCCTGACTTCGTCGTTACCCACCCTGGTTCCTGCCGGGGTGTGCCTGTGGTATGGTACTTTATCCGTCCAGTGTACAGGCTTGACAGATAGACTAAAGCCGGAGAAAAGCCTATCTGACCAATGTGTTCCTGAGTAAATAGTTGCCGGCCGGCACATCTGTCTTAAATGCGCCGTCCTCTATGATTTTTTGCCCTCTCAGGAATACATGCTGGACTTTATGTGAAACTACCATGCCCTGGTAAGGGTTGTAGTCTACATACTGCCTCTGTGTGCCGGAATCGATGACATGACTGCTGTCCGGCCGGATTATCACCAAATCAGCGTCGCTGCCTGGCTGTATCACTCCTTTCCTTGGATATAAACCAAATATTTTTGCTGGATTTTCCGCCGTTATCCTGGCGATGTCGCTGTATGTAAGTCCATGGCTCTCAGCCAGGGAATACATCAGCTCCAGCCGGTTCTCCACACCCGGCAGACCGTTTGGTATGAGCCGGAAGTCCTCCAGGCCCAAATCCTTCTGGCCTTTGTAGTTAAAGGAACAGTGGTCCGTGGAAACCGTATCCACAATGCCCTGCATGATTCCCTGCCACAGGGCTTCCTGGTCTTTGCTGCTTCGCAGCGGCGGGCTGCAGACATATTTGGCCCCCTCAAAACCTGGAAGACGGTACTTTTCCTCTGTCAGGAACAGGTATTGGGGACAAGTCTCGCAGTAAACCCTCACTCCCTCTTCCTTTGCTTCCTCTATCTCCTTCAGCGCCTGTCTGGTGCTGGTGTGGACTATGTATACCGGAGCTGTGAGAAGTCTTGCCATGTCAATCATCCGTGACACGGCCTCATGCTCCACCTCATTGGGCCTGGACAGCGGATGGAGGGATATGTCCGCCGGACCTGCGGCCGCCAGTTCCTCCCGGCGCACATCCAGGATGTCGCCGTTTTCACAGTGTATCATCAAAAGGACACCGTGTTTTTTCATCAGGGCCAGAAGCCGGTACATATCCCGGTCCTCCACTCCCAGGTCTCCTTTGTAAGCCGTGTAAGCCTTAAAAGATGTGACTCCCTGGCGAATCATGGAACGGATTTCCTCCTCCATGCCCTCATCATACCGGGACAGGGTCATGTGGAAGGAGTAATCAGCAAAGGACCGTCCGTCCGCTTTCTCATGCCACCGGTCCAGACCGCTCTGGAGGCTGGCTCCGTATTCGGGTTCCGAGAAATCAATCACTGTGGTGGTTCCCCCGGCCACAGCCGCCCTGGTGCCGCTCTCAAAATCATCTGAAGTCATGATGCCGCCGCAGGGCATGTCGAAATGGGTATGGGCATCGATTCCTCCCGGCGCAACCAGACAGCCGGATACATCCATTACCTCTTCCCCCTCAAGGGGTTTTAGGCCCGGACCAATCTGTACAATCCGTTCCCCGCTGATGCGGATATCCTGCCGCACACATTCCGTCCCGCTGATAACGGTTCCATTTTTTAACAGCATCCTTCTCACCTCTTTGTCCTGTGTTTTATTTCAGGCCCATATTTTTCATGGGTCCCCATCATGCTTTATCCGGCTGAACAGCTTTAAACTCCTGATTTCACCGTTATTATCGTTAATTTTTAGACAAACATGAACAAAAAAAACAAGAGCCGCAACGCTTTGTCAAAGGTTGCCAAACTCTTGTTAGGGTTAACAAAAATTTTTCTCTCCTGCTGGAGTTTTTTGATTATGTCTACATTTTACATCTTAATCTCAAAATGTCAATATACTACCAAAAGATTTTCGCCAAACATTGCATTTTCATGTATTACTAACAAATCTACCCTCTGTTCTTTGTGATATTTTCCGATAAATCAGTTATTCTCGTCTAAAAATAACGACAATTCAAATTTGTCTTTTTATGATTCGGAAGGCAGAACCCCCTGCCTGGAATGATATGGGCAGGGGGTGGACCAGTGGGGATGGAACTGTAATTTTGTATATAACATTTCGTGCGGGAAAAGAAAAAAATTTCTTTTTTTTGGGTATTTTAGAAAATGATTGTTATTTTTCTGTCATTAAGGAATGATAACGCAATCAACATTTTTTAAAAACATCCGGGATATATCATAAGCATATTTTTTCTTTTATGTATTCAATGCTTAATTCATATACCCGGTTCTTCCATCCGACGGAAGTGAACTGATGATTCGCTCCTTTTATTATTTCCAGGCGCGCTTTTCGCCCATACAGGTCCAGATAGGGCCCCACTGCGTATACCGGGACCTTTTCGTCCAGCTCACCATGTATCAAAAGGACTTCTCTGTCATATCCCTCTGCCTGCTTAACAATGTCCGTCCTTCTTACTTGTGAAAGAAACTCACTGGACATCATAAGTCCGCCAATATCATAGAATTCTTCATAATGACCGGGAACAGCGTGGACACGGCTGCTGATATCATAATAAACAACATTTCCCGGCGCCCACATAACGGCTCCCTTTGGCTGAAGTTGGGGAATGATATTTGAGACAATTGCGCCTCCCATGCTGTGTCCTACAGGAAACATGTTGTCTCTATCACACCACGGCTGCTCCCTGGCCCACAAATAAATGGCCTTTGCCTGCTCCACCTCATCCAGATATCTCATTTCCGAAAAATCCCCGTCACTTTCTCCGCATCCATAAAAATCAAATTTTACACAGGCAATCCCATTCCCGGCACAATTTCTGGCAAACAGTTCATGAAGACGCATCTGGCCTATCCGGTCCACACAAAAGCCGTGATAAAAACAAACCGTTGGGAAGGGACCTGTTCCCTCAGGAAGCCTTACATCTCCCCTCAGCAGCCTGTGATTTACTTCCAGTTCAACATTAATAAACATCCCTCATCCTCCTATCAACCGGTAAATGTGTATCCCAGCAGCTTAGGCAGGAACATTGTTATCTCCGGGAATACGATTAGTAATGCCAGCAGTATATACAGAACGATTATCATGGGGAACGTATCTTTAAAGATTTCCTCAAACGTGGTTTTTGATACCCTTTGGGCCACAAAAAGATTCCCTCCCATGGGCGGTGTAATCATTCCAATACACAGGTTAATTACCATGATGATGCCGAAATGAAGCGGGTCATAACCAATGGCAATTGCAATAGGCGCAAAGATTGGACCAAACAGTACAATCGATGATATAGTGTCCAGAAACATACCAATGATTAGAAGAGCGATATTAATCATCAGCATAATCATGGCCTTCGAACTGGTTATGGACAGCATCCAGTCTGTAATCATGGTGGGAACACGGTTCATGGTTAGTATACGCCCAAAAGTATTGGCAGCGCCGAACAGTATCATAATAGTAGCTGAAGTGATGGCTGCATCAAACATAGCCTGACAGAAATCCTTCCAGCTAAGATGGTGATATATAAAAACAGCCACAATAATTGCATATACAACACCAATAACAGCTGACTCTGTCGGAGTAAACACCCCGGAGTAAATACCTCCCAGGATTATAACCGGCATCAGGATAGCCGGAACTGCTTCCTTCAGCACGGCAGCTTTTTCCTTACCAGTCTTAGTCTTGGCTTCATTTCCTTGATAGCCCCGCTTTCTGCTGGCAAGATAGTTGTAAATCATCAGGGCAACTCCCATGAGGACTCCAGGAATGATTCCTGCGATAAACATATAAGACACGGAAACCCCAATGGTAACTCCGTACATAATCATAGGAATGGACGGAGGAATAACAGGCCCGATTGTGCTTCCTGCCGCAATCAACGCACCGCTGTAGCCTTTTGAATATCCCTGGGCAGTCATGGCTCCTATCATAATTCCGCCAATAGCAGCCGCTGTGGCCGGACCAGACCCTGATATGGCCGCAAAGAACATAGAAGCTACGATAGCAGCCATGCCCAATCCTCCCGGCATAGTTCCTGTCATCATTTCTGCCACATCCACCAGTTTTTTTGCTATGCCTCCCCGCTCCATCAGGCTTCCTACCAACATAAAAAACGGTATTGCCATTAATGAAAATGAATCAATGCTTGTAACCGTGGACTGTGCAAGCATCTGTGTCATATTGCTTCCTGCATTGAATACGGAAAATGTTGCCACGCAACTCAGACCCAGACTCACCGCAATCGGGACAGTGCCTAAAAGACATAAAAATAATACACCCAGCATAATTCCAATCATGACTCTGTCCCCTCCTTCCCAGCGTTCATCATCTCCCCTGCCCTGCGCTGTATAATACGTATACTCATGCCAGCCATACCCAATACCCCTGCAAGATACATAATCCACTTGGGAACAAAGGGCAGGGCGGAAAGAACCTGCCCCTGGTTCCGTATCAGACTCATAAGCTTAAATATCTCATAAGACATATATATCCCATAGACAGCCGCAACTGCATCACCCACAAAATACACGGCTTCAAATATCCTTGGGTCTTTCTTAAACGCCAGCGATAAGGCAGTCACTCTCATATGGGCATTAATCTTGCCTGCCCAGCTGATACCTGCAAATGATGTCCATACCAAAAGCAGTCTGGCCAGCTGTTCACCCCAGGAAAGGGTAAAATTAAATATAAATCTTGTAAACACATTTAACGCTATGATTATGGTCATGACAAGAAACATGCATATAATGATATACTTCTCAATTTGGTTATAAAAAGGTTCCTTCTTCTCTGTCTGTTCCATGTTGTTCTCCTTATATACAAGGCATTTCATTACTTCATATACTTTTTGTTAATTTCATCAACCTTATTTACCAAACCTTCCCCTATTCCGGGAACATATTTATCATAAACCGGCTTAGCCGCATCACGAAATGCCTGACGCTCTTCATCTGTAAGAGAAATAATTTCATTGGTGCCATTGCTTCCAATTTTTTCTTCCAGTTCAGCTTCATTGGATGCAGAAAGTTCACGCTCATAGACAATCATTTCATCCACACATTCCTGAATTAATGCCTGGTCTGAGGCCGGGAGGCTGTCCCACCATGCTTTGGACGCTAACAATGGACTGGTATCGTAAATATGGCCTGTCTTAATAATATACTTCTGTACTTCGTATAGCCTGTTTCCATCAATATTAGCAAACGGATTCTCCTGGGCATCCATGGTTCCGTTCTGAAGAGCTGTGTATAATTCAGAGAACGCCATAGGCACCGCAGACGCTCCAAGGGCATTGAAATGGTCAATATGCATCTGATTTTCCATGACTCTGATTTTGAGCCCCTTCATATCTTCCGGTTTGTGAATCTCCTTATTTGCCGTCAAATGTCTCCAGCCGGTAGCCATCCATGTCATACCTCTAAATCCGGCCGGTTCCAGATTACTAAATATTTCCTGCCCTACCTCTCCATCCAGTACTTCCTCAGCAGCCTCGTTAGACTGGAACAGATACGGAAGGTCCAGAAGAGCAGTGGAATCTGTAAACGCCCCAAGGAACGCAACAGAAGATATTGCCATTTCCAATGTTCCCATCTGAAGCTGCTCTAATAGTTCTGTATTATTTCCCAATGCAGAGGCTGGAAATACATCCACGGTAATTCTCCCCCCCGTTTTCTCCTTCAGCATATCTCCTAATTTATGGGATGCCAGGTCAATGGGCACCCCCTCCTGGCTCACATGGGCAATCTTGATAACAATAGGCGTTCCCTGGGTGTAGTCCGTATCCTTATCAGCTGACCCGGTGTCGGCAGACTCCGCCTTTTCCTGTGTCTGTTCCTTGTTGGATTCTGATGTCTGTGCTGCTGATGAAGACGTTCCTCCCCCGCCTCCGCAGCCGCTTATAGTAAGCGCTGCAAGGGAAACCGCGGATACGACTGCCAATAACTTTTTTCCTGTCTTTTTCATTCTTATAATCCTCCCGTATATTATTTTGCTTATGGACTGTTCCAATACTTCCTGTATGTTTTAAGTATAACAATGCCGTTATTGCAAAACAATATCCGGCGAAACTAATAAAAAGGGAGCGTTATTATATTAATTGCACATCATCTGTCAATGTGCATATAAATATACGCCCCCTTCCGCCATGAATCCCTCTTTTATGTATGCATTTAAGCAAATCTCTGTGTATCTTCCCCAATTTATCTTTTTAATTATTGTATTAAAAGCACATTTTTCTATGGCATAAAAATTGATATACTTAAAACAACAACATATAGGAGTGACACATTTATGTATCTTGGTGAACTGGACCTTCAATATTTAATAAACAGTATTCGCAGTGTGTGCAGCAAACCCATATTCATCCTGAACCCTAACTGGGCAGTCATTTCCTGCACACACCAGGGATTCACGGGATACGCAGAGGAGATTGCTGCTTACTGTGCATCGGATAATGACTATACCGGCGCTGCCTCTCATTATGGCATCACAATAGAACCTTGTGTTCTGGAAGAAACCCTTATATGCTACTTCATGATACTTGATAAAAAATCCCAGTACATGATTCCATATATGAGGACATTAACTGAATTGCTTATTTCACCCCAAATATCAGATATTCAGAATCAAACAGCAAGTTCCAGGAGCATGCTAATCAACCAGATTGCCAACACCGGCCAGAAAAGTCCTGAGATAGACACCTTCATGAAAGAGTTTGGATATTCATACCACTGTTCCAGATGCGCTCTTTTATTTGAAATCAACCGGCATGGAAAAGAAAACTCGGATTATCGTTTTGATTCTTCGGAATCTTATCTTGAAAAGCTGATTATTTCATCTGACTTATATTCCAAGGAAGATATATATGGCTTCTTAAGCTCGGACCGGTATCTTATTTTTAAAGATATCGGCTATGCCATTCCGCCCAGGTCCGTCAGCGGAATTGACGCTTATGCCGCTTCCATTGTCGCATCGTTCCGCGAATACAGCGGGGAAGAACTTCATTCTACCATTGGAAGTATCTACACAGATTTATACCAGCTGCGTCAGAGTTATCTGGAGGCACTGTTCCTTATATCCAATTATGATTACCTCAATACCGAATCTTCCCATGCCCTTAATATACACGATTTTATTTTTGAGTATGCCGTAAGTCAGATACCCAGAAATTATTGGGACAACCGATTCCAGAATTTATCCCGGAACCTGGACAAATATCCTTCCCTCATGGAGACGGCCCTGACCTTGTCCAGGGAAAATCTAAACCTGTCCCAAGCCGCAAAGTCCTTAGGGCTTCACAGGAATACACTGTTGCAGCGTTTTGGCAAGCTAAAGAACTGCACAAAAATGAATCCGCTGGAAAATGACCATGACCGCATGGTACTACGTGCTTTTTCACTGTATCAGAATCAGAAAATCACCTTACAGGCAGGTATCGTAATACAGCCCAATTCCGTACTCCACCAGGGTATGCAGAAGATGGCAGATTTGGTAAACAGGAATTCAGGGGGGACAATCAATATCAACATTCATACGCTTTCCACCTCCGGCAACAACGCACACCTCTTTGAGATACTCCGCTCCGGTTCCATTGACTTTGTGGTAGCTGCAACCGGAGTGATGAACAAATTCACCAATAACCGTTCCCGCGTGCTGGAATTCCCGTTTTTATTCCAATCCAGCGCAGAAGCTAAACATGTACTTAATACCATCATCATCAAGGATGTGGAACATTCGCTTGACTCCATAGGGGTAAAATGCCTTAACATATGGACCATGGGCTGGCGGTACCTGACCAGTAAGGAACCCATCCGTCTGCCCCAGGATATGTTGGGGAAAAAGGTACGTGTCATGTTTACGGAATCTCTTGACGAATATTATCGGAATATGGGAGCTGTCCCAATTAAGATGAATTACGGTGATGTGAAAGATGCCCTGCACTCCGGTATCATTGACTGCCAGGAAAACCCCTACAGTAACACATTGGGCATGAAATTTTATGAAGAACAGAACTTCATCACAAGATTAAAATACTATCTGAGTACAGAAGCTCTGTATATATCAAAGTCTGCCTGGGAACGATTAAGCCCTTCGCAGCAGGATATCATTGTCTTAGCAGCCCGTGAAACAACGGACTGGATTTTTACGGAACAGCAATATGTCATTAACCAGCACTGCAAGAATGTCCTGGTATCAGAAAAAGGCATGCATATCATAGATGTGTCCGCAGATGAGGCAGAGCTATGGAAATCCTATTCCTATAATCTATATGCAGGCTTTACCCATCAGGATTTACTAAAAGAAATAGAAAAGGGAAAGAAGGAATACCATGCAAAACATAGAAATCCCCCATCTTTACCAGTCCCTTAAAAACATTTTTCCAGCTTCTCACATAATCATCATAAACCATACCAGCAAAGTGGTAATGGCATGTGAATACTGCAACCAGTTTCCAGCCAGAGAACAGTACAACGGTTTTAAGGAAATCCTTACGGTTCAGGCTCCAACGGGCAGAACTTTTTACAAGCTCTCCTTTCCCCTGCCTCCATCGAATCAATTGTTCCTCTACATTCCTTCCGATGAAATTGAGGATATCCTGACAGCTGCCAAGATGGCGGACTGCGTTATACAGTTATTATCATCACGGCCATATCAGTCTGTTCAATCTGTGCGGCAAAGTGATACCATGCTGCTCCTGGACCATCTCTTTCATCCTTCCAACGCGGAAGAAGATACCTATACCGCCCTGCTGGCCGCCGAACTTGGTTTTGATATGTCTTTACCCAGGGCTGTCTGCGTATTCCGCATAGAACAGGACCAGTCAAATACAGCTGCAAAAGTTTCCTCTGCCCGCTCCATCCTGCAGACAATACACAATTTCGCGGCATCATCAGGCAGTCAGGATATCATCGGTGCGTTTGGAAACAACGAGCTGATACTCTGCCATGTAATGGATACTGAAGCAGATAAAGATACGAGACTTCTTGAAAACATTTATACTTATATCAATAAAAATTATTCCGTTTCCTGCAGTATCGGGGTGGGTCTGACAGTAGCAGATATTGGACATTACTGCGACAGCTTCATTTCTGCCCAGGCTGTGTTCCAGTATGCGCAGAGCCGGCCAGTTAAGGAAAAACGCATCTATTATGTTAATGATTTTTTAGCTGAACATCTTGTATACGAAATTCCGGGACATTTTTTTGAACACTTTTTCAAAAATGAATTAAACTACCTTAGAACAGCCCCCATTGCGCAGGAAACCATAAGTGCGCTGGTTGCCAGCAATATGGATATTTCCCTGGCTGCCGAGACTCTTTTCATACACAGAAACACGATGGTATTCCGGTTAAACCAATTAAAAAAGCAGTTGAATCTTAACCCATTTCATAAAGACAATGAGCGGTTCAAACTAATTCTGCTTCATCACTATTTCACAAAAACATACAGCGGGAGCCACTCCTCCGCAGAGATGCTATGATTGTGTTTTCGTCCCAGGCGCCCATACCGCCAGCTCCTTCACCAGCATGATACGCCCAAGAATAACACACACAGCACCCATGGTATTCCACATACCGCTCCCCACTGCAACCGAGTACTCATAGGATGCCAGACCCGCTGTCATCCATATGAGATAGCCAAAGGCAGAGGGACCCTTCACGCCGCCTTCCCCGGTGGGCTGCATGCGAAGTTCCCTGTAATAATTCAGCGTACTGCACCCGCAGGCCGTCTCCGCCAGCATCAGAACTGCGGCAGCCTGGATAAATATTCCTGTGGGCTGTCTCATGAAGACAGCCAGAATAAGGTCCAGAATGGTAATGCCCAGCCACAGACTGCCTGTCTGTTCCATCTTATGGCTCCAGACATATTCCTTACCGCTGTCCTCTCCTTTCATCAGCCTGAAGCCATGGCGGAATGCAAGGCAGCCCACAATCCCCGGAAATAGGGGGATTCCCATAAAATTAATATGGAATGACAAAAGGAACATTCCCCCTATCATCCATTTCACAGCCTCATTCACGGTTTAATCCCCCTTTCCTTCAGATATTGGTATGTCTGCCTGAAATGGTTGCCGTACATATCGTTCCTGCGGTCCAGGTTCGTGGTAAACCCTGACTTTTCCCCGGTATCATCTGAACATTTCCATTGAATTAAGGCGGTATAGGGCTCAAACCGTTCCCTTACATCCCCTGTTCCGTTCCATGCAGAAACCACCAGAAAGGAATCTCCTTTCTTCAGTTCAACAGGCTTCCACTCCCATAAGTCCCTTCCGTCCACCGTTACCTTAAATTCCCGTTTCACCAATTCCGGATTCTGTACCTCAAACCCTTCCAGGCGGCAGTCCTTCTGCACAAGGTAACGTGTCATGGAAGTTCCGTCCGAACTGGATGAGCCGCCTGTGACCGCGACATGTTCCATGGGTTCTTCCATGGTAAGTACGATGCTGCCGATAGATACCTCCTCCTCTGTTCCGTCACTGTACCTGACCTTGACTGTATCCAGAGTAATCCCCTGCTTACCAAGGTTTCCGGCCGGCAGCTCCATCCTGATAAACAGCTGTTTAAACTGATACCGGCCGTCCTGCATGGAACCTGAAACATGATGGAACAGGCCGGCCTCCTCCTCCAATCCCGTCATCCAGTATTCCCCCAATCCTTCCATTTGGGGAAAGGTAAGCTCCGTCACCCTGGAGGTATCCTCCCTGTCCTGGATATAATATATGGGAAATTCCTTCCACACATATCTGTCCCCGCCGGCGCTGACTCCCGCAGCTTCATCCCCGTTTCCCTCCCGGTACATCTCCAGCTCCAGATGCATGGGCAGGAATACAGGCCGCTTCAGTGAAAAATAATGCTGCATCAGGCTGCCGGCTGCCACAATCAGGATTCCGGCTGCCATGAATAAATAAAATAATAATCCGGATGAATACTTAAATCGGTCCTTCCGCCTTTGCATACTGCTCTCCTCTCCCCAAACGGCATCGGCCGCTCTCATAAATCTTCCTTAAATGTTCTTCCAAAAACGGTTCCTGAATGTTCCCTCTTTCTATCATTGTATATAATACCGGACGCGGAATCAAATTAATTTCCCTTTCGTTTCCCTTACATTTTATACAGGATTGCATACTCCGGCCAAATGGTTTATCCTTAGTTATAAACACAGGGATTATCCGCATCAGCAATCTCAAAATACAATTCATGGGAGGCAATAAAATTGAAACAGGCATTGATCATCGGTTCCACCGTGGTGGACGTAACCGTCAGACTGCCCCATCTGCCCGTTACCGGCGAGGATGTGATTGTGGAGAACCAATCCATGTCCCTGGGCGGATGCGCCTATAATGTATCGGAAATCCTGCGCCAGTCAGGTGTCCCCTATATTCTGTTTTCCCCGGTTGGAACCGGGATTTACGGGGACTATGTGCGGGAACACCTGGAAAAGAAGCAGATACCCGTCCTCATCCCTGCACCGCCTGCTGATAATGGCTGCTGCTACTGTTTTGTTGAACCATCCGGCGAGCGGACCTTTGCAGCCCTGCACGGAGCAGAATACCGTTTTAAAAGGGAATGGTTCAGCCTGGTTGATTCCCGGACCATTGGCAGTGTTTATGTCTGCGGTCTGGAACTGGAGGAGGATACCGGAAGCATCATCCTGGATTATCTGGAGGAACACCCGGAATATACGGTTTATTTTGCGCCGGGTCCCAGAATCAGCTGCATCCGGCAGCGCAATCTGGACCGCATGTTTTCCCTGTCTCCCATCCTTCATCTCAATGGAGATGAGGCTTTTGGATATACAGGAGTTAAAGGAAACCCAGACCAGGAACATAAACGGCAGAGGACATCCGGCCTGGAAGGGATTCCTGCGGCCTGTCCGCCGCCAGTCACAAATTATCTGCCGGAAGCCGCGTCCCGCCTCGCTTCCCTCACCCACAATCATGTTATCATCACCCTGGGGGCCTGCGGTGCTTTCCACATGGATTCCTCAGGGAAATATGAGCTGATTCCCGGTTATCAGGCCCGTCAGACTGATACCACCGGAGCCGGGGACAGCCATATCGGGACTGTGATTGCATGCCGCATGAAGGGTTTTCCCATGGATAAGGCCATCCGCACTGCCAACCGTATATCCGCCGCCGTGGTGGAGCATGCCGGGGCCGGACTGGAGGATGCGGCATTTCCGGGCCTCAATGCCCGGAATGCTTTGGAAGAAAATCGTAATGATATGTAATAGGTTTGAAATTGAACCTGAATCCCTCATGGAATATAATGAAATCAGAATAGGTACACTGCAGGGCCAGACAGCCGCGGTGTGCCGGGGAGAAATGTTTGAGGAGGGAAAGAACATGATGGCAAGAGATGGAAGAACCGGTAATAGGACTACCGGCAGCAGAAGCATCCGCAACACAGCAGACCGGATACAAACGTTTCTGCGCTGCCTGTTCCTTCTCATGATATGCACTGTTTTCATGGGAACTACAGCATTTGCAGCTACAGAAAAAATCAACACAGTTAAGCTGTCATTTACATGTGACCCTGTGCCAAAAGCCGGGGAGGCGCCAGGAACCGTGACTGCCAAAACCAGCAGCAAAGAGTTTACCGTAAAAAGCGCGGAGTACACCAACGATGTGGAGGTATGGAGCCTGGGAGACCGGCCCAGGGTCAAGGCAGTGTTAGAGGCAGCAGACGGATACCGCTTCTCTTACACCACCTCCAGCCATTTTAAACTCAGCGGCCGGGGCGCGGATTTTATCAAAGCCAAAATATCTGACAGCGGCAGTACTTTGAACCTGGAATGCTATCTCAACCAGGCCGACGGAAAACCCGGTACCATACAGGGACTGGACTGGAGCGGTTTCCGCGCCAGATGGGATAAGGCAGATGAGGATGTAAAGCATTATGAAGTCCGCCTGTACCGGAATAAAAATCTGGTCACCACAGTCACTGCTTCCGGCACCTCTTATGACTTCCGCAACGAAATCACCCGCTCCGGTGATTATACCTTCCGGGTGCGTTCCATTGCCAAGTATGCGGACAGGGCCGGCGACTGGTCTGGGTATTCCGATGAGAACACGGTTACGGAACGCCAGGTTTCAAATAATGGCAGCGGGTCCTGGGTCCAGAACCAGTATGGATGGTGGTACAGGTATTATAACGGGGGATACCCCTCTAATACCTGGGAGAAAATCAATAACACCTGGTATTATTTCAACCGTGACGGATATATGTTAACCGGATGGCAGCAAATCAACGGCTCATGGTATTATCTGGGCAGCAGCGGGGCCATGACCAGGGGCTGGCAGGCTGTCAGCGGACGCTGGTACTACATGAACGGGGACGGCGTCATGCTCACCGGATGGCAGTATCTCAGCGGACATTGGTATTACCTGGACGGCAGCGGGGCTATGCTTACCGGTTTTCAGTTTATAAACGGCCGCTGGTACTATCTGAACAGCGACGGCGTCATGCTCACCGGGTGGCAGTTCATCAATGGCGCCTGGTACTATCTGGATGGCAGCGGAGCTGTCCTCACCGGATGGCAGTATATCAACGGCCGCTGGTATTATATGAATGACAGCGGCATCATGCTCACCGGGTGGCAGTTCATAAACGGTTCCTGGTACTACCTGGACAGCAGCGGAGCCATGTATGCGAATCAGACAACGCCGGACGGCTATTATGTGGACGGCAGCGGAAGACGCAATTAGCTGCACAGGGACAGCAGAACATCAATACCCGCAGCTCATGGGCGGCCCGGAGAATGGAATTCGTTCTCTCCGGGCCGCCCCATATATTCCAGGACGCAAATGGGTCCGTCAAACGCTACGCTTACATCCTAAAACAATCCCTCCAGAACCCGGACGCAGGATTCAATCCCCAGCATCCCGCTGTCCAGGGAAATATGATAGTTCCGGGCCTCTCCCCATTTCCTGTCCGTATAGAACTGATAATAAGCTGCCCGCCGTTTATCCTTATCCTTCAGCCGCTTTTCCGGCGCATCGCTGCCCTCACCGTACTGCTTCACGATTCGCTCCGCCCGCTTGTCAGGCGCGGAATGGATGAACACTGTAAGGCAGTCCGCATAATCCCTCAGGATGTAATCCGCACACCGCCCAACAATGACACAGGGGCCCTGGGCCGCCAGGTCCAGAATCACCCTTCTCTGTACGGTCCACAGGTAATCCTGATTGGAGTGTCCGTAAAAATCCCGGTCGGACAGGGCGCTGGCCAGCCAGCCCTTACTGGATGCATACTCTCCGCGCTCTGCAATATACTCTCTGGCAAATCCGCTTTCCTTTGCTATGGCTTCAATCAGTTCCTGGTCATAGCAAGGAACTCCCAGCTTTTGAGCTGTTTCCTTTCCAATGGTCCTTCCGCCGCTGCCAAACTCACGGCTGACTGTAATAATCCGGTTCTTTACCGTTTCCCTGTTAACCATGCGTTCCATTTATCACATCCTCCTTTTCATTTCATGATTTAAGTGTCCTGTATGTATAGCTTATGACGCATACAGAAATAAGAAAGGTCAGTACGTCTGACACAGGCATGGAATACAGTACCCCGTCCAGTCCGAAAAAACCAGGCAGCAGCAGCGCAAATCCCACGCCGAATACCACCTCGCGCACCATGGAAAGCATGGTGGAGAGAAATGCCTTTCCAAGGGACTGGAGGTAAATAAATGTGGACTTGTTTACTGTGGCAAACATCATCATGCACAGATAAATCCGGAAACATCTCACTGCGAAATCCGTATAGTAAACACTCTCATTGGCAGCCCCGAACATGCCTATAAGCTGTTCCGGTAAAAACTCTGCAATCAAAAGGGCCAGGGCTCCCACCGCTGCTTCTGCTGCCAGCAGGCGGGTAAACAGACCTTTTGCCCTGTCCTTCCTTCCGGCCCCTATGTTATAGCCTACAATGGGGATACAGCCTGCCGCTATGCCCACTGCCACGGAAATGACAATCTGGAAAAATTTCATGACAATTCCCAGCACGGCCATGGGAATCTGGGCGTATTGCACCTGACCAAACACAGGGTCCAGAGCGCCGTATTTCAGTGTCATGTTCTGGATGGCAGCCATGGCGGCTACCAGGGATATCTGGGAAAGAAAGCTGCAGATGCCTAAGGGCAGATACTTTCCGGCTAACGGGACGTGGATGCCGAAGCTGCCTTTCTTAAGTCTGACCGCCTTCATACGGCGCAGATACCATACCGCAAGAGCCGCTGTCAACACCTGGCCTATGACAGTGGCCACCGCAGCGCCCATCATGCCCCATCTGAATATAAAGATAAAAACAGGGTCCAGGATAATATTGACAGCGGCTCCCGCCAAAGTGGATATCATGGCAAACCCAGGGCTGCCGTCGGAACGGATGATTGGATTCATGGCCTGGCCGAACATGTAAAACGGGACTCCCAGGGCAATCCAGAAAAAATATTCCTTTGCGTCGTAAAAGGTCTCCTCGTTGACCCTGCCCCCAAATACAGTAAGGATTGGCTCCATCAATACCAGATAAATAACCGTCAGCGCCAGACTGCTGATGACGCAGAGAATCACGGCGCTGCCAATGCTCTTATGGGCAGCATCCTTCCGGTCCGCACCCAGACTGATACTGACAAAAGCGCAGCAGCCGTCCCCTATCATGACAGCAATTGCCAGGGCCACCACGGTCAGGGGGAATACCACGGTGTTGGCCGCATTTCCGTAGGACCCAAGATAGCTTGCATTGGCAATGAAAATCTGGTCCACAATGTTGTACAGGGCTGCCACCAGCAGGGAAATGATGCAGGGGACTGCGTACTTTCCCATCAGGGAGCCGATGGGCTCTGTTTCAAGAAAGGTGTTGGATTTTTGGTTCATTGGACTCTCCTCCTTAATAAAAAAATAAAAGCGTGATGCCTGAAGAGCTGGTTTTATGCCTTAGGCTACACGCTTTTTCCCGGACCTGTCATGGCCCGGATTGATTTGATTGTCATTGTTTCACCATCCCAAATTGAAACAAAAAAACGGCCTGAAACAGTCAACTGGATTTACGCAGTTCTGCTACACGCCGTTATTCATATCATACCATTTTCTGTAAGTTCCGTCAAAGGTATTTTTAAATAAAAAAAATCCTCTGATACCAGATTAAAATAGTCGTATTCTCCTCTTCCACAAGTCAGGTCCGCCTCCACATGATACCTCCTGCCCCGCCTGCCAGGGAACAGATGAGGCACACGGCCAGCCTGCCCTTTAACTGCGCCAGCCACCGGACCGCCCCGGCCTCCCCTGTGGCAGCCATATCCAACCGCAGTTCCTCTATCCTCCTGGCCCAGAATTCAAAATCCGACCACCTGCTGGGAATCAAATCAGCAGGTATCTTAAGTTCCAGCTTCCACGCCAGGAATGTTCCTGCCAGAAAGAACACGGCTGCCAGGATGCATCCCCTTATCTCCCTTCCCCTTTCCACCTTCCTTTCTCTCCTGCTGCTAAAAGCAGTGAGCGCCCGCAGCGGCATCATCCACAGGGGCAGACATATTCCAAAGCCTGCGGCGGAGGAAAAATAAGTTCCGTCCACCAGGACCTTTCCGGAGTGAATCCCATTCCTGTACAAAAAACGTTCCACTGCTGTTTTTCCTGTTTCCATACCTGCATAATCCGTCCGCGTAAGCAACATGAACCTCATGGCGTCTTTCGCCTTGGCGGGCAGCAGTATGACAAGGGATGAATCATCGGTAACACCCTGTATCCTGTAAGCCTTCTCCCTGCACCAGATATATGTTCCCGTCACATCCGGACCTCCGAACAGTTCCATGGCAAGACCGCTGCTGATGACGCATCCATCCTGGTCTGACCGGTAGCCGTATGTGCCTCCCAGCAGCCTGCGGTATGACGCCATTTCCTTATGCCCGTATACAATAATGCAGTCCGCCTCCTCTGACCTTCCCAATACGGGGTTCATTACCTTTACCTTTTCTGTCCGGGACCAGGCCGAAATTTCAGGGGGCATTTCCCTGCCCTGCTCCTGTTCACGCTCCAGCGCCTGGGAAATCTGCTCCGCCTCCACTGCACTCCCTTCCCCGCAGTACAGGAACACCTGGTTTCCTGCATCCTTCATGGTCCAGGCCAGGATGGCCCCATACCCCCATAAGACGGCGATGAGTATCAGCCCAATCCATCGTTTCATTCTTCCACCACCCTGACCCGGTCGCCTTCACTCACGGATTTGTTGGATTCCGTAATCAGCTTCATATCCTTTGTCACAAGACCTGACACAGCCGCCGCAGAACTGCTCTTTTCCAATACCTCCACCTGGATTCTCACTGCCTTCTCTTCCTCTCCCAGTATGGTTTTCTCCGGCTCTGCAGCCAGGCAGTAATATCCTTTATTATCCTCCCGCAGAGCCTCGATGGGAATCACGCAGGGATATGCCCCGGATTCCATATTCACAGCAAAGGATACCTGGTCCCCCAGACTGCCTTCGCCTTCCTGCATCCTGGCCGTCAACTGGATTTTCCCCTCCTCTCCCAGCTGGACCAGGTCTTCCACTTCTGCTTCTGCATTCTTTGACTTCCCTGCCAGCTTTACTTTCATCACAGTACCCTTTTTCAAAAGACCTGCCCCGGCAGTCTCCTTGTCAATCTGTGCCTTTAGCTCCAGGCTTCCCACTGCCAGCCTGACCTGATGCCCTGCCTGGATTCGGTCGCCGGCCTGCAGTCCGGTATCCACCATCACCCCATCCGCCGGCGCCTTGATTTGTCCCTGTGCTTCTATATATTCTTCCATCTTTCTCTGCTTTTTCCGGATTTCTTCCATATCCAGTTTCATGGATTCCTGTTTCAGCCCGGACATTTCCCTTCCGGCTGCTTCCCCTGCCGCTGTACCGGCATCCGACACCCTTGCATTTTCCACCTTTTCCATGGCCTGATACAGGCTCTCCTCCAAATCCCGGACCTTCCTGCCTGCTTCCTCCAGCTTATCATCTTCTGCCTTTAATGCATCCTCATAGTCCTTTCTCAGGTCCTCCTGGGTTTCCTTTTCCCCGTAATCCACATCCTCATAATCCTCCTCGGCCGCATACATCTTTGCCCTGGCCTCCTCTACCTTCAGGTCCTCTTCATCCCGGATATCCTCTAAATCCTCACTGGCCCGCTCCAGTTCCAGACCCGCCCGTTCCAGTTCCTCCTCTGAAGCCTCCTGTTCCTCCAGACGGTCCAGCTTCTTCTGTCTGTCCTCCACTTCCCGCTCCGCCTTTCTCACAGCAGCATCCCTGGATTTCTGAGCTGATTCATACGCCCTTCTGGCACTTTTCATGGCCTTACGGTTATCCTCCTTCACCTGCTCCCTGGTCCTGTTCTTCTTCTGTACGTAATCGTGCTCCAGTTCAATGGCTGCCGCCTCATGGTCCGCCTCTGCCTCAGCCAGGTCCTGGTTTCCCAGTTCCAGCGCCCTCTGGGCTGCTGCCAGCTGCTGCAGTGCAAGGGTCTCCTCAGTCACCCGCGGCACAGCAGCCGAGGACATCTGCTCCTGTTTCAGGGCCAGCTCCGCCTTTCTGTACTCCAGAGCCAGGGCATCCCGTTCCTCCTCCAGCCCTTCCATCTGAAGGGTCAGAACCGTATCACCGGCCTTCACCGGCTGCCCGGACCGGGCCTGGATTTCCTCCACCTGCATATTCTCCGGCAGTGATATGTATACCATTCTTCCGGCAGTAAGCTCCCCCTCTCCCTGTACTGTATAGGAAACCACATCCTGCTTTCCATATCCCGCCTTCACCCGTATGACGGTGAAGGAATCCAGCGCCCTGGACAGAAAGGTCAGGGCCGCCATAAGGGCCAGGAATACGGCCGCTGCTTTTTTCACATTCATTGAGACTCACTCCTTGATTCCTGATGCGGCAATCCCCTGCTCCAACGTATCCTGGCCCATGATAAAAAGCAGGACAGGGAGAACCATCATAATGACCGAGGCAGCCCAGGCAGCTCCTGCCTTATCAGCCGATATATCCGGCAGATAAAGGGACAGCGGCCACAGCCTCTTTTCCTTTAAAAATGTCATGGGCTGTTCAATGGCATTCCAGTATTCCAGAAATCCCAGTACCAGCATGGAAATGATGCCGGGCCGCCCCACCGGCATGCCTACCTTCATGAATATGGAAAAGTCCCCTGCTCCATCCAGTCGTGCGGCCTCTATAAGGGGCGTTGGAATGGATGCAAAAAATTTTGTCATGATAAAAACCGGAAATGCGGAAAAGATTCCCGGCAGAATAACCGCCAGATGGGTATTTAACAGACAAAACTGCTTAAGGACCAGGTAATTGGGGACCATGGTCACCTGAAAGGGCTGCATCATGAGAATGATATAGAACAGAAATAATGCCCTCTTTCCCGGAAACCGGAAGTGGGCAAAGGCCCAGGCTCCGGGAAGGGCTATGAGCAGCTGCCCTGCCAGTGTCAGCCCTGTCTGCAGGCAGGAGTTCCAAAACATCACATAAAATCCCGGTGAATCCAGAAGCAGCTCCACAAAGGGACTGAGCGTGGGATAGGAGGGAATGAGGGCTGCCTTTATGGGAGCATTCCCAATGCCAAAGACAGCGCCGAAGCGCTGAAGCATCTCCCCTTCCGACATCAGCGAATTGCCTGCCATGAGAATCAGGGGGAGCCATATGAACAGGCACAGGAGAATAAGGACTGCATTTACCACAATACGTTTTATCATCTCTTTTTCCTCTTCCAGGTCCAAAACAGCACCGGAATCAGGATAGACGATTCCACCATCACCGATGCCGCGCTCATCTTCTGGATATCCAGGGATACGAACCAATGGTTGAACAGGTGCTGGAGCATGTAGATGCTCTCATGGGGATAATCCCCGGATATAAGGTATGCCTCCCTGAACACCTTGAAGGAATTAATGACAGACAGCACCAGAACCAGAAAACATGTGCTCCTGAGCCCGGGCAGGGCCACATAGTAAAAGCTCTGCCAGGCCCCGGCGCCGTCCACCTTTGCCGCCTCAAAAAGCTCTTTCGGTATCCCGTCCAGACCGGCCAGCCAGAGCATCATATCGTATCCCGTGTTTTTCCAGATATAGGTCAGCACCAGAATATAAAATGCACTGTCCTGATTCAGCCAGTCCCGGCCGGTTCCCCCTGCCCCCACCACCATCTGGTCAAGAAGCCCCTGCGGATAGAGCAGAAGCTTCCACAGCAGCACGACAGACGCCACGGGAATGGCCATTGGCAGCAGTATGGTAGTCTTATACAGGCCCCGGTTGTCCGCAGCCGATGTCACAAGCACGGCGGTCCACAGAGAGAAGGCCATCAGCGCCGGTATGCACACCAGAATGAAATGCAGGGTATTCTTCACAGCCAGACGGAATGCCTGACTGTGAAAAACCTGCATAAAATTCTCCATGCCCACAAACTGCCCGCCCACTGCCTGGAAAAAGGAGCGGGCCACCACGTTCACAAAGGGTATGAGCACGAATATTGCTGTCCCCGCCAGACTTGGGGCTAAGAACAGCCATGGCCTCATGTTACGGGGATGGAGTTTGAAACAGTTCCCGGATTGGGGGTTGGTATGTTCCCTATTCCGAAAAATACAGCATTGCCTTGTTCTGCGCATTCTGAGCTGCCTGTTCCAGGGACAGTCTCCCCTCAAAAAATCCTTTTGTCTCATTGATGATAATATCCGTCAAAACCCGGTCCACCCGAATGGGATGATCCGCCCTGGCCGCGGTATCAAATACCAGCAGGCGTTCTTCCTTTGTGGGCCAGCTGCCTGTCAGCTCGTAACCGTCAGCTCCGCTGACAGCAATGGATGTACCGCTTGTATTTTCCCGCCCCACCCAGTCCCGGGCTGCCAGGGCATTGACCGGAAGGCCGTCTGAAAGGTCCTTTGACTGGACATCACGTCCCAGCACAAAGAGAATGAATTCCCTTGCCATCTCCTTGTTCCGGCAGGCCTGGTTGATTCCCATGGTACCTGCCGGCAGGTAGGATGCATTTACATTTTCCATAGTGAATCCGTGCTTTCTCTGTACTGCCAGAGGCAGCAGGACATCGTACATGCCTCCAATCTTGTCGATTGCAATGGCACTCATACCCTGGTCCACACGGTTGTATTCGCTTGTCATCAGTCCATCCGCTCCCGGAATAAGGTTGTAGACATTGCCCCGTCCACCATCCTCAGACTCGTCAAAGGCAGGCTTGGCACCGTTTGCCTCACCCAGGACCTTCACGGTCTCCAACAGTTCCTTAATTTTATCCGGATACGGCTTTCCCGTGCGCATATCCACGATTTCATCGTATTTCAGCATCAGAATCTGACGCAGCAGACTCTCATAATTTGTCTTGGGCCGCAGGGGAAGATTGGACGAATCCTTCTGGTAGGCTCTCATGGCTTCCATGGACACAAGGCTGGCTACGGCCTGGCTGTCCCCATAGGCAGCCAGCAGCGTCATCCTGGTGGGAATCTGGTAAATACTCCCGCTTTCCTCTGTATAAGGCTTTGACACCTGCTCCATCAGCTCTCCCGAAGCTATCATGGGACTTAAGTATTCCTTCA
>OLFS01000739.1_pt1 | contig 29425 bp, 19 predicted proteins | sample 1605491 | NCBI WGS metagenome assembly OLFS01 (sample SAMEA3888921, study PRJEB22519) | human gut metagenome | biome: human gut; feature: human-associated habitat; material: faeces | place: Denmark | collected 2011 | reverse complement strand
AAGCCCTTCTCTTTCAGATAGAGCGCCTGCAGCTTGCTCATCACACCGCGATCGCAGTAGAGCAGGTAGGTCTTCTCTTTGGGCAGATCGCCAAAGGCGGTGGCCAGCTTGAAGAAGGGGATATGCAGTACTTCACGATTTTCCACCACCAGCGGTTTCTCATCGTGTTCATCGGCAGAACGGATATCCAGGATCACCTCGTCAGCGCCCAGCACCTGGGTGGTTTCCACCTCTTGCACTTCAGCGGCAGTCTCTTCACCGATACGGCGGATATCGAGGTAACGGGCCTCGGAGACCACCTTGTCCAGAATGGAGAAGTCAAAATTGGCCTCTTCCTCTTCAATGCGGGAGAGCTCGGCCTTCACGGTCGGCTTCTTGGAGATGACACCGCAATACTCCGGCATGGTCTCGGCAAACTCCAGGGTGCCGATACGGCGCGCTTCGTTGATGATATCCGGCTTGTCCCAAGTAATGAGCGGGCGCAGGATCACCTTGTCGGTGACCCGGTCGATGACGTTCAGGTTGGTGAGAGTCTGGCTGGAGACCTGACCCACACACTCACCGGTCACCAGCGCCGGGATCTGGAATTCATCGGCCACCTTGGCGGCAGCACGCATCATCATCCGCTTGAGCACCACGCCCATCTGACCGTTGTCGATCTTCTCGAGGATCTCGGCGACCACCGGCTCGAAGTCCACAGCGGTGAAACGTACACGGTGGGAGGAGCCGAAACGGTTCCACAGGTGGTAGGCCACCTGCTTGACGCCGATTTCGTGGGCCGCACCGCCCAGATTGAAGAAGCAGTAGTGCACACGGCAGCCGCGCTTGATGAACTGGAACGACGCCACGCCGGAGTCAAAACCGCCGGAGAGCAGGCTCAGCACATCTTCCTGGGTCGCGATGGGCATGCCGCTCAGGCCCTGATGGATGGCGCTGACAATAAAGAGCTCTTCGCCGTCGATCTCGAGGTTGATCTTCACATCCGGGTTCTTGAGGCGCACACCATTGCTTTCGCAGTGCTGGTTCAGTCCACCGCCCACATAGCGCTCAACCTCGAGGGAGGAGAACTCATGCTTGCCGTGGCGCTTGGCGCGCACGCAGAAGGTTTTGCCCTTGAGCTGGTCGCCCCAAACGGCTTTCACCTGCTCGAAGATGTCGTGCAGATCGGTAAACTTGCTGGCTTGTACCTCGAGGAAGGCCTGAATGCCCGGAATACAGGCCAAAGCTTCGATAGCCTGCTCGCGGAACTGGTCGTTGCGGGAGCTCACGATCAGCTTGTCCCAATCCATCCGTACGCGGGCATCGTCGTCGAAGCGGCGCAGGACATTGCGGATATTGCCCTGCAGGATCTTGATAAAGCGCTGGCGAACCGACTTGCTCTTGATGGTGATTTCCGGGAACAGCTTGATAATGAACTTCATGGTAATGACTCGGGTGACCTTGATTTAAGGGCGCGAATTATATCAGAACTTTGTGGCCAGCGCCTACTGGATGAGCGTTTGCTCACATTACCCCACGCAGTGTTTGCCGTGCAGCGCCAATCTTGCGTATATTCCCGACCCTGCGCCTCGCCAGATTTTTGACAACAGACTGATCCGATGAAGACCTATATCTACTACCCCGGCATGGAGGTACGCGACGAGCTCTGGCTCAAATTTGCCTTGCTCTATCTGGAGCGGCTTGCCTTTGTCTTCACCGTCAGCGAAAAGAGCGGTCTCACCGCCCTGCTCGATACCCTTCAACAGCAGACCGATCTGCTGGCCGAGCGGCCCGATGCAGCTTTTTTTGCCGCCATTACCCCGCAATTGGAGAGCCAGATAAGCGGCCTGGTGGCCCCCGATTTCGTCCGCCACAAGGTGTTTGGCAACAAGGAGCTGATTGGTCGCTGGCGTCAGGAGGCCAACCACGACTGCTTCTGCCCGGATCAGGTGGGGCTGGAGCGGCTGCACGGCTTTTGCCTTACTCACGGCTTTGCGACCCGGGATGAAGGGGGGATCAGAATGGCGCGACGCTTTGCCAATCTGCTCTCCATGCGTCTCGCCCGTGAGTGGGCACTCGCCAATGACGGGGCGCTTATTACCGATCACGACTATCTGGATCGACTGCTCCATCTGCTCGAATCCCGCTACCACAATCGCGGCGGTCAGGATTGCTTCCACCTCGAAATCCCGTTGCAAGTACCCACTCACCTCGGCGAGATCTCCTTCGCCGAGCTTATCGCCCTGCGCGGGCGCAGCGGCTTTCGCCAGCAGTTGGCCGAATTTCATCTGGCCCTCGACAACCTGCTCACCATGCTGGGTAGCGGCTATGCCGACCCGGCGGCCCTGACCCGCTTTGAGCAGGCTCAGCAAGGGCTCAATCAACTGCTCGGGCCCGAGACCCTCAGCATGCCACTCACCACCCTGGTCAGCACCAGCCTGCCCGCCGTAGCCATGCTCCACCAGTTAAAAGCGAGCCATCCCGAAAGCAACCTCATCTTCCATCCCATCAAGAAGAGCCACTTTCACCAGCGCAAGAGCCAGCACTTCTTCACCCGGCTCGGCCATCTGCGCCAACCGGGCTGAATTGGCGGAATGAAAAAGGGGTTGGCATTTGCCAACCCCTCTCGTTATCTGCGGCCTACCAATCATCACCACGATGATTGGCCCGCTCTTGCGCCTTCCTGCGCGCCTCCATCGCCCTGTCACGGCGGATATTGGAAGGGGTACAGGCAAACTGTTTCTGATAGCAACGCGCAAAACTCTCGGAAGCAGGTTCGAAAGGTGAATAGAACCCGGTACGCTCAGGAGAAACATGGTGATCACCATGATTGGTAGTGGCACAGCCCGAACTCATCAGCACCAGCAAGGGACACAGAACACGCAGCAAAAGAGAACTCCCGATTGGATTTGAATGAATTCGTAATTATTCACAAATTAATTCACCCAATCAAATATTGATGCATCTCAAATGGTTAATTACATTCGCCTCAATGGCTGTCGGCAAAACGCTCAACGGGTGATGGTGCCGGCATCACTGTCAGGATGCACCACGCGAAACTCGATACGATCGCTGTTGCCCGCTTCATCCACCACCACCAGCTGATAACGACCCGCCACACTCAGCACCTGATCCCCATCCCAGCGCAGCCGCTGGCCGTTGAGAAACCAGGCAGGCTTGCCGACACCGCCCAGCACTTTGGGTTGCAACCGGTAACGCTGACTGCGGATAAGGTTGCCCTCCCCCAGCGCCATGATGCGAATGGGAGCTTGCTGCTCGGCGCTCTGCCCTTCCCCCGCGCAGCCGCTGGCGAGCAGCGCCTGCCGTCGCTCACCAGGTGACCGCCAAGGCTCCAGCGACAACGGCCAAAGCGCCCGAAAGCCGGATTGCGCCGCATCGGGGCAACGGGTCAGCGTCGGCTTGCCTTCGCTAGTGAGTGCAACTTGGCGCAGTGGCGAGGGCCAGTCCATGGGGTCCGGCAAGGTGGGAGGATCGCGTCCTTCCAGCAACCAGGCGCTCTGACGCTGCAAACAGGCTTCAGGCAGGGTCGCGTTCGCCTTGCGCCCCAACGGCCAGCAGATTTCGGCCTCGCTCACCGTGTTGGGTTGTGCCGGCAGAGGGCTGTTGTCAGCCAGCCGCGAGTAGACCGAAAGCAGCAGCGGCACCGCTGCGCTCTGCCCGTAAAAACCGGGCATTGGGGTACCGTCGGGGCGCCCCAGCCAGACGCCGATGGTCCAGCGACCGGAGACCCCCATCGCCCAGCTGTCGCGATAGCCATAGCTGGTACCGGTCTTCCAGGCCAGCCTGTTGACCCGGCCGGTCGCCTCGCTGGCAAAGGGTTGATCCGCCCGTCCCTGCGCGCTCAATACTTGCCAGATGATCCAGGCCGCTCCCGGGCTCAGCAAGGGGCGTGACACCGCCTGCTGCCCCGCCAGCCAGACCGGCATCGCCACCTGCCCCTGACGGGTCAGTGCGCTGTAGAGCGCCACCAACTGCTCGAGTCGAATGCCCGCTGCCCCCAGCGCGATGGCCGGATTGGGCTTGTCGGAAAGGGCCAGCCGCACCCCAGCGTTGTCGAGGCGACTGACCAGCTTGTCGGGCCCGAGCGCCTCCAGCACCTGCACCGCCGGCACGTTGAGGGATTGCTGCAGCGCCTGAGCGAGGGTCACCGGCCCTTGAAAGGCGCCGGAAAAGTTGGCGGGGCGATAATCAGATCCCAGCCTTGGCGCATCGGAGAGCAGGGAGGCCGAGTGCACCAGCCCCTCATCCATGGCCAGACCGTAGATGAAGGGCTTGAGGGTGGAGCCGGGAGAGCGGATTGCCTGCACCATGTCGAGATAACCGTGGCGGCGCAAATTGCCATACTCGGCGCTACCCACATAGGCGCGCACCGCCATGGTTTTGTTGTCTACCAAGAGCAACGCCGCTGAGGTCTGCTCGGGGAAGCGGCGAATGTAGCTCGCCACCCGTCCCTCCAGCCAGCGCTGTAGATCCCCGTCGATGGTGGTGTGCACCAGCGCCCCGGTCTGATTGTCAGCGGCGAGGCGGGCAAAGAGCGGCGCCTCCATCGGCGTGAAGTGACCTCGGGCCAGCACCGGCTCGATACGTCCCTCCAACCACACCGGCTCGGGCCAGACGCCCTGCGCCACCAGCCGCTGCATCACCTTGTCACGGGCGACGCGAGCCCGTTCGGGGTGGCGGTCTGGCCGGTTGCGGCTGGGGGCCTGCGGCAGCACTGCCAGCAGCGCCGCCTCGGCATAGGTCAGCTTGGCCGCGCTCTTGCCGAGATAGGCAAAACTTGCCGCCTGCACCCCCTCCAAGTTGCCACCAAACGGCGCCCGGTTGAGGTAGACGGTGAGCAGAGTGCGCTTGTCGTAGTGCCACTCCAGCTGCAGCGCGCGCGCCATCTGGCGCAGCTTGCCGGGCACGCTCCGGTGGTAGGGCTCGATAAGACGCGCCACCTGCATGGTAAGGGTCGAGCCGCCCGATACAGCCCGCCCATAGCGCAGCCACTGCCAGACCCCGCGCACCATGGCCACCGGATTGACCCCGGGATGACGCCAGAAGTAGCGATCCTCGTAGCCCAGCAGCGCCTCGATATAGCGGGGGGAGATCTGCTCCAGGGTCACGGGGTAACGCCACACGCCGCTGGTATCGGCAAAGGCACGCAGCGGTCGCCCCTTCATGTCGAGCACCACCCGTGCGTAGGCGGGGTCGAGCGGTGGCGGTGGGAAGAGTCTATCCAGCGCCAGCAATGACAGGAGCAGTGCTACAACTCCCAGCACCGAGAAGCGCAGCCAGCGTGGCAGGCGACCAAGCCAGCGCCAGCAAGCGTGGCCAGTGCGACCCAATTTCAGCCAGCCACGCTGCCAGAAAGTGAGCGGGCGAACCCGCTCAAGGGAGGGTTTGTTACTCAGAGATGATCACCTCATGGATATCCTCACCCACGGCACGCAGCTCGGGGCGGTACATATCCTCCACCTGGGTCGGCGGCACCTGATAGCGGCCCGGCGTCACCGCCCGCATCAGGTAGACCAGCTGCTGGTTGCTCCCCTCGCTCAGATCCAGCGCTGCCGTGTAGCGGTCATCGCGAAACTCCTGATGCTTGAGATAGTCGTTCCACTCACTCTGCCACGCCGGTTTCCCCTCGATGGAGAGCTCTTCCAGCTTGATGCTGTTGCCAAGGGCGGGGTTCTCCAGCTCGAAGCCAGCGGGCACCATCTCTACCAGCAGGGCATCGGGCACCGCCGATTCACTGCTGACGTTGAGCCGCACCACCACCAGATCGCCGACCTTCACCTTGGCGGGATCAAAACGCTGACCGTCGCTGTTGAACCAGCTGCGGGTCACGCTCATCCCCTTGCTGATCCGTGCCGGTGCCTGTTCGGGGTAACCGACCAGAGTGCGCTGCACATAGAGGGAGCCCTTGCCCTCGTTGGTGACGGTGCTCGCGGCCAGTGCCTCGGGGGCGCCCTGCTGCAGCGGAGCCGAACCGCTCAGGGATCCACTGCCAAGAGAGGAAGTTACCCTGGCCTGCCAGTCGACGGCCGGATCGAAGCGGGCGAGTCGCAGCAGGGCGAGCCGCTCCTGAGTGCTGAGCCACTGACGGTGAGCCAGGGTATCGGCCACCTTGGCGCTGAGATCAGGCCAGCGCTCCGCAGCCAGCTTGTGCTGACGCAGCAAGGAGATCTCAAGGGCTTCATCGCGCAGCGGTGAGCCGTAATCCCCCAGATAATCATCACCGCGCTCGGTCGCCAATGCCCGGCTGAGGGCCTTGGCGGCGTTCTGCTCATCCCCCATGGCCGAGAGCGCCAGCGAGAGGTGCAAGAGCGGCAAACCGGAGCGAGCGTGATCGGCCTGCTGCTCCCAGATAAGTCGCAGGGTAGCGAGCGGCGCCTTGCCCACCCGGGCCAGCACATAGGCGCTGTAAGCCTGATAGGCAAGACGGCTGTGCTCGGGGGCACTGCTCCAGCGCTCGCCATACTGACTGTCGGTGAGATAGCTTTGCAGCCGGTTCAGCGCCTGATTGAGCATGGCCTCCGGCACAGCGTCACCCGCCTCCTTGCGCGCCAGCAGGTAGTCGGCAGCATAGGCGGTGAGCCATTGTTCCTCATCGGAGCGACCATCCCACAGACCAAAACCGCCGCTGGGCAATTGCAACCGCTGCAGCCGTTGCAACAGGGCACGTTGCACGTCCGCCTCGCTCGCCGCTTTCTTGCCCTCTGCGGGTTTGCTCCATGCAATGCGCTCATCCGCCGTGGTCAGCAAGTAAGGCCAGGCCCGCGACAGAGTCTGCTCCAGACAGGCATAGGGGTAATCGGCCAGCGCCTGCCACTGGGCTGCCGGATCCCAGGGCGGAGTGCCGGAGAGGCTGAGCAGCCCCTGCAGGTTGGCACGATCCAGCCCGGCCAGCTCACCTGGCGTAAAGCTCATCTGCTGACCGGGGGCCAGCATCTGGTAACGCTGGCGAGTCTCGGCCGGCCAGGGGGAGCGTAGCGGCAAAGTCCAGTCGCGGCTGATGGCAAAATCCTTGCCGCTGGCCGCCAACTGCAGGCTCGCCACGCCGCTCGCCCCGGTCACGGTGAGCGGCAGGGTCAACCACTGCTCTTCGCCGTTTTTAAGGGCCAGGGTGCGGGGCAGCTCGCCGTTTGCCTTGAGCCCACCGTTGAGGGTCCAGACAAGGGAGAGGGTCTGATCTTCGCCGCTCATGTTGCGCAACTGCACCAATGCCCGGGTCTCATCGCCTCTGGCGCCAAAGCGCGGCCAGCCGATCTCGGCCACCAAGGGCGACACTACCTTGACGGCGCGCTCGGCCTCGCCGACTTGCTGTTCATTCCAGGCCAGCGCCATCAGCGCCAGTTCGCCGTTGAAGTTGGGCAAGTCGAGCGGGATCACCGCTTTACCCTGCTGGTCAAAACTCACCTCGCCGCTCCACAGCGCAGCTATCTCGACCCGGCTCTCCAGCGCACCACCCTTTTTCAGCGGCGCCCGATCGCCGCCGTAGTTGAGGCGGGCCAGCTTGCCATCCTGCGGCGGGATCACTTGCCCGTAGTTGTCGAACAAATCTTGGGCGAATCGCTTGCGACCAAAGAAGATCTCGAACGGGTCGAGGGGCTGATAGTCGCTGATATTGAGCACGCCCCGATCCACCGCCGCCAGCACCACACGGCCTTTGCTATTGGGGGTGGAGGTGGCGGTCACTTCCAGTCGGGTGAGCGGCACCGCTTTATCAGGCGAGCTCAGGGTGAGCGGCAGTCGGCGCGCTTCCCGATCCAGGGTGAGCGGCACCAGCCCGACCGAGCGCAGGCTCTGCCCCTGCTGGCTACTGACCGGTTTGGAGGCGCTGTCTGGCGCGGCGATCTGGGCCGAGATATGCAAGTCATGGCGCTGCCACTCGGGACTGACCGGGATCTCGAACTCGCCGCGGGCATCCTTGGCATCGCCACCGGCCCCCTTGAGCTCGATACGCTGCCACCAGCGCAGACCGTCGCCATCTTCCACCAGCAGCAACCCCTTGCCGGGGCGCGGGGCCACCAGCGTCACTTTGGCCTTGTCGCCCGCCAGATAGGCGCGCTTGTCGAGGGTGATGGCAATCTTGTCAGGCCGCGCCTGCTCGCCACCGCCGCCCCAGGCGTAACTGCCGATCTCAACCCGCAGGCTGGATTGATGGCCCTGACTATTCTCCACTTCCAACCGATACCAGCCCGCCGCCAGTTGCAGCGTGAGCGGGGTCGGCCCCTTGCCATCCAGCTGCAGGGTCTGCTCCTGCTCCAGATAAGGCTGGCTGTTGAACTCGTACTTCCACCCCTCGCCATCGGCGTAGTGCCAGTAGTAGTCGCGGTACTCGTTGATAAGGCGCACCTTCACCGCCCCCGCCACCGGTTGGCCTTGCTCATCGAGGTTGAGGATCTGGAAGGGGAGCGGCTTGCCCCCTTCCACACGATCGGCCACGAAGTCGGCCTTGAGTGCCGGCCACTGGCTGCCCGCAGGCCAGCCATACTGGGTGCGGCTGCGATTGACGGCGCGGCCACCGGGCTCGGAGAGCGACACCCGATAGGCCACCTCCAGCGGCCCGAGGGTTCGCACCCCATCGAGCTCATCAGTAAGCGAAAAAGTCCCCTGCCCCTGCGCATCGAGGGTGAGATTGAGAGGCTCGAGATCCTTGGCCTGCTCGGCGAGCAGCACGTCACCCAGCGTGAACTCCTGCCACTGGGTAAAGGGCATGGTGGCGCGGCTGATCTTCACCTCCGCCTTCGCCTTGGTGGTGCTCGCTGGCGCGCCATAGAGATAGTCCCCTTGCAGCGGCAGGGTGAGGGAGGCGCCCAGATCCGTCACTTCACCATCCGGCCCCTTGCCAAGCTGCAGTTTGAGCCGCTCCGGCAAAAACTCCTCCACCAAAAAGGGCCACTCGAAACGACTGCCAGCGGCGGTCTTGAGGTTAATGGTCCAGCGCCCGAGCGGCGCATCGTCCGGCAGGCGCAGACCGTAGTGGGCCGCGCCAAGATTGTCCGGTAGCAGCCGCTTTTGTTCGAGCAGCTGGCCGTCCGGCTGTTTCACCTCCAGCTCCACCACCATGCCCGGCAACAGCTGGCCATCCTGTCCCTTGAGCAGGATCTCGCTGTCGAGCCGCTCGCCGGGGCGATAGAGGTCGCGCCCGCTAAAGAGATACAACTGCTGGGCCTGCCAGGGCTGGGTACCGAGATCGAAGGTGGAGAGATCGAGCGCAGCCCCATCGAGGCGCAGCACCGCCAGATGGTTGCCCTGTTCGGCCAGCAGCAGGCGAGCCCCCTGCACCTGGTCAAAGCGCCGGTGACCACGGTTGTCGGTCTGTTGTACCTGCAGCCGGTTGCCCTTCTCGTCGAGCAGGGAGAGCTGCACATCCTTGAGCGGGTCGGCGCTGGCCAGGGAGCTGACAAACACCTCCAGCTGATCGCGGTAACGGCGGGCACTGAGCCCCATGTCGCTCACCGCGAAATAGGTGGTCTCCTTGCGCCAATCGTAGTTGCCAAGGGGCGACATCACCGCAAAGTAGACGCCAGCCTCAGCCAGCTGCGGCTCCTTCACATTGATGAGGCGGGTCTCGCGCCGGTTGGCATCAAGCTCCAGCGCATAGCGGCCACTGAATACCCGCTTGGCCCGCTGGGTGATCTGCTCAAGCTCCCAGTTGCCCATGCCGGCACCGGGGCGATACTCGGCCAGGAAACGGGGCAGATATTCCGCATCGACCCGAAAGAAGTCGATATTGACCTCATCCACATTGACCGCACTGATGGGCAGGCGCAGCTCTTGGCGCAGCGGCAATACCATGCCGCTGGCGGTAAAGGAGGCCCCCGCCTCCAGCGGCCGGGTCTTGAGGGTCCAGCTCTGGGGGGATGGGCCCAGTCCCGCCTTGAGGCTCACCTCATAGCTTTTATCGGGCTGGACGTTCGGGAAATAGAGGGTGCGACCATCGTCGGCCAGGATCCACTCCCCCTGCACCTGCTTGCCCCCCTCACTGACCCCGAGCCAGCTCTGCCAGTTTGCCTTGGGCGCCAAGGGGCCGGAGAAGACCAGCGCCAGCGCCGGCGCATCGCGATATTGGCGGGCATTGGCCTGCACTACAGAAGTTGGCGCCCCGGCCTCCTGCTGCGCAGTGGATTCTGTGGTCGGTACTTGGCTGGCGGGCTTGTCAGGGCCGCAGCCAGACAGCAAACCGACCACCCCGCAAAGCAGCAGGGTTGACCAGCGGCGGCGCAGAGCGCCGGTTTCAGCGGTAGAGCGGTGAGAAGCAGAGGGAGAGTCGAAGAGGCGCATAGGTTCCATCCCGAGTTGGAGCGCTGCAAACGCAGCGTGGCTGGAAACAGGATAAGGCATCCTGCTCACCCGACACAAAGCTCATTACCCGAATGGGCACAATTCCGCCCCCCTGCAGCACGAGAACCCCCTTGCCCACTGATCCAGTGCGGCAAGGGTTGTCATCTAGTCGTGGCTGGTCTCGTTTTTTGCTCCGCCTTTGAACCAGCGAAACAGGATGGCCATGACGGCCGCCAGAAACAGCACCAGCGAGGTAATGAGCAGGGCCCGGGTCAACAGTTCGCTGTGGTGGAGAAAGAAGGGGGTATTCATCGCCAGCTTGCCCACCAAACTGAGGCAGAGCGCCCACATAAAGGCACTGGCAAAGCTGGCCACGCACATCCGCAGCACGCTCAGGCGGCCAATCCCCATCAGCATGGGGGTCAGCACCCGCACAAACGGGATAAAACGGGAGGAGAACATCGCCAGAAAACCGTACTTTTTCAGCAGCCGGGTCGCCTTGGGCAGGCTGTCGGGAGGCAACATCCGTTCGATATGATCCATAAAGCAGGTGCGCTGCAGTGCCCGTCCCTGCCAGTAGGCGAGCACGGAACCTATGCCAGCAGCCAACGGCAGATAGACAAGAGTCACTTCGGGGCCAAACACCCCCATGCCCACCAACCCACCGGCCAGCAGTACCAGGCTGTCCCCCGGCAGGGGCAGGAAGACGAATGCGGACTCCAGCAGCAGTACCAGCATCAGGCAACTGATCAGCAGGGGTACCGCCTGCATCTGAACCAGGGCGTCAAAATCCTGATGCCAAATGGCCATCAGCATATCCAGCATGTCACTCTCCCTACTACACGGTTCATCATGAACGAGGCAGGGGTTATAGCACCCATCCCCTGAACAAAACGTTAATTTTGTCCGGCACAGGAAATAAAGTGTGTCGAAATATTGCTGCAATTAGGGAATGCAAGGAGGGCGAAAAGCAGAAACAAAAAGCCCCTCATCTTGCACGCACAAGGGAGAGGGGCAAACAGGCACAGAAATAAAATGGTTACTCGGCGGTGGCCATCTGCCAGGTTTTGAAGCCGCCGGAGAGATTCTTCACTTTAAAGCCGTGCTGGCTCAGCAAGCGGCAGGCGACATGGCCGCGCAGCCCGACCTGACAGCTGATCAGCAGCTCTTTCTCTTTGGGCAACTCATGGAGGCGACCACGCAACTCGTCGAGGGGGATATGCAGCGCCCCCGGAATCCGCCCCAGCTTGTCGAGCTCTGGGCCATTGCGCACATCCACCACCAGCTGATAGGGGTTACGAGCCTGCACCTCGGCCACGTGGCAGAGCAGGGTGTCCCCTTTCAGATGGTTGCTTGCCACAAAGCCCGCCATGTTGATCACATCCTTGGCCGATCCAAAGGGCGGCGCATAGGTGAGCTCCAGATCCTGCAGGTCAAACACGGTGAGACCGGCGCGCTGGGCCACCGCCAGCACGTCGATGCGCTTGTCGATGCCATCCTTGCCGATGGCCTGGGCACCGTAAATCTTGCCATCCGGGGCAAACAGCAGCTTGAGGCTAACCGGATGGGCACCCGGGTAGTAACCGGCGTGGCTGCCCGGATGGACATAGACCTTCTCGAACGGCAATCCCAGTTGCACCAGTCGCTTCTCGTTGAGGCCGGTGCTGGCCACCGCCAGATCGAACAGCTTGCAGATGGCGGTCCCTTGGGTCTTCTTGTAGGTTTCGCTTCGGCCCAGCATGTTGTCGGCGGCGATGCGCCCCTGCCGGTTGGCGGGGCCCGCCAGCGGGATCAGCACAGATTCGCCGGTGACGAAATCAATCTCTTCCACCGCATCCCCCACCGCGTAGATAAAGGGATCCGAGGTACGCATCCCGGCATCGACCTTGATGCCGCCCCGTGGGCCCAGCTCCAGCCCCGCCTTGGCGGCGAGCAGGGTTTCCGGCTTGACGCCGATGGCGAGGATCAAGAGACCGGTATCAAGATGGGAACCGTCATTGAGGGTCAGGCGCAGGCCACCGCTTTTGGCGGTCGGCACGACGGAAGTCTTCTCGGCAGGCAGATCCAGACTCTCGATGGCAGTGAGGCCGGTGCGCAGGCGAAGGTCGATCCCCTCTTCCCGGATGCGGGCATGGAGCATGTTGGCCATCTCCTTGTCCACCGGCGCCATCACCTGATCGGCCAGCTCCAGCAGGGTGACATCCAGCTTGCGCTGATGCAGCGCCTCCATCATCTCCAGCCCGATAAAACCGCCACCCACCACGGTAACGTGGCGCGGCTGATCGTGATGCAGGGCCGCCAGAATGCGATCCATGTCCGGGATGTTGCGCAGGGTATAAACATGGGGGCTGTCGATACCGGGGAAGGGAGGACGGATCGGCGCCGCCCCCGGGCTCAGCAGCAGCACATCGTAATGCTCGCGCTGCTCTTCACCGGTTTGCAGGTTGCGCACCAGCAAGGTTTTGCCCACCTTGTCGATCTCAATCACATCGTGGAAGACCCGCACATCGACGTTGAAACGGCGCTTGAAACTCTGGGGAGTCTGCAGCAGCAAGGCATCCCGGTCGGGGATATCGCCCCCGATGTGATAGGGCAAACCGCAGTTGGCGAAGCTGACAAACTCGCCCCGCTCGAACATCACGATCTCTGCCTCTTCACTCAAACGACGAGCGCGAGCCGCCGCCGATGCGCCCCCCGCGACACCACCGATAATCAGGATCCGTTTCATCTGCAAGACTCCTCATACATGATAATGGGCAATAAATTAGACTTTTCTAATTTAGAATTCAATGAAATTTTGTTTCACACCATTTTGCAGTATTCTTGCAACCCCGACGGTTGCTTAACAGGATGTTGTTTGTTCATGTCGTCTACCGCACTCAGTCATCTTCCTCCTGCCCTCCAGACGCCGCTCTTTTTCCGTCTGGATCTGCGCAGTCAACGGCTGGTCGCCCTGACCGACGTGATGCAAACCCCACTCTACTGGCTCGATGAGCCGCGCGCCCCCTGGCCTGCCCAGCTACCCGATGCCCTTCGCCTGCCCATCGAACAACTGCTGGCCAACGGCCATGGCGGCAAGATCACCGTGCGCTTTGCCAGCCAGTTGTGGCATATCGCCCTCGCCCACGAGCAGGATGGCTTCTGGCTCATCTGTCTGCAGAACCTTCGCCAGGAGCCCATCGCCGATCTGGCATTGCAACTGCCGCGCCTCAGCCAGATGGCGAGCCAGCAACAGTATGCGCCCCTGCTCGAGGCCCTTAAAGAGAGTTTGGGGGCCGATCGGCTCATCCTCTGGCACTATCAGGCCAACGGCGATCTCGGCAGCGAGCAACTCACCCCGGTGTTCACCCTGGGGGTCGAGGCGCTCTACCCCATTCGTGGTGACAGCCGCTATATCCGCGCCCTGCGTACCCGCAAAGCGTTGAGTTTCTCGGAGGCCGCCCACCAGCCGATGCTGAGCAATCACCTCTATCTGACCAGTGCCGGTGTGCGCTCACGCCTCGATGGTGCCCTGCTGGAGCAGGACAAGCTGTTCGGGGTGCTGAGTCTGGAGTATCTCGATCCCACCCCGCTTAGCGAGGAGATGTTGCAGCTGGTGCGCAGCAGCGCCCAGCTGCTCGGCCACTGGCAACCGCAACCGGAAGAGCACCGCGCCGAGCTGGCCCTCCCGCCCGAACTGCACCAACAGACCGGCATCGACTACTGCAAGACGCTGGTAAGCTGGGCCATGAGCGCCAGCGGTGCCCGGGTGGGCTGGATCGGCGAGTTCCAGCCCCGCGGTCAGGATCTCTGGATCATCCCCCGCTGCGTCATCAACGAGGAGATCTGCTCCACACTCAAGCCCATCCAGCTCGACCCCGGCCCCGCTCAGGAGCTGTTCCAGCACGGTCAGGCCATCTATGTGGAAGATCTGCCCGTGCGCTATCCCAAGGCGACCCGGCTGCTCGCCCTCAATGCCAGCGCCTACATCGGCATTCCGCTCCATGGCCAGAGCGGCGCCCCCATTGGCCAGATCACCCTGCTGCTCGATACCCCTCTTGAGGAGCCTGAGCCCCTGCTGGATCTATTGAGCAGCCAGCACGAGCGGGCCGCCATCGAACTCAAGCGCCTCGCCACCGACGATGCCCTGCGGCTGGCCGAGGTAGCCTTTAATACCCACGATGGGCTGATCGTGATGGATCACAACGGCATCATCCTCAAGGTCAACCACTCCTTCAGCCGGATCACCGGATTTGGCGAGGTAGAGGTGATCGGTCACTCCATTCGCAAGCTGCGTCCCACCTACTACGGGGATCATCTCAAGGAGGATGTCAGCCGCACCGTCAACGAGCAGGAGTTCTGGCTCGGGGAAGAGCGCTGCCTGCACAAGGATGGTCACCTCTTTCCGGTGCGCTTGATGGTGAACGGCGTCAAGGATGAGCAGGGGGAGCTCAGCCACTTCATCTGCAGCTTCTACGACATCACCCAGGAAAAAGAGGCCGCCAGACATATCGAACAGCTCGCCTACTACGACGATCTCTGCGGTCTGCACAACCGCCGCAGCCTCAACCATATTTTGCAGCAGACCCTGAGCGCCTCCAACGGCCAGTGGGGCGCCCTGCTGCTGGTGGATCTCGACAACTTCAAGTCGATCAACGACTCTCTCGGTCACGCCTGCGGCGATCTGCTGCTACAGGCCGTGGTGCAGCGTTTCAGGGAGCTGCCCCAGGACAATCTGGTGCAGGCGCGCATCTCGGGGGATGAGTTTGCCCTGCTCTTTACCCAGCTGGGACAAGGGGAAGTCACCGCCAAAATTCTGGCAGAGCACTTCGCCCGCGAGCTGATGGGGCTGTTTCGCACCCCGTTCGACATCGGCGATCACAAACTGCACTGCAGCGCCTCGGTGGGGATCAGCCTCTTCTCCGGCAACGAGACGGATCATCTGGTCCTGATGCAACAGGCCGACACCGCGACCCACATGGCCAAGCGCGCCGGTCAGGGCCACTACGTCTTCTTTACCGAGGCGATGGCCCAGCATGAGAAGAACCGGCTGACCCTCACCAATGAGCTGCGCGATGCCCTGCGTCACCACGAATTGCAACTCCACTATCAACCGCAATACCGGGTCGACAATGGCTCGCTGTCGGGCATCGAGGCGCTGCTGCGCTGGCAGCGCAGCGACGGCACCATGGTGCCGCCCGGGGAGTTTATCCCCATCGCCGAAGAGACCAGCCTGATCCTCGAAATCGGCTACTGGGTGATGAAGACCGCCTGCGCCCAATACAGCTTCTGGCTCAACCGTGGCCTGCAGATCCCCCATCTATCGGTCAACGTCAGTGCCCGCCAGTTCCACACCCAGGGCTTCGTACAACAGGTGGAGTACATCTTGCGCGACACCGGTGTGCCCCCCTCCCGCCTGCTGCTGGAGGTGACCGAATCGGTAGTCTTGGAGAATAGGCAGGAGAGTATCGCCAGAATGCGCCAGCTCAAGGAGCTCGGCATCCTCATCTCCATCGATGACTTCGGTACCGGCTACTCGTCGCTGGCCTATCTGCGGGATCTGCCCGCAGACGAGGTGAAGCTGGACAGAAGCTTCATTCAGACCCTGGTACACAGCGAACAGGACAGAGCCATCGTCAAGGCAATACTCGATCTGGCCCAGGTCTTCCGTTTTACCGTCACCGCCGAAGGGGTGGAAGAGGAGGCGCAGCTGACCATCCTCAAAGCGCTGGGATGCCAGCATTATCAAGGGTTTCTCACCAGTCGGCCGCTCACCGTCAAGGGGCTGGAGCTGCTGCTTGGCAGCCGGGCGCCGGACTAAAGGTGTAGGATCAATAGGGGTTTATGTAATAAAATAACGGCCTGCTCGAATCGTTGGAGTTGTTTATGTCTGTCATTAATCGGATCCCTGCCGTTGAAATCAGCCAGCCAGCCGGAGCTCACGGCACCGTTGGCCGGATCCATTCCGTCGAAACCTGCGGCACTGTCGATGGCCCGGGAATACGCTTTATCGTATTCATGCAAGGCTGCCTGATGCGCTGCAAGTACTGCCACAACCGCGATACCTGGGATACCGAAGGTGGCCGCGAAGTGACCGTACCGGAGTTGATGAGTGACATCACCAGCTATCGCCACTTCATGAATGCCTCCGGCGGTGGCGTGACAGCGTCCGGCGGTGAAGCCATGCTGCAACCGGCTTTCATTACCGAACTCTTTACTGCCTGCAAAGAGAAAGGGATCCACACCTGTCTCGATACCAACGGCTTCGTCCGTCATCTCGACGAACAGGTGGACAAACTGCTCGACCAGACCGATCTGGTGCTGCTCGACATCAAACAGATCAATGACGAGAAACACATTCCGCTGACCCACGTCAGCAACAGATACACCCTGGAGTTTGCCCGCTATCTGGCAGCCAAAGGCAAGACCATGTGGATCCGCTACGTGGTGGTGCCGACCTGGAGCGACGACGACGAGAGCGCCGAAGGGCTGGGTCAGTTTATCGCCGAGCTGGGCGAGAGCGTGGAGAAGGTGGAGCTGCTCCCCTACCATGAGCTGGGCAAACACAAGTGGGACGTGCTGGGAGACCCGTACGAGCTGAGCGGGATCAAGCCCCCCAGCAAGGAGACCATGGAACGGGTCAAGGGCATCCTCGGCAAGTACCACAACAACGTCAAATATTGATGGTAAAAGCAGGCTGACTCGTCAGCCTGCTCTGCTATGGGCGGTCGGGAAGACCGCCCGGACTCAACTGCATAAATGGACGACAAGATGAGTGAAGGACAACTCGCCGCCCTTCTGATCTGGCTGGTACTACTGGCCTTCAGCCTGCGCCGCTCCCTGTGGCAGACCCTCCATGACAACCCCCTCTATCAGCACCTGCTGCTGGGCAGTGCCATCGCGCTGGTACCGCTCTGGTATCTAAGGGCCGGTCTGCATGAGGGGCTGGAGGTCCATTTTCTCGGGCTCACCTCCCTCACCCTGCTGCTGGGCTGGCGGCTGGCACTGCTCGCCCCCTGCCTGACCCTGCTGGTGCTCGGTTACTTCGGTGTCACCAATCTGGCCGATTTTGGCTGGCAGGCACTGGTGGGCATCGCCCTGCCGGTAGCCACCAGCTGGCTGCTGTTTCTGGCCAGCTGGGCCTGGCTGCCGCGCCATCTCTTTGTCTATATCTTCGTGGCCGCCTTTCTCGGCGGCGCCATCACCATCTCGGTCAAGGTGGCCGCCAGCGCATTGCTGATGGGGCTAAGTCACAGCTACCCCTGGCACACCATCACGGCGGATTACCTCTCCATCTGGCCACTGCTGCTGTTCCCAGAAGCTCTGCTCAACGGCATGGCGATGACAGTGCTGGCCATCTACCGCCCTCACTGGGTCAATACCTTCTTCGACCGTACCTATCTGGGCAAGTAACGCTCTCTTTCCTGAGCTGCGCCCATAAAAAAGGAGAGGCCATCGCCTCTCCTTTTGGTATTCAACATGGTGCCAAACCCCGGCTTAGTGCAGCTTCAGGGTCGGGCGCAGTACCCGGTTGATGCGACCCACCAGCATGATGAGGCCGGTCTTGACGTAACCGTGCAGGGCGATCTGGTGCATCCGGTAGAGGGAGATGTAGACCAGACGGGCAATGTAGCCCTCCACCATCATGGAGCCGCGCATCAGGTTGCCCATCAGGCTGCCCACGGTGGAGAAGCGGCTGAGGGAGACCAGCGAACCGTGGTCGTGGTAGAGGTAGGGCTTCATCTCGCCGCCGTTCATCTTGGCCAGAATGTTCTTGAACGCCTGGCTGGCCATCTGGTGGGCAGACTGGGCGCGCGGCGGCACGAACTTGCCATCCGGCTGCGGGCAGGCGGCGCAGTCACCGATAACGAAGATGTTCTCGTCACGGGTGGTCTGCAGGGTCTCTTTCACCACCAGCTGGTTGATGCGGTTGGTCTCAAGACCAGCGATATCCTTCATGAAATCCGGAGCCTTGATACCGGCCGCCCACACCATCAGGTCAGCTTCAATCAGCTCGCCATCCTTGGTGTGCAGACCGTCGCAGGTCGCTTCGGTGATCATGGTGGCGGTACGCACATCCACACCCAGCTTGACCAGCTCCTGATGGGCGGCGCCGCTGATGCGCTCCGGCAGAGCCGGCAGAATGCGCGGGCCCGCTTCCACCAGAGTCACCTTCAGGCTGTCGGTGGTGAGGTTCTTGAAGCCGTAGGCGTAGAGCTGCTCGACCGCGTTGTAGAGCTCGGCAGAGAGCTCAACGCCGGTTGCGCCGCCGCCGACGATGGCAATCTTGACCTTGTCGCCCGGCTTATATTCGGTGGCGAACTGCAGGAAGCGGTTCATCATGCTGTTGTGGAAACGGTGCGCCTGGGAGGGGCTATCGAGGAAAATACAGTTATCCTTGATGCCCTTGGTGTTGAAGTCGTTGGAGACAGAACCGATGGCCATCACCAGATAGTCGTAGGGCAGCTCGCGCTCGTTGACCACGATGTCGCCATTGTCGTCGTGGATCGGGGCCAACACGATGCGTTTATCGTCACGCTTGATGTCGGTCAGGGTGCCGAGCTGGAAGTCGAAACCGTGGTTCTTGGCGTGAGACTGGTAGCTCAGGGCATCGATGCCCGCATCCATAGAGCCGGTAGCCACTTCGTGCAGCAGGGGTTTCCACAGGTGGGTGCGGTTGCGATCGACCAGAGTGATCTTGGCCTTGTTCTTCTTGCCAAGCTTGCGACCCAGACTGGTGGCCAGCTCCAGGCCACCGGCGCCGCCGCCTACAACGACAATATTCATCATGATGATTTTCCTCGGTTCCTCAAAACGAAAGGGAGCCATTGGCTCCCTAAAACGAAATCGGTCGACGTGATGGATCAGGCTTCTTTGAAGGCCTTCATCCGCTGCAGATGATGCGAGATATTTTTGAACTTATGAGTCTCGCGCTCATCCCACACGATGTCGTAATAGTTCTTCAATTCACGTTCAGTGTCCCGATTATCGCGCACTTCATCCTGAACGGAAAGGATACACAGGCAGTTTCCTGAATTTTTCTTACGAAATTCAGTTACACACTTGGTACCGATATCGTCATATTCTTCCGGCCGGTCGATCTTGCCCTGCATGTTCTCTTCCGGATGGAGGTTGGGGTTGAAGATCACCTGGCGAATGCCGCACAGAAAGCCGATCCGCTCGCTCCAGTAGCCACCAAGACCCACGCCGCAGATCAGCGGTTTGGGATCGGTACTCATATCGAGCTGTTTTTTCACTTCCTTGAGCAGATGGCTCATATCATGACGGGGGTGAACCGTGCTGTAGTGCACGAAACGCACATCATCATCAATAAACTGCAACTGCAGCACTTTCTCGTGATTGCCTGGGCTGGTGGCATCAAAGCCATGCAGATAGATGATCATGGATAAGACCTCAGGATCTGTGTCGGTTTTATCGAAACTACCCCAGCGGCGGCCCCGTGCGCCACCAAAACATCCAACTTTCTTGCTTTGGATCACGCCTCCGCCCCCGATTGCGCCCTGCAGCCCGCGAGCGCCGTCACATGCAGAGGGGCGCATTGCTAGCAACGTTATGGTGCCCGGCTATCAAAGTGAGATCGCCAGACCAATAATGATAAACCCCTTACCAATCTGAGATGCCCTCACTTCCTTCCCCTGCCAGCAACCGGACACTTATCTGGCCGGTATGTGACTCATCCCGCAAAAACAAGGCGTTATCGCCAAACGTTTTCTCTCGTGAGCGGCGTTGTGCATGTTTTGTGCACTGACCCGTGCAGCACCGGATCCCTCTCACTACTGCCGAGGGATCTGGCACCTCTGTCAATACACGAGATCAATGACCGGGAAAGCTGCGGCTTTCACTATCTTGCCTGTAGCAGTTGCGCGGGCTTCAAGGAGTGATCTGTTCATGAACGAGACCAATCCCCCCTACCCCCGACCGGGTGTGCGCAAGCGCCCGGTGGATGAAGTGGAGCGCATGCTCCCCATGGGCCAACTCTTTACCCTCGGCCTGCAACATGTGCTGGTGATGTACGCCGGCGCCGTGGCGGTGCCGCTGGTGATTGGCGGCAGTCTGGGGCTGCCCAAGGAGCAGATCTCCTACCTCATCAGTTCGGATCTCTTCTGCTGCGGCATCGTCACCCTGCTGCAATGTGTCGGGATTGGCCGCTTTGCCGGGATCCGGCTGCCGGTCATCATGTCGGTCACCTTTGCCGCCGTGATGCCCATGCTGGCCATCGGAGCCAACCCGGATCTGGGGCTGACGGGCATCTTCGGTGCCACCATCGCTGCCGGTATCATTTCGACCCTGCTGGTGCCGCTGATAGGTCGGCTGATGCCACTCTTCCCCACCGTCGTCACCGGGGTGGTTATCACCTCCATCGGGATCAGCATCATGCAGGTGGGGATCGACTGGATGGCGGGGGGCAAAGGCAATCCGGAATATGGCAGCCTGCGCTATATCGGCACCAGCTTTCTGGTGCTCGTCTTTATCCTGCTGGTGACCCGCTTCACCAAGGGCTTTTTCAGCAATATCTCGGTGCTGCTCGGGATCATCTTCGGTTTCGCGGTGGCCATCGCCATGGGCGAAGTAAGCCTCGATGGCCTCGGCGAGGCAGCCTGGTTTGCCCCCATAGTGCCCTTCGCCTTCGGCTGGCCCACCTTCGATCCCATCTCCATCGCCACTCTGACGGTGATCATGCTCATCACCTTTATCGAATCCATGGGGATGTTTCTGGCCCTTGGCGACATCGTCGGCCATCCGGCCAGGCGCGGTGATATCGTACGCGGGCTGCGGGTGGATGGCATCGGCACCATTATTGGTGGGATATTCAACAGCTTCCCCCACACCTCCTTCTCCCAGAATATCGGTCTGGTGAGCGTGACCGGGGTATCGAGTCGCTGGGTCTGCGTGATGTCGGGGGGGATCCTGCTCGCCTTTGGCCTCATCCCCAAGATGTCGGTGCTGGTCGCCTCCATCCCGCCCTTCGTGCTGGGGGGCGCCGGTATCGTGATGTTCGGTATGGTACTGGCCACCGGCATTCGCATCCTGGCGCGCACCGATTACAACAGCAACCGCCACAACCTCTATATCGTCGCCATCAGTCTCGGAATTGGCATGATCCCGACGGTCTCCGGGAATTTTTTCCAGCAGCTTCCGGCGCAGCTACAACCGCTTTTTCATAGCGGTATCCTGCTGGCCACCATCAGCTCGGTGCTGCTCAACCTCTTCTTCAACGGCTATCAGCCGGATCTGACTCACCAGACCCGCCCCCTGTTCGTTGGCCCCATCAAACCGCAGCAAGAGCAGGCATAACAAACAGGCCCCCGGACAGCGAGACTGTCCGGGGGCCTGTTGTTCATATCACCGCTGACCCAATCAGGCAGGCAACTGCGCGAAGCGCTCAACCGCATGCGCTACTTGTGCCAGACTCCCCTGCCAGAAGGCGGCCTCACGGATATCCTGCCCCAAATGCTTGGCTACCAGATCTTCGGCGCTCATCCGGCCGGTATCGCGCAACAAGGCACGATAGGCCTCGGCAATGCCCTCTTCCCCCGCCGCCTTGCGGCTCATCAACTGCTGATAGACCCCGAGGCTGAACAGATAACCGAACAGATAGGGGTAGTTGTAAAAGCCCAGCCCGGCGATGGAGAAGTGCGCCTTGGCCGCCCAGAACATGGGGTGATAGCGGGTCAGACTCCCCTCATACCAACGCCCCCATGCCTCGTCGGTCAGCGCCTTGAGCCGCTCTGCCGACACATAACCCTGCGCTCGCTCGGCCACCAAGGCCTGCTCGAAATCGAAGCGAGCCGGGATATTGACCAGGAAGGTGGCTGCGCCATCGGCCTCCGCCCAGGCGATGGCCAGTTGCTCTTCCGGGCTTTGCGCCTGCTCGAACAGTGCGCTGCGCACCAGGGTTTCGGCGAAGATGGAGGCGGTCTCCGCCAGCGTCATGGGGTAGCTGCGCTGACTCATCGGCAGATCGCGGATCACCCAGTTGTGCCAGGCGTGACCCAGCTCATGGGCCAGCGTAATGACGTTGTCCATGGTACCGGCATAGGTAACGAAGACCCGCGGTTCGACCGGTTCAGCAAACTTGGTGCAGTAGGCGCCGGTGCGGCGATTTGGCGTGGGGGCCGCATCAATCCAACCCTTCTCGGCCATCATGCGGGCAAATGCCCCCATCTCGGGATCGAAACGGCTAAAGGCATCTGCAATCAACTCGATCGCCTCATCAAAAGGAATGTCGCGGCTGCTGGAAACTGGCGCCGGCGCAAAGAGATCCTCCGGCCCCAAATCGTCGAGACCAAGGCGCTCGGCCATCAGCTCCAGCGCCCGCTGGCCCAACCCACGGGCTCGCCAAGTTTCGCTCATCAGGGCATCGAGGGTGGCTCGCTCGATATGACTCTGATGGCAGGAGAGATCCAGCGCATCGAGCAACCGGGTGTTGCCGCGCTGACGGGCCAGTTCCAGCCGCCAGCCGTTGAGGGCATTGAGGATAGCGGCAACCGTCTCCTGCTCCCCTTCCCAACCGGCGCTGATGGCATCAAAGGCTTCTAAACGCAGCGCACGTATCGGGCTGGAGAGCAGATTGCTCGCCTCGGCCAGCCCCATCTCGCGGCCATCAATGGTCAAGCGGATCTTGCCCACCAGATCGTTGTAGAGGTTGCCCCAGGCGTGCAGACCATCGGTGCCCAGACCGATCACCAGCTGCTCCGCCGCCACCGGCAAGCGCTGATCCTGCAAACGACGCTCGTGGCGCAGGCGGTACGCCTCCTCGCCGAGCAGCGGATCCGCCATCAGCGCGGCGAATTTCTCTTCCGGTAACGCCAGCATCAGATCTTCCACCGGCGCCAGGGTCTTGAACAGATCGGCATTAAGGGCGCGGGCACGGGACGCCAGCTGTTTGGCCTGCGGATCCCGCGCATCCTGACTGCCGCGGCAGGCGGCCAGAATGGCGACGTTCCAGCCGATATGGCGAATATCACGGGCGCGCAGCCGCACTTCCCGCAAGAAATCCAGCAGCGCTGCGTCATCGTCGCGCACCCCGTCCAGACCCGCCATATAGCTGGCCAGCTCTTCCAGCGCGTGGCGGGCGGCGCGCATGTCCGCTTCCAGCTCGGTGCTGTCGAGACCCGGGTAGATATGGTCGTTATTCCACTGTTGTTGATACATAGCTTCTCGCAAAGGCCTTTATCGGGAGGCGCAACAGACCTGCGGGCAGCAAGTCCGAAACCGGGCAACCCGAGGGCCAAAAAATGAAGAGAGGAAAAAGAGAAAATGGCCCGCAAGCTCGCTTATCCCTTGGCCGGGGCAAGACGGCTCACCAGCGTCATCAAGGCAACCAGCAGCAGACCCGCCACCACACCGGCCACGGCGTTGAGCAGCGTCGGCGTCACCGCCGCCAGTACGGCCCCTACTGTGGGCAAGGTGGCGACAACAGCGGCTGCGCCTTCAATCAGGTGATGGGCAAAAGGCCAGCCATGCACCAGAATGCCACCGCCCACCATGAACATGGCGATGGTGCCGACCAGTGCCAGCAGGTGCATCAGACGGGGCGCCGTCACCAGCAGACCCTGCCCCACAGCGCGGCGCAGGGTGCTGCCATCGTGCTTTTGCAGCAGATGCAGACCGATGTCATCGAGCTTGACGATCAGCCCCACCAACCCGTAGACCCCGATGGTCATCAGCAGGGCGATGCCCGCCACTACCGAGAGCTGCAGCGCGAGGCTTGCTCCCTGTACCGTGCCAAGGGCGATAACGATGATCTCGGCAGAGAGAATAAAATCGGTGCGGATCGCTCCCTTCACCTTCTGCTGCTCGAAGGCGACCAGATCATCGGGAATGGGGGCTGTATGTGCCTCCCCCTCGCTCACTTCATGAGGCAGGAACTTGTGGGCCAGCTTCTCGGCCCCCTCAAAGCAGAGGTAGGCACCTCCCAGCATCAAGAGAGGTGTGATAAGCCAGGGCACCAGCGCACTGATGGCGATGGCGGCGGGCACCAGAATCAGCTTGTTGCGAAATGACCCCTTGGCCACCGCCCACACCACCGGCAGCTCCCGCTCGGCACGCACCCCGGAGACCTGCTCCGCGTTGAGGGCGAGATCATCCCCCAATACCCCGGCAGTCTTCTTCGCCGCCATCTTGGTCATCAGCGCCACGTCATCAAGCACGCTGGCGATATCGTCGAGCAGGGCCAACAAACTGGTTCCAGCCATATCAAAGATCCCTTATATCAGTGAGAAACGTCTTCCCGAAAAATGTCTCGCGCTTGTTCACCACGAACTTGGTCATCAGCGCCACGTCATCAAGCACGCTGGCGATATCGTCGAACAGGGCCAACAAACTGGTTCCGGCCACATCAAAGATTCCTTATATCAGTGAGAACAACCCCAGGTGAGAGGTGTACGTCCCGATAACCACCAAGGTCAACAGGACCACCTCATGGCGATCGCAGGCCATCATCGGCCGAGCCAAGAATTCGGCGCTCGCCATCGGGGGGTTACGTCTTTCGGGCAAAAGATGGCACAGTGTAACGAGAAGCCGCCGTTTCGGCAGCACCCCTGAGCCATTTGTTCCTGGTTCCCTCTGAATCACCTCAAGGAGTTCCCATGCAACCCTGGCAACCTCTGCTCGCTCTCTGGTTTGGCGCCGAAGCCGATGATGTCCTGCGGGCCACACGGCAAGCCCCCCTCTGGTGGGGGAAAAGCAGCGAAACGGATACCCTGCTGGCCAGCCGCTTTGGCGAGCTGGCAGAGGCGGCAGCCAAGGGCAGTCTCGCCCACTGGGCCGATCTCCCCAGCGGTCGGCTGGCGCTGATCCTGCTGCTTGACCAGCTGCCCCGCAATATCCATCGCGGCACGCCTGCGGCCTTTTCCCAGGATCCGCTGGCCAGAGATCTCTGCCTGAAAGGGCTATCCATCGGGGCGGACAAATCCCTCTCGCCACTGGAGCGGGTCTTCTTCTATCTGCCGCTGGAGCATGCCGAATCCCGCGAACAACAGGCCAGAAGTGTGGCGCTGTTCGAGGCACTCGCTGCCGAGCAGGCTGGCACACCGGCACAGGCGACCTTCGCGGGCTTTGCCGACTTTGCCCGTCGTCATCAGGTGATCATCGAACGCTTTGGCCGCTTTCCCCACCGCAACGACATTCTGGGTCGCACCAGCACACCGGAAGAGGCGGCATTTTTGCAGCAACCGGGCTCAGGCTTCTAAGCAAGCCATATAAAAAAATCCCCGCCAGCTGGCAGGCGGGGATAGCGGATGGATAACAACTCTCGGCGTTACTGAATGCGATAGCGGGATATCTGCTGGTGGATGCTCTCGGTGGTGACATTGAGCTCCTCGGCGGCGGCTGAGGTCTCTTCCGCTGTGCTGCTGGTTTGCTGCACGACCTGAGCAATCTGCTCTACCTGATGAGCGATCGACTCGGCGGCCGAGCTTTGCTCGCGGATGGCATTGGTGATCTCGCCCACCTGCTCCATCACCCGGTGCGACGCACTGCGGATCTCGGCAATAATGGCACCACTCTCGGTCGCCATGGTGACCCCCTGGCTCACCTTCTCCTCCACCAGATGCATGCGGGAGACCGTATTGTTCGACTCCTGCTGGATCGCCTCTACCGTGGCGGAGATCTCCTGGGTGGATTGGGCTGTGCGCTCCGCCAGTTTGCGCACCTCATCCGCCACTACCGCAAAGCCACGGCCGGACTCCCCGGCCCTCGCCGCTTCAATGGCCGCGTTCAAGGCCAGCAAGTTGGTCTGCCCCGCCACATCACGGATCACGTTGACCACACCGCCAATGCGCGAAATGCCCTCACCCAGCGCAATGACCTCGGCCGAGGCCTGCCGGATCGAGTCGGCGATCTCGTTGATTGCATGAACGGTGCGCTCGATGGTCCGGCCTCCCTCGGTCGCCAGCTGCCCCGACTCATTGGTGATGCGGCTCGTCTCCTGAGTGCGCTGGGAGATATCGGTGATGCTGACCGTCATCTCTTCCACACCGGCGGCTATCAGACTGGTGGCATCATTGGCCTGATTAGCCGAGCAGGCCAGGTGTTGCGCTGCCTGAGAGAGGGATTCGGCAGTGCTCTTGATCTGCAAGCTGCCGACGGAAAATTCGGTAAATGTCTGTTGCAGCGTATCGAGCAGCCGGTTGACCGCATTGAGGGTCAGACCAATCTCATCCTGCTGTTTCACGTCTGCTCTCAGGGTAAAGTTGAGGTCACGCTGGATCCGGGTCAGGGTATCCATGGCGGTGCGAAGGGGATTGGCCACCTGATTGAACAACCAGACAAACAGCCCCATCGTCAGTACGGTGGCACCACCGGCGATAAACAACAGGGTTTGCAGGCTGCTGTCATAATTCTCCTGGCCCTGCTTCTTGAGCGCCAGTCCCAAATCCATATTGAAGTTGACATGAAGCTCGATTGCCTTGGCAAACTGCTGGAACACTCTGGTGGCTTCTCCCGCCAACATGTCTCGCGCTTCATCGTTTTTGTTTTGTCTGGAGAGCTGCAGAACCTTGTCTATCTCCTGATAATATTGCGCAATAATTCGCTGATCATCGTCGGTCAGGCGTCGGTCTTCGTCATTGGAGAGCATCTCTGCTTTATATTTCTCCAGTTGCGAATTGATCTGTTTGCGATGCTCGGCAATATCGGCTTCTATCTGCTGCATCTTGCCATCATCGGTATTGAGAATGTGACTTTGCACTCGGGAGTGCAGCTCATAAAACGCAGCCTGCACCTCCTTGATCAGCGCAATACTGGGCACCGTATTGTCCGTCACATAGCTCAAGTCTCGATTGCCAGCCCCAAGGCGGTTGATACTGAACCAGCTGAGGAAAACAAGCGCCAGCATAACCAGCAGCGCTATCAGTTGAAGCCGACGAGCAATGTTCATAACCGTACACTCCAGATGAAAACTATCTAGCAGTGTAGACGAGCCATAAACAACAACGGCCCGCATTGGCGGGCCGTTGTTGTTTATTTTTCATGGCGTTGTGATCAGGCTTTGGCTGGCTCACTCTCGCCCAGCGCGACGGTTTCACCCAGACTGTCTTCGGTCTTGGCGACCACGCTGGCGGCGATGGCGTTGCCCAACACGTTGGTGGCAGAGCGGCCCATGTCGAGGAAGTGGTCGATCCCCAGCAGCAGCAGGATGCCAGCTTCCGGAATATGGAACTGGTTCAGGGTGGCGGCAATCACCACCAGAGAGGCGCGCGGTACCCCGGCCATCCCCTTGGAGGTAACCATCAGCAGCAACAGCATGGTGATCTGCTGGGCCATGGAGAGCTCGATGCCATACGCCTGGGCGATGAACATTACCGCGAAGGTGCAGTACATCATGGAGCCGTCGAGGTTGAAGGAGTACCCCATCGGCAGCACGAAGCTGGCAATGCGCTTGTCACAACCGAACTTCTCCAGACGATCCAGGGTCTTCGGATAGGCCGCTTCGGAGCTGGCGGTCGAGAAGGCGAGCAGGATGGGCTCGCGGATCATCGCCAGCAGCTTGATGACGCGACCACGCAGGAAGACGCTGCCCATGGCGATCAGCAGCAGCCAGAGGCAGGCCAGTGCGATATAGAACTGGGCCATAAAGCTGCCGTAAGTGACCAGAATACCCAGCCCCTCTTTGGCCACCATTGCGGCGATGGCGCCAAATACCGCGAACGGCGCAAAGTTCATCACATAACCGGTCACTTTCAGCATGATCTCGGCAGCGCTGGCCATCAGCACCACCACCGGCTTGGCCAGATCGCCGAGCGCAGCGGCAGCCAGACCGAAGAAGAGGGAGAAAACCACGATCTGCAGGATCTCGTTGGTGGCCATCGCCTCGACCACGCTTTTGGGGATGGCGTGGGTCACAAAATCTTTCAGGGTAATGGCACCGGCAGCAATGCCCGAGCTGGCGGTGTCATTGGGCAGGGAGAGCGAGAGACCCACTCCCGGCTGCATCAGGGTCACCATCACCAGACCCAGGCTCAGGGACATCAGGGAGGCCAGCATAAACCAGCCGAGGGTCTTGGCACCGATGCGCCCCACGGTGCGGGTGTCGCCCATCTTGGCGATACCGACCACCAAGGTAGTGAAGACCAGGGGAGCGATGATCATCTTGATCAGTCGCAGGAAGATATCGGTCAGGATCGTGATGTTATTGGCAAAATCCGCAGCCTGACCTGCGGCAAACATCCGATAGCCCTGGCCGGTGAGGATGCCAAACATCATGGAGATGAGGATGGCGACCGTCAGTTTATTCATTTTCATGGGGGAGTCCCGGTTTTGATTGGTGCAAGCCGTAAACAGTGGCGTGGGAGCCACTACAGTCCGTTTTTGTGATCCGAGCCGTTGATTCCTGGCGGCTGGTATGCTGGGAGAATGCCTAAAAGCAGGGGGTAAATCTAGAGGCTTTATCCAGAATTTTATCCTGCCATTAGGTGTATGTGATATGGATCTTGCAAACCACCAATATTAATCACTGTTTATTTTGATTTCGGCAAGATATTTCGCATCTAGAGTTCGCTCATCGAGTGCCCGTGGCAACAGGCGAAAAGTGAGCAGCGCCGAGATGGTATGCTGCACCTGCATCTGGGCCATAAAGAGATCCGGTTCATCCTCGTCAAAGCCGAAGATCGGCCGTGATGGGGTCACCCTGACGGCATCGCGGTTAATGGTCAGCTCATCGACCTTGAGCCAGGAGTAACCCTCTGCCAGTGCCAGCTCCCCTGCCCGCTTGAGCACATATTTGCGGGCGGTCTCCCTGTCCACCAGATCGTTGCCGACAAACTCCAGCTGCCACTTGTCCGGGCCAAGCCGGGTCTGGGAGAAACCGGTCTGGCCATTCCAGAACGACTTTTCACTCTGGTAAGGGGTGGCGCAGCCCACCAGCAGCAGGGTGAGCATCAGCAGACAACAGGGTTTAGATACGGATGCAGGCACGAGAGGCCTCGCCAGGCAAATGAGCAACAGAGTTGTTACTACACCATAAAGCGCGGTGGCTGCACAATCCGCTCACGCCAGCAGCGACCGGCATGCATCACCACAGGCTTCACGCCTGTGCGGTGAATCGCAGGCAAAAGAAAAGGCCTTGTCGTTTGACAAGGCCTTTACCGGGGAATTTGGTCGGTGTGAGAGGATTCGAACCTCCGACCCTCTACACCCCATGCAGATGCGC
>OLFS01000736.1_pt1 | contig 29495 bp, 19 predicted proteins | sample 1605491 | NCBI WGS metagenome assembly OLFS01 (sample SAMEA3888921, study PRJEB22519) | human gut metagenome | biome: human gut; feature: human-associated habitat; material: faeces | place: Denmark | collected 2011 | reverse complement strand
GACTGCGACCACGTGCCGACGCGCTCGTTCCTGCAGATGACCATGGGCTGGTTCCTGAAGGAAAAAGAGCTGGCGATGATGCAGACGCCGCACCACTTCTTCTCGCCGGACCCGTTTGAACGTAACCTTGGCCGTTTCCGTAAGACCCCGAACGAAGGCACCCTGTTCTATGGCCTGGTTCAGGACGGAAACGACATGTGGGACGCCACCTTCTTCTGCGGCTCATGCGCGGTTATCCGCCGTAAACCGCTGGATGAAATTGGTGGTATCGCCGTCGAGACGGTCACCGAAGATGCGCACACCTCGCTGCGCCTGCACCGTCGTGGCTATACCTCAGCCTATATGCGCATTCCGCAGGCTGCTGGCCTCGCAACGGAGTCACTGTCGGCGCACATTGGCCAGCGTATTCGCTGGGCGCGTGGGATGGTGCAGATTTTCCGTCTCGATAACCCCCTGATTGGGAAAGGGCTCAAGCTGGCACAGCGTCTCTGCTACGTCAACGCCATGTTCCACTTCTTGTCCGGCATTCCGCGGCTGATCTTCCTGACCGCGCCGCTGGCGTTCCTGCTCCTTCACGCTTATATCATCTACGCTCCCGCGCTGATGATTGCGCTGTTTGTTCTGCCGCACATGATCCACGCGAGCCTGACGAACTCGAAGATACAGGGTAAATACCGCCACTCCTTCTGGAGTGAAATCTACGAAACGGTGCTGGCCTGGTACATCGCGCCGCCGACGATGGTGGCGCTGATTAACCCGCACAAAGGTAAATTCAACGTCACCGCGAAGGGCGGGCTGGTGGAGGAGGAGTACGTCGACTGGGTGATATCCCGGCCGTATATCTTCCTGGTGCTGCTGAATATCGTGGGCGTCATTGCGGGTATCTGGCGCTACTTCTACGGTCCGGAAAACGAAATCCTGACCGTCTTCGTCAGTATGGCCTGGGTCTTCTACAACCTGATTATCCTCGGCGGCGCGGTGGCGGTGTCGGTGGAGAGCAAACAGGTTCGTCGCGCACATCGCGTGGAAATCTGCATGCCTGCGGCGATTGCCCGTGAAGATGGCCATCTCTTCTCCTGTACCGTGCACGACTTCTCTGACGGCGGTCTGGGGATCAAAATCAACGGCCAGGCGAAGGTGCTGGAAGGGCAGAAAGTTAACCTGCTGCTTAAGCGCGGTCAGCAGGAGTATGTCTTCCCCACGCAGGTCGTTCGCGTGGTGGGCAATGAAGTCGGCCTGCAGCTGATGCCGTTGACCAAAAAGCAACATATCGATTTTGTGCAGTGTACGTTTGCCCGCGCGGATACGTGGGCTCTCTGGCAGGACAGCTTCCCGGAAGATAAACCTCTGGAAAGCCTGCTGGATATTCTGAAGCTGGGGTTCCGTGGCTATCGTCACCTTGCAGAATTTGCCCCGTCGTCGGTGAAATTAATTTTCCGGTCACTTACTTCGCTGGTTTCCTGGGTCGTGTCGTTCATTCCTCGTCGTCCTGAGCGGGATGAGGCGAAGCAGGCGGACCCGGTTATGGCTCAACAATGATGATAACGCGATGAAAACAAAACTTTCCTGGTTATGTGCAGTGGCAATGGGGATGAATGCGCTCCCCGCAACAATGGCTAACGCGGCCCCGGGTAACGCAGCGGCAACGCCTGCGCCAACCGTACCTGTCGTCGCGCAAGCAACCGATCCGGTTGTCACCGCGGCACCCGGTCAAACGGAAAACATCCTGCCGAACCAGCCAACGGAGGGGAATACCCAGCCGGCAGACGGCCAGGTCATCGGGCAGGTCATGCCGGGCGTCCGCGGGGCGAATGCGCCCGTCGTTGCGGACAATGCGCCGTCGCGTGACGTGAAGCTGACCTTCGCGCAAATTGCGCCGCCTCCGGGCAGCATGGTGCTGCGCGGCATCAACCCTAACGGCGGCATTGAATTTGGCATGCGCAGCGATGAGGTTGTCTCTAATGCGGTGCTGAACCTTGAATACACGCCGTCACCGTCGCTGCTGCCGACCCAGTCTCAGCTGAAGGTCTATCTGAATGACGAGCTGATGGACGTTCTGCCGGTCACCAAAGAGCAGCTCGGCAAGAAAACGCAGGCTCAGGTGCCGATCAACCCGCTGTTCATCACCGACTTTAACCGTATTCGCCTGGAATTTGTCGGTCACTACCGCGATGTCTGCGAAAACCCGGCCAGCAACACGCTGTGGATGGACGTCGGGCGTAACTCCTCGCTGCAGATGACCTACCAGTCGCTGGCGCTGAAAAACGATCTCTCAGCCTTCCCGGTTCCGTTCTTCGATCCGCGTGATAACCGTCCGCTCACGCTGCCGATGGTGTTTGCCTCTTCCCCGGACGTGACCGAGCAGCTGGCGGCCACCATTGTGGCGTCCTGGTTTGGTTCACGCGCGGGCTGGCGCGGACAGAGCTTCCCGGCGATGTATGACAAGCTGCCGGACAGAAATGCCATTGTGTTTGCCACCAACGCGAAACGCCCGGCCTTCCTCCGCGATCATCCGGACGTCAACGCGCCGACCGTTGAGATGATAAGCCACCCGGAAAACCCGTACGTGAAGCTGCTGGTGGTCTTTGGTCGTGATGATAAAGATCTGGTGCAGGCAGCAAAAGCGATTGCCCAGGGCAACGTCCTGTTCCGTGGCAACAGCGTGGTGATAGATGAGGTCAAGCCGCTGCTGGCGCGTAAACCTTACGATGCGCCAAACTGGGTGCGTACCGACCGTGCGGTCACCTTTGGCGAGCTGAAAACCTATGAAGAACAGCTGCAGGCGACGGGGCTTGAGCCAGCGCCGATTAGCCTGTCGCTGAATCTGCCGCCGGATCTGTACCTGCTGCGCACCAACGGCATTGATATCAATCTGAACTACCGCTATACCGCGCCAGCCACCAAAGACAGCTCGCGCATGGATATCAGCCTCAACAACCAGTTCCTGCAATCCTTCAGCCTGCAAAGCACGCAGGATACGAACCGCCTGATGCTTCGCCTGCCGGTGCTGCAGGGGCTGCTGGACGGTAAAACGGATGTTTCCATCCCGGCACTGAAGCTGGGCGCGATAAACCAGCTGCGCTTTGATTTCCAGTACATGAACCCGATGCCTGGCGGCTCGGCGGAAAACTGCATCACCTTCCAGCCGGTGCAGAACCACGTGGTGATTGGCGATGAGTCGACCATCGACTTCTCGAAGTACTATCACTTCCTGGCGATGCCGGACCTGCGCGCGTTTGCTAACGCGGGCTTCCCGTTCAGCCGCATGGCCGATCTCTCTGAGTCCATTGTGGTGATGCCAAAATCGCCAAACGAAGGGCAGGTCACGACCCTGCTGGACGCCATTGCGACCGTTGGCGGACAGACAGGATTACCGGCAATTAACGTCACGTTGACCGACGATGGCAGCCAGATTCAGAACAAAGATGCTGACATCATGGTGATCGGAACTATTCCGGATAAGCTGAAGGATGACAAACGTATCGATCTGCTGGTGAAAGCGGCCCAGTCCTGGGTTAACACGCCGCTGCGCCAGACCGAATTCCCGAGCATTATGCCGGATGTGAACGACCGTCAGGCCAGCGCGCAGACGACGATAACGTCTCAGGGGGCAATGGCTGCGGTGGTGGGCTTCCAGTCACCTTACAACGAACAGCGAAGCGTGGTGGCTCTCCTTGCGGACAGCCCGCGCGGGTATGAACTGCTCAATACGGCCATGAACGACAGCGGTAAACGTGCCGCGATGTTTGGTTCCGTGTCGGTGATTCGTGAGTCCGGCGTCAATAGCCTGCGCGTGGGCGATGTGTACTACGTAGGCCATCTGCCGTGGTTTGAACGCCTGTGGTATGCGCTGGCTAACCATCCGGTTCTGCTCGCTATCCTGGCTGCGGTTAGCGTGGTCCTGCTGGCATGGGTGCTGTGGCGTCTGCTGCGAATCATCAGCCGTCGTCGTCTGAACCCGGATGAGTAAGATGTGATGAAAGCCTTTCGCTGGTGTGTATTAGCAGCGGTGATGCTGGCGGCGCTTCCTCTTCGCGCCGCCTGTACCTGGCCTGCCTGGGAGCAGTTTAAAAAGGACTACATCAGCGAGGGCGGGCGTGTCATTGACCCCAGTGACACGCGCAAAATTACGACCTCGGAAGGGCAAAGCTACGCCCTGTTCTTTGCCCTGGCGGCGAACGATCGCCAGGCCTTTGACCAGCTGCTGACGTGGACGCGCGATAATCTTGCCAGCGGCGATCTCAACGGCCATCTGCCAGCCTGGTTATGGGGGCAGAAAGATAAAGAGACGTGGGCGGTGATTGATACCAACTCCGCCTCTGACGCCGATGTCTGGATCGCCTGGTCACTGCTCGAAGCGGGTCGGCTGTGGAAGCATCCGGACTATACCCGCACGGGTAAAGCGCTGCTGAAACGCATCGTCAGCGAGGAGGTGGTGAAAGTCCCGGGGCTTGGCGCAATGCTGCTTCCCGGCAAAGTCGGCTTTGCCGATGAACACGCCTGGCGCTTTAACCCCAGCTATCTTCCTCCGCAGCTAGCGGCTTATTTCACGCGCTTTGGCTCCCCGTGGCCCCAGCTTCGTGAAACCAATCTGCGCCTGCTGCTGGAGAGTGCGCCGAAAGGCTTTTCGCCGGACTGGGTGCAGTATCAGAAAAACAGAGGCTGGCGGTTACAGCAGGAGAAAGCGCTGGTGGGCGGCTACGACGCCATCCGCGTGTATCTCTGGGTGGGCATGATGAGTGATAAAGATCCTCAGAAAGCCCGGTTGCTGACGCGCTTCCAGCCGATGGCGGCAAAGACCATGAAACGGGGTGTGCCGCCGGAGAAAGTGGATGTGGCGACGGGGAAACGCACCGGCGACGGCCCGGTCGGGTTCTCTGCCGCTATGCTGCCGTTTTTACAACAACGTGATGCCCAGGCGATTCAGCGCCAGCGCGTTGCGGACCATTTTCCCGATAACAATGCCTATTACAGCTACGTGCTGACTCTTTTTGGGCAAGGATGGGATCAGCATCGTTTTCGCTTCACCGCAAAAGGTGAATTAATACCGGATTGGGGCCAGGAATGCGCAAGTTCACAGTAAATCTACTCAGTTTATCGCTTGGCCTGGCGCTTATGCCGTGGGCCCAGGCCGCTAACTCTCCGCAGCAAAAACAGCTGCTGGAGCAGGTGAGGCTGGGCGAATCGACACAGCGTGAGGATTTGGTTCGTCAGTCGCTCTATCGCCTTGAGCTGATTGACCCGAACAACCCTGACGTGATTGCTGCACGCTTTCGCTACCTGCTGCGTCAGGGCGATAACGCCGGCGCGCAAAAAGAGCTGGATCGTCTGAAAGGGATTGCGCCGGGTTCGAGTGCGTACCAGTCATCACGCAACACGATGCTGCTTTCTACTCCGGATGGCCGCCAGCAGCTCCAGCAGGCGCGACTGCTCGCCACTACGGGGCACACGCAGGAGGCGATTGCCGCCTATGACAAGCTGTTTGACGGCAACCCGCCGGGTGGCGACGTGGCGACGGAATACTGGAACGTCGTGGCAAAAGATCCCGCTCGCCGCGGCGCGGCCATTAACCAGCTCAAGAAAATAAACAGCAGCAGTCCCGGAAATACGCAGCTGCAGGCGACGCTGTCCCAGCTTCTGTTCCAGAGCGGACGTCGTGATGAAGCCTTTGCGGTATTGCAGGAGATGGCCAAATCCACCAATGGCCGCAGCCAGGCGTCTGATATGTGGTATGACCAAATCAAAGACCAGCCTGCCAGCAGCGCCAGCGTCAGTGCGCTGCAAAAATATCTGAGCGTATTCAGCGACGGGGATAGCGTCGCGGCAGCGCGTGCCCAGCTTGAAGCGCAGCAAAAACAGCTCGCCGATCCGGCGTTCCGCGCGAAAGCCGAAGGGCTGGCGGCGGTGGATGCCGGGCAGGGAAGTAAGGCGGTGGCAGAGCTGCAAAAAGCCGTCAGCGCCAACCATGCCGACAGTGAAGCGGTGGGCGCCCTTGGACAGGCGTATTCCCAGAAGGGCGACCGCGCCCGCGCGGTGGCACAGTTTGAAAAGGCGATTGCCCTCGATCCCCAGAGCGATAATCGGGGTAAATGGGACAGTCTTCTGAAGGTTAACCGCTACTGGCTGCTGATCCAGCAGGGCGATGCGGCGCTGAAGGCGAATAACCCGGCGCAGGCAGAGCGTTACTATCAGCAGGCACGCAATATCGACAATACCGACAGCTATGCCGTGCTGGGGCTGGGCGACGCCGCCGCGGCGCGTAAAGATAACGACGCGGCGGAGCGTTACTATCGCCAGGCGCTGCGGATGGACAGCGGCAACAGCAATGCGGTTCGCGGCCTGGCCAATATTTACCGCGCGCAGTCGCCGGAGAAGGCTTCGCAGTTTATCCAGTCTCTCTCCGCCAGCCAGCGCCGTAGCATAGACGACATTGAACGTAGCCTGACCAACGAACAGCTCTCCGCCCAGGCCGAACAGCTTGAGAACCAGGGGAAATACGCGCAGGCAGCAGACATTCAGCGTCGTCGTCTGGCGCTCTCTCCCGGCGACGTGTGGATAACCTATCGTCTTTCGCGCGATCTCTACAGCGCGGGTCAGCGCAGCCAGGCGGACACCCTGATGCGTCAGCTTGCCCACCAGAAACCGTCCGATCCGGATCAGGTTTATGCCAACGGGCTCTACCTTTCCGGAAACGATCAGGACCGGGCCGCGCTGGCGCATCTGGAGACGCTGCCGCGCAGCCAGTGGAACGGCAATATTCAGGAGCTTGCCGACCGCCTGCAAAGCAACCAGGTGCTGGAAACCGCCAACCGCCTGCGCGACAGCGGCAAAGAGCAGGACGCAGAGAATCTTCTTCGCCAGCAGCCGACCTCCACCCGTATCGACCTCACGCTGGCGGACTGGGCACAGCAGCGTGGCGATCTTGACTCGGCGAAAACGACGTACAACGCCGTCCTGCAGCGTGAGCCGCAGAATGAAGACGCGCTCCTCGGTCTGACCGAGATTTACAGCGCGCAGGGTAACAACGATGCCGCGCGCGCGGAGCTGGCGAAGCTGCCCGCCGCGCAAAACGGCCAGCCGCTGTCGCTCAATATGCAGCGCCGCATCGCGATGGCGCAGGCGGGTCTGGGCGATGCCGCTGCCGCAGAGCAGACCTTCAATAAAATTATTCCGCAGGCTAAATCGCAGCCTGGCTCCATGGAAAACGCGCTGGTGCTGCGTGATGCCGCACGTTTCCAGGCGCAGAACGGCCAGCCTCAGCAGGCGCTGGAAACCTACAAAGATGCGATGGTATCGACGGGTATCACCACGACGCGTCCGGCTGACAACGACAGTTTCACTCGTCTGACGCGTAACGATGAAAAAGACGACTGGCTGAAGCGCGGCGTGCGCAGTGATGCCGGTGAGTTGTACCGTCAGCAGGATGTTAACGTCACGCTGCAGCACGATTACTGGGGCTCCAGCGGTACGGGCGGTTATTCCGATCTGAAAGCGCATACCACCATGCTGCAGGTGGATGCGCCGCTCTCTGACGGGCGCATGTTCTTCAGAAGCGATCTGGTCAATATGGATGCCGGGTCATTTGATACCAGGAACGGGACTTACGATCCTAAATGGGGAACCTGCTACGAAACGCCGTGTAGCGGCAACACTCATCAGTCAGACAATGGCGCGAGCGTTGCCGTCGGCTGGCAGAATAAAACCTGGGCGATGGATATTGGCACCACGCCAATGGGCTTTGACGTCGTCGACGTGGTGGGCGGCATCAGCTACAGCAGCGATTTGGGGCCCATCGGCTATACCGTTAACGCCCATCGTCGGCCAATCTCCAGCTCTCTGCTGGCCTTCGGCGGGCAAAAAGATACCAATACCGGCACCACCTGGGGCGGCGTACGCGCCACCGGTGGCGGCGTAAGTATGAGCTATGACAAAGGGGAAGCGAACGGCGTCTGGTCAAGCCTGAACGCGGAAACGCTGACGGGTAAAAATGTGGAGGATAACTGGCGCGTCCGCTGGATGACGGGTTACTACTACAAGCTCATTAATAAAAACAACGAGCGCCTGACGGTCGGCGTGTCCAACATGCTCTGGCACTACGACAAAGACCTGAGCGGTTATACCCTGGGCCAGGGCGGCTATTACAGCCCGCAGGAGTATGTCTCCTTCGCCTTGCCGGTGACATGGCGTAAGCGCACGGAAAACTGGTCCTGGGAGCTGGGGGGCTCGGTCTCCTGGTCCCACTCCAAAACCAAAGACGAGCTGCGCTACCCGATTCAGAATCTGATCCCGACCGATGAGCCAGACCGCTATACCGACCGGGGCGCGATGGAAACCGGCAGCAGTTCTTCCGGTACGGGTTATACCGCACGGGCAATAATCGAGCGGCGGGTCACGTCCAACTGGTTTGTGGGCATGGGCGTGGATATCCAGCAAGCGAAAGACTATACCCCAAGCCACGCGCTGATCTATGTGCGCTACTCTGCTGCAGGCTGGCAGGGCGATATGGACTTACCGCCGCAGCCGCTTATCCCTTACGCGGACTGGTAATCGGATTTTCCTTAATCCATTTGTAAGTCTCTCTTAATAGCGCGGCAATCGGGTATACTCAGGCGCGCCAGGTTTACACCCTGGCGCGCCCTGCGCTTCGAGTTTTGTGGAGAGTCATTTTGCGTGTCAGCCGTTCCTTAACAATCAAACAGATGGCGATGGTCTCTGCCGTCACCATGCTGTTTGTCCTGCTCTTCTGCGTCATTTTGCTGTTTCATTCCGTACAGCAGAATCGCTATAACACGGCTTCACAATTAGAAAGTATCGCCCGCTCGGTACGCGGCCCGCTGTCTGCCTCCATCCTGAAAGGGGATATCCCCGAGGCGGAAACCATACTGAAACGCATTCAGCCGGCCGGTGTTGTGAGCCGGGCGGACGTCGTGCTCCCCAATCAGTTTCAGGCGCTGCGGATGAGTTTTATCCCGGAACGTCCCGTCCCGATGATGGTGATGCGCCTGTTTGAACTGCCGGTGCAAATTTCGCTTCCCGTCTATTCGCTTGAACGCCCTGCGAATCCGCAGCCGCTGGCCTACCTGGTGTTACAGGCAGACTCCTACCGCATGTATAAATTCGTCATGAGTTGGGTGGTTACGTTAGTGACCACTTGCTTACTTATGACGCTTATTCTCAGCGTGGCGCTCACCTGGTGCATCAACCGGCTGATTGTCCATCCCCTGCGCCGTATCGCCCGCGAGCTGAACACGCTCGCCCCGCAGGATCAGATGGGACACCAGCTTGAGCTGCCGCGTCTGCATCATGACGATGAGATCGGCATGCTGGTGCGCAGCTATAACCTCAACCAGCAGCGCATCCAGCGCCAGCAGGATGAACTGAACAGCAGCGCCACCCGTTTTCCGGTATCGGAGCTCCCCAATAAAGCCTTCCTGATGGCGATGCTGGAGCAAACCGTTGAGCGCCAGCAAACCACCGCGCTGATGGTCATAGCCTGCGAAACCCTGCAGGACACGGCTGGCGTGCTTCAGGAGAGCCAGCGCGAAATGCTGCTGCTCACCCTGGTGGAAAAGATCAAATCTGTCCTTGCCCCGCGCATGGTGCTGACTCAGGTCAGCGGTTACGACCTGGTGGTGATTGCCAACGGCGTCAAAGAGCCCTGGCATGCGATTACGTTAGGTCAGCAAGTACTCACTGTCATTAATGAGCGGCTGCCGATTCAAGGTATCCAGCTTCGCCCGAGCGCCAGTATCGGGATTGCCATGTTCTATGGCGATCTGACCGCGGAACAGCTTTATCGCCGCGCCTTCTCGGCGGCCTTTACCGCCCGGCGCAAAGGCAAAAACCAGATCCAGTTCTTCGACCCGGCGCAGATGGAAAAGGCGCAGCAGCGCCTGACGGAAGAGAGCGACATCCTGACCGCGCTGGATAACCGCCAGTTTGCCCTCTGGCTGCAGCCGCAGGTGGACCTGCAGACGGGAGAGGTGAAAAGCGCCGAGGCCCTGCTGCGTCTGCAGCAGCCGGATGGCTCATGGGAGCTGCCGGAAGGGCTGATTGAGCGCATCGAGTCCTGTGGCCTGATGGTTACCGTTGGCTACTGGGTGCTGGAGGAGTGCTGCCGTCAGCTTGCCGCCTGGCAGGAGCGTGGCGTGACGCTGCCGCTGTCGGTCAACCTGTCTGCCCTGCAGCTTATGCACCCGACCATGGTTTCAGAGATGCTGGAGCTGATCCATCGTTACCGCATCAAGCCTGATACGTTAACCCTGGAAGTGACGGAGAGCCGACGCATCGACGATCCCAATGAGGCGGTCGCGATTCTCAAGCCGCTGCGTAATGCCGGTATTCGCATTGCCCTGGACGATTTTGGCATGGGGTACGCCGGGCTGCGTCAGCTTCAGCACATGAAGACCCTTCCGGTGGATGTGCTCAAAATTGACAAAGCGTTTGTCGACGGACTGCCGGGCGACAGCAGCATGGTGCAGGCGATTATCCAGATGGCGCGTAGCCTCAACCTGCACCTTATTGCCGAGGGGATTGAAACCGACGCGCAACGCGCCTGGCTGGCAGAGGCGGGCGTGGAGAGCGGGCAAGGCTTCCTGTTTGCCCCTGCAGTCCCTTCGGATGTCTTTGAAGAACGATACCTTTCTGGCGCCGATCACCACGCAAAAGCGTAATTTTGTTGCTGGCTTGTGCGAGCCAGCTCAAAGTTCTTAACATTTGTGTTTCAAATTTGAACTGAGTTTATTTCTGTCCTGTTATGTGGGTGTTATTTTAAAGCCGCAGGTTAACCATAACCTTACAAAGCCTGTGGTTTTTCTTCCCAAGGACACCTTATGAAAACCTCACTCTTCAAAAGTCTTTATTTCCAGGTCCTGACAGCCATCGCCATCGGTATTCTGCTGGGTCACTATTACCCTGAACTGGGCGCGCAAATGAAACCGCTTGGCGACGCGTTCGTTAAGCTCATTAAAATGGTCATCGCGCCGGTGATCTTCTGTACGGTCGTCACGGGCATCGCTGGCATGGAAAGCATGAAGGCGGTCGGTCGTACCGGTGCAGTGGCGCTTCTCTATTTTGAAGTGGTCAGTACCCTTGCGCTGATTATCGGTCTGATCATCGTCAACGTGGTGCAGCCAGGCGCGGGGATGAACGTCGATCCGGCGACGCTGGATGCCAAAGCGGTTGCGGTCTATGCCGAGCAGGCGAAGGATCAGGGCGTGGTCGCCTTCCTGCTGGACGTCATTCCTGGCAGCGTCATAGGCGCGTTCGCCAGCGGAAACATCCTCCAGGTGCTGCTGTTCGCCGTGATGTTTGGCTTTGCCCTGCACCGTCTGGGCAGCAAAGGTCAGCTTATCTTTAACGTGATCGAAAGCTTCTCGCAGGTCATCTTCGGCATCATCAATATGATCATGCGCCTGGCGCCCATCGGTGCCTTCGGTGCGATGGCCTTCACCATCGGTAAGTATGGCGTCGGTACGCTGGTCCAGCTGGGTCAGCTGATTATCTGCTTCTATATCACCTGTATTCTTTTCGTGGTGGTGGTGCTGGGCTCCATCGCCCGTGCGACCGGTTTCAGCATCTTCAAATTTATCCGTTACATCCGCGAAGAGCTGCTGATTGTTCTGGGAACCTCCTCGTCAGAATCGGCGCTGCCGCGCATGCTCGATAAGATGGAGAAACTCGGGTGTCGTAAATCGGTGGTCGGGCTGGTGATCCCGACGGGCTACTCCTTCAACCTGGATGGCACCTCGATATACCTGACGATGGCGGCGGTGTTTATCGCGCAGGCGACCAACAGCCATATGGATATTTTCCATCAGATTACCCTGCTGGTGGTGCTCCTGCTCTCCTCTAAAGGCGCGGCAGGCGTGACGGGCAGCGGCTTTATCGTGCTGGCCGCCACCATTTCTGCTGTGGGTCACCTGCCGGTGGCGGGTCTGGCGTTGATTCTGGGTATTGACCGCTTCATGTCTGAGGCCCGTGCGCTAACCAACCTGGTGGGTAACGGCGTGGCAACGGTGGTGGTGGCGAAATGGGTGAAAGAGCTGGATCACAAAAAGCTCGACGATACTCTGAATAATCGTTCAACTGACAGCAAAAATCCTGGCTTATCCTCTTAATCTTGTCACAAATGCCCGTATTCCCTTGTGGGGATGCGGGCTCCTGCGCATAATAACTGTTCATACCTGTCATAATTCGACAAGATTTTTTTTGGGTATATTTCACTTCGGACCGTGACGTTTTGCCGAACGCGCGGTCTAATCGACGTGTTTTCATCGTCATCTTTAAGAGTGAAGCGCGTCGCGAGGCACTCTTTTTTAACCAGGAATGTTGATCAGGGGTTCACATGCAGGGCACAAAAATTCGACTCTTAACCGGCGGTTTGCTGATGATGGCAGCAGCCAGTTATGTGCAGGCAGATGCGCTCCAGCCAGACCCGGCCTGGCAACAAGGGACATTAGCGAACGGTTTTCAGTGGCAGGTGTTAGCCACGCCGCAACGTCCCAGTGACCGTATTGAAATCCGTCTGTCTGTTAATACCGGTTCCCTCACGGAAAGCACCCAGCAAACCGGTTTCAGCCACTTTATTCCCCGGCTGGCGCTCACTCAGAGCGGCAGCCTGCAAGCGGTTCAGGTGCGTTCGCTCTGGCAACAGGCCATCGATCCAAAACGCCCACTCCCGCCGGCGGTGGTCTCGTATGACTACACCATGTTTAACCTGAGCCTGCCTAATAACCGCAACGATCTGCTTAAAGAAGCCCTGACGTATCTCTCCGATGCCTCTGGCAATCTGGCGATTACGCCGGATACCGTCAACTATGCGTTGAGCAACAGCGACATGGTGGCGACCTGGCCTGGAGATACCAAAGAGGGCTGGTGGCGTTACCGCCTGAAAGGCTCGACGTTACTCGGACATGACCCGGCCGAACCGCTGAAACAGCCGGTGGATGCTGAGCAGGTGAAAACGTTCTATCAGAAATGGTACACCCCGGACGCGATGACGCTGATCGTGGTGGGTAACGTGGACAGCCGGGCGGTGGTAGAGCAGATCAACAAAGCGTTTGGCGATCTGAAAGGCAAGCGTGAATCGCCAGCCCCTGTTCCAACACTCTCCCCGCTGCGGGCAGAGCCTGTCAGCATTATGACGGACACCGTGCGTCAGGATCGACTCTCCGTGATGTGGGATAACGCCTGGCAGCCCATCCGTGAGTCCGCGGCGATGTTGCGCTACTGGCGTGCCGACCTGGCGCGTGAAGCGCTGTTCTGGCACGTTCAGCAGACGCTCAGTAAGAACAACGTGAAGAATATCGGCCTTGGCTTTGACTGCCGCGTGCTGTTCCAGCGTGCGCAATGCGCCATTAACGTTGAATCGCCGGGCGATAAGCTGAATGCCAATCTGGGCGTCGTGGCGAAAGAGCTGGCAAAAGTGCGTAAAGAGGGGCTCTCTGAAGAGGAGTTCAACGCGCTTGTGGCCCAGAAAAAACTCGAGCTGCAGAAGCTGTTCGCGACCTACGCGCGCGCCGATACCGACATTCTGATCAGCCAGCGTATTCGCTCCCTGCAGAACCAGGTGGTGGACATTGCGCCGGAACAGTACCAGAAGCTTCGTCAGGACTTCCTGAGCGGTCTGACCGTCGATATGCTCAACCAGGAGCTCCGCCAGCAGCTGTCGCAGGAGATGGCGTTGATTCTCCTGCAACCGAAGGGCGAGCCGGAATATGACATGAAGGAACTTCAGACGACCTGGGATTCCATCATGGCTACCGCGCCGCAGCCGACGCAGTCCGCAACGGCTGATGATTTACATCAGGACGCGACGGATATCCCGCAAGGACAGTAATGGGGAAACATTCCCTCTCCCACAGGGAGAGGGTTAAGGTGAGGGCTTAAACAGGCATTGCTTCGCGCGGAATAATCGCCCCGCGATACTGAATGACGGTGCTGGCCGTCAGGTGCCCACGCTGTGCCGCGGCTTCCGGTGTTCCACCCGTCAGGCGTACCGCCAGATAGCCCGCGCTGAATGAATCACCCGCCGCCGTGGTATCAATCACTTTCTCTTTGGCCAGCTTCACCGCCGGGACCTCAACCACTGCTTCACCCGCAATCGCGACCAGGCACGAATCCGCACCGCGCTTAATCACCACTTCACGCACGCCAGCCGCCTGCGTGCGTGCAATCACGTCTTCTACCGGTTTCTCACCCCACAGGGCGTCTTCATCGTCGAGCGTCAGGAAGGCGATATCGGTGCATTGCAGCATCTGCTGATAGACCTGCTGCGTCTCTTCACGGCTGGACCACAGGCGCGGGCGGTAGTTGTTATCGAAAATAACCTTACCGCCGTTGGCACGACACGCGCGCAGCAGCGAGAGCAACTTTTCACGGCTGGCCGGGCTGAGGATAGCCAGGCTGATCCCGCTCAGATAGAGATAGTCGAAGGTCGCCAGCTCCTGGCAGATGGCCGCGGCGGCCTCGCTCTCCAGCCAGAATTTGGCCGCGGCTTCGTTACGCCAGTAATAAAACGTGCGTTCGCCAGTGCTGTCGGTTTCGATGTAATAAAGCCCCGGCAGGCGGTTTTCCATACGCTGAATCAGCGACGTTTCAACCTGTTCACTCTGCCAGGCCTCCAGCATTTGCTGGCTGAAGCTGTCCGTGCCCAGAGCGGTAACATAGTTCACGGTGAGCGCCTCAGGCGCAACCTGACGGGCAATATACACCGACGTGTTTAACGTATCGCCACCAAATCCGCGGCTCACTTCCGCGCCTTTTTGTGACAGCTCAATCATGCATTCGCCAATCACGGCAATTTTTTTAGACATAATCGTGAACCTGAACAGAAGAATTAACAGCAGTGTGCGCTGAGTGAATTAACCGGTCAACTATATTAAAACAACGTTCCATTATTTTATTTGAGCCAACGCGTGTTCCTGCGCATTTCTGTCATCTTAATTTCATTTTCCCGGTGAATTGAACATAAAGTTCTCAATTGTCGCGCCGATAATCCTGTGACGAGTCCAGAAAGGCCATCCCAACAACAGGACATCTGAAATGAAGTCAGAGCAGGTTATCCAGCGGCTGAGCACCACGCCTGAGGCAAGTATTGAGAACTTGCAGGAGCATCGCTACTGGCTGCAATGTGAGCGTGCGTACACTTATCAGCCGATATACCGAACAGACGGTCGACTGATGGCCATTGAAATTTTGACCGTCGTAACGCACCCCTCAAACCCTACCCAGCGCATCGCACCGGATCGCTATTTTGCCGAAGTTGCCGTTCGCCAGCGTCTGGACGTGCTGGAAGAGCAGCTCCATATGCTCGCAACGAAGCAGCCCTTTTTCGAACAGCACGATATCCTCGCCTCCGTGAATGTTGATGGCCCCACTCTGCTGGCGCTGCGTCAGAACGCGAAATTGCAGGAGCTGATTGCCACCCTGCCGTGGGTGCGTTTTGAGCTGGTGGAGCATGTCCGCCTGCCGCAGGACTCCTCGTTTGCCTCCATATGCGAATACGGCCCGCTGTGGCTGGATGACTTTGGCACCGGCATGGCGAACTTTTCGGCCCTGAGTGAAGTGCGTTATGACTACATCAAAGTGGCCCGCGATCTGTTCATTATGCTGCGTCAGACCCCGGAAGGGCGGAACCTGTTTACGCTGCTATTGCAGCTGATGAACCGCTATTGCCAGGGCGTGATTGTTGAAGGTGTGGAAACGCTGGAAGAGTGGCGTGATGTGCAAAGCTCGCCTGCCGCGGCGGCGCAAGGCTATTTCCTCTCCCGTCCGGTACCCATGGATCGCCTCGATAGCGTGATAACTACCCTCTGATAAGCCCGCTTCCCTTTGTCTGGACTATAGTTTTACAGGACAGGTCATCAGGAAAGGGGATAAAAATGACAAGAACAACCAGGGTAATCTCCTGGACAGCAGGGATTTTCTTGTTGTTGATCGTGGTCGTCGCCATCATTATCGCGACGTTTGACTGGAACCGTCTTAAGCCGACCATCAACCAGAAAGTCTCAACCGAACTGAACCGCCCCTTCGCCATACGCGGTGATTTAGGGGTCGTGTGGGAGCGTCAGAAAGAGGAGCCCGGCTGGCGAAGCTGGATCCCGTGGCCACACGTCCATGCCGACGACATCATTCTCGGCAACCCGCCGGATATCCCGGCGGTCACCATGATCCACCTGCCGCGCGTTGAGGCCACGCTGGCCCCGCTCGCGCTGTTCACCAAAACTGTTTATCTGCCGTGGATCAAACTTCAACAGCCCGACGCGCGCCTGATCCGCCTCTCAGAAAAAAATAACAACTGGACCTTTAACCTTGCCAGCGACGGCGAAAAGGATCCGAACGCCCAGCCTTCTTCCTGGTCATTCCGTCTCGACAATATTCTCTTCGATCGCGGGCGGATCGCCATCGACGACAAAGTCAGCAAGGCCGACGTGGAGATCCTGGTCGATCCGCTGGGCAAGCCGCTGCCGTTTAGCGAGGTCACGGGGACGAAAGCCAAAGGTGACACGGCAAGCGTGGGCGACTATGTCTTCGGCCTGACGGCAAAAGGACGCTACAACGATCAGCCGCTCAGCGGTAAAGGGAAAATAGGCGGCATGCTGGCGCTCCGGAGCGAAGGCACGCCGTTCCCGGTGCAGGCGGACTTCCGCTCCGGTAACACCCGCGTGGCGTTTGTGGGGACGGTCAACGACCCGATGAACATGGGCGGCGTCGATCTTCAGCTTAAATTTGCCGGTGATTCGCTGGGCGAGCTGTATGAGCTGACCGGCGTGCTGCTGCCGGATACGCCGCCGTTCGAAACAGACGGGCATCTGGTCGCCAAAATCGATACCGAAAAAGCGTCTGTTTTTGACTACCGTGATTTTAACGGCCGCATCGGCGACAGCGATATCCACGGCTCGCTGACCTACACCACCGGAAAACCGAGGCCGAAGCTGGAAGGGGACGTTGAGTCCCGCCAGCTGCGTCTGGCCGATCTCGGCCCGCTGATCGGCGTGGATTCCGGTAAAGGCACAAAATCAAAAGAGGTGAAAAAGGACATTCAGCCTGCGGGAAAAGTGCTGCCTTACGATCGCTTTGAAACCGATAAGTGGAACGTGATGGATGCGGACGTCCGCTTCAAAGGGCGTAAAATTGAGCATGGCAGCACGTTGCCGTTGAGCGATCTCTCGACGCATATCATCCTCAAAAACGCCGACCTGCGCCTGCAGCCACTGAAGTTTGGCATGGCAGGCGGGACGATTTCCTCAAACATTCACCTGGAAGGCGATAAAAAGCCGATGCAGGGCCGGGCGGAGATTCAGGCGCGCAGGCTTAAGCTGAAAGCGCTGATGCCGAACGTCGAGCTGATGCAGAAAACCCTCGGCGAGATGAACGGCGATGCCGACATTCGCGGCGTGGGTAACTCCGTGGCGGCGCTGCTGGGCAGCGGTAATGGCAACCTGAAGCTGCTGATGAACGACGGGCTGGTGAGCCGCAACCTGATGGAGATCCTGGGGCTGAACGTCGGGAACTACATCATCGGGCAAATCTTCGGCGATGATGAGGTACGGGTGAACTGTGCGGCGGCCAATCTGGATCTGGTGAACGGCGTGGCGCGTCCACAGATTTTTGCCTTCGACACGGAAAACGCGGTAATTAACGTGACCGGAACCGCCAGCATGGCCTCCGAGCAGCTTGATCTGACGATTGACCCGGAGAGTAAGGGGATCCGTATTATCACGCTGCGCTCGCCGCTGTACGTGCGCGGGACCTTCAAAAATCCGCAGGCGGGCGTGAAGCCCGGACCGCTGATTGCGCGTGGCGCGGTGGCTGCGGCGCTTGCGACGCTGGTTACCCCAGCCGCAGCGCTGCTGGCGTTGATATCGCCATCAGAGGGCGAGGCGAATCAGTGCCGGACCATTTTGTCACAGATGAAGAAGTAAGGTGCGGCCTGTTTTTGCCGGGTGGCGCTGCGCTTACCCGGCCTACATTTGAATCGTAGGCCGGGTAAGGCGTAGCCGCCACCCGGCATTAGCTTACAGAGCCTGGTGCTTCGTCTCGTGCGTCAGCAGCAGCGCAATCAGCGTCAGCGCCGCCATGGCCGCCAGATAGACGCCCACATAGAACAGACCATAGTTTGCCTGCAGCCAGGTGGCGATATACGGTGCTACGGAGGCGCCCAGAATAGACGAGACGTTATAGGAGAACGACGCGCCGGTATAACGCACTTCCGTTGGGAACAGCTCTGGCAGCAGCGCACCCATCGGGCCGAAGGTCAGCCCCATCAGGCTCAGGCCAATCAGCAGATAGGCCATCACCAGCGCCGGGCTGCCTGAACCCAGCAGCGGCGGGAAGACGAACAGAGCAAACAGAATGATCAGCGTGGTGATGGTAATCATGCTCGCGCGACGACCAAACTTATCCGCCAGCAGCCCCGCAATCGGAACCATCACGCCAAACCCGATCACCGCCATCATCAGCATCCACAACACTTCGTTACGCGGCAGACCCAGCCCAACCGGCGCGGCGGCGGTACTGAAGGTCATGGAGTAAACGGTCATGATGTAGAACAGCGTGTAGGTGGCGAGCATGATAAACGTGCCCAGCACGGTCACGCGCACGTGTTTGGTCAGCAGCGTGCCCAGCGGCACTTTCACCTGCTTGTTCGCCGCAGCCACTTTCGCGAAAACCGGGGTCTCATGCAGAGAAACACGCACATACAGGCCAATCAGCACCAGCACGGCTGAGAAGACAAACGGGATACGCCAGCCCCAGCTCATGAACTGTTCATCCGTCAGCAGCCAGGAGAGCAGCAGGAACGTCCCGTTGGCAAAGAAGAAGCCAATCGGTGCGCCAAGCTGCGGGAAAGAACCATACAGCGCGCGCTTGCGCGCCGGGGCGTTCTCGGTGGCCAGCAGCGCCGCGCCACCCCATTCACCACCCAGGCCCAGACCCTGACCAAAACGCGCCAGCGCCAGCAGGACCGGCGCCAGAATGCCGATGGTCTCATACGTCGGCAGCAGGCCGATGGCCACGGTGGAGATCCCCATCGTCAGCAGCGAGGCCACCAGCGTCACTTTACGCCCAATGCGATCGCCAAAGTGTCCAAACAGCGCGGAGCCAATCGGACGCGCAACAAACGCGATAGCAAAGGTCGCCAGGGACTGCAGCGTGGCCGCCGTCGGATCGCCCTGCGGGAAGAAAATGTGCGGGAAGACGATGACCGCCGCGGTGGCGTAAATATAAAAGTCGAAGAACTCGATGGCGGTGCCAATCAGCGAGGCGACGACAACTTTATTGCGCGAATTTACCGGAACGTTTTCCGTTTCTGAGTCGAGTGTGGTGGCGGTTGCTTGCATAATATTTTCTTATTTTTGTCGAACGAAAGGCCATATTACGCACAGCAAAAGCGACATTTCAATCTGTAACAAAGCCGCGACCTGGTGATAAAAGCAACAAAAAGGGGATAATTTTCAGGCTAGCCAAAACACGTCTATGAAATGCTTCACAGATTTTAAATATCAGTCAATAAAACTGGTTTTCGGTTAAATAAAAGTTACGGACTGGATTTATATGCTGAAATGATGAATCGGGCTGAAATTTCAGCCCGGGAGTGGCGTTACCGGTGTGTTTTACCCGGCATTCTCGGGTCGTCTTTGTACTCGGCAGTGGCAATCCATGCTGCGCAGAACAGGGTTAAACGTGCGAAGAAATAGAAGAACGCCATTAACCCCAGCACCGAGCCGAACGCCGCGCCGGAAGGGGATTTCACCAGTGACGGCAGGGTGTAGGTCATCACGATTTTGATCACCTCAAAGCCGATCGCCGCGATCAACGTGCCGCGGATCAGCGCCTTCTTGCGCGGACGATGACGGGGCAAGCGCCAGAAGATCCAGAAGAACAGCAGATAGTTGGCGAAGACAGAAATCGCCAGCCCAATGCTGCGCCAGGCGGGCTTCAGCCATTCGATGTAATCAAGATAGAGCGCGGAGATGATCATCTGCTGCGCGGAGCCCGCCACGGAGGTAATGGAAAGCGTCACGATGAGCGCGACGAGCAGGCCAATCAGCGAAACAAAATCACGGAGATACTTAACCCAGATTTTCTCCTGGTCCTGCGGCTTACGCTCCCAGACGTCGCGCGACTGGGCGCGAATGGCCTCGCGCAGGTTGCCCATCCAGTTAACGCCGGAGTAAAGGGCAATCAGCAAGCCGACGATACCGACGGTAGTACGCTGCTGCACGGCGGTATTGATGGTGCTTTTGAGCGTGCTGGCAAGGGTTGGGTCACTGACGTTATTCAGGATCTTATTAAAGATATCCTGCAGCAGCGTCGGGTGTGAGGCGAGCACAAAACCGGCCGCCGCAAATGACACCATCAGGATCGGGATCATCGACAGGAAGGAAAAATAGGTGATGGCGGCACCAAACTGGTTTCCCATGCGGTCATTAAAGCGTTCGGTCGCGCGTATCAGATGCGCAATCATGGGAAATTGCTGAATTCTGGCGACAATGCCGGTTACGGTCCCCAGCGCTTTGCTGGCGGTACCAGGGGACCTGGCCTCTTCAGGCCCGGTTTCCATCTTTTTGACGGGCTCATACTCTAAATGTTGGGTGGGTCGTTGCGGGTTGTTTTCCGGCGTCACGCGTCTTTTCCTTTTCGTTTGGCTGGATGTTATTGAATTATAGCTTGCGACTAGTCCACGTAAGCTTTTGTGAGTTCGGTCAGCCACTCCATGAACAGATGTACCCGGCGGGAGAGGTTGCGCCGGTGGGGATAAATCAGGGAAACAGGCATCGGTTCGGCCCGGTATTGCGGGAGGATCTCAACCAGCTTCTTCGCGCGCAGCAAATCTCGTACCCCAACCCGTGGAACCTGAATGATGCCCAGCCCGGCGAGGCAGGCCGCCTGGTAGGTTTCAGTGCTGTTAACGGTCAATACCCCGCCCGTTTTTATCCACTGCGTCGCACTGCCGTTATAAAACTCAAAGCCCTGCGGGCGAGTTCCCAGCATAGCGGTGTAGTGAATGACGGCGTGCGAGCCTAAATCGTCCAGCGTGTCCGGGTAGCCAAAACGCGCCAGATAGTCCGGACTGGCGCAGTTAATCACCGACAGCTTGCCCAACGGTCGGGCGATGAGCCCTGAATCCTTCAGCGTGCCGACGCGTACCACGCAATCAAACCCTTCGCGGATCACATCCACCAGACGATCGCTGCTGCTGAGTTCCAGCTCAATGCCCGGATAATGCTGCAGAAACGCAGGGAGTTTGGGGATGACTAAATTTCGAGCAACGGCGACGGGCATATCCACGCGAAGCCGTCCGCTGATGCTGGAGGGATCGTGCTGAAACATCCCGTCGAGTTCATCAAGGTTTGCCAACAGATCTTTTGCCCGTTCGTAATAGACCATGCCGTCCTGCGTCAGGCTGACGCGACGCGTGGTGCGGTGCAATAGCTGGGTGCCAAGCCGGTTTTCGAGGGCCTGAATCTGTCGTGATACGCTGCCTTTTGGCAGCGTTAAAGTTTCTGCCGCGCGGGAAAAACTCTCCAGCTCCGCGACGCGGACAAACAGCTGCATTGCGTGAATTTTATCCATAGATGAAGCTCATTGTTGTTTCCGATGAAACAGTGAAGCGTTTTAACCCACCTTTATTGATCTTCTATCACCTAATAAGCTCTTACTCAATCTCCATAACAGCCAAAACGAGGTTTATGATGACTGAACGTATCGCATTAGTGACGGGTGGTAGCCGTGGTTTGGGTAAAAACGCGGCCTTAAAGCTGGCGGCAGACGGCACGGGAATTGTGCTGACCTACAACCGTAGCCAGCAGGAAGCGCTGGCGGTTGTGCATGAAATTCAGCAAAAAGGCGTTAACGCGGCGGCATTACAGCTTAACGTCGGAGAAGTCACAAGTTTTGATCATTTTGCCCAACAGCTTCAGGAAACCCTCCGAATCGTCTGGCAGCGTGAAACCTTTGACTATTTATTGAACAATGCCGGAACGGGTTTATATGCGCCCTACACCGACACGACGGAAGCTCAGTTTGATGAGGCGCTGAACATTCATTTCAAAGGACCTTTCTTCCTGACCCAGCGCCTGCTGCCGTTGCTTAACGACGGCGGACGGATCCTTAACGTCTCCAGCGGACTGGCCCGTTTTACCCAGCCGGGCTCGGGAACCTACGCGGCGATGAAGGGGGCGATGGAAGTGCTGACGCGTTATCAGGCGAAAGAGCTGGGGGCGCGCGGTATTTCCGTCAATATCATTGCGCCTGGCGCGATCGAAACCGACTTTGGCGGCGGACGCGTGCGCGACAACGCGGAGCTGAACCAGATGCTGGCATCCCAGACGGCGCTGGGACGGGTGGGGCTGCCGGACGATATTGGCGATGCCATTGCGGCACTGCTCAGCGACAAACTGGGCTGGATGACTGCGCAACGTATTGAAGTCTCAGGCGGCATGTTCCTGTGATATCTGCGCTTAAGGAAATCCTTAAGGCGAATGTGTCCAGATACTGACAGATATAAAGAACACGGGGGATTTGTAACGGCTCCATTCGTTGAGTTTTTTCTTAAATAACGCCTCTGTAGAATCCCCCTTCGCTATTCTCAGAGGGGAAAAAACGATGCGAGTAATCATGTTTGACAGGCAGTCACTCTTTATTCACGGAGCGATACACAGTCTTCAGGCGCTAATCCCGGAAATAACTATAACAGGGACCTGTCAGGCACAAGATTTATGGGCTCAGGCTTCTGCTTCGCCGTCAGCTATCGTCATGATTGATGGGAATTTAATTCAGGACGAAGGGAGCGCTTTGCTGGAAGCGATCGTGCATCGCTTTCCGGCGATACGCGTGATTCTGGTTTTGGCGAAAAAAGAGGCCAGATGGGTGGAGCAACTGCGGCAGCGAAACGTCATGGCCATTATTCCCCGCAATGCCAGTCCCGAACGGTTTTCCGCCGTGCTGGATTCGGTAGCCCGAGGGATGGTCTGTTTTCCCGGAGAGTGGGTCCGGGAGCCGACGTCGCCTCAGGCGTTATTATCCTTAAGCGAGCGCCAGCGCGAAGTGTTGAAACTGCTGGCGGCGGGGGAGTCAAATAAAGAGATTGGCCGCAATCTCAACATCAGTGCGGCCACGGTAAAAGCGCACCTTGAGGCACTTTTCCGGCGGCTGGACGTGAAAAACAGAACGCAGGCAGCCATGTACTATACCCGGGCGACGGCCTGAATAAGCGCGTCGGGGAGCGACGTTATCTCTCCGAAACTGAATATCATCATGACCAGCGCATCATGCTGCTGTTGGGTTAATGGACGTGTCAGATTTTCCCGCAGCAGCGTCTCACACAGCCGTATATCTTCATGCAGCAAATGGTCTGCCTCCAGCGGTGTAACAGGACCGTGAAAATGTTCCTGGTCACGGATAACGTGGCCATAGCCGATAACCCATAATCCGTGTTCGTCACGATATTTTTCCAGAGAAAGACCCTGATGTTTTTTTATTAACGCGATGGCGGCAGATGATATTTTCAGCCCATGCTCTTTCATATTCGTTTCCTCTTAATGGCGACACTGTAGAGGAAACGGCTTACGAGAAATATCCGCCAAATGGCTGTTGATCACGCCTTGTTATTCAGATATTCATGCCGCAATAAACCAAATAACCAGTCATTATGCCAATGCCCCGCAAGGAAATAACTCTCGCGTAATTCGCCCTCCAGGCGAAAGCGGACTTTTTCCAGCAGGCGTCGTGAGGCGATATTGCCCGCCGTGACGGTGGCGGTAAGTCGGCGTATACCGCCTTCTTCAAAGGCATAGCGGCAAAGCGCCTGCAGGGATTCGAAGCCGTAGCCTTTTCCCTGCGCCTCGGGGGCGAAAAGGAAACCCACTTCGGCGCAATCCGCCTCCCGATGAATATACCCGGTGACACCCAGCGGGGCTCGGGAGGCGGCGTCACGCACGACGAGGCACAGCCAGTGCGCGCTGCCTGGCGTCCAGGGCGTCAGACGGGCATCGAACGCCTCGCGAATAACTGCGACGGGGCGGTCTTCCGCCACAAAGCGCATGACGTCGGGATGTTGCTGTAACGCCAGAAAAAAGGGCCAGTCTTCTTCCTGCAAAGGTGAGCAGTTCAGGCGAGGGGTAATTAAAACGGGCATTCAGATTCTCCTGACACTTTTTAAATGATTTTAGGGTTGTCACTTTATTTCAACAGAAAGTCAGGTATGGTTAACCGCGTATAAATAAAAAGAAAAAAGGCCGTCTCGTGCCCATTCCGGATGTCTTCGTTGTCGCTTAAGGAAAACAATGACTCTCAGCACATCACATCATATTCGCGAACAGTTCGAACACTGTCTGGCGGTCATTCGCCATGCGTCGGTGGAAATTTTGCTTCTTCTGAATGTACATGCATCTGAGGGCAAAGATCCACGCTGGTTTCTGGAACAACTGGACAGCGCGCGATTAGCCCTGGGCGGCTGGGGAGCCGTGGCGAAAAAACTCAACCTGAATGATGCCGAGATGTCGGAATTTACGCTCCAGCTGCGCCTGCTGCAGCAGCGCGTGCCGCAGTATGAAAGCGGACAGGATGTGAGTGAAAACCAGCTGATTGCGGCGATGCGGTTTGTCACCGCGCTGGAGCACCTTCGCCTGCAGCAGCCGCTGTTGACCTACAGCACAGAGCTGTCTCCGGGCAGCGAACTCCAGCAGCAGCAGGCGCACAAGCAGGTGCGGGCGATAGAGCTGATGATAAAAGGGCTCATCCAGCAGGCCTGGCCCGATCAGGTCAAGCTGAACAACCATCTCAAGACTTTGTTTAACGCCGATCGCGTACGGCGCTGGCTGAAGCTGGGCGAGATCAACGATGTGCTGAGCGGCATGATGTTCAGCGAGCTGGCTCAGATGCTGGTGGATAAAAAGGAGTTCAGCCGCTATTACGCTTCTCTGTTCAGCGATCCGTCCATGCTGACGCTGCTGGTTGAACCGCGTAAAACGCTGCAAACCTTCCTCGATGACATTCGGCAAATTCGCAACAACATCACCGTTCAGAAAACGTTGAGCTCGGCGCAAATTCAGCTGCTGGATAACTACTACGCGCAGATCGCGCGGCCCGTTCAACGCGCGTTTGAAGAGGGGAGAACGCGCGTCAATCCGGCGGGATTCATGGCGGTAGATGCCAGCGAACTGCATACCTTCTGGGAAAAGGCGCAGAAAATGGATCGGGTCACCGGCGGGGATCTGTTTGAAGTCCGCGACACCATTGAAAAGCCGACCCAGCGCGCGCCGCGCACCCCCGAACAACGCGAGCAGCTCATTTCCGGTGCGTTATGGGGGGCAGTTGGCGTTATGGTGATTGCCATCGTGGCCGGGGGATTCTGGCTGGTGACCAGCAGTAAACCGCAGCCTGCGGCCGTCAGCGCGGCTGAAGCGGCACCACCACAGGAAATGCGTGAAACGCCTTCCTCGCGCGAAACGCTCACGCGCATGGGAGTGACCTGGGACGAGAATAATTTCCGCTCGGCCATTAACCGAAACGATACCCGCGTGACCCAGCTCTTTTTGCAGGGCGGTATGGACTGGAAGCTGTCCTGGACCGAAGAGGCGATGTCGGCAGGCTATGACGACGTGCTGGAGCTGATGTTACGCTACCGGCAAAACATGGTGGAGGAGAAGCCGTGTCGGCGCTTCATCAACACGCTCAGCCACGCAATGTCGAACGGCGAGTCTCTGACCTCGGTACGTAAAGAGTACCTCAAAGCTTTCTGCACCGTGCCAGCGGTGGTGAAACGCCAGCAGCACGATCTCGACGTGGCCACGCGCCGTGCCAAGTCACAGCCGGATGCCACCACCAAAAAATGGCAGTCTATTCAGAGTGCCATTTATGAGGTGATTCGCTGATTTCTCCTCCCTCTCCCTGTGGGAGAGGGCCGGCGTGACGGCACCAGACCGCACCCTATTCAAGGCTCCCCATACAACCCAATCAGCCGCCGCACTACGCCGTTTGTCCAGCCAAAACCGTCCTGCAGCGGATACTCACCCCCGCCACCTTCGCGCGGCGTGCTGCTGGCGATGTGGTACTTCTCAATCAGCTTATGATGCGTCTGATAAAAATGGTTCACCGTATGCAGCCAGCTCCAGGCGATCTCATCCCCCAGCGAGTCGTTGCCATACTGCTTGAACCCCTGAATCGCCATCCACTGCAGCGGCGCCCAGCCGTTGGGTTTATCCCACTGCTCGCCGGTTTCATACTCGGTCGCCAGAATCCCGCCCGGCGTGAGTAGTCGCGCCTTGACCGCATCCGACAGGCGCTCAGCCTGCTCATGGGTCGCCATACCGACATACAGCGGCACGATGCTGGCGGCAGAAAACAGTGCCAGCTCTTCACGTCGCCAGTCGTAGTCGCGGTAACAGCCGCTCTCCTCGTCCCACAGATAGCGGTTCACCGCCTCGCGACGATCGCTGGCTTTCTGGCGGAACAGGTCGGCCGTCTCTTTGTCCCCTTTCGACGCCGAAATGTTGGCAATGGCGCTTTCCAGCTTGAACAGGAAGGCGTTGAGGTCGATGGGGATAAACTGCGTCGTGCGGATGCTGGCGAGCCGCGACGGATCGCGCAGCCAGCGGGACGAATAGTCCCAGCCGGACGCTGCCCCCGCCCGCAGGTCGCGATAGACCTCGTTTGGCGGTCGCCCTGAGTGGCGCGCGGTTTCCACGTCCTCAATCCACGATTCGTCGCGCGGGGTATCACGGTCATCCCAGTAGCGGTTGAGCAATGAACCGTCCGGCATGCGCACGGCGCTGCGGTAGGCCTGGTTAAGCAGCAGCGACTCCGCGCCGTCCATCCAGAAGGCGTACTCCATTTTGAGGTGATCCAGATAGCGTTTTGCGCCGCGCACGCCGTCCTCCTCAAACAGCTCTACCATCAGCGCAAAGACCGGCGGCTGGGAGCGGCTGAGATAATAGGTACGGTTGCCGTTGGGGATATGCCCGTAGCGTTCAATCAGCCAGGCGAAGTTGTCCGCCATGCACTTCAGCAGGTCGTTACGACCGCTCTCCGCCAGCCCCAGCATGGAGAAATAGGAATCCCAGTAGTAGGTTTCGCTGAATCGTCCGCCGGGAACGATATAGGCCTGCGGCAGCGCCAGCAGGGAAGACCAGGGAATATGATCCTGCGGCTCGCGCGTCAGCACCGGCCACAGGTTATCAATGTGCTCCTTGAGGGAGAGGCCCGGGTCGGAGACATACTCGGTGCCGAACGTTTCCGGCATCCAGAAGTGGTTCTCCACAAACTGGCGCAGGTCGAAGTCCCGGTGGCGTCTGACCTTGCGGTAGCGGATCAGGATATCCAGCGGATCCATCTTCGGCGCGCAGTCGGGGAAGGTTTTGCTGTCCGCAAACAGCCGCGTCGACTGCACATGCTCGAACAGTTCAAGATAGCGGTCTGCGGGCGTCAACGCATCGGAGGCGGGTAGCCCCTCGATCATTTCGGGTTCCGGCTCCGCCTCAATCATTTCATCCAGTTTCAACTCGCAGGGATCGGTCTCGTAGCGCAGCTCTTCTGCAATCTCGAATTCGATGTTCTCGGTAGCCTGTAGTTTCTGGTTGAACATGGTGATAGGGACCTCCGGTTGTGTGTTCAAAAGACAGGTTTATCCGGGCGTCTTATAAGCGTAGACATTCGCTTCGGTAGAGGGGGAGGAATATGTGCGGTAGATCACTATTTTCGGAGCATTCGTTTTGCAACGATTTATGTATGTTAACAGTAGCCTCTCCAGGAGAGGCTACAGAACAAGAGGGGAGGCTGCCGGATCAAAGGCCTTGTTTTAGCCGCGTAGCAATCGGTTCAAATTCCTCGGTGGAATGGCGCTTGAGCGTATCAGGTGCGTTATCCTCAATGGCTTTCCAGTAGGCCCACGGCACCGGTTTTTTCCCCAGCTCATAGTCCATGGCGTCCCAGGCATCTTCACGAAACGCATAAAATACCCAGTGTGCATGATGTTTGTCGAGGACGGTCAGGACATCATTAAGCCACTGCCTGCAGCCCTGCAGCGTGCGAACGCAGCCAAACTCTCCCGCGACAACCCGGTTGGCCGGAATACCGTGCTGTTTCGCCCAGTCAAAGGGCGCGTTCATCCATTTCTCTATGGCCGTAGCGTCCCATTTCACCTTTTTACCGCCGAACGTGACCATGCCGGGATAGTCGAACGGCACTTTGCGGCGTGCATTTGGCGCGCTGGTGAAATCATAGGGCTCGTACATATGGAAGCTGTAGAGCACCCGCTTATCCTCAAGCGCGGACGGCCAGCCAGAAAAACCACGCGCGGAGGCGTACCAGCCTCCATCGACCATAATCGGTGTGGTGGCATCGACCTCGCGGATGGCGGCAATAATCTGATTGTAGAGAGCGGGAAGGTTACGCGCCGTGCTTTGCTGCTGCTGATACCAGGTTCTTAACGCCTCTGGCGACGCCTGCTCGCTAATGTTGTCTCTTTTTTCAGGCGCGGGTTCATTGACCAGGTTCCAGGCCGCAATGCCCGGTTCGTCCTTCAGGGCCTGGGCCAAATCACGCCAGAACTGAGCGGCTTCCTGCCAGTATTTTTTATCCTGCCAGATGCGGTCATCAAACTGGTTATTGTTATTTTGCGCCCAGCGCATGCCGGGTAAAGAGAGTGGGGCAATAACGACCTGTAGCCCGGCCGCGTGGGCTTTCCTGATGGAGGCTTTGAGCGTCGCGAGGTCTGCGGCCTCGAGCCCACGGTAACCGTCGGCGTTGCCGAGAAGAAAATCTCTCCCGGCAGGTTTCCATTTATCATAAGAGAGGCGAACCCACGTCGCGCCATAGCCACGCAGCGCATCATAGTATTCCTGTGTGGGCGGCAGGCGGTTAAAGCTGTTTCCACCGTGCTGAGGGGTATCCCAGAAGGTGATTTGATCGGATGAGGAGGCAGCAAAGCAAAAAAGAAGCAGGGTCAACCCGATAAGCGCTTTCATCTCAATTCCTTTTTAGCGTGATGATGATTTTATATTCGCTGGGATGATGATGCTTTGTCTTTAAATTATCGAGCCATATAAAAAAACTGGCCCGCAAAGGCCAGTTTTGATGACGTGCTTTCCTGCGAAAAGCCCTTAACGCATGGTCACAAACTCTTCCGCCGCCGTTGGGTGGATTGCCACGGTGTTATCGAAATCTTTTTTCGTTGCGCCCATCTTCAGCGCCACGGCGAAGCCCTGCAGGATCTCGTCCATGCCGAAGCCGATGCCGTGGATACCGACAATCTTCTCGTCCGGACCGACGCAGACCAGCTTCATGCGGCACGGCTGACGGTGCGAGGTGACGGCGGTATACATCGCGGTGAAGGCCGATTTATACACTTTCACCTGGTCGTCGCCATACTGCTCGCGCGCCTGCGGCTCGGTTAAGCCGACGGTGCCGATTGGCGGGTGGCTGAAGACCACGGTCGGGATGTTGCTGTAGTCCAGATGCTCGTCCGGCTTGTTGTTAAACAGGCGCTCGGA
>OLFS01000699.1_pt1 | contig 30819 bp, 30 predicted proteins | sample 1605491 | NCBI WGS metagenome assembly OLFS01 (sample SAMEA3888921, study PRJEB22519) | human gut metagenome | biome: human gut; feature: human-associated habitat; material: faeces | place: Denmark | collected 2011 | reverse complement strand
CCGGAGATACTCTCCGGCTTTTTTGTTATTTCACCTGCTGACCCGGCTTCGCGCCTTCGTCAGGGCTTAACAGGAAGATATCTTTCCCGCCAGGGCCTGCAGCCATCACCATCCCCTCAGAGATGCCGAAGCGCATTTTACGCGGCGCCAGGTTGGCGACCATCACGGTCTGACGGCCGATCAGCACCTGCGGATCCGGGTAAGCAGAGCGGATCCCGGAGAAGACGTTGCGCTTCTCGCCGCCCAGATCCAGCGTCAGGCGCAGCAGCTTGTCAGAGCCTTCCACGAACTCCGCGTTTTCAATCAGCGCCACGCGCAGGTCGACTTTGGCGAAATCATCGAAGGTAATGGTTTCCTGAATCGGGTCGTCTGCCAGCGGGCCGGTGACCGGTGCCGCTGCTGCCTTCACCTCTTCTTTAGAGGCTTCCACCAGGGCTTCAACCTGCTTCATCTCGATGCGGTTGTACAGCGCTTTGAAGGTGTTGACCTTGTGGCCGAGCAGCGGCTGCTGGATAGCATCCCAGGTCAGTTCCGTGTTCAGGAACGCTTCAGCACGGGCTGCCAGCTGCGGCAGAACCGGCTTCAGCCAGGTCATCAGCACGCGGAACATGTTCAGACCCATGGTGCAGATCGCCTGCAGGTCGGCGTCACGGCCTTCCTGTTTCGCGACCACCCACGGGGCCTGCTCGTCCACATAGCGGTTGGCAACATCGGCCAGCGCCATGATTTCGCGAATCGCTTTACCGAATTCACGGCTTTCCCAGGCTTCGCCAACCGCAGCGGCGGCATCAGTGAAGGTTTTATACAGCTCAGGATCGGCCAGTTCGGCAGAAAGCACGCCATCAAAACGCTTGGCGATGAAGCCCGCGTTACGTGACGCCAGGTTCACCACCTTGTTGACGATGTCCGCGTTCACGCGCTGCACGAAATCTTCCAGGTTCAGGTCGATATCGTCGATGCGGGAAGAGAGCTTCGCGGTGTAGTAGTAGCGCAGGCTGTCCGCGTCGAAGTGGTTCAGCCAGGTGCTGGCCTTGATGAACGTCCCGCGGGACTTGGACATCTTGGCGCCGTTCACCGTCACGTAGCCGTGAACAAACAGGTTGGTTGGCTTGCGGAAGTTGCTGCCTTCCAGCATGGCCGGCCAGAACAGGCTGTGGAAGTAAACGATGTCTTTACCGATGAAGTGGTACAGCTCGGTAGTGGAATCTTTCTTCCAGTAATCGTCGAAGCTTACGGTATCGCCACGCTTGTCGCACAGGTTCTTAAAGGAGCCCATGTAGCCGATTGGCGCGTCCAGCCAGACGTAGAAGTATTTACCCGGTGCGTTCGGGATTTCGAAGCCGAAATACGGCGCATCGCGGGAGATATCCCACTGCTGCAGACCGGATTCGAACCACTCCTGCATCTTGTTCGCCACCTGCTCCTGCAGCGCGCCGCTGCGGGTCCACGCCTGCAGCATTTCGCTGAAGGACGGCAGGTCGAAGAAGAAGTGCTCGGAGTCACGCATCACAGGCGTGGCGCCGGAAACCACGGATTTCGGCTCGATAAGCTCGGTCGGGCTGTAGGTTGCGCCGCACACTTCGCAGTTATCGCCGTACTGATCCGGGGATTTACATTTCGGACAGGTGCCTTTGACGAAGCGGTCCGGCAGGAACATGCCTTTTTCCGGATCGTACAGCTGAGAGATGGTGCGGTTTTTAATAAAACCGTTCTCTTTCAGACGGGTGTAGATCAGCTCCGACAGCTCGCGGTTTTCGTCGCTGTGCGTGGAGTGATAGTTGTCATAGCTGATGTCAAAGCCAGCAAAATCGGTCTGATGCTCCTGACTCATTTCGGCAATCATCTGCTCCGGGGAGATCCCCAGCTGCTGCGCTTTCAGCATGATCGGCGTGCCGTGGGCATCGTCCGCACAGATGAAGTTAACCTCGTGGCCGCGCATTCGCTGGTAACGGACCCAGACATCAGCCTGGATATGCTCCAGCATGTGGCCGAGGTGGATTGAGCCGTTGGCGTACGGCAGTGCGCACGTTACCAGAATTTTCTTCGCGACTTGAGTCATAGTAGGCATTACTTCTTTTAACTGTGAAAAGGGTTTTTGATATTACCAAAAGGGGCATTATTAAGTAAGCACAAACCACGGCCTTTCAGGTAAACTTGTTCATCTAAGGTCTTATTCACAAGAACAAAGGAGTCGGGATGAGTTCTCAATCCCAGGCCAAATCACCGGAAGCCTTACGAGCAATGGTCGCCGGGACGCTGGCTAACTTTCAGCATCCAACCCTGAAGCATAATCTCACTACGCTGAAAGCGTTACACCACGTTGCCTGGCTGGATGATACGCTGCACATTGAGCTGCAGATGCCGTTCGTCTGGACCAGCGCCTTTGACGCGCTGAAAGAGCAGACCAGCTCTGAGCTGCTGCGCATGACCGGCGCGAAGGCGATCGACTGGAAGCTGAGCCACAGCATTGCCACGCTGAAACGCGTGAAAAACCAGCCTGGCGTGAACGGCGTGAAAAACATCATTGCCGTGAGCTCGGGCAAAGGCGGGGTGGGAAAATCCTCTACCGCCGTAAACCTGGCGCTGGCGCTGGCAGCGGAAGGGGCAAAGGTCGGTATTCTGGATGCCGACATCTACGGTCCGTCTATTCCAAATATGCTGGGCGCGGAAAACCAGCGTCCAACCTCACCGGACGGCACCCACATGGCGCCAATCATGGCGCACGGTCTGGCGACCAACTCCATCGGTTACCTGGTGACTGACGATAACGCCATGGTCTGGCGCGGCCCGATGGCCAGCAAAGCGCTGCTGCAGATGCTGCAGGAGACGATGTGGCCGGATCTGGATTATCTGGTTCTGGACATGCCGCCGGGCACCGGTGATATTCAGCTCACGCTGGCGCAAAACATTCCGGTGACGGGAGCCGTTGTGGTGACCACGCCGCAGGATATCGCGCTGATCGACGCCAAAAAAGGCATCGTGATGTTCGAGAAGGTGGAAGTGCCGGTGCTCGGTATCGTGGAGAACATGAGCATGCACATCTGCAGCAACTGCGGTCACCACGAACCTATCTTTGGTACGGGTGGCGCAGAAAAACTGGCCGCGAAGTATCACACCCAACTGCTGGGACAGATGCCGCTGCACATTACCCTGCGCGAAGATCTGGATAGCGGCAAGCCGACGGTGGTCAGCCGTCCGGACAGCGAATTTGCAGAGATGTATCGTCAGCTGGCGGGTCGCGTTGCGGCGCAGCTTTACTGGCAGGGCGAAGTGATCCCGGGCGAAATCGCGTTCCGCGCGGTGTAACGCCTTCGCGTTGAATTGCCGGGTGGCGCTTCGCTTACCCGGCCTACAAGTGGCACTATCACGTAGGTCGGGTAAGGCGAAGCAGCCACCCGACTTTAACCCAACCGATAGTGCATCAAATAATACTCTCCCTCCGGAGAATCACCCGTCGCCTCAATGTGCCAGCCGTGCCGCTGGTAAAACGCGACAGCCCGCGCATTCTTCACCAGACACTTAAGCGAACCCGTACTGGTAAACGTCTTCTGCACCTGTTCCAGGAGCATTTTCCCGACGCCGTGGCTTTGATACTGCGGGTCAACAAAGAGGTTGTGCAGAAAATTATCGTTCGTCCAGACGGAAGCAAAACCCAGTCGATGGCCGTTCTGCGTGGCAACCCAAATCACTTCGTCACGGGTGGCCGCGTCAAAGTCTTCAAGCTGCCAGTCTGAACTGTCCAGCCATGGCCAGGCTTCACGCCGGGCGTGGAGGAAGAGCGTGCGCAGGAAAGGGCGATCGCTTTCCTGCCAGGGGCGGATCAGGATGGTATTAGCGGTGATAGAAAATATCTCCATTATAGGCTTTGTAGATTTTGCCATCCGCATCGCCAATCAGCACGTAATTCTCGCCCATGTAGGTCCAGTGGGTTCCGGCATCCGGCGCCGGCAGATTACGCAGCTGGTACTGTTTGATGGTGTACTCCGGCGTTTGATACTGCGCCGGCGCCGTGTCGCCAATCTTGAATTTCGTGAAGTCAGCGATGAACTCTTGTTCTTCATAGGCCTTGATGCCGGAGGGTGCAGCGGCCGTTTGCGGGGCAGAGAATGCAGATCCCGCCAGAGACAGTAATACACCCAGAAGCAGCAGTTTACGCTTAGCCATTTTTTCTCCAGTGATATCGTTACAGATACTTTTCGTCTGCGGGTCGTGCAAAGCGAAGCAGACAGTCCATTTTAAGTATCAACGCAGGGTATGTTTGAAAAAAAATGTAACAAAAGTGGACGGTTTTGTGTAGCCCAATTGCGTGATGTTTATCAGTGTCGGGAATATTGCCAGTGTCTTATATTTTTAATATTTATCATTTCATTTATTAATTCTGAAAATAACTTTTCATATCAAAGTTAGAAAGCGATGCGAATGCTTTCCGCCTGAAGAGCATTTAATATCGCCTTCGAGTGCAGCGTGCTTACCGCCATTTTTTTAACAAGACCAGGCAAAGGCTCTGCTTTTTAGAAAGCGGGTGAAGTGCGTTTTATAATGCCAGCAATTTCACTCCGGGAAAGAGTAATCAATTAAATTTCATGATGTTAGCTTAAGTCTTTTTACAGGCTTGACGATAAACGCAACGTTGAAAAGAAATATTTATATTAATGAAAAGTACAACTGCATTTTCGCTCTTATTTCTGAGTATGAGTCAGTTAACGGGGTGTATGTTTTCACCAGGCCTGGACTTAACTGTGTCCGGGAAGAACGTTATTTCGCCGGAAGAGGCAAATTATCAGCTCGAAAAGCGCGTGGAAATATTTCCCCTGACGCCGGAACTGATTGAAAAACTGCGTCCGCCCGTGTCGAAATCTCAGGCAAATCCTAATCTGGATGCGCAGGTCAAACGCTGGGAATACCGTATTGGTACGGGTGACATCCTGACGGTCACCGTCTGGGATCACCCTGAATTAACGACGCCGGCAGGACAATATCGTAGCGCGAGCGATGCCGGCAACTGGGTTAACGCCGACGGCACGCTCTTTTATCCCTATGTCGGTAAACTGCGGGTAGCAGGAAAAACGGTTTCACAGGTACGCGACGAGATTACGGCTCGACTGGATAACGTTATTGAGAGCCCGCAGGTGGACGTCAGCGTTGCCGCCTTCCGTTCACAAAAAGCCTACGTCACCGGTGAGGTTGAAAAATCAGGGCAACAACCGATAACCAATATTCCGCTGACGGTAATGGACGCGGTTAACGCTGCGGGTGGACTCTCGGCGGATGCCGACTGGCGGAACGTCGTGCTCACACATAATGGACAGGACGCGCACCTTTCCCTCTATGCCCTGATGCAGCATGGCGATTTGACCCAAAATAAGCTGCTTTATCCTGGCGATATCCTGTTTGTGCCCCGGAACGACGCGCTGAAGGTATTCGTGATGGGGGAAGTGATTAAACAGAGCACGCTTAAGATGGATCGTAGCGGCATGACGCTGGCCGAAGCCCTGGGGAATGCCGGGGGGCTTAACCAAAATATGGCCGATGCAACCGGCATTTTTGTTATTCGGCAGGTATCGAAAAAAGGCGACACCAACAAAATTGCCAATATCTATCAGCTGAATGCGGAAGATGCGTCAGCCATGGTGCTGGGTACGGAATTTCAGCTTGAGCCGTATGACATTGTCTATGTCACCACGGCACCGCTATCACGCTGGAATCGCGTGATCTCCCAACTGGTACCCACCATCAGCGGCGTACATGACCTGACCGAAACCGTTCGTAACATCAGAGCGTGGCCGCAGTAATGTTCCCTTCAATCTTAGTGGTCTGCACCGGCAATATGTGCCGCTCACCGATTGGTGAGCGGCCATTTTCGGGCAATCAGGAAAAGCCCGTCAGGAATGGGCCTGCCGTTTAAGTTAACAAGGAATGAAGCCGTAATGTCGTCTTCTCAATCAGACAAATATCGTGCTGCGACGCCGCAGAATAACGAAATGGATCTTATTCAGCTGCTTGCTGAGATGTTCGATCACCGGGTAACGATCGCGTGTGTGACACTTCTGTTTACGGTGTGTGCGGGGATCTACGCATTCAGCGCCACGCCAGTTTATCAGGCTGATGCCCTGGTGCAGGTCGAAGCGAAGCAGGGCAACGCGCTGCTCAAGAACCTGACGTCGTTCAGGCCCGATCTTTCACCCGATGTCGCCCCAGAACTTTTACTCCTCAAGTCACGGATGGTCCTCGGCGAGACCGTTGATCAATTAGGGTTGACCTACGAGGTTAGCCAGCGCATGTTCCCCGTTATCGGGGCGCTTTGGCAGCACGTGCAGGGCCGCAAACCGGCGGAAATAACGATTGGCTCGCTGAATATTCCTCTTGTGGAAGGTGAGCCCCAAACGCTTTTACTCACCGTTCAGGAGCAGGGGCGATATCGTCTTGAGGGGAAAACACTTGAAGCAGAGGGCGTTGTCGGAAAAGCGCTGGTTAAAGAGGGCGTATCGCTTCTGGTGACATCCATCAGTGCGGTACCGGGAACGCAATTTACCCTCAACACCGTGACCAGGCTTGACGCGATCAACGCCCTTCAGAGCAGACTTACGATTGCCGAGTCGGCGAAACAGAGCGGTATGATCGCCTTAACGCTAACGGGCGACGATCCCGACAAGACCGCCACGATACTTAATTCGATTGCTGAACATTTTCTCAGCCAGAACATTGCGCGCCAGGAGGCTAAAGATTCCCGCAGCCTCGCGTTCTTACAGGATCAGTTACCTAAAATCAGTCTCGAACTGAATGAAGCCGAGGCACGACTGAATGCTTACCGAGAGCAGCGCGATTCGGTCGATTTATCTCTTGAGGCAAAGTCGGTGCTTGATCAGGTGGTTAACGTGGAAAATCAGCTTAACGAGCTTATATTTCGCGAAGCAGAAGTCTCTCAGCTGTTCAAAAAAGATCATCCGACCTACCGTGCTTTACGGGAGAAGAAACAAACCCTTGAACGGGAGCGCGCACGCCTGAATAGCCGCGTGTCATCCATGCCTTCCACGCAGCAGGAAATATTACGTTTGAGTCGTGACGTTGAATCCGGGCGTACCGTGTACATGCAGTTGCTGACGCGTCAGCAAGAGCTGAGCATCTCGCGCTCCAGCGCGATCGGGAACGTGCGGATCATTGACCCGGCCATGACGCAGCCTGCTCCGGTTGAACCGCGCATAGCACTCATTATCGTGTTTGGTATGCTGATGGGGTTGATACTTTCTGCCGGAACGGTTTTAGTGCGTTCAGCCTTTAAGCGGGGCATTACGTCGTCAGAACAACTGGATGAGCTCGGAATGCCGCTGCTGGTGACGCTTCCGCGCTCGGCATGGTTATGGAAAAAAACGCACCTGCGCAGGAGAAACCTGTTTACTTCCCACTGGAAGCACAAGATAGCCAACGTGCCTTTTCTGCCCATCGATCGTCCGGCTGATTCGTTTGTCGAGGCGATACGCGGGCTGCGCACCAGTTTGCATTTTACCATGATGGATGCCACAAACCGGATTGTCGTGGTGTCTGGCCCCACGCAGGACTGCGGAAAGACGCTGGTCAGTTCTTCGCTGGCGTCGATTCTGGCGCAGGCCGGACAGCGGGTGCTGTTTATTGATGCGGATATGCGCAAGGGCTATGTCCACAACGTGTTCAGGCTGAATAATCAGCGGGGATTGTCCAGCGTGCTCGACGGAACGGTCGAGTGGCAGGAGGCGGTTCAACGCTTCGAAAAAGGCGGTTTTGATGTACTGACCTGCGGACCTCAACCTGCCCATCCCGTCGATCTGCTCATGAGTGAATGCCTTCAGGGGATAATGTCGCAGATTGAAAAGCGATATGACATGGTGATTATCGACACTCCGCCTGTGCTTGCCGTCACGGATGCTTTGCTGATAGCCAGAGCCGCCGCCACCACGCTGCTGGTCGCCCGCTTTGGTAAAACCAGCGTTAAAGAGATCGAGACCAGCCTTAAGCGTATGGAACGGATGGGCGTGCAGGTGAGTGGCACGATCCTCAATGACATAGTGAAATCTGCCGCGCTCTATTACAACTCGGGGTACAGCTATTACGATTACGGCTATAGCCCGGAGTAACCCTGGCGCGACACTTCTTTACAGCGTGATGGCGTATTGCCCGCTAAGATGACCTCCGTTAAAACATGAGGTCACAATGGATAACCGCAAAATCAATCGACTGCGCCGCTGGGCGCGGGAAGGGATAATACTCGTTCTGCTGACGCTGGCCGTGGTGTGGGGTGTGGATCAATACCGAAAACCGACACTCCCCGCCAGTTTTAGTGCAACGCCGATGACGAGTATTGACGGCAACATTCACGATATTGCGGCGCTCAGCCAGGATCGCCCGCTGCTGATCTACGTCTGGGCGACCTGGTGCAGCATTTGCCGCTACACGACGCCTGCGGTTAATCAACTGGCAGAAGAGGGCGGGAACGTGGTGAGTATCGCCATGCGTTCCGGTGACAACGCAAAGCTTGAGCGCTGGGTTGATAAGAAACAGCTGAAAATGCCGGTGATTAACGATGCAAACGGTGCTTTGTCGCAGCAGTGGCAGGTGAGCGTCACGCCAACGCTGGTGGTTGTGTCGAAGGGGAACGTGGTCAGTACCACAACGGGCTGGACGAGCTACTGGGGATTAAAATTAAGGATGTGGTGGGCAGGCGTATAAAAATAACCCCTCTCCCGGCGGAAGAGGGGTTTTGTATTACTTGGCCAGAACTTCCTGCGCGGTACGCTCAACCAGAGACAGCAGGATTTTAATATCTTCCAGCGTTACGGTTGGGTTCAGCAGCGTCAGCTTCAGGCAGGTCACGCCGTTATGCTCGGTCACACCGACGTTTGCACGGCCGGATTCCAGCAGTGCGTCACCAATTTTCTGGTTCAGCAGGGCGATGCCCGCGTCATCCGTCTGCACCTGTCCGCGGAAGCGGAACAGCACGCTTGCCAACTGCGGCTGCATAACCAGTTCCAGCGCAGGCTGCGATTTCACGTAGGCCGCAACCTGCTGTGCCAGGGTCACGCCGTGATCGATGATCGCCGCGTATTGCTCCTGACCCAGCGCTTCCAGGCTCATCCACAGCTTCAGCGCGTCGAAACGACGGGTGGTCTGCAGAGATTTGGAGACCAGGTTAGGCACGCCTGCTTCTTCGTCGAACTCAGAGTTCAGGTAAGCCGCCTGGTAGCGCATCAGCTCATAGTGGCGCGCTTCTTTCAGCAGGAACGCGCCGCAGCTGATGGTCTGGAAGAACTGCTTGTGGAAGTCCAGGGTCACGGAATCCACCAGCTCAATGCCGTCCAGGTAGTGACGATACTGCTCAGACATCAGCAGCGCGCCGCCCCAGGCTGCATCAACGTGTACCCAGATGTTCTGCTTCGCCGCCAGCTCTGCAATCGCACGCAGCGGGTCGATAGCACCGGCATCGGTGGTACCTGCCGTCGCGACGATTGCCAGAATCTGCTCGCCGTTCGCATTGCACTGCTCAATTTTCGCTGCCAGATCGGTCAGATCCATGCGGGAGAATTCGTCCGTTTTCACCTGCACCACGGACTGGTAGCCCAAGCCCATCAGCGCCATGTTTTTCTGCACGGAGAAGTGCGCGTTTTCGGAGCACAGTACGCGGATCTTACGCAGATCGCCCACCAGGCCGTCCTGCTGAACGGAGTGACCCTGACGCGCAAAGAACGCATCGCGCGCCAGCATCAGGCCCATCAGGTTGCTCTGGGTTCCGCCGCTGGTGAAGACACCGGCGTCGCCAGCCTGATAACCCACGCGGGTACGCAGCCACTCGATCAGTTTGATCTCAATGATGGTTGCGGACGGGCTTTGATCCCAGGAGTCCATACTCTGGTTAGTGGCGTTGATCAGCACTTCCGCCGCCTGGCTTACGACCAGGCTTGGGCAGTGCAGGTGCGCCACACACTGCGGGTGATGAACGGACAGGCTGTCTTTCAGGAAGAACTCGACGGCGCGTTCAATCGCCGCTTCGTTGCCCAGCCCTTTCGGGTTGAAATCCAGCTTAATACGGTCGCGCAGTTCCGCGACCGTTTTGCCCTGGTACATCTCAGGCTGTTTCAGCCACTGCATCACAGCCTGAGTGCTTTGTTCAATCGCCTGCTGGTAAGCTTCAATGCTCTGCGCAGAGGAGAACAAAATTGGGTTTGAATCAGACATCGTAATCAACAACTCCGGTTACGCCGGGCGAACGCCCGCAGCAAGCAGTGCCTGCTCGAATTTATCCAGGAAGATCTTCAGCTCTTCATCGCTGATCAGCAGAGAAGGCAGCAGACGCAGAACGATACCGTTACGACCACCGCGCTCCAGAATCAGACCGGCTTCGAAGCACTTCTTCTGAATCAGTGCAGACAGCTCGCCGTCGCCCGGGAAGCAGCCCATGTGGTCAGCGGCTTCGTGTGGCTTAACGATCTCAATACCGATCATCATGCCCAGACCGCGCACGTGGCCGATGACCGGATAACGTTTCGCCATCTCTTTCAGCTGGCCTTTCAGCCATTCGCCCTGTGCAGCCACTTTGCCTGCGATGTTCTGATCTTTCAGGATTTTCAGCGTCGTCAGACCGGTGGCCATCGCCAGCTGGTTGCCGCGGAAGGTACCGGTGTGGTGACCTGGTGCCCATGCATCGAACTGCTTTTTGATACCGAGCACGGCCAGCGGCAGACCGCCACCGACGGCTTTAGACATCACGATGATGTCTGGCTCAATGCCAGCGTGTTCGAAGGCGAAGAATTTACCGGTACGGGCAAAGCCAGCCTGAACTTCGTCGAGGATCAGCAGAATGCCGTGTTCCTGAGTGACTTTACGGATGCGCTGCAGCCACTCAGCCGGAGCCGGGTTCACGCCGCCTTCGCCCTGAACCGCTTCCAGGATCACCGCAGCAGGCTTACGCACGCCACTTTCAACGTCGTTGATCAGGTTATCGAAGTAGTAAGTCAGCGCTTTCACGCCCGCTTCACCACCGATACCCAGCGGGCAGCGGTATTCGTGCGGGTAAGGCATGAACTGGACTTCTGGCATCATACCGTCAACCGCTTCTTTCGGAGACAGGTTGCCGGTCACGGACAGTGCGCCGTGGGTCATGCCGTGGTAACCACCAGAGAAGCTGATGATACCGCTACGGCCGGTCACTTTTTTCGCCAGCTTCAGCGCCGCTTCAACGGCGTCAGCGCCGGATGGACCGGTGAACTGCAGGCAGTACTCTTTGCCCTGACCAGGCAGCAGAGAGAGCAGGTATTCGGAAAACGCGTCTTTCAGAGGCGTCGTCAGATCCAGAGTATGTAACGGCAAGCCGCTGGTAATGACATTTTGGATGCTTTTCAGCACATCAGGATGGTTATGGCCAAGCGCAAGGGTCCCTGCGCCTGCTAAACAGTCAAGGTATTCTTTATTATCTGCATCGGTGATCCACACGCCTTCTGCTTTAGTGATGGCTAAAGGCAGTTTGCGCGGATAACTCCTGACGTTAGATTCAAACTCGGCCTGACGGGCCAGATAGGTTTCGTTGCTTTTGTGGGCATCTACGGTGTCAATACGGACTTTATCCGTCATCATATCACTCCTACAACCGCCGCTTCGTTATGAGCCACGATTGAATAAAAAGTTAAAAAACAGATGGGGGCCTGAAAAAAACGCCGCCAATATAGAGCCTTTTGCCACGGGGCTCAATGGTTAATTTGTTTACTGTTTTGTGACACGGGGCTGTAACGAGGAAATATCCCCATTTTTAAAATGAAAATTGCATTTTATGCCAAATAAAAACAGCGCGTTACAGGCCATTTACCCGGTGTGTAAAGTCACAGAAAAGAGTGTGACAAATCGTGCCATCAAACGGCATAAAAGGAGGGTGACGCTTCCTGTTTCTGCGTCCTGGGCAAAAAACGGCGGTTACGTTGCATGCACAACGGAATCACGCGGTAAAAAAGGACTTTCTACGCGCGTGGTTTCCTGATGTTCTTCACCGTTAATAATATGCAGGGCGCTCAGGCGACCAATTTCATAGTGCGGCAGTTGAACTGTCGAGAGAGGCGGCAGGAACAACTCCCCAATACCCACCATATTGTCATAGCCGATAACGGCGACATCTTCCGGTATGCGAAGCCCTTGCCCTAGTAGCGTCTGATAGACCATAAACGCGATACGATCGTTGCCGCAGATAACCGCGTCGAACCGGGGAGTGCCATTCTGCATGTGCGCCAGCAATACTGACGGAATGTCACGATAGTGCTCATCACCGAGTGCCATATAGCTGTGCGCCAGGCCGTCCGGATCGAGCCCCGCTTCACGGCATGCTCGTTCCAGCCCCTGACGACGTCGGGTTGTGGCCAGATGCCCCTCAGGCAAATGCAAGCAGAGAGGGCGTCGATAACCCTCCGCGAGTAACGCTTGCACGGCGGTATATTGCCCCTGTTCATCATCGGGAATATAGCTGGCGACCTTTTCACCGTCACTTTCGCAGTTGGCCAGCACGCAGGGAAGGGTGAGTAATTTGGCCGGGAGAGGAACCTGACGTAACCCCATGGTGGTGTAGATAATTCCGTCAGGCCGATGAGAAAGGAGAAGGTCGACAATGGCGTCCGGGTTGTCATCGGTAAACATATTCATCACGAAGCTGTTCCAGCCGTGCATTCTGGCCGTCTCTTCAATCGACAGCGTGATCTCCACCGAGAAAGGCGTTGTCACCGTATCGAGCGCCAGTACGCCTATGGTTTTAGGCGAGGCATGCGCGCCGCGAATTTTCTTGGCGGAAAGATCGGGCACGTAGCTGGTTTGCTCGATAGCCAGCTGAACGCGCGCCAGCGTTTCCGGCTTAAGGCGCTCCGGGCTGTTCAGCGCACGGGAGACCGTCATCAGCGATACGTTAGCCAGCTTTGCGACGTCCTTCAGGGAAGCCATTTTCTTACTCCGTTAATGCTCTGTGTGAAAGGGTATACAACTAAGTCGCTGATGTAAAAGGAAGGCTGATGCACAGGCCTGGTCAGGCTTACCTCAGTGATGAATATATGATCGCGATCTCACTCTCTTGATGTTAACGTTAACTTTCGTGATTAACATCTTATATTTTTACCAAACAGCATGAGAAAGGATGGATGTTAACGTTACCATTTCGTCATTACTCCAACATGAGAATGTCATGATGAAAACGCATCACTCTCACAGCTACCCTTTATTAAGCGCACTACTCTTTTTCTTTTTTGTCACATGGTCATCTTCCGGCTCGTTGCTCTCTATCTGGCTCCATCAGGAGGTGGGGCTAAAGGCAGGGGATACGGGCGTCATCTATGCCATGCTGTCCGTCTCCGCGCTGTGCGCGCAAATATGCTACGGCTTCATTCAGGACAAGCTCGGCCTGCGAAAAAACCTGCTCTGGTTTCTGACCAGTCTGCTCATTCTTTCCGGTCCGGCCTTCCTGCTGTTTGGTTATCTGCTGCAAATTAACGTGTTACTCGGCAGTATTTTCGGCGGGGTTTATATCGGGCTGACGTTTAACGGTGGAATAGGGGTCCTGGAGTCCTATACCGAGCGCGTGGCCCGCCAGAGCCAGTTTGAATTTGGCAAGGCGAGGATGTGGGGATCGCTGGGCTGGGCAGTGGCAACCTTTTTTGCAGGACTCCTGTTCAACATTAATCCGAAGCTGAACTTCGCGGTGGCGAGCTGCGCCGGGCTGGTGTTTTTTGTGTTGCTGGCACGCCTCCGGGTCTCTTCCGCGCCGCATGCCATGCAGGAGGCGGTATCCGGCGGTAAGGTCACGCTGGAGGATGCATTGCGCCTGCTGACGCTGCCGCGCTTCTGGGCGCTGGTATTTTTTGTTATCGGCACCTGTATTTATGGCGTCTACGACCAGCAGTTCCCGGTCTATTTCTCCTCACAGTTCCCGACGCTGCAGGAAGGAAACGCCATGTATGGCTATCTCAACTCCTTCCAGGTTTTCCTGGAGGCGGCGGGCATGTTTTGCGCCCCGTGGCTGGTGAATCGCCTCGGTGCGAAAAACGGCCTGATTTTCGCCGGAATGGTGATGGCGATGCGTATGGTGGCATCGGGTCTGGTTGAGGGGCCGGTATTGATCTCCATTACCAAGCTATTGCACGCGGTTGAGCTGCCCGTTTTGCTGGTCTCCATCTTCAAATACAACAGCCTGCATTTTGATAAGCGACTCTCTTCCACCCTCTATCTGGTGGGCTTTGCCTGTACAAGCTCGGTGATTGCCTCGGTGCTGTCGCCGCTGGCCGGTTACAGCTATGAGAAATACGGCTTTGCCCAGTCCTATCTCATCATGGGGCTACTGGTCTTCAGCACCACGTTTATCTCCATCTTCCTGTTGCGCTCGGGTAAGTCCTCTTCTGACCCGCTCATGCCGCAACCTTCCACCATCTGATCAAAGAGTAGAGAAATGACGTATTCCATTACGAAAGCAGAACAGGAAATTCAGTCCAGACGCGAAGGGCTTAACCTGCGCTGGTATCCCCGTTACCACCTCGCTGCGCGTGCTGGCTGGATGAACGACCCGAATGGCCTGGTCTGGTTTGACGGCTGGTATCACGCCTTTTATCAACATCATCCTTATTCGACCCAGTGGGGTCCGATGCACTGGGGCCATGCGCGCAGCAAAGATTTAGTTCACTGGGAGCACCTCCCGGTTGCGCTGGCACCGGAAGGACCAGACGACAAGGACGGCTGTTTTTCTGGCTCAGCCGTGGTGGATGGCGACACGCTGGCGCTGATCTACACCGGCCACAAATTCCACGGCGATCCCGGCGATGAGGCTAATCTCTACCAGGTTCAGTGCCTGGCAACCAGCCGTGACGGCATCCACTTTGTGCGGCACGGGACCGTCATTGACACACCACCTGGACTGCATCACTTCCGCGATCCGAAAGTATGGCGTGAAGGGGAGTGGTGGTACATGGTCGTTGGCGCGCGGGAGGGTGATACGGGCCAGGTGCGTGCGTACCGGTCTGCCGATTTGCGCGAGTGGCAGGACAGGGGCGTGCTCGCGGTGGCTGAAAAAGAGATGGGTTATATGTGGGAATGCCCGGACTTCTTCACTCTCGGTGGGAAACGCGTGCTGATGTTTTCGCCTCAGGGACTCACCGCAGACGGATTTAAACATCGCAATCTTTTCCAGAGCGGCTATCTGGTAGGTGAATGGCAGCCAGGTCAGCCCTTTGTGCGTGAAGGTGAATTTGTGGAGATGGATTACGGGCATGATTTCTATGCGCCGCAAAGTTTCCTGACGCCGGATGGCCGACGCATCGTCATCGGCTGGCTGGACATGTGGGAATCCCCGCTGCCGGAACAGGAGGATGGCTGGGCGGGCATGCTCTCCTTACCTCGCGAGCTGACGCTGAGTGCGGATAACCATCTGCAAATGCGGCCGGCCAGAGAAGTTGAAACCCTGCGCGGGGCGTGGTTCCCCTGGCCGATAAGTACGCTTAATAACCAGCAGATGACGCTGGTGGAACACTGCGATGCGATGGAGGTCATTCTGCAATGGGATTGCAGGAACAGCAGCGCGGAGCAATACGGCATTCGTCTCGGCGACGGATTCCGTCTCTACGTTGATGCGCAGATGCAGCGCCTGGTGCTGGAGCGTTATTATCCGCAGCATGGCCTGTGCGGTACCCGTAGTGTCGCGCTGAACCTGAACGACACGCTAAGCCTGCGCCTGTTCGTTGACAGCTCGTCAGTGGAAGTGTTTGTTAACGACGGTGAGGCGTGCCTCAGCAGCCGTATCTATCCTGATGCAGGCTGCCGCGAGCTGGCGTTATTTGCCTGGACGGGAGGAGCGTCGCTTATTCATGGCGGGGCGTGGCAGTTAGAGTAAATGTGTATTTAGTCACGAGCTAAAATAAAGCCCCATACAAATGGGGCTATGTAAATCTTATGAGATGGGAGCGTAATGCTAAGATCACATTTTTGATAATTGTGCGTTTACAACTCTCTCTTTTTCGACAACCAGCTGCATAATATAGCCACCCTTGTGCCATGAACCCTTATTTGGCTTCCAGCCTTTCGAAAGCAGATATTCAGCAGCTTCAGAGATTGGCTTATTCATAACGTGATCCGCTTCACCTGAGAACTTTTTTAAATCACCGCTTACTTTGGCCGGCTTGCTATCACAACGACCCGCAGCTTCCATTACCTGAGTGCAGCCTTCAGGAAGGTGCCTGTGCGCTGACTGTGCAAGTTGAGCAGCATTCTCTAAAGCCTGTTTTTCAGCAGCAGCGTTAATGGCTGTAGTGCGGTTTTGCTCTGCAATATAACAAGCATCTTTACTCACTCCTTTGCTTTGACAATCAGCCATCCGTTGAGCGGGTGAGGAACACGCAGCAAGAGATAATATAGCCGCTACCATCATTAACTTTTTCATTATTGCCTCAGTAATTACAATTATAAATATACGTGCCTAACATCAAGCCGATCCATATCCCTAATAAAATAAAAGTGAGATACAAAACAGCGGAGATAAAAATGTACTTTGTCATTTTCTTTGCGAGCAGCAATGTATTGAGTTATAGCCAGCTGATTAAAACGCATGGGCGAGTTTTTTAGCTTACTGGCATTTTATTTTAATACTCTAGCATCACCATCCGTAAGATGCGGACGCCGCAACAATTTCATCACCGTTGGATGTACCTGATGTAGAGAGGGTAGCGGCTACATTCTCAGCGAACTTATGACGGTAGCCGATCGCATAACCTTGCGCATCTTTGAAGTTGGCAGCACCGACGGCAACCGCGTTATCTGTATCAACGTAATGCAAACCAGCAAGAGAAGCAGCGCCAGCGATACCAGCACGATATTCCTTGCGATCCTCATTCTGCTGATTCTCCAGAGAAGAGAACTTAGCGTTATTTTGACTTTCTAACGCAGTAATACGTGATTCATGATTCGCTAATTGTGCGCTGTGATTCTGAATCGTCGCTTCCTGCGTTTGCTGGCGTGACTGAACGTTAGCAACAGCAGCTTTATTCGCTGCGGCTACCGTTTGTGCATCTACAGCTAAAGATTGCGCATAAGTGCCCGTATTAAATGCCTGAGTCGCTTTGTCAGAGGCATCCTGAAGGGCTTGATCTTGTCTATTCTGATCGGCGTTGAAAATGCTTTTATCTACCTTACTTGCCAGCGCTTGTGTATTAGCATCTGCTTTGTTGGTCGCATTAATGGCGGTGATTTCGGCATGATCAGCAGCGGCTTTAGCGCCAGTAGCATCAGTAAGCGCTGTATCAGCTTTTGCACCAGCAAGCACAGCATCAGATTCAGCTTTATCTACTCTCGTGTTTGTATCAATGATTGCTTGTCCGTTAGTCATAACGCCTTGTAAAGCTGCGTCAGCTTTATCAGTTGCGCTTTTAATCGCATCATCACGCAATAAATTTTCATCTCGTATGTTGATAATATCAGTGCGATTTGTACCAATATCAACACGATTTGCCTCTTCACGATCTGCATTTTGTTGATTGATTTGGGTTTGAGTCCAGCCCAAAGAATCTACAACATCATCAGTGCTGATCGTTGCCGCGAATGTTGTACCAGAAAACACAATACCAAATACAAAAACAGCGGTAGCTGATGTATTTAAACATTTCATATTAAAGCTCTCATCATCAATACAAGAAAAAATTAGGGCGCTATCCTGGCGGGAAGATACAACGTCTTGTTATATCTGTATTAATTCACGATTAACGTTGAAAATTTAAGTTTGATAACTTATTTCGTAACGTGCAGCAACTATCTATGAATGTGTAATTATGATTATTGATCTAAATCATAAATCGCATTAATAGCTAATTTAGTTCGTTGTAATAGAAAAGATATTGCCTGTTAAATATCAACGACATAAGTTTTTATTTGGTTTGATTTTATGATATGTATGAAATAAAAACTCATTAATATTATTTAAGTTTCTTGGCGGGGAAAGATGAAAAATAGGCGGAATAGTTAATGTCAGTTAATGGATTTCTCTCTCTGTTTTATTATTGAATCCTTCTTTAGTTTTGAATGAAAGCAATGCTGAGCCTAACAGTAATCCTGCAGTTTTTTGCTAAAAATATTGTTGTTGAAAACTCAAGCGAAATGTATCTGGATATAAATTTATATGACTTAGTAACAGAATTGTTATACAAAATGGAGAGTCTGAAGGAGGGGCAGGGTAGCCCCATGTTTAAAGCTTTTTTTGCTATGCTTGTTTCTTTTCGTTCCACGCATCGGAATGCAAGATATTGCCATCTTTATAAAGGTGAGTGATTTTCTCGTAGGCTAAAGAAATATCTTCCATATGGCCTGTACCCGTAGCCGTTCGGGTATCGTGCATCACAGGGCTAAAGCTAACTACTTTCACACGTTCTAATGTAATGGTGTAGTAAATTTCCTCTTGCCCGCTGTAGTTGATACGATAGAAATTAAACTCAGCGCTTTTAAGAGTCTGCCCCGTTGCAACAGCTTTAAACAGATAGGGTGATGAACTGTCAATCTCTTTAGTGAAGTTGAATGAGCAATGTTGTCGGCTTCCTGTCACTTTACCTGTTAAATTGTCTGTAGGAATGATCACGCTATGCTGTAAGCTACGTAGTTCTATGCTTCCATCACGTCCATGAACGTCACAAGATCCCATGATCTGAGATCCACCATCATCTTTTAAAATCAAATGTACTGGTACAGCCATTTTTAACGCTCCTTGCTGTTAATCATATAACCAGCGCTTAGCTTTTGCTGATTCAATTAACATCCCTATTGTGAAATGAGGAACAGGGATAGATTCTTTTTTCCTAAAAGGATTAAATGATGTCGGTGTATCAGGATAATAGGTTTTAATACAAAATTTTCCACGATCAACATGGAATTGAGCAAAGAAATTTTCTAATAACTCTTCTGCTTCATATTCATCAAAATTTAGATCGGTATCTAAATCCGTTTCAGGTGTTAATTCCTTATGTTTATTTTTTAAAATATAAACACCATCATGTTTACATACTAAATCATAAATTTTTGATTCAAGATCATCTACCATAATTTATCATCACCTCTAGCAATCGTATTATATTCTCGAATTGTGTTATAACTAATTTGAGATGCATCCGAAGCGAAAATAATCCATCCTAAAACTGGTATGGCTCTTCCTGTAAAAGCGGCAATATTCGCTACGGATCTAATTCTTATCGTTGAAGGAGGATAACCACCAATCACAGAAGGGAGTTTAATTCCAAATGGAAACTTTGCTTTTTTGAATACCTTACGTGCTGCTTTAGAAGCGTAAGAGGTTCCCTTTTCTGCACCTGTAGGTTTTGCCCTTGTGGGAAGAGAATTACGCCCAGATACAATAGCTACGACTGCAGTGAAGTCAGCAACACCTAGCCCTAGTTGCTCTACAACCTTTTCACAGAAAATCATGAAAAACAGTTCAGACGCAGTAAGATTTGATTTCCCTGCATAGAAATATGTTCCATTTAATTCTTCTACTGTATCCATCAGTAACCCTTTAGTTTCAGGCAACATGTTTATTAATCGTAATGCGTGCAAGTACAAAGGGGAAGCTGTTTTTATGAAAAAGCACTTAAAATCAAAGTACTGTTGGCTAAATAATTCATTAGCTACTGCTCAATACCATCTCTTACAATGTTAATTATTTCTTTTCTGTGAAGGACCTTTTAGTTGTTTAACTAAAAAGACAGTGAGTAACAGAATGTCGTTGTTCTTTCTGAGCACTCGAAGTCTTTCGCTCCTGCCTTGCGTGAAGAATCATTATCCGAAAGAGTGGGCTTGCTTGAGCCAGCAACTTCCCCTAATCTGGCAAAAAGTAAGCTAATGCTTACCAAATGACTCGGGGTGCCCTTCATTGTGAAGGCTGAGAAATACCCGTATTACCTGATCTGGATAATGCCAGCGTAGGGAAGTCAGATGCCTTCCCGGTCATCGCTTCTTCACGCAAGGCAGGAGCGAACCCATGCAGCCTGACCTGCTCGATTTACACGTTTTACATCACTTCCGCACCCGTTCTCCGCTGACCCATTGTATGACCAATGACGTCGTACAGACCTTTACGGCCAACGTTTTGCTGGCGCTTGGCGCATCCCCTGTGATGGTGATCGAGGCCGAAGAGGCCGAGCAGTTTGCCGCGATAGCCGACGCGCTGCTGGTTAACGTTGGCACGCTGACCGCGCCGCGCGCCCAGTCGATGCGTCGGGCAATTGAAAGCGCGGTGGCGGCAGGCAAGCCCTGGACGCTGGACCCGGTTGCCGTGGGCGCCCTGGCGTTCCGCACCCGCTTTTGCCATCAAATTCTTGCCCTGAAACCGGCGGCCATTCGCGGCAATGCCTCCGAAATCCTTGCTCTTGCCGGGATGAGCGCTGGCGGGCGCGGCGTCGATACGACCGATACCGCCGCCAGCGCGGTGCCTGCGGCCCAGGCGCTGGCCCGGCAGATCAATACGATTGTGGTGGTCACCGGCGAGGTGGACTACATCACGGACGGGCAACGTACCCGAACGGTTACCGGCGGTGACCCGCTGATGACGCGCGTGGTGGGCACCGGGTGCGCGCTTTCTGCCGTTGTGGCGGCGAGCTGCTCGCTGCCGGGTGACCGGCTGGATAACATCGCTGCCGCCTGCGGATGGATGAAACGAGCCGGAACGGTCGCGGTTGTGCAGTCGCGTGGCCCGGGCAGTTTTGCCAGCGCGTTCCTGGATGCGCTCTACACGCTGGAGGAACAGGCATGAAGCGAATTAACGCCCTGACCATTGCCGGCACCGATCCCAGCGGCGGCGCGGGTATCCAGGCTGACCTGAAAACTTTCTCAGCCCTTGGCGCGTACGGCTGCTCGGTCATTACCGCGCTGGTGGCGCAAAACACGCGCGGCGTGCAGTCGGTCTACCGTATCGAGCCGGATTTTGTTGTCGCGCAGCTGGATTCAGTGTTCAGCGACGTGCGCATCGATACCACCAAAATCGGCATGCTGGCCGAAACGGATATCGTTGAAGCGGTGGCCGAGCGGCTTAAACGCTATCAGGTACAAAACGTGGTGCTGGATACGGTGATGCTGGCGAAAAGCGGCGATCCGCTGCTCTCCCCCTCTGCCGTGGAAACGCTGCGCAAAAAGCTGCTGCCACAGGTGGCGCTCATCACGCCCAATCTGCCGGAAGCCGCCGCGCTGTTGGGCACATCGCACGCGCAAACGGAACGCGAGATGAAAGCGCAGGGGAACGCGCTGCTGGCGATGGGCTGCGGGGCAGTGCTGATGAAGGGCGGGCATCTGGATGACGCGGAAAGCCCGGACTGGCTCTTCACCCGCGACGGCGAAGTGCGTTTTACCGCGCCGCGCGTGCAGACCAAAAATACCCACGGCACGGGTTGTACGCTCTCGGCCGCGCTGGCGGCGCTGCGTCCCCGGCATGAAGGCTGGGCCGAAACGGTGCGCGAAGCGAAAGCCTGGCTCTCGGCGGCGCTGGCAAAAGCCGATACTCTGGAAGTCGGTCACGGTATTGGGCCGGTACACCATTTTCATGCATGGTGGTAAGCCAGTATACTGGCAGAATACATCACGCCTGAGAAAACAGAGATGGAACAAGCGCATACCCGGTTAATCGCTCAACTGAATGAACGGATCGCCGCGCCCGATAACACGCCGCTGTACCTGAAGTTTGCCGAAACGGTAAAAAATGCGGTGCGCAGCGGGGTGCTGGAGCACGGGAATATTTTGCCCGGTGAGCGCGATCTGAGCCAGTTGACCGGGGTGTCGCGCATTACCGTGCGTAAAGCGATGCAGGCGCTGGAGGAAGAGGGCGTGGTGACGCGCGCCCGTGGCTACGGGACGCAAATCAACAATATCTTCGAATATTCGCTGAAAGAGGCGCGCGGCTTCTCACAGCAGGTGGTGCTGCGCGGCCAAACGCCAAATACGCTCTGGGTTAACAAGCGGGTGGTGAAATGCCCGGAAGAGGTAGCGAACCACCTTTCGATCTCCCCGGACAGCGAGGTCTTTTTGCTCAAGCGCATTCGCTATGTGGATGACGATGCGGTGTCGATTGAAGAGTCCTGGGTCCCGGTCGGGTTAATTCCCGACCCGGATGCGATTGGCATTTCGCTCTACGACTACTTCCGCAGCCAGAATATCTTCCCGCAGCGCACCCGCTCAAGGGTGAGCGCCCGCATGCCGGACAGCGAGTTTCAGGCGCACATTAAGATGGATGAAAAAATACCGGTGCTGGTGATCAAGCAGGTCGCGCTTGACCAGCAGCACCGGCCGATTGAGTACAGCATCAGCTACTGTCGTAGCGACCTATACGTCTTTGTGTGCGAGGAGTAATTCCTCGCGAGTCGGGGCGCAATCGCCGCCGCGGTGGCTGACCACCCATGACGCCACGGCATTCCCCAGCAAAACGGCATCTGCCAGTGACCATCCCGCAGCCAGCCCGGCAAGCGTGCCGCCCGCGTGGCTGTCGCCTGCACCAATGGTATCCACAACCGTAGCCGGAAACGCCGGAACAACGCCTGAGGCGTCACCGTCATACCACGTAGCACCGTCTTTATCATGGCGCACAATCAGCGCGGCGCCAAAGCGCTGCTGCCACACTTCACCCAGGTTTTCAGCCTCTACGCCCAGTCTTTCAGCCGCGAGTTCCGCTTCCTGACGATTGAGCGACACGATTGGCCTGCAGGCCATAATTCGCGCCATCAGCGCGTCGGGGATATCCGCAATACGGGGGCCGAAATCGATGAAGGCCGTCACCTCCTGTAACCCCTCCAGCCAGCGTGTCAGCAGTTCACCGCACGGTGAGGCCAACTGATAGCCGGACAAATACACCAGGCTGTTTTGCGGGACGTGAAGCGCATCCAGCCAGCGCTGCTGCCATTGGTTCTCCACGCCGCTAAAGGACATAAAGGTGCGTTCTCCGTCAGGCTCAACCAGCGCCAGGCACCAGCCGTTATCGCCCGTATCGGCCTCCACGGCGCTGTGCAGATCCTGCTTCGCCATGGCGTTGCGGATAATATCCGCCCACACGCCGTGCCCGACGGGCAGAGCGTTTTGCGCCGTAATGCCGAGCCGCTTCAGGGCAATGGCGATATTCAGCGCGCAGCCGCCAATATTCACGCCCTGCTGCTTAAGTTCGATATCGCACCCGCGCCAGGGCAGGGCGTAGGCGTCGGCGATGACGTCAATCACCGCTGCGCCCAGCACCGTCACCGGGCGCGTGGCGTGCAGATTTTCGAGACGTTGGGCAAATGCATTCATACGCCCTCCCTTTGCTCCCTGAAGTGCAGCAGTTTCTCGCAATAATGGCCGAAGTTGAGCTGGTTGACGGCATCGAGTTCGGCTTTGAGCGCCGGGTCAATCGCCTGCACACCGTGGAGCGCACCACAGATGGCCGTCGCCATAGCGCCAATGGTGTCCGTATCACCGCCCAGATTGGCGCATAAAATGGCGCAGCGGTTCGGGTCGGTTCCCGCCAGTTCCACCATCGCAATGGCCGCCGGAACGGACTCGATGGTGCTGGTTCCCGCGCCAATCAGCTGATAAACCTGCTCGCTGGCGGAGTCAATACCGTTGGCTTCCCGCACGTTCTTAAGCGCCAGCTCAATACGCGCCGCCAGCGACGCGCTGAAGGTGGTGGTTTTCATCTCCTGCGCATAGCGGGCGATCCCCGGCAGGGCATCAACGATGTTCTGCCAGCTTTCGCCGTCGATGGCGCGGGAAACCGCCCAGGCAATCACCACCGCGCCGGCAATGGCGAGGTCCGATTTATGGGTCGGGCTGGAGGCCAGCGCCACCTGTTCAACAAAGTGTTCCAGCCGCGTCGCCGGGAGCAGGCAGCCCAGCGGGGAGGCGCGCATCGCCGCCCCGTTCGTCACGCCGTTGTTTTCCAGTTCGCTGACCGGTTTCCCGTCACGAATCGCATTAAGCGCGATTTTTGAGGTCGGGCCGAGCACATTCTTGTTGAACGCGTCGAAATCGAGCGCCCAGTTCAGGATATGCTTGCCGATAACGTCTGCGTTAATCTCCCCGTCGCACTCAATGATCGCATCGGCGAGGCACAGCGCCATTGAGGTATCGTCGGTGAACTCTGCCTGCCCGAAATAGCAGGCCGCGTTATTTTCTGCCGGGCCGGGTAAAAAGCGGTCGATCCAGCCGAAGTGCGCTTTGACGCGCTTTCTCGGCCACAGCTCCGACGGCATGCCCATCGCATCCCCTAACGCCTGCCCGTAAAGGGCACCGAGAACACGTTCTTGTTTCATTTAACTTCCCCTTGTGTCAGCGCGGTATCGCCATCAACCACCTCAATAGCAGTGATCTCTTTGTCCGATTCGCGGAAAAACAGCATAAACAGCACGGCAATCACGGCAATCATGATTGCGCCAAATGCCCACATTCCGGCCCAGTTGAAGGTCAGCCCATTCACCGGCTCTTTATATGCGAACATTTTTTCCATCATCACGCCGCCCAGGCGGTAACCCAGCAGGCTACCAAAGCCCTGGCAGCACAGCGTAATCAGGCCTTGCGCGGCGGTACGCATGTGCACCGGCGCTTTTTTATCCACGTAGATGTACGCGGTAACGTAGTAGAAGTCGTAGCTCACGCCGTGCAGCAGAATGCCGAGGAACAGCAGGGCGTAGGTGAAGTACTGTTCCGCACCGCCGTAAACGAAGAACCCGTAGCGGATGGCGGCCGTGATCAGACCCAGCAGTAAGACCTTCTTAATACCAAAGCGTTTGGTAAAGAACGGCAGCGCCAGCATAAAGAAGATTTCAGAGAACTGGCCGAGCGTCATCCAGCCGGTGGCGTTTTTCATTCCCACTTCGGTGAGATAGCCGTTGGCGAAGATGTAATAGAAGGCCAGCGGCATGGCGAACAGAAACGAGCAGAAGAAGAACACGAGGAAGTTTTTGTCGCGCAGCAGGATCAGCGCGTCCAGCCCCAGCATTACTTTGAAGTCCAGCTTGCCGGTACTTTTCGGCGGCGTGTTCGGCAGGAAGAGGGCAAACACGCCGAGCAGGGCGGAGCTGGCTGCCGTCATCAGCAGAGGAATATTGGTATCGGAAATATCGCTATAGCCCAGCATCTGCGGCAGGAAGCCGCACGCCAGCCCGGAGGCGATCCAGCCGATAGTACCCATCACGCGGATACGCGGGAAATCGGCCTCGACATCATCCACGTTCGCGAAGGCAATACTGTTGGTCAGCGCGATGGTGGGCATATAGGTCAGGGAGTAAACCAGCAGCAGCGGGAAGAAGGTGCTGAACTGGGTTTGCTGTGCGGCGAAGTACATCAGAATCGCGCCTGCAAACATCAGCACCGCCAGCACTTTCTGCGCGGCGAAGAAGCGGTCCGTCAGCGATCCGACCAGAATTGGGGAGAGGATAGCGGCAATGGCGGTACAGGCATAAGACCAGCCGATTTCCCCGGCGGTAAAACCGCTTTTGCTCAGCCACAGCCACAGCGGCACAAACCACGCGCCCCAGATAAACCATTCAACAAACATCATGAATGACAGTTGGACTTTCGTTTTCATTTTTTAATCCTGCATGTCAGAGAGGGTACGCCTTTAACATACCATTCTATAATACCTTTTAAATACCTTTATGGCGATTGTTTGATCAATGTAACAGTTTTGTTGTACACGAATCGAGCCAGCAGATTGTGCTGAAAAAAAATGCAAAAGGTGGAAAATCTGTTAAGTCGGTACCAGGCTTAGTCTGCCCATAAATAATGGGACTGGATAAACACACACCGACACGACGTCGGACTTACGGGAGTATCACATGACTGATATTGCGCAGTTGCTTGGCAAAGACGCCGACAGCCTTTTACAGCATCGTTGTATGACCATTCCAGCCGACCAGCTCTATCTGCCGGGTCATGACTACGTCGACCGCGTGATGGTCGATAACAACCGTCCGCCTGCGGTTCTGCGAAACATGCAGACGCTCTACAACACCGGGCGGCTCGGTGGCACCGGATATCTTTCCATTCTGCCGGTAGACCAGGGCGTTGAGCACTCGGCGGGCGCCTCTTTCGCGGCGAATCCGCTCTATTTCGATCCGAAGAACATTGTTGAGCTGGCGATTGAAGCGGGCTGTAACTGCGTAGCCTCCACCTACGGCGTGCTGGCCTCCGTCTCGCGTCGCTATGCCCACCGCATTCCGTTCCTCGTGAAGCTGAACCACAATGAAACCCTGAGCTATCCCACCGAATATGACCAGACGCTCTACGCCAGCGTCGAGCAGGCGTTCAATATGGGGGCGGTTGCCGTTGGGGCGACGATTTACTTTGGCTCTGAACAGTCCCGTCGTCAGATTGAAGAGATCTCTGCGGCGTTTGAGCGCGCACACGAATTGGGTATGGTCACCGTGCTGTGGGCGTACCTGCGTAACTCGGCATTCAAAAAAGACGGCGTGGATTACCACGTGTCGGCTGACCTGACCGGCCAGGCGAACCATCTGGCGGCGACCATTGGCGCAGACATCGTGAAGCAGAAAATGGCTGAGAATAACGGCGGCTATAAAGCGGTGAACTTTGGTTACACCGATGACCGCGTTTACAGCAAGCTGACCAGCGATAACCCGATCGATCTGGTGCGCTACCAGCTGGCGAACTGCTATATGGGACGTGCAGGGCTGATTAACTCCGGCGGCGCGGCGGGCGGCGATACTGACCTGTCAGACGCGGTGCGTACGGCGGTTATTAACAAACGCGCGGGCGGCATGGGGCTGATCCTGGGTCGTAAGGCGTTTAAGAAATCGATGGCCGACGGCGTGAAGCTGATCAATGCGGTGCAGGATGTCTATCTGGACAGCAAAGTCACGATTGCCTGACCTGAGGGCGAAGCGTGGGCCGGGTAAGGCGTAGCCGCCACCCGGCAATACCATCAGCGCAAAAGCACACAGTCCGGCGGCAACCGACACTGCAGCGCGCCGGGCAATACCTCAATGCGGAACTGTGTTCCGCTTAGCGGCTCTCCGTCGAGGTTAAACGTCATCCCGTGCGGGGCATTGACCTCAAACCATGCGGATTTCCCATCAATGATATTCGGACTCTCTTCCGGCTGCGTCAGCGTGGTAAACAGCGCGGGCAGCAGGCCGTCGCCCGTGAAAATCCGCAGCTGTAGCTGACCGTCATTGATCAGCGCCTCCGGGCACAGCTGCTGACCGCCGCCAGCCTGTCGACCATTGCCAATCCCAATGACCAGCGCGTCACCCTGCCACTGAAAATCCTCGCCGCTAATTTCGCAGCGGTCAGGCTTGAGGGTATCCATGCGCATCAGACCATGGATCAGATACGACACGCCGCCCAGCGCCGCCTTCAGTTTTTCCGGCGTTTCGCTGGTGATGCGCGTGCCGAACCCGCCGGTGGCCATATTGATAAAGCAGGTTTTGTCATTCACCTGCGCAATATCTACCGCGGTGGCTTTACCGAGGATCGCCAGCTGGAGCGCTTTTTCTAACGCCTCCGGGATCCCTGCGCTGGTGGCAAAATCATTGGCGGTGCCGAGCGGTAAAATGCCCATCACCGGGCGGTTTGCCGGGGGCAGGTCGATCAGCGCTGACGCGATCTCATTGATGGTGCCATCGCCGCCGCCGGAAATGATGGTGTTGACGCCAAGCCCGAGGGCTTCATTGATATAGCGTGCCGCGTCGCCTTTTTCCCAGGTTACCCTGACGTGGATGCGCGCGCCGTCGTCACGCAAATCCTGAATTGCCTGACGCAGTAGATCGTTGCCCGCACTTTTGCCATTGAGAATCAATAAACTGTCTGGATAGGTTGCCATCCGCGCTGCTCCCTTTTTTAGCGTTAGTAAGAGTGTATAGCAGAGAGGAAAAAAGCGGGTAAGAACAGGATGAAAGGAACAAAATAAGCCCGAAAGCGCGTTACACTCCAGCGATGATATTAACGTAATCACAGGAAAGTGATGATGAATAAAATTTTGGTAAGCGCGTGCCTGATGGGCTTCAGGGTTCGTTATAACGGAAGTGAAAAAGCGAGAATGAACGCGCAACTCGCTCGCTGGCAACAGGAACAACGTCTGGTTATCCACTGCCCTGAACTGGCTGCCGGGCTGTCTGTACCGCGTCCTCCGGCAGAGATTATGTCTGCTGATGGCAAAGACGTAATGCGCGGGCAAGCCAGAATTATTGAAAATACCGGGCAGGACGTGACCGCACATTATCAGCTTGCAGCCTGGCTTGCGCTACGCGCTGCTCAGGAATCGGGGTGTAGCGCTGCATTGTTAACCGATGGCAGCCCAACGTGCGGCAGTGAGTTTATTTATGACGGATCGTTTCGCGGCATACATAAAGCGGGGAGGGGGGTTGCGGCATCGTTGCTTGCAGAGCATGGGATCGCCGTGTTCTCAGAGAAGCAAATCGACGAACTCATTGCCTGGATTGAGGAGAGAGAAGGCAAAAAATAAGCCCGCGTAAGGGAGATTTATCCCCCTTACAGTAGTAGCTTTCAGCGGTGCAATGCGGGTTTGAGCGGCACACAAACCCACTGAAAGCCACTATAAATCACTACAGTGTGGACACAGTGTGGACACTATCTGTGTTCACACCACCTCGTAACGGGTTCAGCGTAATCGCATCCTGTAGATACTCAGGTGCAAAGTGCGAATAGACCATGGTTTGCTCAATACGCGAATGACCGAGAATCCTTTGCAATGTGATAATACTCCCGCCATTAATCATAAAGTGCGTAGCGAAACTATGCCGCAATGCGTGTGTTGCCTGACCCGCAGGTAAATCCGGTTGTAACTCCTTCATTAGCCGCCTGAAAGCCGGGTAATTAGCATCCGGAAAAAGAAAACCTCGCTTGTTTCCTGCAACTAACTCGGCAACTTCTTCCGATATGGGGACGGTGCGTGGCTTGTTTGTTTTGGTTTTGACAAACGTGCAGCGGTTGTGAATAACATTTTCCGCTTTGAGCCGCGCCGCTTCGCTCCGTCTTGCCCCTGTGCTGAGGCATAGAATCGCAATTTTCTTGTTGTCACCATCCAGTTTCGATAGCAGAAGGGCAATCTCATCCTGAGTAAGATAAACGTATATTGCTCGATAAAGATGTCGATGAGTTAGCATCTAAAGATATAGATTGCATCATTTGGTGGTTGCAGTACCTAGAATTTAAGTTACAACTAATGGATCTTCGGTCCAATTTTTTACGTTATAAAGGCAAGGACTACATCCCTTCTTTGTCTCAGGTGCCAATTGCTATGTTTTGGGGTGATATTGATACAACTCCTAATAAGGTATTTAGAATCATCAGAAAGAGCAGGCGCACTCTAATGAGTAAAAAGAAGGGCGAAAAATATAATTCTTTGGGGGTTTTTGAAACTTCAAATAAAAGCTTTCATTTCTTTCATAAAGTCGATGAGTTTATCTTTATCGAGTTACTACAAGTACAAAAAGCATTTTTCTTTTTTTTTGTTAGAGAGTTCGAGGACCATCTTGATTCTCAAAAAGAATACATGGAAATCATTAAGAAGTTCTACTAGTTTTTCATTGGTGTTATGTCATGGCTGATAAAATCCATCTCAATTGCCGCTGGCCTCGCCCAGCGGTATCCTTTCCCCATGAAAAATATAAATTCTCTGCAGAAAATCAAACGCTCGTTAAAGGTTATCTTTTCTTCCTATTTGGCATCAGGATTGTTTATTATGCTTACGGGGATATCATTGTTTTCGAGGGAGTTTAGAATATTAATATGTGCATTACGTGTATCTCTCGCAAGATTAGCAGCGGCCTCAGTGTCTTTCATCATGTTACCAGTCCCGAGAAGTTCATTTCTGAGCTCATTCAAAATTTGCGTATAAAAATACATGGTCAAATGGAAAACATGATTGTCTCCATATTGCTCAAAACCTGCTTGAGATTGTGGGTAAAGATCAATAATCATGCTTTTCATTTTTTCTTTATTGAATAGGTTTGGGTCTATTTTTAAACCGGGAAGAGACAGTAATTTCATAATTGTTACAGCATTGAGTATAATTGTCTCGTATGCCTCAAAGGTTTTTATTGTGCGCTCGCTAAGATATAAGTTTGGGAGTGTTCTATCGATCTCTTTAAAGGTTTTTAATTTTTCATCTATATTGAATGGGTCAGTTAATGCTTTAATGAAGTTTGTTATTTTGGGGTCGGAGTTGCTTTTTATTATTTCATCGATTTTAAGAATTTTTAAGTAGTCAGCCAAACCCGAAAATTCAGATATAAGTTGACGTGCACGTAATAAACTTTCTGCAGCCTCGAAGCGTTTAGATTGAAGTGCTGAATCACGGTCTCTGCGTGCAGAACTCATGAAGGTTCTGATTTGCTCTAGCTCCTTTTCGTTGTCGCGTATCTCAGCCTTAAATTTTTCAAATTTTTTCTCGAAATGATGCTCTACTGATTTAGTGAAGAATTTAGCCAACGTTGAACGTGTTAGGAATGCAAGCAACGTCAGTACCCCCGCAGATGTAATAAAACTAATCACCCATCTTGAGATTTGTTCGGCCATTTTCGTTCCTTAGTGTCTTTTAGTTTATCCGAGAGAATTTGAAGGTTGCAGTAAAGATAATGTTTAACAAAGAGAAATGCCAACAAAACAAATAAGGAGAACATTGGGTGAAGCGGCGACGCTAGTGCGTCGTAGGTAAATATGTGTTGCAAAATTGCTCGTCGAGACGCTGATAATCAAACACCTCGCTCTCTGAGCGTTGTCACAACAACCACAAAACACCGTTCCATTGCCGCAGGCCTCGCCCGGCGGCATCCTTTCCCCATGAATAATCTAAATTCTCTGCAGGAAATCGCACGC
>OLFS01000687.1_pt1 | contig 31297 bp, 28 predicted proteins | sample 1605491 | NCBI WGS metagenome assembly OLFS01 (sample SAMEA3888921, study PRJEB22519) | human gut metagenome | biome: human gut; feature: human-associated habitat; material: faeces | place: Denmark | collected 2011 | reverse complement strand
GGGTAACTGTTGTTCCGGCTGTATGGCTGCTTATCTGCACCACCTGGGCGCTGGGTCTGAAACTGTTCAGCACCAACCCGCAGATGGAAGGCTTCTTCTACATGGCAAGCCAGTACAAAGAGAAGATTGCTAACGGTACTGACCTGACGGCGCAGCAGATTGCCAACATGAACCACATCGTTGTGAACAACTACACCAACGCAGGCCTGAGTATTCTGTTCCTGATTGTGGTGTACAGCATCATCTTCTACGGTTTCAAAACCTGGCTGAATGTGCGTAACAGCGACAAACGTACTGACAAAGAAACTCCGTACGTTCCAATCCCGGAAGGCGGCGTGAAGATCTCTTCGCACCACTAACCGTGTTTAGCCCCGCTTCGGCGGGGCTTTGTTCTTATCAGAGTGAACTATGTTTGGTAACTTAGGACAGGCAAAAAAATATCTCGGCCAGGCGGCGAAGATGTTGATTGGCATTCCAGACTATGACAACTACGTCGAGCATATGAAGACCAACCATCCCGACAAGCCGTACATGAGCTATGAAGAATTCTTCCGCGAACGCCAGAACGCACGCTACGGCGGCGATGGTAAAGGCGGTATGCGCTGTTGTTAATGGAGAGAGCATGAACCCGATTGCAGTTACCCTACTCACCGGTTTTTTAGGCGCGGGCAAAACCACCCTGCTGCGCCATATTCTTAATGAACAACACGGCTACAAGATTGCCGTGATTGAAAACGAATTCGGCGAAGTCTCCGTTGATGATCAATTGATTGGTGATCGCGCAACGCAGATCAAAACGCTGACCAACGGCTGCATCTGCTGTTCGCGCTCCAACGAGCTGGAGGACGCGCTACTCGACCTGCTGGATAATCTCGACAAGGGCAATATTCAGTTCGATCGTCTGGTCATTGAATGCACCGGCATGGCCGATCCTGGCCCGATTATTCAAACCTTTTTCTCCCATGAGATTTTATGCCAGCGCTACCTGCTGGACGGCGTGATTGCGCTGGTGGATGCGGTACATGCCGATGAGCAGATGAACCAGTTCACCATCGCCCAGTCCCAGGTGGGCTACGCCGACCGTATTCTGCTGACTAAAACCGACGTCGCAGGCGAAGCAGAAAAACTGCGTGAACGCCTGGCGCGCATCAACGCCCGTGCACCGGTCTACACCGTCACCCACGGCGACATCGACCTGGGCCTGCTGTTCAACACCAACGGTTTTATGCTGGAAGAAAACGTCGTCAGCACCAAACCGCGTTTCCACTTTATCGCGGATAAACAAAACGATATTTCGTCGATTGTGGTGGAACTGGATTACCCGGTAGATATCAGCGAAGTTTCCCGGGTGATGGAAAACCTGCTGCTGGAATCGGCGGATAAACTGCTGCGTTACAAAGGGATGCTGTGGATTGACGGCGAACCTAACCGCCTGCTGTTCCAGGGCGTCCAGCGCCTCTACAGCGCCGACTGGGACCGCCCGTGGGGCGATGAAACACCGCATAGCACGATGGTGTTTATCGGGATTCAGTTGCCGGAGGATGAGATTCGGGCGGCGTTTGCGGGGTTGAGGAAGTAATCGTGAAAGGTTGAGTGTAAAGCAGCTCAATGCCCCATTTAGCAGTGAGGGGGGAAACAGAACGACGTGCTCCCCTCCGCTAAGTTTTATTGCGCGTGAATACCTGGATCTGGCAAAAAATTGCCGCGTTTGGCGTCAGACCATGCTTCGCTACCAGAAGCAGGAATGTCGCTGTAATCAATGTCTTCGTCGGATTTATTAACCAAAGCCATGAGTTCAGCTTCTTGCTGCACATCAAGTGTGTAGAGTGTGCCCCGTTTATGTTTAACCATGCTCATTTATGACCAGAACCTTTACGATTTAATTATAAAGATGACTTATTTCAGCCATCCAGGCACGTTATATTCTGAGACATTCTCAATGGAATATGCATCTCTCCTGTCAGAACCTTTCTTACACTTCAACTCATTGAACCCCCATTTACCCTCTCTATTGGAATAAAATACAGTATATTTATCGGTATTAAACCCGAAATATCTTTCATCCGGACGTGAAATATTCAACTCTCCACATTTAACCTGACTGCGCCATTCAAAATCTATGGTGCTTTTTAAAACGTAGTACGAAATATTCTCTACATTTTTTGAAGCAAAAACTACTAAAATAGTAGATGCTATAAATGCTCCGGCAAGTATAAATAACCTATACACACTTAATTTAGTCCCCAGAGTTAAAAAAGCAAAATAGATAATAAGTTGCATCAACATGAAGAAAATTAACAAAAAAGCCATCCCTTTCCAGAAATACTCAACCCATGGTGATAGTGTGATATTTAGATTACTCAAACTTAAAAATAAACTGGAAGAAAAACTACTTGAGAATAAATATATAATTGGTATGACAGCTAAAGTCATAGACCTAATAATCATTAATTTTTTATTATTTTTAAATTCCAACTCTAATATAATAAAAACACCTCCCAGAAAAACAAATACTGAAAAAGCACTAAAAACGGATACAGAGACACTGACTGGAAAAATATTAATTGAAAGCACAAAAAACAAAAATATAAACCATGCAATAAGCGAACACCAGGCAGCACAACTATTCAAACTGTTTTTATTACTGAACTTGACAAAATACCCCATATATTCTGTAATGCGATTTTCTTCCACTAATGCATAAAGAAGAATACCAACAAAGCACAGAGATAAAACAATATCTTTCCACAGATATTTATAAGGGAGAAGTATAAAACCAAGGAGTAGATAAATTAGCAGAATGACATCTAATGCCTTAGTACAAAAATATTGTTTCACTCCTTGCAAGAACCGAACATTCTCCATATGAATCCTTATCCTACTATTGATGAAACTCAAGAATACCTTTAAAACAGTGACTTAACGCTGATAATACTCTTTGAACAGATGAATTCATCTATTTTTCTGTGTAGAATTTGCGCATCGCATTTAGATGAGAACACCCCATGGCGGAACTGAACCTAAGTAACCTGACGGAAGCAGACATCATTACCAAATGCGTTATGCCAGCCATTCTCAATGCAGGCTGGGACAACACAACGCAAATCAGACAGGAGGTCAAACTCCGGGACGGTAAAGTCATCGTACGTGGTAAAGTTGCGGCACGCAGAACGGTAAAATCTGCTGACATCGTGCTGTATCACAAACCAGGCATTCCCTTAGCCGTGATTGAAGCAAAAGCCAACAAACATGAAATTGGCAAAGGGATGCAACAGGGCATTGAATATGCGCGCCTGCTGGACGTTCCTTTTGTTTTTGCCACCAACGGTGATGGCTTTATCTTCCGCGATGCCACGGCAGCCGAAGGTGAATGCCTTGAAAAGCAAATAACGCTGGATGACTTCCCCTCCCCCGCTGAACTCTGGCAAAAATTCTGCCTCTGGAAAGGATACACACAAGCTCAGCTTCCGGTGATTACTCAGGATTATTACGACGATGGCAGCGGTAAATCGCCACGTTATTACCAGCTTCAGGCAATCAACAAAACCATTGAAGCCGTCTCCAACGGGCAAAACCGCGTTCTGCTGGTCATGGCGACCGGAACAGGGAAAACCTATACCGCATTCCAGATCATCTGGCGCCTGTGGAAATCAAAAAATAAAAAACGCATTTTGTTCCTTGCCGATCGCAACATTCTGGTCGACCAAACCAAAAATAATGATTTCCAGCCATTTGGTACGGCAATGACCAAAGTCAGCGGACGCACCATTGATCCCGCTTATGAAATTCACCTCGCGCTCTATCAGGCTATAACTGGCCCGGAGGAAGACCAAAAAGCGTTTAAACAAGTCGCACCAGATTTCTTCGATCTGATCGTGATCGACGAATGCCATCGCGGCAGCGCATCCGAAGACAGCGCCTGGCGAGAGATCCTTGATTATTTCAGTTCCGCCACCCAAATTGGCTTAACCGCCACGCCAAAAGAGACGCATGAAGTCTCCAGCACGGATTACTTCGGCGATCCGGTTTACGTCTACTCGCTAAAAGAAGGGATCGAAGACGGCTTCCTCGCCCCTTATAAAGTTGTCCGTGTTGATATTGATGTTGATCTGCAAGGCTGGCGCCCAACCAAAGGGCAAACTGACTTAAACGGCGAAGTGATCGACGATCGTATCTATAACCAGAAAGATTTCGATCGCACGATGGTAATCGACGAACGCACAGAACTGGTTGCCAGAACCATTACCGACTACCTCAAGCGCACCAATCCGATGGATAAAACCATCGTCTTCTGTAACGACATCGATCATGCAGAACGTATGCGCCGCGCCCTGGTTAATCTCAACCCGGAGCAGGTGAAAAAGAACGACAAATACGTCATGAAAATCACCGGCGATGATGAAATTGGCAAAGCTCAGTTGGATAACTTCATCAACCCGAAAAAACCGTACCCGGTTATCGCGACCACTTCAGAGCTGATGACCACCGGTGTGGATGCTAAAACCTGCAAACTGGTAGTACTGGACCAGAACATCCAGTCGATGACCAAATTCAAGCAGATTATCGGTCGTGGTACACGCATCGACGAACGTTACGGCAAACTCTGGTTTACCATCCTCGACTTTAAAAAAGCCACCGAACTGTTTGCCGATGAGCGTTTCGATGGCATTCCCGAAAAAGTCATGGATACCACACCAGAGGATATCGCCGATCCAGACTCTGATTTTGAAGAGAAACTCGAAGAAATCAGCGAACATGACGACGAACAGGTAACAGGCGTTGATGAACCGCCTGCGCCACCATACCAGGTTACCGATACCGATGATGTCGGCCCACTTCCGGAAGAAGACGAGAAGAAAATCCGCAAGTTTCACGTCAACGGTGTAGCGGTGGGCGTTATTGCGCAGCGTGTTCAGTATTACGACGCCGACGGTAAACTGGTTACCGAATCCTTTAAAGATTACACCCGCAAAACACTGCTCAAAGAATATGCCTCGCTGGATGACTTTACCCGCAAGTGGCAGGACGCCGATCGCAAAGAAGCGATCATTCACGAGCTGGAGCAACAGGGGATCATCTGGGAAGTACTGGCAGAAGAAGTCGGTAAAGATCTCGACCCATTCGACATGCTTTGCCACGTAGTGTATGGTCAGCCGCCGTTAACCCGCAAAGAGCGCGCCGAGAACGTGCGCAAGCGGAACTACTTCACAAAATACTCTGAAGCAGCGCAAGCCGTGCTCGATAATCTGCTGGATAAATACGCCGATGCGGGCGTACAGGAGATCGAAAGTATTCAGGTGCTGAAACTTAAGCCATTCGACAGCATGGGCACCTTACCGGAGATTATTAAAACCGGATTTGGCGACCGTAACGGGTATAATCAGGCGCTCAGCGAGCTGGAAAACGAAATCTACCAATTACCGCCCCGCTCTGCTTAACAACTCTCTTTTGCGCCTTCTGCAACCATCATGTTGCAGAAGGCCTTGTTTTTCATGGAATACAACATGTCTATCAGTTCAGTAATCAAATCATTACAAGATATTATGCGCAAAGATGCCGGTGTGGATGGCGATGCGCAGCGTCTCGGTCAGCTCTCCTGGCTGCTATTTTTGAAAATCTTCGATGCCCAGGAAGAGGCGCTGGAACTGGAGCAGGATAACTATCAATATCCGATCCCACAGCGTTATTTGTGGCGCAGTTGGGCCGCCAACGCGCAGGGCATTACCGGTGATTCCCTGCTGGAATTCGTTAATGATGATCTGTTCCCGGCGTTGAAAAACCTCACTGCGCCTATCGATAAAAACCCACGCGGCTACGTGGTGAAGCAGGCGTTCAGCGATGCCTATAACTATATGAAAAACGGTACGCTACTGCGTCAGGTGATCAACAAGCTGAACGAAATTGACTTTACCAGCGCCAGCGAACGCCATCTGTTTGGTGATATTTACGAACAGATCCTTAAAGATCTGCAATCTGCGGGCAATGCTGGCGAATTCTATACTCCACGCGCCGTCACTCGCTTTATGGTGGATCGCGTTGATCCGAAACTCGGCGAATCCATTATGGACCCGGCCTGCGGTACGGGCGGTTTTCTTGCCTGCGCGTTCGATCATGTAAAGAACAAATACGTGAAGAGCGTCGCCGATCATCAGACGCTGCAACAACAGATCCACGGTGTCGAGAAAAAACAGCTTCCGCACCTGCTGGCGACCACCAATATGCTGCTACACGGCATCGAAGTACCGGTACAAATTCGTCACGACAACACCCTGAACAAACCGCTTTCCTCCTGGGATGAGCAACTGGATGTCATTGTTACCAACCCGCCGTTTGGTGGAACGGAAGAAGACGGTATTGAGAAGAACTTTCCGGCAGAGATGCAAACCCGCGAAACGGCGGATCTGTTCCTGCAACTGATTGTGGAAGTACTGGCGAAAAACGGTCGCGCGGCGGTGGTATTGCCGGATGGCACGCTATTTGGCGAAGGCGTTAAAACCAAAATCAAAAAGCTACTTACCGAAGAGTGCAACCTGCATACTATCGTGCGTTTACCGAATGGGGTGTTTAACCCCTATACCGGCATTAAAACCAACCTGTTGTTCTTTACCAAAGGTCAGCCAACCAAAGAGATTTGGTTCTATGAGCATCCGTATCCGGCGGGCGTGAAAAACTACAGCAAAACCAAGCCGATGAAGTTTGAAGAGTTTCAGGCGGAGATTGACTGGTGGGGTAACGAGGCCGATGGTTTTGCCAGCCGCGTCGAGAATGAGCAGGCATGGAAAGTCAGCATTGATGACGTGATTGCGCGTAACTTCAATCTGGATATTAAAAACCCACATCAGGCGGAAACCGTCAGCCATGATCCGGACGAGCTGTTAGCGCAGTATGCAAAACAGCAGGCGGAGATCCAGACGCTGCGTAATCAACTGCGCGATATTCTTGGCGCTGCGCTGTCTGGCAAGGAGGTTAACTAATGAGTGTGGAAAAGCTGATCGTTGATCATATGGAAACCTGGACCTCGGCGTTGCAAACCCGTTCCACCGCCGGGCGCGGCAGTTCCGGAAAAATTGATTTATATGGCATTAAGAAATTACGTGAGCTGATTCTGGAACTGGCTGTGCGCGGTAAACTGGTGCCGCAGGACCCGAACGATGAACCGGCGTCGGAGCTGCTGAAGCGTATTGCGGCGGAAAAAGCGGAGCTGGTGAAGCAAGGTAAAATTAAAAAGCAAAAACCGCTGCCGGAAATTAGCGAGGAAGAGAAGCCGTTTGAATTGCCGGAGGGATGGGAGTGGGTCACACTGGCAACCGTAGGTGAAATAGTCGGAGGAGGAACTCCAAAGTCCGATAATCCGCAATTTTGGGCCAAAAATGGTATTAAGTGGATTACTCCAGCAGACCTCTACGGACTCAAAGGGAAGTACATTACATCTGGAGCCCGTGATATTTCACCCGCAGGACTGTCAAACTCATCAGCCCGGTTGATGCCAAAGGGGAGTGTGCTTTTCTCTAGCCGAGCACCAATTGGATATGTCGCTATAGCAGATGCAGAACTGTCAACAAACCAGGGTTTTAAATCTTGTGTTCCATATATCAAAGAAAGTGCAGAATATATATATTACTTTCTACTGGCATCTGCAAAAAAAATAGATGCAGAGGCAAGTGGGACTACATTTAAAGAAGTCTCTGGGGCAATTGTTTCGAAAATATTATTACCTTTACCGCCATTGAGTGAACAACTAAAAATCGTCTCAAGGGCAAATGAACTTATGTCCCTATGCGACCAACTGGAACAGCAATCCCTGACAAGTCTGGACGCACATCAGCAACTGGTTGAAACCCTGTTGGGAACACTTACAGACAGCCAAAACGCCGAGGAACTGGCTGAAAACTGGACGCGTATTAGCGAGCATTTCGACACACTATTTACCACCGAAGCCAGCGTGGATGCGTTAAAACAGACCATTCTGCAACTGGCCGTAATGGGTAAACTTGTGCCGCAGGATCCGAATGACGAACCAGCCTCCGAACTGCTCAAACGTATTGCGCAGGAAAAAGCTCAACTGGTGAAAGAAGGGAAAATAAAAAAACAAAAATCGTTGCCACCGATTAGCGATGAGGAAAAACCGTTTGAACTTCCGGAAGGGTGGGAGTGGAGTTACCTATCAGATATTGGCATACTTGCTAGAGGAAGATCTAAACATAGACCTCGTAACGATCCCACTCTTTATGCTGATGGCACAATCCCATTAGTACAAACAGGTGATGTTGCAAGATCTAATGGATGTATAAATACATATTCCGCGCTATATAATCAACTAGGATTAAGTCAAAGTAAATTATGGAATAAAGGTACTCTTTGTATTACGATTGCTGCAAATATTGCAGACTCTGGTATTTTAAACTTTGATGCTTGTTTTCCCGATAGTGTAGTTGGCTTTACTCCATATGAAAATGAAATACCTGTTCTTTATTTTCATTATTTCATGATGACAATAAAATCCACTCTGGAAAAATTCGCCCCATCAACTGCGCAAAAAAACATCAACATTGATATATTAAGTCAATTGTTTTTCCCATGTCCACCATTAGAAGAATTCCATCGTATTGTTGATAAAGTTCAAAACTTATTATCAGTTTGCGATGTTCTAAGAGCCTACATTCAATCCGCCCAGCAAACCCAACTGCACCTTGCAGACGCACTCACTGACGCGGCTATAAACTAATTTTCTCGCCCTCATAAAACCAATAAAGCGGCTCAATAGCCGCTTTATTCACATCACCAAAAATTATATTTCACGCTAATTTTCATCTTATTTTCATTAATTTTTAGCTGGACTTTCCCTGTATTTACTGATGATATATCCAGGTATTTAGCGCGGTGGGGATGTGCGCCAACACACCCGCACCGCTCATCACAATCACTATTTTCAAGGAATAGCAGTTATGACTGACACGCATTCTATTGCACAACCGTTCGAAGCAGAAGTCTCCCCGGCAAATAACCGTCAATTAACCGTGAGTTATGCGAGCCGCTACCCGGATTGCAGCCGTATTCCCGCCATCACCCTGAAAGGTCAGTGGCTGGAAGCCGCCGGTTTTGCCACCGGCACTGTGGTAGATGTCAAAGTGATGGAAGGCTGTATTGTCCTCACCGCCCAACCCCCCGTCGCCGAAGAGAGCGAACTGATGCAGTCACTGCGCCAGGTGTGCAAGCTGTCGGCACGTAAACAGAAGCAGGTGCAGGAATTTATTGGGGTGATTGCCGGTAAACAGAAAGTTGCCTGATACATTGACCCGGTAGCACCAGTGCTACCGGGTATTATTCGCCGCGTTATACCAAGGCGCTCTCCATTTGTTTTTCAAATGCCTGACGAATTAATCCCATAATGTAAGGAAGTTGTGCGAGGTCGCTGAAACCAATTTCCACATCACCATTACCCCAGCGCCCAACATTTGTCACATCTTTGGCAATACCTTTCGGATCGACCAGTTCATGAAACTGCATATTAAGCGACAATCGCAGTCGGCTTTTTTGCGGCACAACATCAACAAAATTCGTTTCAGCTTTAAACGCAATATAGAGCTTCAATACTTCCTGCGTGATCCCTGCGTCCAGGCGCATAATTTCATCGCGAAGATGATCAAATAACAACCGGCTATGCAAGCCATCAGCAAGAAAAGGATAATCACTCAGGCTGTAACTGGTTTTGTTCTCCGGCTGTCCCCGATAAACAGCTAAAACCTCTTCAGGAAGAGAAGGCGCTTGCCAGACCTGAACCGCAAGCTCCGCCAGACGATCGGCTCGGGCGTGAATGGCAGCTTCATCCCATTTTTCGCACTGTCCAAGACCGATATTCAAATAGAGCGGGCTATGCTTAAAGCCGTCTTCAATATCGCGTTTTTCTGCGAAAGGTCTGTCACTGTAACGGGAGTTATAGCGCGTTAAAGTGAGATTCCCCAACGTATGCAACAGTTCTTTATGAATACGCTGCCAGTCGCTTCCCAGCTCTTCGCGCCATTTAGCCGACAAATTTTCGTTCTGCGGCATAATATGTTCAATCGTAAACTCTTCCACGCGCTCTCTGCGTTTATCGTTTTCCAGTCGTCGTAACCAGTAGCTGCGACTACGGAAGTTATAGAGATCGCGAACTTTTAATTCCCGTTTAAATTCATCATCGTTGGGGAAACGACGATATGAAGGTAGATTCAAAAAATGTACCTGAATACTTTCCAGATATTTTTCTTTATTAATGACCTTATAAAAAGTAGCAAACGTCTTGTTAAGAGAATTCGTCGGAATCGCACATACTGCACGGCGGAAAACATAAGATTCAATTAAACGAATTATGCTCAGGAAATCCTCGTGAGACAAAACGCCATTTTTATAGTCATGATAAAGCGCCAGTAAGAAAGGATACGCCACATCGACCTTTAACTCGCGCAAATCCTGAAAAGCCGTAGCAAGCGATTTGTCACTTTCTTTTCCCAATGCCATTGCACAGTAATACTCCGCGTAGATGTGAATATCTTCAACCAGTCGATCTACGCCTTTTTCAGCAACACTCTGGCTGCGGGCATGGAGTTTAAATGCCTCATAGACTTCATCTGTCCGAGGGATCTCCCCCGTTTTTACCGTCAGATAATGACGCATAAAACTGTCAAAATATTCGCTGTAACCTTGCTGACCAAAGGCGACTTCCATTGGACGCCAGTGATCTTCATACAACCGGGTTTGATGCTCTGGTTCGAGGCCCATCAGAATAAAATTGCGCACCAGATCGGCCTGACTTAACGCCTTACCGGTGGAGTTCATACTTTCAAAAATCAGTTGCGGATTATCCTGACCACGATTAAGCGCCACATCGACAATTAATAACTTTGCTAACCCACGACATAAGGGGATCAAGTCATCACCGAGTTTGGCAATTTGTTCATCAAAGAAAGTAAAGTTTCCATTATTCGATGGGAATAGTTTTCTGGCATTGGTCTTTGTTTTATTAACGCCAGCAAACTGTCTTTATCAGTCTCGGTCAGCAGTAATTTAAAACCTTTCTCGCCGGACTCATAAGGATTGAGCAAATAATAATTACGCAATTTCATTGCCGAAAAGCCATCAAAAACTTCGTCTTCGCCAAGATGGCGCGATAAAGCCTCAATCAGCAACATTGCCGTCGTCAGCCGTTGTTGACCATCAATGACCAGCAACGGAGAAATACCAGAAACCTGATACAACCCCTGCTCTATATAAACAACCGAACCGATAAAATGCGCTGATATATCGTCACGCTTTCCTGCACGAATGATGTCGTCCCAAAGTTGCCGACATTGTTGTTCTGTCCATGAATAAGTCCGTTGATAAATGGGAATAACAAACTGCTGCGAACGTTTTAAAAAATCGAGTAGGCGAGCTTCTGTAGCTTTCATTCTGACGTCTTTCCGTGAAACGATGATTTCGCAATAATAACCACTTCCTTGTGGAGGTAATAGAGAAATCCTGTTTATCCGCGACGAACATACCCCTCACTCCACATCCTCCCTGCGTAACCCGATATCCCTCAACCGCTCATCACTCATCTGCTGTAACACTCGTCGGGTCTGCATTTGCCGCCGCCAACGCCTCATCGCCTGCCAGAGTTGCACAAGTCTGATAAACGGCGTTTTGGCTTTGTTTTCGTGAAATTCCATCTGCTGCCTCCTCATCTTTCAGAGGCTTCATCATCCGCCTTCTGGCAGTTCACAATACAGATGCAAATATTAGTTTTATTTAACATACAGACAGGTTAAAACAGCATCTGCATCCGGTTTTTTAGCTTCATCTGTACCGGTTTTTCTCTCTGTATGGTCTAAATAAGGAATACAGCATGACGCGTTATCAACATCTGGCAACTCTGCTTGCCGAGCGGATTGAGCAAGGGCTGTATCGTCACGGGGAGAAATTGCCGTCGGTGCGCAGCTTAAGTCAGGAGCACGGCGTCAGCATCAGCACCGTGCAGCAGGCGTACCAGACGCTGGAGACGATGAAGCTCATCACTCCGCAGCCGCGTTCGGGTTATTTTGTCGCACAACGGAAAGCCCAACCGCCAGTGCCACCAATGACGCGTCCGGTGCAGCGCCCGGTGGAAATTACCCAGTGGGATCAAGTGCTGGATATGCTAGAGGCGCATAGCGACAGTTCCATTGTTCCGTTAAGCAAAAGCACGCCGGATGTCGAAACGCCCAGCCTGAAACCACTCTGGCGGGAGCTAAGCCGGGTGGTACAGCATAATCTGCAAACCGTTCTCGGTTATGACTTGTTAGCCGGTCAGCGAGTGTTGCGAGAGCAAATTGCCCGCCTGATGCTCGACAGCGGCTCGGTGGTCACCGCCGATGACATCATCATCACCAGCGGCTGCCATAACTCGATGTCGATGGCGTTAATGGCGGTGTGTAAACCAGGCGATATTGTCGCGGTCGAATCTCCCTGTTATTACGGTTCGATGCAGATGCTGCGAGGCATGGGCGTGAAAGTGATTGAAATCCCAACCGATCCAGAAACTGGCATCAGCGTTGAAGCACTGGAACTGGCGCTGGAACAGTGGCCGATTAAAGGCATCATTCTGGTGCCAAACTGTAATAATCCGCTGGGATTTATTATGCCGGACGCACGCAAACGGGCCGTTCTCTCTCTCGCTCAGCGTCATGATATTGTGATTTTTGAAGATGATGTCTACGGCGAACTGGCAACGGAGTATCCGCGCCCGCGGACCATCCATTCATGGGATATCGACGGGCGAGTGTTGTTGTGCAGCTCGTTCAGTAAAAGTATTGCTCCAGGCCTGCGCGTGGGTTGGGTCGCACCGGGGCGCTATCACGATAAACTGCTGCATATGAAATACGCCATCAGCAGCTTTAATGTACCGTCCACGCAAATGGCGGCGGCAACGTTTGTGCTGGAAGGTCACTATCATCGCCATATCCGGCGGATGCGGCAGACTTATCAGCGCAATCTGGCGCTTTATACCTGCTGGATACGGGAATATTTTCCCTGCGAAATCTGTATTACGCGCCCGAAAGGCGGATTTTTACTGTGGGTAGAATTGCCTGAACAGGTCGATATGGTCTGCGTCGCGCGGCAGCTGTACCGCATGAAAATCCAGGTGGCGGCAGGCTCGATTTTCTCAGCGTCCGGCAAATACCGTAATTGTCTGCGCATCAACTGCGCTTTACCGCTCAGCGAAACCTATCGCGAAGCACTAAAGCAAATTGGCGAGGCCGTGTATCAGGCAATGGAATGAATTCGAAATAGTGGCGAAGCACCTGATTTACTTTCACGAATCGCCTGTAACTCGTTTTATCTTTATAGCGACATCGCCACGTTCCGGCATAGCTTAGGCAAAGTGTGCTTTGTTCATGCCGGATGCGGCGTGAACGCCTTATCCGGCCTACAAAACCAGCAAATTCAATAGATTGCAGAGGTAATGTAGGTCTGATAAGCGTAGCGCATCAGGCTGCTTTGCGTTTGTCATCAGCCTCTGATTAGTACTCGATCCATGGTTCGCGCTTGCTTTCAGGCAAGGGCTGATCTAATGCCTGCATTTGCTCTGCCGAAAGTCCGGTATATCGTTGTATCCATTCAGGATCGGCCCCATTCTGCAACAACAATCGGAGGAGGCTCCGTTCCCCTTCTACTTTCCCTTCTTTCCTCCCCCTCTCCCTTCCCAACAGCCATCCATCATTATGAATTCGCTCTGCAATTGTCATTATTCGCTCCCTGTGGTGTGGCATTCGCCTGGTAAGTTCGCTGATAAACGCCTTAAAACGCGCTTCATCGCCAGTCAGTAAAATGTAATTTAACAGCGCAGTTATCTGGCTGTCATTAGCAAACTCTGTAACCAGTAATACTACCAGTTGGTCGATAAGCCCCATCAGATCGCGCTGGCGAATATGCTTTTGGATCAACTCCAACAGGGCGACTCTGCGATGCTGCACAATCTCGTCGTCTGGCACGACAGTGACATCCACCAGCGGGAACGCTGCGCTATAAAGTTTCCGTGCGGTAGTCGGGTCGGCAAATTCGTCCAGCCAGCACAGGGACCAGGGATAAGGACTACGGCTACCGTGATAAAATAGCATCGGGATGACCAGCGGTAGCGGCCGACGTTTATCATGCTCGATATGGCGCTGCATCACCGCCATGGAATAGCGCATCAGGCGAAAGGCCATATGAATGTCCTCGCGGCTCTGATGTTCAATCACCACATAGATATAACCATCGCCTTCGCGGGTCTTTACCGACCACAGAATATCGGAATGTAGCGCCCGCAATTTTTCATCGACAAAGCTGGCGGATTCCAGTTTTAAGCTGTCGAGATCGCACAGTTCACGTAAATCTTTAGGTAAGTGGATCTCCATAAAATCCCGCGCGGTGTCAGGGTGCGTGAGAAAGGACTTAAATAATGCGTCATGCGGCGTGCTGGTTGTGAAGTTTGTCATGGCGATCCGTCACCTGCTAATAAGATGGCCCGACTGTAGCGACTAACAAAACCATTCTCACCCGGCAATTTCTCGTTCCCCGAGGCACTTTCCAGGCTATTTTTGTTCGTCTGCAAACGAAACATTTTTCCGGAAACAGGCTCGCGTTTTACATTTCCTGTACCAGGCAGATATTCCCCTTTCCACCGCGCTCTTTTGATTAACCGCAAATTTTAATTACACTTAAGGTGTATATTTTCTATGCAACCCATCAATTCAAGAGGTGTAATGTGCTGATGACTATTTGTAATCGTTATACATTCTGACCTGGAGTCAGAAGGTATTTCTCTGTCTGTGTGTTCACAGGCAGTGTGGTTGATTACATGAAATTCAGTACATTTGTCCTTCTCGCCTGCCTTTCGTCATTACCGACGGTATTGAATTTCGTTTTCCCCGTTGGGGTTCTCCGGACAAGGAGTTGTTTGTTATGCCACGTTTTTTTGCCCGCCATGCCGCCACGCTGTTTTTCCCGATGGCGTTGATTTTGTATGACTTTGCCGCGTACCTGTCGACGGATCTGATCCAGCCGGGGATCATTAATGTGGTCCGTGATTTTAATGCCGATGTCAGTCTGGCCCCGGCAGCCGTCAGTCTCTATCTCGCGGGCGGTATGGCGTTACAGTGGCTGCTGGGGCCGCTTTCCGACAGGATTGGCCGCAGGCCGGTGCTGATTACCGGGGCGCTAATATTTACCCTTGCCTGCGCTGCGACAATGTTCACAACGTCTATGACACAGTTTCTTATCGCGCGTGCAATTCAGGGCACCAGTATCTGTTTTATTGCCACCGTTGGTTATGTCACGGTGCAGGAGGCGTTCGGCCAGACAAAAGGGATCAAGTTGATGGCGATTATCACCTCCATCGTACTGATTGCGCCGATTATTGGCCCGCTTTCCGGCGCAGCTCTGATGCACTTTGTGCACTGGAAAGTCCTTTTTGCCATCATTGCAGTTATGGGTTTTATCTCATTTGTTGGCTTACTGCTGGCGATGCCAGAGACGGTGAAGCGCGGCGCGGTTCCATTTAGCGCCAAAAGCGTCTTTCGCGATTTTCGTAATGTCTTTTGCAATCGGCTGTTCCTCTTTGGCGCAGCAACCATCTCTTTAAGCTATATCCCAATGATGAGTTGGGTGGCTGTCTCGCCGGTGATCCTGATCGACGCGGGCGGCTTAACAACTTCGCAGTTCGCCTGGACACAGGTTCCGGTGTTCGGCGCGGTGATTGTCGCGAATGCCATCGTGGCGCGTTTCGTTAAAGATCCGACCGAACCGCGCTTTATCTGGCGTGCTGTACCCATTCAACTGGTCGGCCTCGCACTGTTGATTATCGGCAATCTGCTGTCACCGCACGTCTGGCTGTGGTCGGTGCTGGGCACCAGTTTGTATGCTTTCGGGATTGGTTTGATCTTCCCGACCTTATTCCGCTTTACGCTGTTTTCCAATAACTTACCGAAAGGGACCGTCTCCGCATCGCTGAATATGGTGATCCTGATGGTGATGTCTGTCTCGGTCGAAATCGGCCGCTGGCTGTGGTTTAACGGCGGTCGCTTGCCGTTTCATCTGTTAGCCGTCGTGGCGGGCGTTATCGTCGTTTTCACCCTGGCAGGATTGCTTAATCGCGTGCGCCAACATCAGGCTGCCGAGCTGGCGGAGGAGCGGTGATTTTTGCGCGATCCTGCCGTCAGGCTCTATTCTTAACGTTATGAATAAACTCATTGAACTCAGACGCGCCAAAATGTTGGCGCTCTCTTTACTGCTTATCGCCGCTGCTACCTTTGTCGTTACGCTGTTTTTGCCGCCCAATTTTTGGGTGAGCGGCGTGAAGGCGATTGCTGAAGCGGCGATGGTCGGCGCGCTGGCGGACTGGTTTGCGGTGGTGGCGCTGTTTCGCCGCGTGCCGATTCCGATCATTTCTCGTCATACGGCGATTATCCCGCGTAATAAAGACCGGATTGGCGAAAATCTCGGTCAGTTCGTGCAGGAAAAATTTCTCGATACCCAGTCGCTGGTGGCATTGATTCGACGTCACGAACCGGCGTTGTTGATTGGCAACTGGTTTAGTCAGCCGGAGAACGCCCGCCGCGTTGGTCAGCATCTGTTGCAGATCATGAGCGGTTTTCTTGAACTGACCGATGATGCGCGTATTCAGCGCCTGCTTAAGCGCGCGGTCCATCGGGCGATTGATAAGGTCGATCTTTCCGGAACCAGTGCGTTGATGCTGGAGAGTATGACCAAAAACGATCGTCATCAGGTGCTGCTCGATACGCTGATCGCACAGTTGATTGCTCTTCTCCAGCGCGATAAATCGCGCAAGTTTATTGCCCAGCAAATTGTTCGCTGGCTGGAGAGCGAGCATCCACTGAAAGCCAAAATTTTGCCTACTGAATGGCTGGGCGAACATAGCGCGGAGTTGGTTTCTGACGCGGTGAATTCTTTGCTTGATGATATCAGCCGTGATCGTGCGCATCAGATCCGCCATGCGTTTGATCGCGCCACTTTTGCCCTGATCGACAAGTTGAAAAACGATCCTGAAATGGCAGCGCGAGCTGATGCCGTAAAAAGCTATCTGAAAGAAGATGAAGCTTTTAACCGCTATCTCAGTGAATTGTGGGGGGATTTACGGGAATGGCTGAAAGCGGATATCAACAGTGAAGATTCTCGTGTGAAAGAACGTATCGCGCGGGCGGGTCAATGGTTTGGCGAAACGTTAATTGCCGATGATGCCTTGCGGGCGTCGTTAAATGGTCATCTGGAACAAGCCGCGCACCGCGTCGCGCCTGAGTTTTCCGCATTCCTGACGCGCCATATCAGCGATACGGTAAAAAGCTGGGATGCGCGGGATATGTCGCGGCAAATAGAGTTAAATATCGGCAAAGATCTGCAGTTTATCCGTGTCAACGGTACGCTGGTTGGCGGTTGTATTGGGCTAATTTTATATTTGTTGTCGCAGCTCCCGGCCTTGTTCCCCCTCGGCAATTTTTAGAAATCCATGAAAAACTAAGTAGCTAACCGCGAGAGAGATCAAATAAACCACACTAAAAGAATGGTAATAATGTGGCCTCTTTTCATTATCTCCCGTGGTACGGGGAAGGAAAATCATGTCACTTGTCACCGATCTACCCGCCATTTTCGATCAGTTCTCTGAAGCTCGCCAGAAAGGCTTTCTCACCGTCATGGATCTCAAGGAGCGCGGCATTCCGCTGGTTGGCACTTACTGCACCTTTATGCCGCAAGAGATCCCGATGGCAGCCGGTGCGGTTGTGGTTTCGCTCTGTTCCACCTCTGATGAAACCATTGAAGAAGCGGAGAAAGATCTGCCGCGCAACCTCTGCCCGCTGATTAAAAGCAGCTACGGCTTCGGCAAAACCGATAAATGCCCCTACTTCTACTTTTCTGATCTGGTGGTCGGTGAAACCACCTGCGACGGCAAAAAGAAAATGTATGAATACATGGCGGAGTTTAAGCCCGTTCATGTGATGCAGCTGCCGAACAGCGTTAAGGACGATACCTCGCGTGCGTTATGGAAAGCCGAGATGCTGCGCTTGCAAAAAACGGTAGAAGAACGTTTTGGGCACGAGATTAGCGAAGATGCTCTGCGCGATGCCATTGCTCTGAAAAACCGCGAACGTCGCGCACTGGCTAATTTTTATCATCTTGGGCAGTTAAATCCTCCGGCGCTTAGCGGCAGCGACATTCTGAAAGTGGTTTACGGCGCAACATTCCGGTTCGATAAAGAGGCGTTGATCAATGAACTGGACGCGATGACAGCCCGCGTTCGTCAGCAGTGGGAAGAAGGCCAGCGACTGGACCCGCGTCCACGCATTTTAATCACCGGCTGCCCGATTGGCGGCGCAGCAGAAAAAGTGGTGCGCGCGATTGAAGAGAATGGCGGCTGGGTTGTCGGTTATGAAAACTGCACCGGGGCGAAAGCGACCGAGCAATGCGTGGCAGAAACGGGCGATGTCTACGACGCACTGGCGGATAAATATCTGGCGATTGGCTGCTCCTGTGTTTCGCCGAACGATCAGCGCCTGCAAATGCTCAGCCAGATGGTGGAAGAATATCAGGTCGATGGCGTAGTTGATGTGATTTTGCAGGCGTGCCATACCTACGCGGTGGAATCGCTGGCGATTAAACGTCATGTGCGTCAGCAGCACAACATTCCTTATATCGCTATTGAAACAGACTACTCCACCTCAGATGTCGGGCAGCTCAGTACCCGTGTCGCGGCCTTTATTGAGATGCTGTAAGGAGTGGCAGTGACATATTCGATTGGCATTGATTCTGGTTCTACCGCCACCAAAGGGATCTTACTGGCAGACGGCGTGATTACGCGCCGTTTCCTCGTTCCAACACCCTTTCGTCCGGCAACAGCAATTACTGAAGCCTGGGAAACTCTGCGCGAAGGGTTAGAGACAACGCCGTTTCTGACGCTCACCGGCTATGGACGGCAACTGGTGGATTTTGCCGATAAACAAGTGACGGAAATCTCCTGTCATGGGCTGGGCGCACGGTTTCTTGCGCCAGCAACGCGCGCGGTAATCGACATCGGTGGTCAGGACAGCAAAGTGATTCAGCTTGATGATGACGGTAACCTGTGCGATTTCCTGATGAATGACAAATGCGCGGCGGGCACCGGGCGTTTCCTGGAGGTGATCTCGCGCACGCTTGGCACCAGCGTCGAGCAACTCGACAGCATTACCGAAAATGTCACGCCGCACGCCATCACGAGTATGTGCACAGTGTTTGCCGAATCAGAAGTGATCAGCCTGCGCTCAGCGGGCGTCGCGCCAGAAGCGATTCTCGCCGGAGTGATTAACGCGATGGCGCGGAGGAGTGCCAATTTCATTGCTCGTCTCTCCTGTGAAGCGCCGATTCTGTTTACTGGTGGCGTTAGTCATTGCCAGACGTTTGCCCGGATGCTGGAATCTCATCTGGGAATGCCGGTAAATACCCATCCTGATGCGCAATTTGCTGGCGCAATTGGCGCGGCGGTAATTGGTCAACGAGTGAGGACACGCCGATGAAAGAGTTTTTATTTTTATTTCACTCCACGGTCGGCGTCATACAAACCCGCAAGGCGTTGCAGGCAGCGGGCATGACTTTTCGCGTCAGCGATATTCCCCGTGATTTACGCGGCGGCTGCGGGTTATGCATTTGGCTGACCTGTCCCCCCGGCGAGGAAATACAATGGGTGATCCCTGGGCTGACTGAGTCAATTTATTGTCAGCAGGATGGTGTCTGGCGCTGCATTGCACATTACCGGGTTTCTCCGCGTTAAGGATTCATTAAGGTCGCTACGTATACTTCTCGATATCTTATTGATTTGCCTTAAAGGGATTACCGTGACAAAAAGTATTTCGTTAAGTAAACGCATCTCCGTTATTGTGATTCTTTTTGCCATTGTGGCAGTGTGTACTTTCTTCGTGCAATCTTGCGCCCGTAAAAGCAATCATGCAGCATCATTTCAGAATTACCACGCCACCATTGACGGCAAAGAAATTGCAGGCATAACGAATAATATCTCTTCGCTGACCTGGTCGGCACAAAGCAATACTCTTTTTAGCACTATCAACAAACCTGCCGCCATTGTTGAAATGACCACCAATGGTGATTTTATCCGCACAATTCCTCTGGATTTTGTTAAGGATCTCGAGACGATCGAATACATTGGCGATAATCAGTTTGTCATTAGCGATGAGCGCGATTACGCCATTTATGTGATTTCACTGACCCCAAACTCGGAAGTAAAAATCCTCAAAAAAATAAAAATCCCGCTGCAAGACTCCCCAACCAATTGCGGTTTTGAAGGGTTGGCTTATTCTCGCCAGGATCACACTTTCTGGTTTTTTAAAGAGAAAAATCCGATTGAGGTCTACAAAGTTAACGGGCTGTTAAGTAGCAATGAATTACACATCAGCAAAGACGAGGCACTACAACGGCAATTTACTTTAGATGATGTGTCCGGCGCAGAATTTAACCAGCAAAAAAATACGCTTCTGGTGCTGTCTCATGAATCTCGCGCACTCCAGGAAGTAACCCTGGTTGGCGAGGTTATCGGTGAAATATCACTAACCAAAGGTAGTCGAGGTTTGTCGCATAACATCAAACAGGCCGAAGGGATTGCGATGGATGCCTCTGGTAATATTTATATCGTTAGCGAACCAAATCGTTTTTATCGCTTTACCCCTAAATCATCGCATTAACAGGCTGGCATATTTCACCTTTTTGTTATTAACTTGTTAACAACAAAAATGACATACAAGGTTAAACATGCCTTCGTCCTCGCATCCCGTAGAACGCTTTTCTTTCAGCACCGCGCTTTTCGGGATGCTGGTTCTGACCTTAGGTATGGGATTAGGTCGCTTCCTTTATACGCCTATGTTGCCCGTCATGATGGCGGAAGGGGCGTTTTCATTTAGCCAGCTCTCGTGGATTGCCAGCGGCAACTATGCGGGGTATCTGGCTGGCAGTCTGCTATTTTCGTTTGGCGCATTTCACCAGCCGTCGCGCCTGCGCCCATTTCTGTTGGTTTCTGCCCTGGCGAGCGGGTTGTTGATCCTCGCAATGGCATGGTTGCCGCCATTTATTCTGGTGTTATTGATTCGCTTCCTGGCGGGTGTCGCCAGCGCCGGTATGCTGATTTTTGGTTCGACGCTGATTATGCAGCACACGCGCCATCCTTTTGTGCTGGCAGCTTTGTTTTCTGGCGTTGGCATTGGCATTGCACTGGGCAACGAATATGTTCTGGCAGGCCTGCATTTTGCCTTCTCCTCGCAAACGTTATGGCAAGGCGCCGGGGCGCTTTCTGGCATGATGCTGATTGCACTTACGCTTTTAATGCCCTCGAAAAAACACGCCATCGCACCAATGCCATTGGCAAAAACGGAGCAACAGATAATGAGCTGGTGGTTACTGGCTATTCTGTACGGCCTTGCGGGATTTGGTTATATCATCGTCGCGACTTACCTGCCGCTCATGGCGAAAGATGCAGGCTCACCATTGTTAACCGCCCATCTCTGGACGTTAGTCGGCTTATCAATTGTGCCAGGCTGCTTTGGCTGGCTATGGGCAGCAAAACGTTGGGGGGCTTTGCCTTGCCTGACGGCGAATTTGCTGGTGCAGGCTATCAGTGTGCTGCTTACTCTCGCCAGCGACTCTCCTCTCTTGCTTATCATTAGTAGTATCGGTTTTGGCGGTACCTTTATGGGCACGACATCTCTGGTGATGACTATCGCCCGCCAACTGAGCGTTCCGGGAAATCTCAATCTTTTAGGCTTTGTGACGCTCATTTACGGCATTGGACAAATCCTCGGCCCGGCGCTGACCAGTATGCTCGGCAATGGAACATCGGCGCTTGCCGGCGCCACTCTCTGCGGCGCGGCGGCGTTGTTTATTGCTGCGCTTATCAGCACAGTACAATTATTTAAGCTGCAAGTGGTCACTTCATGAGGAGTGTTTCCCTTACCACTCAAGAAACTCAACAGCAACCGTTGATGTCAGCCAGACCCCGTTTTCCGCTTGCCAGAAAGGGATGCCTCGTTTCGCCATTTCCTGTGCTTTGACGGTTAAGATAACCGGCGATCCGTGTCTTGCTCCCACTTTGCGTGCCGTTGCTTCATCAGCAGAGAGATGTACGTAATGACGCTCCCCTGCAATCAGCCCCTGTTTTTTTATCTCGTCAAGGAAACGGCTTGCCGTACCGTGGTAGAGAAACTGTGGCGGTGTTTTTTCGGCAAAGGAAATGGCGACCTGCGAAGTCGAATGCCCCTGAACCGCGCGGATGCACCTACCATCACTGGAATAACTAAAACGCTTTTTATCGCTGGTGGCAACCACAGTATCCAGCAATGCACGGGTTAACCGCTTGCCCGCTTTTTGGGCACAAAGTATGAGCTTATCGATATCCGCCCATCCTTCACGGTCAAGTACGATACCAATCGCCTCCGGTTTGTGTCGGAGGACAAAACTTAAAAACTTGCTCGTATCCGCCAACTCTTTTTCGTTGTACTTTGCCATCGCGTTTTCGTCCCTGGATTTTCTGTTTTTATTTACTGATGTCATTGTCACTGGGTTTATGAATTTTCTGCAACTCAATCCTGCGCAGAGCCTTTTCTACACAGCGTAATTTTTCCGCTATGCAAAAAACGCATAGCAAGAAACATACTTGCATTTTCCCCATACCCACATGGCTGATAAGGTTTTTCAGCTCCAGGAATTTTCCTGGCTCAAGCAACACACAAACACAAAAAAACAATGGGGATTGTTATGACACAACAAGGGGATGCTGTAGCCGGGGAGCTGGCGACAGAAAAAGTGGGCATTAAAGGGTATCTGGCTTTTTTTCTCACCATAATCTTTTTTTCCGGAGTTTTTTCCGGGACAGACAGCTGGTGGCGCGTTTTTGATTTTTCCGTTCTGAACGGATCGTTTGGGCAACTGCCTGGTGCGAATGGAGCCACCACCTCATTTCGCGGGGCGGGTGGCGCGGGGGCTAAAGATGGCTTTCTCTTTGCGCTGGAGCTGGCACCGTCAGTCATTCTCTCTCTGGGGATTATTTCAATTACCGATGGTCTTGGTGGATTACGCGCCGCGCAGCAGTTAATGACGCCTGTGCTAAAACCGTTGTTGGGCATTCCAGGGATCTGCTCGCTGGCGCTGATCGCTAACCTGCAAAACACTGATGCCGCCGCCGGTATGACCAAAGAGCTGGCGCAGGAAGGGGAAATTACCGAACGCGATAAAGTGATTTTCGCCGCATATCAAACCAGCGGTAGCGCCATCATCACCAACTACTTCTCTTCCGGCGTCGCGGTGTTCGCCTTTCTGGGCACGTCCGTAATCGTACCTTTAGCCGTCATCCTGGTGTTTAAATTTGTCGGAGCCAACATTTTGCGCGTCTGGCTTAACTTCGAAGAACGTCGCAACCCAACGCAAGGAGCGCAAGCATGACAACTCAGGTCCGCAAAAACGTCATGGATATGTTTATCGATGGCGCGCGCCGTGGCTTTACTATCGCCACGACCAACCTGCTGCCAAACGTGGTGATGGCGTTTGTCATCATTCAGGCGCTGAAAATTACCGGCCTGCTCGACTGGGTGGGGCATATCTGTGAACCCGTAATGGCGCTGTGGGGATTACCCGGTGAAGCGGCAACCGTCCTTTTAGCCGCATTAATGAGTATGGGCGGCGCAGTCGGTGTTGCCGCCAGTCTGGCGACCGCCGGCGCATTAACCGGTCACGATGTCACCGTTTTACTGCCCGCGATGTATTTAATGGGCAACCCGGTGCAAAATGTCGGTCGCTGCCTGGGGACAGCCGAAGTGAATGCCAAATATTACCCGCATATCATTACGGTCTGCGTGATTAACGCATTGCTGTCGATCTGGGTTATGCAGCTTATTGTTTAACAAGGAGTTACCATGATTGATTATACCGCAGCCGGTTTTACCCTGCTGCAGGGAGCGCATTTGTATGCGCCGGAAGATCGGGGAATTTGCGATGTCCTCGTCGCTAACGGCAAAATTATCGCCGTTGCCAGCAATATCCCTTCTGACATTGTACCGGACTGCACGGTTGTCGATCTCAGCGGGCAGATCCTCTGTCCTGGTTTTATTGATCAACACGTCCATTTGATTGGTGGTGGCGGCGAAGCAGGTCCCACGACGCGCACGCCAGAAGTGGCGCTAAGTCGCCTGACGGAAGCGGGCGTCACGTCAGTGGTTGGTCTGCTGGGCACCGACTCTATCTCTCGCCACCCGGAATCCCTGCTCGCCAAGACCCGTGCGCTCAATGAAGAAGGCATCAGCGCCTGGATGCTGACCGGCGCTTATCATGTCCCTTCCCGCACCATTACAGGTTCCGTGGAAAAAGACGTGGCGATTATCGATCGTGTGATTGGCGTGAAATGCGCCATCTCTGATCACCGTTCTGCCGCACCGGACGTTTATCACCTGGCTAATATGGCGGCGGAATCCCGCGTTGGCGGTTTGCTCGGCGGTAAACCTGGCGTCACCGTGTTCCACATGGGCGACAGCAAAAAGGCGTTACAGCCTGTCTATGACCTGCTGGAAAACTGCGATGTGCCGATCAGCAAGTTGCTGCCGACCCACGTTAACCGCAACGTTCCGTTGTTTGAGCAGGCGCTGGAGTTCGCGCGCAAAGGCGGCACTATCGATATCACCAGCAGCATTGACGAACCGGTCGCCCCTGCCGAAGGTATTGCCCGCGCCGTTCAGGCGGGTATTCCGCTGGCACGCGTCACCCTCAGCTCCGACGGCAACGGTAGCCAGCCGTTCTTCGATGACGAAGGGAATTTAACCCATATCGGTGTTGCCGGTTTTGAAACGTTGCTGGAAACCGTGCAGGTGCTGGTCAAAGACTATGATTTCAGTATCAGCGATGCCCTGCGCCCGCTCACCAGTAGCGTAGCCGGTTTCCTTAACCTGACCGGGAAAGGCGAAATTCTGCCAGGCAATGATGCTGACTTGCTGGTCATGACGCCAGAACTGCGCATTGAGCAGGTATACGCTCGCGGCAAACTGATGGTCAAAGACGGCAAAGCCTGCGTGAATGGAACGTTTGAAACGGCTTAAACGGTTGTCAGCCGCCCGAATGGACGTAGAATGCCCGCAAGGGCGGCTGACAGAGTAAAACCTAATGGATGACTGTGGTGCGGTTTTGCATAATATTGAAACCAAATGGCTTTATGATTTTCTGACCCTGGAAAAATGCCGCAATTTTTCCCAGGCGGCAGTCAGTCGCAACGTCTCGCAACCGGCATTCAGCCGCCGCATCCGTGCACTGGAACAGGCGATTGGCGTTGAATTGTTTAACCGCCAGGTGACGCCACTGCAACTCTCGGAACAAGGGAAAATCTTTCATTCGCAGATCCGCCATCTGTTGCAACAGTTAGAAAGTAACCTGGCAGAGCTGCGTGGCGGCAGCGATTACGCGCAACGTAAAATCAAGATAGCCGCTGCACACTCTCTTTCCCTCGGTCTGTTACCGTCCATTATCAGCCAGATGCCGCCGCTCTTTACCTGGGCAATTGAAGCCATTGATGTTGATGAAGCGGTCGATAAACTGCGTGAAGGGCAAAGTGACTGTATTTTTTCCTTTCACGACGAAGATTTGCTGGAAGCGCCGTTTGACCACATTCGCTTATTTGAATCTCAATTGTTCCCTGTCTGCGCCAGTGACGAACACGGAGAAGCACTTTTTAACCTCGCGCAGCCACACTTTCCGTTACTGAATTACAGCCGCAACTCCTACATGGGGCGATTGATTAATCGCACCCTGACGCGCCACAGTGAGTTAAGTTTCAGCACCTTTTTTGTCTCTTCGATGAGCGAGCTTTTAAAGCAGGTTGCCCTCGACGGCTGTGGGATTGCCTGGCTGCCGGAGTACGCCATCCAACAAGAAATTCGCAGCGGGAAGCTCGTTGTACTGAATCGGGACGAACTGGTGATCCCGATTCAGGCCTATGCATACCGAATGAATACCCGCATGAATCCAGTTGCCGAACGCTTCTGGCGTGAACTGCGCGAGCTGGAGATTGTGCTTAGCTGACATTCTCCAGCATCGCACTACACCAACCGCCATTATCCCAGACCAGATCAAACGTTAGCGGTTCACCGTCGTGGTACAGCATTATCTCAAGGCTGATCGCCAGAATGTGGCAGTACGCTTCTTTAAAATTAACCTGCAACGCCGCAATCCGTGGCTCATGAAATAACAGTGCAGAACGCAGCTGACGGCAATACCAGCTCTGGAGATGTTTGTCGCTCTGGTTATGCACTTGCCACTCTGGCATGCCTGAAACAAGTAATGACGGTAATGCCGAATGAGGAGAATTAAAAAGAGTGAGGAGATCGCTGCATACCGATTTACGCAGCAATGACGTTTTATTGCCTGAAATTTCAGGTAAAACAGCCTGAAGTGATTGGCGCATCATTTTGCGCACTCCTGACGTTTAGCAACATATGCGGCTTGCCCTGAACACCGGGCACCACTGTATTGATGCTCATTTTCCATAGCCATTCCCTTTTGTTCATTACATCCATGTCAGTCTGAGACAGGCCTGAATCCTGTCAGCAAAGTATAAAACCTTACTTGCCTATGAATATCTACTGACTTTTCAGGAAAAAAGTCATGATTTGATAAAAATCATCAAACTCAAAAAAAAACCGCTAGTATATTCTGAATATTCCGAATAGTTACGTAGATGAAAATACTTGTCACCGCTGCTACTTAATTCCGGTGGGAAATTATTTATTTCCGCATAATCAGCCATGTATTATTTGAAACAATTAGTTTGTAAATAATATAAATTGATAACATATCAAATACATCAAAAATACCATTCACAGGCATTATTAATATAGACATCAATATAGCAACATCAAATTCCAATTAGTAATAAGATATGCTTTTTAATTGCATGAAAATAATTTCAAATGAGCGTTTTTTGATACTTTAGAGTGTTTCCTACCCTTTAATATCACCGTGTAGAGTTGATATCACTACAACAGAAACATGCATGTCATTTGTTTACTTCTCTTTTACTACAGAAAAATTTATCTATTTTTCTAAACATCAGTGAAATACTCATAAAAGGTAACTATTATGTCTATGCCATTAAGCAATGCCGCTAATAACCAATTCTATATAAATAATCACTTCCTTCATCATCCAAAAGTCGACAATGAGTTAACACGTAAATATGAACGAGCTCGCCTGGATACGGAAAATATCTATCTTCTGCCTCTTGCTCGTGGCAATAACCATAATTACGATGGAAAAAGCGTTGTCGAAATTAGAAAACTTGATATTAGTAAAGAGTCCTGGCCATTTAATTATGTGACAGAAGCATGCAGAGAATCCGATGGTATTACAACAACAGGACGTATGCTCTATCGAAACTTGAAAATCACCTCAGCTTTAGACGAAATATATGGTGGTATATGTAAAAAGGCGCATGCTGCTACAGAATTAGCAGAAGGTTTACGGCTAAATTTATTTATGAAGAGCCCTTTCGATCCTGTTGAGGACTATACAGTTCATGAAATAACATTAGGCCCTGGTTGCAATGTTCCAGGTTACGCCGGAACCACGATAGGATATATTTCAACCCTTCCAGTTTCTCAGGCAAAAAGATGGACCAATGAGCAGCCAAGAATTGATATCTATATTGATCAGATAATAACTGTCTCAGGGGTAGCAAATTCTTCCGGATTCGCCCTTGCCGCATTACTTAATGCTAATATTGGAATGGGAAATGACCCAATAATTGGTATAGAAGCCTATCCCGGTACCGCGGAGATCCATGCAAAAATGGGATATAACGTTATCCCCGGTGATGAAGATGCGCCACTCAAACGCATGACTCTGCAACCGTCATCTCTTCCAGAACTGTTTGAATTAAAAAATGGTGAATGGAATTATATTGGTAAATAGCCACTGAGAAGAATGAGTACTAATATTCAGGTTATACAGATATTTAAACAATACCCTGCAATTTACAAAGTAATACTCATTGCGACTTCTTAATTTAAGAAAGCGCAAGGAACGTTTACCCTTGCGCTTATTATAATAAGTCAGGCGTCGACTTTATCCAGCGGCCATGAATCAAACAGATAGCCGTCAAAATAAATATCGTCAACGTTCGAGAATTCCAGCAGACGTTGCTTAACGTTTTCCAGATGCTGCCACATTGCCAGCTTCGCCGCTCGGGCATCTTTTTTGATTAACGCGGCGAGGATCTGTTTGTGATCGCCCAACCACTCTTTGCGATACAGGCTGTCATCCAGATGGCTGTGCAACTGGATCCACATTGGGTTGTTTTCCCGCCACTGCCAGGACTGACGGAACAGCTCCACCAGCATGCTGTTATGCGTTGCTTCGGCAATAGCGAGATGGAACTGCATGTCACCGCTTTCGCTGCTGCCCGGCGCACTGGAAGCCAGTTCACGCTCTTCCAGTTGCAATGCCTGACGCATTTTGACGATATCTTCGCGGGTAGCCTGCAGGGCGGCAAACTCGGCGATGTTACTTTCCAGTAACTGACGCGCCTGTAACAGCTCAAAAGGACCCGCATCATTGCAGACGTTGGCATCCGGACTGTCTGTGTTGTGGCTGCCTGAGCTATCAAGAACATAGATACCGGCACCCCGGCGCACTTCCACCAGCCCTTTGATCTCCAGCATGATCAGCGCTTCACGTACCACCGTCCGCGTGACATCAAGCATTTCTGCAATTTCACGCTCCGGCGGCAGCCGTTCGCCAGGGTTGTACGGCGTCTTTATGATCAGATCGCGGATCATCGCCCCGACTTCCTGGTAAGGTCTTTGCGCAGAGGTGGCAGATTTCATGGTGTTGTGTCCGTTAGGTGCGGTTAATCAAATTTTTGCCGGATGCGGCGTGAACGCCTTATCCGGCCTACAACGGGCAATTTTACGGCCCCCGTTAATCTCAAACTATACCATTAGCACTGGAAGTTGGCACGTACAGGTGGGCAAAAAAACGAAAACTGGTCAACCAAATACCAGTTTGATTGACCAGTAAGTCTGTAGGGTAATCAGTTAGTTACAGCGCAGCCACACACTCGCGCGCACCGCGTTCGCACAGCTGCTGATATGCCGCAGTCACCGCGCCAACAAAGTCGGCATTCTGCGGCAGATCATCGGCAAAAATACCGCTCAGGCCCAGCAGCGCTTTCACGCGGTCTGCGCCCTGATACTGCGCGTTAATCTTCTGGAACTCGGCCAGCATCGGGTCGACCACGTCAATGGCATTACCCTGCTCATCCACGCCCTGGGTGTAACGCATCCAGCCAGCCACGCCCAGCGCCAGGTGACGCCAGCTGCCGCCGTTTTGCAGGTGCAGACGCACCGGGTCCAGCAGACGCTGCGGTAACTTCTGGCTGCCGTCCATTGCAATCTGCCAGGTACGGTGACGCAGAGATGGGTTGCTGAAACGCTCGATCAGCAGCGTCGCATAGGCGTTCAGGTCCGTACCTTCCGGCATCGACAGCGTTGGCGCTTGTTCCTGCATCATCAGGGCAAAGGCCGCTTTGCGATAATCCGGGTTAGTCATGGTGTCGGCAATAGTTTCATAGCCGCCGAGGTAACCGAGGTACGCCAGGAAAGAGTGGCTGCCGTTCAGCATACGCAGCTTCATCATTTCGAACGGCACAACGTCTGCAACGAACTGTGCGCCCACTTTATCCCAGTCCGGGCGACCATTAACGAAGTTATCTTCAATCACCCACTGACGGAACGGTTCGCAGGCAATGGCGCACGGGTCGTAAACACCCAGCTGGTCAGCAATTTCCTGTAAGGTTTCTGGCGTCGCCGCTGGAACGATGCGGTCAACCATGGTGCACGGGAAGGTGACATTTTCTTCAATCCATGCCGCCAGCTGCGGGTCACGCGCCTGAGCCAGCCCCAGTACCGCGACCTTCGCCACATGACCGTTTTCACGCACGTTATCGCAGGACATCACCGTAAACGCTTTCAACCCTTTTTCACGACGCAGACGCAAGGCTTCGACGATGTAACCAATCGCGGACTTCGGCGCAGTCGGGTTTTCTAGATCGTGCTTGATCAGCGGGTTATTGAGATCCAGTTGACCGCTTGCCGCATCAGCGCAGTAGCCTTTTTCCGTGACCGTTAGAGAGACAATCGCCGTTTGCGGACGCGCCATCGCGTTGAGAATACCTTCGCAGCCGTCGATTTCCGGATGCAGCGCTTCTTTCATCGAACCGATAATTTTCAGCTCGGTGCTTTCTGCGCCTTTTTCCGCTACGGTGTACAGCAGTTGCTGTTTTTTCAGGTTTTCGATCAGCACGCGGTCGTTGCCTGGCATCAGGTTAACTTCGCAGATGCCCCAGTCGCTGTCGGTGCTTTCCAGCAGATGATGGGTATACAGCGCCTGGTGCGCGCGGTGAAACGCCCCGCAACCGAGATGCACAATGCGTGATTCCAGACGAGAATGATCCCATGACGGGCGGGCAACCGGCAGATTGCTGTCAACAATAGTAGTCATCGTAAACTCCAGAATCCGTCTTCAGAGAGTGACGGCAAGGAAGAAGGAACCGGCACGGCGCGCAGCCATGCCGGTGGATATTAACGGCTAAAGAAAGCGCGCTGGATCGCCAGTTCGACACCGCGAACTTCGGCCAGGCCTTTCAGACGACCAATTGCGGAGTAACCTGGGTTGGTTTTCTTCTTCAGGTCGTCCAGCATCTGATGACCGTGGTCCGGACGCATCGGGATCAGGTCTTCTTTGCCTTCCGCTTTACGACGGTGTTCTTCTTCAACAATCGCTTTCACCACTTCGTACATATCAACGTCACCGTTCAGGTGCGCCGCTTCGTGGAAGGTTTTCGGGTTATCTTCACGCATGGTGGAGCGCAGATGGGTGAAGTAAATACGCGGACCGAACTGCTTGATCATATCAACCAGATCGTTGTCAGCACGCACGCCGTAGGAACCGGTGCACATGGTGAAACCGTTCGCCATGCTGTTTACGGTATCAACCATCCACTGCATATCTTCAATGGTGGAAACAATGCGCGGCAGGCCGAGGATCGGGCGCGGCGGATCGTCCGGGTGAACCGCCATACGCACGCCAACTTCTTCAGCAACTGGAATAATCGCTTTCAGGAAGACGGCAAAGTTTTCGCGCAGCTTCGCTTTATCGATATCTTTGTACAGCTCCAGGTGCTTACGGAACTGGTCGAGGGTATACCCTTCTTCCGCGCCCGGCAGACCGGCAATGATGT
>OLFS01000682.1_pt1 | contig 31374 bp, 22 predicted proteins | sample 1605491 | NCBI WGS metagenome assembly OLFS01 (sample SAMEA3888921, study PRJEB22519) | human gut metagenome | biome: human gut; feature: human-associated habitat; material: faeces | place: Denmark | collected 2011 | reverse complement strand
AGAATCGAAAGTCCCTTTCGTTTTCATGGAGCTATTATTTCACAGCCCCTTTTTTTGCGTGCACGGAAAAAATTCCCCTGTCCGGTGATTTTTCGGGCCTCCCGGCGTGAGGATCCTGCAGATCATGCTGGGATGTTGGGGGTGAATCGTCAGCCTCGACTCCAGAGAATTTGTCAGAAAGGGGGAGAAATATCCATAATCATCTTTTATCATGAACAAATGCTGTATTTATACAACCTGTTGTATACAGTGTTGCAGACAAAATTGTGTTGAAAGTGTGAAAAGTGTATGTTATACTGAATCCATAGAATTTGCGGAATTATGAAAATAAATGTCTGGTTTATGCAAAACAGAATTTTGCGGTTCACGAATTGCCTTTTTATGATATACCCCCTTTTCTTTCTGAATTCAGCCCTTTGCCGGGTTTGAAGAGCTCTCATTTCATCAATCTAAGGAGGGATTATTGTGAAAAAGTGGTTTGCAGTATTGATGGCAGGGTTGCTGGCCGTAACGGCCGCAGGCTGCGGCGGCTCCGGGGACAAAAAGACCAGTGACGGAAAACTGGACCGGAGCAAACAGTTCATCACCGTCCTGACCGGACCTACCAGCGGGATCTATTTCCCCATCGGAGGCGCCTTCTCGAAAGTCGTCGGGGAAATGGGATACAAAACATCCGCTACGGCCACCGGGGCTACGGTTGAAAACATCAACGGGATCCTGACCGGCAAGGGCGAAATGGCCATTGCCATGTCCGACTCGGTGATCCAGTGCCAGGATGCCTTCGGGGCTTTTGAAGGCAAGAAAAAAGAACCGGATCTGCGGGTGATGATGGGTCTGTGGCCCAATGTGGTCCAGATCGTTACCACGGAAGATTCCGGCATCAAGACCTTCAAGGACATCAAAGGCAAGAGAGTGGGGGTAGGGGCTCCCAACTCCGGGGTGGAACTGAATGCCCGGATGATCTTTGAAGCCAACGGCATGAGCTACAGCGATGCCAAAGTGGACTACCTGTCCTACGGGGAAGCCATCGACCAGATCAAGAATGGCCAGTGCGACGTGGCCTTTGTAACCTCCGGTCTGGGGAATGCCACCATCAAGGAACTGGGCACCATGAAGAAGATCCGGTTCATTCCTATCGACGGGGAAGCCATCAAGAACCTGACCACCAAATATCCCTTCTACATGCCCTTCAAGATTCCCAAGGAATCCTATGACACCGAAGTGGATACGCCTACCGCTGCTGTGATGAACGTGATGCTGGTGGACAAGAAGCTGCCGGACGATGTGGTCTATGACCTGCTCACCGGGATCTATTCCCAGAAGGGCCTGGAAACCATCGGCGCCTCCCACGCCACCGCCAAACGGGAAATCACCCTGGATACCGGCCTGAGAGGCATCAAAGGGACCTCTCTGAAGCTGCATCCCGGTGCGGAAAAATTCTGGAAAGAAAAAGGGAAGCTGTAACGCTGTCCCATGAAGGGTAAAAAAAAGATCCTGGCCTGTCTGGCCCTGCCCTTTGCCGTCGGACTGCTGTTCTGGTGGCATTGGGCCAGCCAGACGGTCCTGCGGATCAGGGATTATCAGACAGGGAAAACCTATGTGGAATTTCCCGCCGGCAGGGGGGACCGGCTGTTTTTCGGCTGGATCCATTCCCTGGAACACATCCACTGGCATGAATATTTCCATGTGGCCGACGACAACAGCCTGGTGCTGGATACCATTTCCTTCCCGGCCTTTGGGGCGGGGATCCCGGAGAACAAGGGGAAAAAGACCTGGGTCGACGAAAAGGGAAACATCTACATGGACGAAATCGGCCAGGTGTTCCCCCGGATCGACTGGCTGAATTCCCATTACGCCACCCGGGAAATCCGGCTGAACGACCAGCTGATCACCAGCGGACGGCTCCTTCCGGAGCATACCCGGCTGACCCTGATCATAGAGAAGAGGGGGTATTTCGATGGACGATTTGAAGAAACGCTCGACAGAATCGGGTGCAGACGCCTTCTCCCAGGCTCCCGTCAATAAGGACGGGATCATCACCGGGGATATGACGGAAGAAATGGCCGCCAAGACCAATGCCATCATTGAAAAGGTGGATAAGGAAAGCGCCACCCGGAAATTCACCGGAAAAATCAAAAGCTTCTTTTATATTTTTGCCATCCTGGTTTCTCTGTACCATTTGTACACGGCCATTTTCGGGCCTCCGGTCACCCTGGTGCACCGGTCTCTCCATGTGGCCATGATGTGTTCCATGTGTTTTTTGATGTATCCCATGCGGAAAAAATCCAGCCGGACCAAACCCAGCTGGTTTGACTGGTTCCTGGCCGCCATTTCCTTTGTGATCCCCTTCTATATCTGGCATGATTATCTGGGGGTCGTGGAACGGGCCGGACGGGCCAGCGATATGGATATGGTGATGGCCACCCTGCTGGTGGTACTGGTGCTGGAAGCCACCCGGCGGTGCAGCGGCAAGGCCCTGCCCATCCTGAGCCTCTGTTTTATCCTCTACGGGATGTACGGACGGGAATTCCCGGGCATGTTCATGCACCGGGGCTATGACTGGCTCAGCCTGTCCAACCATTTCTTCGCCAATACGGAAGGGATCTACGGGACTTCCGTCAACGTATCTTCCAGCTATATTTTCCTGTTCATTCTTTTCGGCTGTGTCATGACCAAATCCGGCATGGGGAAATTCTTCAATGACATTTCCCTGTCCCTGGCCGGCCACACCAAAGGCGGTCCCGCCAAGGTGTCGGTGGTGGCTGCCGGGCTCCTGGGCTCCATCAACGGGTCTGCCGTGGCCAATGTGGTGACCACCGGATCCTTTACCATTCCCCTGATGAAAAAGACCGGGTATTCGGCGGAATTCGCCGGAGCCGTGTCGGCAGCGGCATCCGTAGGGGGCCAGCTGCTTCCGCCCATTATGGGGGCGGCCGCCTTCATCATGGCGGAAATCCTGGGGGTTAAATATTCGGAGATCATTGTGTGGGCGGCCATCCCGGCCCTGCTGTACTACATGGGGATCATGATCCAGGTCCAGCTCCGGGCTTCCAAGGACGGGCTGGTGGGGGTTCCCAGGGAACAGCTGCCCCGGACCCGTGATGTGCTGAAGGCCCAGGGCCATCTGATCATCCCCATCGTGTTCCTGCTGTACATGCTGTTCATGTCCGGTTCCACCGTGGTGTATGCGGCGGTGCTCACCATCGGGGTGACCATCCTGGTGGCAGCCCTGAAGAAAACCACCCGGATGAAACCCAAAGCCATTGTGGATGCCCTGGCGGAAGGGGCCAAGCAAACGGTCAGCGTGGCCATTGCCTGTGCCTGCGTGGGCATCGTGGTGGGGGTTTCCTCCAAGACCGGGTTCGGGCTCACCATGGCCAACACCATCATCAGCCTGGGGAACACCAGCATCATGTTCACCCTGGTGTTCACCATGATCACCTGCATGATCCTGGGCATGGGCCTGCCGTCCATTCCCTCCTACATCATCACCTCCTCCATTGCGGCTCCGGCCCTGTTCAAGCTGGGGATCCCCAATGCGGCGGCCCATATGTTCAGCTTCTACTTTGCCATGTTCGCCAACCTGACGCCTCCCGTGGCGCTGGCGGCCTTTGCGGCAGCCGGTGTGTCCGGCGGGGATCCCATGAAGACCGGGTGGACTTCGGTGAAGCTGGCGGTGGCCGGGTTCATCATTCCCTACATCTTCGTGCTGTCGCCCCAGCTGATGCTGATCAATACAACCCTGGCAGAAGGGTTGTTTACGGCGGCCACGGCGGCCCTGGGGGTATTCCTCCTGGCAGTGGCCTGCGAAGGGTATGTGTATGCACCGGTGAATGTGGTCATGCGTCTGGTTTCTCTGGCGGGAGCCCTGCTGCTGATGATCCCGGGGGTCCAGACCGACATTGTGGGGGCTGTGATCCTCATCGGCGTGATCTTCTTCCAGAAAAGGAAAGCTGCCGCTCTCCAGGCGGCGTGAAACAGAAGGGGCTGTTGCATGGGCAACGGCTCCTTCTTCATTTGACAAACCTTTGGGGCTATGGAATAATGCAGGTATCATGAGAAAAGTGAGGGGATAGCATGGCGAAAAAAGAGGAATGGCGTCTGGAACGGGATTCCATGGGAGAAATCAAAGTCCCGGCGGATAAATACTGGGGGGCCCAGTCAGAACGGAGCATCGAGAATTTCCGGATCGGTACGGAAAAAATGCCCCCGGAAGTGATCCGGGCCTTTGCCTATCTGAAGAAAAGCGCGGCCCAGGCCAATGAGGCCCTGGAAAAACTGGACAAAAAGCGTTGCCAGACCATCGGGAAGGTCTGTGATGAAATCCTCAAGGGGAAACTGGACGGGAATTTCCCCCTGGCGGTATGGCAGACCGGCAGCGGTACCCAGAGCAACATGAACGTAAACGAAGTGATCGCCCACCGGGGCAATGAAATGGCCGGGGAAGCCCTGCTCCACCCCAACGACCATGTGAACATGTCCCAGAGTTCCAACGACACCTTCCCCACGGCCATGCACATTGCCGCCGTCTGGGAACTGGAAAAACATCTGCTGCCCTCCCTGGACGAACTGGTGGCGGCCTTCAAAAAGCTGGAAAAAGCCAACAAGGGCATTGTGACCACCGGCCGTACCCACCTGCAGGATGCGGTGCCTGTGGCTTTCTCCCAGGAAATCTCCGGCTGGCGGACCATGCTGGAACGGAACCGGCAGGAAATCAAAGCGGCGGAAAAGGGCCTGCTGGAACTGGCCCTGGGGGGCACGGCCGTAGGCACCGGTCTCAACGCACCCAAGGGCTTTGACAAAAAGGTGGCCGGCTTCATTGCCAAGAACACCGGGTTCCCCTTTGTGACGGCTCCCAACAAGTTCCATGCCCTCACCAGCCTGGATGACATGGTCTTTGCCCATGGGGCCCTGAAAGCCCTGGCAGCCAACCTGATGAAAATGGCCAATGATGTGCGGTGGCTGGCTTCCGGTCCCCGGGACGGCCTGGGAGAAATCACCATCCCCGCCAATGAACCGGGTTCTTCCATTATGCCCGGGAAGGTGAATCCCACCCAGTGTGAAGCAGTGACCATGGTGGCGGTCCAGGTCATGGGGAACGATGCGGCCATCGGTTTTGCCGCTTCCCAGGGGAATTTCCAGCTGAACGTGTTCCTGCCGGTGACCATCTACAATTTCCTCCAGTCCGTGCGGCTGCTGGGGGATGTGATGGAATCCTTCCGGAAGAACTGCGTGGTGGGCATTAAGGCCAACAAGGAAAAAATGGCCCACAACCTGCACAATTCCCTGATGCTGGTGACGGCCCTGAGCCCTTACATCGGCTATGACAAATGCGCCCAGGTGGCCAAGCTGGCCTTCAAGGACAATGTTTCCCTGAAGGAAGCCGTGCTGAAACTGGGCTTCATGGAAGAAAAAGAATTCGACAAAGTGTTCCATCCGGAGAAGATGGTATAAAAAAGGGGGTGTGGAAAAATCCACACCCCGGTTGCGGGTCGCAGGCCACGACTCGCGACCCAAAAGGCGCTGTGAAAAAATCATCCACAGCGCCTTTATTTCGCTTGCGTCAGCTGGCTTCCATCGGCTAGTGACTAGAGACTAGTGACTAGTGACGGGGTGTGAAAAAGCATTTTTTCACACCCCCTTTTTCTTATTCTCCCAGCATCTCCAAAATCTTGGCGCCGGCGGTGCAGGCCGGGCAGAAGCAGTATTTGCCCCCTTCAGCCTTGACCTTCTGGCCCTGGGCCAGCATCTGGGCGGCCGCTTCTTCTCCGAAAGCCTTTTTGGCTTCATCGGAAGCGAAGAAGGGCAGCACCTCATCGATGGTGCACACATCTTCCTTCAGGGCTGCCCGGAGCAGAGCCGTCAGGTTGGCCTGGGCTGCGGTACCGTCCGCTGCCAGCCATTGTTCCGCCAGATCCTTCAGCCCGCTGTATACGCTGGGGGCTGCCGCCAGATTCTTTACTTCTGCAACCAGTTCTTCATGATTTGCCATGGGAATCATCCTTTCTGTAATGAAAAGTATTACAATGCTATTATACACCATTTCCAGGAAAGAGCATAGGCTTTTTTTGCAGAATTTCGTATAATGGAACGGTGCAACAACCAAACTGCAATGAGGTGATACAATGAAAATGACGACCCGCCTGTTTTCCGCCCTGCTGACCGGCATCCTGGCAGCAGGCTTTTCCCTGCCGGTGTGGGCAGCGCCCGGACGGAACTTCAGCGACGACATGAAATTCCAGGAACCGGCCAAGATTACCCAGGACCAGGGGGCTGCTTCCATCGAACGGAAGCTGGATCACAAAAAATCCATCTATTATGCCCACCCTGATTTCTATCATATGCATTCCAAAGGGTCTTTGACGCTGCTGCCGGCCTTCAAGACCATTCAGCAGTCCAGTGAATGGTCCTGCGGGCCTGCCGCAGCTCTGATGGTCCTCCGGTGGTATGACCGGCAGAAGGACTGGACGGAACAGAAGCTGGCGGATCTGCGCCATCCCCTGAAGGATGTGGATGTGCCCGGCTTCCCGGATGGCTACCCGGGCACCACCCTGGAACAGATGAAGGACATCTTCCAGAAGGTGGGGGGCTTCGACCTGGTGACCACCGAAGATTATGCCAAAGCCGGAAAGACCTTTGGGCCGGAAGACATCAAGGCCACCCTGAAGGCCGGTAAACCCATCCTGGCGGGATGGATCGACTGGGGCGGCCACTGGCAGGTGATCATCGGCTATGACGATATGGGCACCGCCGATACCCAGGACGATGTGCTGATCGTGGCAGATCCCTATGACACCACGGACCACAACCAGGACGGCTACGGCATCTACCCGGCGGCCCGGTTCTTCTCCACCTTTGACATGTACGGTCAGTTCCCGGAAAAAGAGGGAGGGAACCACAACCTGTTCCTGATCGCCTCTCCGGCAAAGGTGAAGATGTAAAAGTCAAATAAAGTTTGACTTTTTAGCACTCAATGCTTGACAGTGCTAACAAAGTGTGCTAGTATAATAGCAGAACGAAGGAAAGACACAGAGAAGGGTTCCCAAGAGAACCTGGAACGTGGGAGGGGCTCCTCAGGGAGCCACAGGAATCCAGCCTTTCGGTAGTTCCAAAAGCTGACCTTCAAGGCCAAGATTGAATGGAGGAATGGCTTATGTTACTGCCTAGCGTTTTCAATGACAATGTGTTCGATGATCTCATGAATGACTTTGATGATGTGTTCACCGCACGGAACCCTCTGTACGGGAAACACGCCAGAAATATGATGAAGACCGATGTGCGGGATGTGGGCGACCACTATGAACTGGATATCGATCTGCCGGGCTTCAAGAAAGATGAAATCCATGCACAGCTGGAAAACGGGTATCTGACCATCAGCGCCAGCAAGGGTGTGGACAAGGATGAAAAAGACAAGAAAGGCCAGTATATCCGCCGCGAACGGACCTTTGGCCAGTGCGCCCGGAGCTTCTATGTGGGCGAAGGGGTCACCGAGGCTGATGTGAAAGCCAAGTACGAGAACGGGATCCTGGAACTGAGCATTCCCAAGAAGGAACCCCAGAAGGTGGACAACAAGAAATACATCGCTATCGAAGGATAACGAGGGAGGGAGACTCCGAGGAAAGCCGGAGCTCCCAGGTGAAAAAGGACTGCTGCTTTGGCGGCGGTCCTTTTTCTTGGCGTTCAAACCGACTGAGCAGTCGGATACTGACCTGTTAGTCTGGAAAAAACGAAGGATGTTACAGGGATTTCTCCAAAGCAATGTGGCAAAAAAATGAAAATCATGAACTTTTCGCCATGGGATTGCTGAAGGAGGATAGCCCGTGCTACACTGGGACCAACAAGAAATTGCAGAAAGAATGGAGTTTCAGATAGTATGGGCAGAAACAGAAAAGAACCATTGGCAGATATTCCTCTACAGGAGCAGGCGAGTCGGGAAAAAGTGCTGAAAACGGCAGTCCGGATGCTGCAGGAAATCGGCTATCAGCGGACGACGCTCCGCCGGATCAGTGCGGAATCCGGTGTGGGGGAAGGTGAACTCCGCCGCTGGTATAAAACCAAGGACGAACTGCTGGCCGCCATCTCGGAGATGCTGCTGGTCCGGGCCCAGGAAGTGATGGAAAAAGAACTGGCCCCTTCGGAAATCCTGCTGAAGGAAAATCCCAGGGAAATGCTGGCCCTGTACCAGTACATTGTGCCCCTGGCCATAGCCCTGGAAGCCGTGGACAAAAGCGCCATGCTCTGCAGCCTCTGCCGGACTCTGTACACTACCTCCCGGCTGTTCGAGCTGCTGGTGGACCGGCATGCTTCTTATGCCCATCTGACTTTTGCCCGGCAGTTTACCGCCCAGGAATGTTATGAACGGGTGCTGGTGGTCCGGGCTTCCCTGGGCGGGTACATCATGGCCCACGATTTCAAATACCTGTTTCCCCGGGAGCAGCTGAAACGGCTGATCCTGGCCCAGGCCCTGGAGGTGTTCCAGGTGCCGGCGGACCGGATCGAGATGCTTTTGGTGGAACTGGAAACCCAGAAGAAGAAACTGCTGGAAGTCTGCTGTCAGATTTTCCGGCCCGAAGGGCGGAAATCGGAAAAATGCTGACCAGTGACCAAAAAGGTGCTGTGGGAAAATGATTCTTCATTTTTTCACAGCACCTTTTTTTCTTGACATCCCCCCGGCGGCCCCATAAACTATACATTATAATGTTATTGCAGCAAAGGAGCATCGCAGCATGGAAAAACCGATTCCGGAACTGATTACGGTGGAAGCCGCCAGGGATACCCACCGCTGGGTGGCCATGACGGCCCTGCTGTTGGCCATTGGAGTCATCCTCCATACCATCAGCCCCAACGTGGGCGGGGTCACCCCCAACTGGACCATTGCCATGTATTCCATCACCATCTCGTTGACCAGGCCGGGGCTGACCCGGGCGCTGGGCATCGGCTTTGTGGCCGGTCTGACGCTGATCCCTTCCTCCAAATCCGCCTTCCCCCTGGGGAACATTGCCAGTGAGCTGTGCGGGGCAATGACCGCCTGCATCCTGGTGAAGGCCTTCGCCCTGGCCCATCTGGAGCAGCTGAAAGTGAAGCCTTTTATTGTAGGTTTTCTGGCCACCACGGTCAGCGGCAGCGTATTCACCTACATCCTGAAACTGGTGCTGGGCCTGCCCCTTGCGGTATGGACCCGTGCCATGCTGCCGGTGGTGCTCACCGTAGGGGTGCTGAACGGAGTTGTGACCCAGGTACTTTACGGTCCGGTCCGGAAGATTTTCTTTGCCACGGAGGGAAAACGCCATGAGTGAAACAGCCATCCGGATTTCGGATTTCTATTTTGCCTATCTGAACAGTGATCTGGTGCTGAAAGACATCAACCTGGAGATCCAGAAGGGCAGCTTCACCGCTATCGCCGGGCCCAGCGGCGCCGGCAAGACCACCCTGTGCAAGGCCATGACGGGCATCGTCCCTCATTATTACGGGGGGCGGTACCATGGCTCCGTGGAAGTGCTGGGAGAAGACCTGAAGGGCCGGAAGATCTCGGAAATTGCCATGCGGGTGGGGATTATGATGGACGATTACGAAAGTCAGATGGTTTCCCTGACCGCCGGGGAAGAAATCGCCTTCGGTCTTTTGAACCATGGGTTTTCTCCGGACGAAGTGGATGCCCGGGTGAGCCAGGCCCTGGAAGACGTGGGGCTCCCCGGCCGGGAAAACTACCAGCTGGATGAACTGTCCGGAGGACAGCGGCAGCGGCTGCTGCTGGCCTCGGTGCTGGCCTGCCGGCCGGAAGTGCTGATCCTGGACGAACCGGTGTCCGCTCTGGATCCGGACGGAGCCCGGTCCCTGTATGCCCTGGTGCACAAAATCTATCAGCAGCACCAGATGACCGTGGTGGTGGTGGAACACGATCTGAACTACCTGCTGCCCTATATGACGGATCTGGTGCTGATCAGCGGCGGGGAAGCCCGGGTGCAGGGGAAATTCGAAGAAGCGGCCCGGGCCGCCTTTGCCCAGGAAGATCTGCGGGAGAACCTGCCGGAACTGTGGCTGGTGAAACTGGGCCTGGAAGAAAGATACCCGGTGAAGCTGGGCGACTGGAGAACGGAAGAGGAAGCAGAAAAAGAACTGCTCCAGAAATTTCAGGGAGGCGGCAAGGCATGATTGAAGCAAAAGCAGTAAACTTCGCCTATCGGAGAGGCGTCCCTGTGCTCCAGGATATCACCTGCCGGGTGGAAGACGGGGAAGCAGTGGCGCTTCTGGGCCACAACGGCAGCGGCAAGACCACCCTCAGTCGGCTGTTCATGGCCCTGGACCATCCCCGGAGCGGCCAGGTGCTGGTGGATGGGGTGGACATTGCCGGCTACGAACCGGCGGACCTGGCGGACAAGGTGGGATATGTGTTCCAGAATCCGGACCTCCAGCTGCTGGGGGATACGGTATATGATGAGGTGGCTTACGGGCTCCAGAACCGGAAAATGCCCAAAGAAGCCCTGGACCGGCAGGTGCGGGATGCAGTGGAAGCCATGGGGCTGACCCCTTATCTGGACCAGTATCCCCGGGGCCTGTCCTTCGGCCAGAAACGGCGGCTGGGGGTGGCGGTGTCGCTGGCTCTCCAGCCCCGGACCCTGATCCTGGACGAAATCACCAACGGCCAGGACGAACAGGAAAAACAGCATATGATGGAATACCTGGCCCGGCTCCAGGAAGAAAAGCACATCACCCTGATCCTGATCACCCATGATATGGAGATCGCCCGGAAGTTCACCACCCATGCCCTGGTGCTCCACGACGGCCAGCTGGTCTATGACGGGAAAACCGGGGATCTGTTCGACGGGAAGCGGCCCATTGAGGAATGGGGCCTGAAGCAGCCCGTCCTGGCCCGGCTCAGCGCTCTGTTCAATGTAATGGCGGACAGTCCGGAAGACCTGTGTGAAAAAATCCAGCCGAAAGAAGGTGCCAAGGCATGAAAATCACCGCATTTACCAAACTGATCCTGGTGCTGGCGGTCACTGCCTGGGTGTTCCTGCTGCCGGTGTACGCAGTGGCCAGCCTGCTGGTGCTGGAACTGGTGATCCTGCTGACCATCAAGCGGGACCGGATGACCATGGCGGCCATCGGCACCCTGACCGTATTCACCGGCATGATGGTGCTGCTCCAGCTGCTGTTCGGCTCCCCCCTGTATGTGGCCCTTACCGGGGGCCTGCGGATGTTCGTGATGACCACGGCCTTCCTGTGTCTTCTGGCGTCCACCCGGATCCAGGACATTGCCCAGGCCCTGGTGGAAAAGTTCCACATACCCTATGAATATGCCTTCATGCTCACTACGGCCCTGCGGTTTGTGCCGGATTTCCTGTCCGATTCCGCCATTACCCTGGATGCCCAGTCCTGCAGGGGCTATTCCAACCGGGGGAACGCCTTCAAACGGCTCTATGCCTACCTGGCGGTGGTAAAGCCCCTGGTGATGCGGGCGGTGGCCAAATCCGACACCCTGGCCTTGTCCATGGAACTGAAAGGATTCGGCCCCAACACCTACAAGAACCGCCGGCCCATGAAACTGCACCTGGGAGATTATGTGACGCTGCTGATAGTCATTATCCTGAGTACGTACCCGATATGGGTGAAACATATTTAAAGGCTGACGCATAACCCATCTCGTGTGCCTGGAAAGAGTCGGGGCTGCGGTATAATCCGCAGCCCTCTTTTCTACGAAAGGAAAATATCCAATGAAACAAACTGACATCGCCCCGCTCATTGCCCGGGAACTGTCCGTACACCCCTGGCAGGTGGAAAAGACCGTGGAACTCCTGGACGGGGGCAACACCGTCCCCTTTATCGCCCGTTACCGGAAAGAAGTCACCGGCTCCCTGCTGGATGAGCAGATCCGGACCATCGAAGAACGGCTGGGCACCCTCCGGAACCTGGTGAAGCGCCAGGAAGAGATCCTGGCCAAAATCGACGAACAGGGAAAACTGACCCCGGACCTGCGGAAAGCCATTGAAAATGCCCAGAAACTGACAGAACTGGAAGATTACTACCTGCCTTACAAGCAAAAACGGCGTACCCGTGCCCAACAGGCTCGGGAAAAAGGCCTGGAACCCCTGGCCACCGCCTTCCTCCTCCAGCGGGACCAGAAGGGAGATGCCCTGACCGCCGCCCGGGCCTATGTGGATCCGGACAAAGGGGTGGAGACCCCGGAAGACGCCCTGGCCGGCGCCCGGGACATTGTGGCGGAACTGGCGGCGGAAGATCCCACCCTGCGCCAGACCCTCCGGGAACAGCTGTGGAACCACGGTTTCCTCCAGACCGAACTGGTGGAAGAGGCGGAAGAGGCCCAGACCTTCCTGATGTACGCCGATTACCGGGAACCGGTCCGGATCCTGCCTTCCCACCGGGTACTGGCCATCAACCGGGGCGAAAAGAAAGGCTGTCTGAAAGTCCATCTGGTGTGGGATGAACAGCAGGTCCTCCGGAAAATGGAATGGCGGGTGCTCCGCCGGCCCTGCATCTACCGGGACCAGTTGAAGGAAGCCCTGGCGGACAGCTGGAAACGGCTGCTGTTCCCGGCCCTGGAACGGGAAATCCGCAGCAGGCTGACGGAACAGGCGGAAGACCAGGCCATCAAGGTGTTCGGGGCCAACCTGGGACAGCTGCTGCTCCAGGCTCCCCTGGCCGGCCATACGGTTATGGGGCTGGATCCGGGCTACCGGACCGGCTGCAAGGTGGCGGTGGTGGATCCCACCGGCCAGGTGCTGGACCACGGGGTGATCCAGGTGACACAGAGCGAAGGCCAGAAGAAAAAGGCCGAGGCCCTGCTCCTGTCCATGATCCAAAAGCACCATGTAACCCTGCTGTCCATCGGCAACGGCACTGCTTCCTATGAGACAGAGCAGTTTGCCGCCCGGCTGATCCAGGAACACCAGCTGAAGGACGTCCATTATCTCATTACCAATGAAGCCGGGGCTTCCGTCTATTCCGCCTCCAAACTGGCTCAGGAGGAACTGCCGGAATACGATGTGACCATCCGGGGTGCCGTATCCATGGCCCGGCGGGTCCAGGATCCTCTGGCGGAACTGGTGAAGATCGATCCCCAGGCCATCGGGGTGGGCCAGTACCAGCACGATGTGGACCAGAAAGCCCTGGCCGGCACCCTGGACGGGGTGGTGGAACGGGTGGTGAACCATGTGGGAGTGGACCTGAACACCGCGTCTCCCGCCCTGCTCCGCCATGTGGCCGGGATCACTGCCGCCACCGCCGGCAACATTGTGGCCTGGCGGAACGCCAACGGCCGGTTCACCGGACGGCGGCAGCTGCTGAAGGTGCCCCGGCTGGGCCCGGCTGCCTTTACCCAGTGCGCCGGGTTCCTGCGGATCCACGGGGGCAAGTCTCCCCTGGATGACACCCCCGTCCATCCGGAATCCTACGCCCTGGCCCAGCAGATCCTGGAAAAGCTGGGCTTTGCCCTGGAAGACCTGCAGGACAAAGAAAAACTGGCACGGCTGGCCGCCCGGCGGAAACAGGTGGATGAAGCCCGGATGGCCCGGGAACTGGAGGCCGGGGAACCCACCGTCCACGACATCCTGGATGCCCTGGTGGCTCCCGGCCGGGATCCCCGGTCCGATCTTCCGGCCCCTCTGACCCGCCAGAACATCGTGAAACTGTCGGACATCAAAGTGGGGACCATCCTCCGGGGCACCATTCGGAATGTCACCGATTTCGGCGCCTTCGTGGACATCGGCATCAAAACCGCCGGCCTCATCCACATTTCCCACATGAGCCAGAAACGGATCAAACATCCCCTGGATGTGGTCAGCGCCGGAGAAACGGTCCAGGTCAAGGTGATCAGCGTGGATGAGGGGAGGGGGAGGATTGGGCTTGCTCTGGTAACGGCTGACGCATAACCCAGGCGCGGAATATGCACCCATCTACTTTGTCAGCAGCGGATTTTGCCTGTGGCATGTACGTCCTTGTACTATGCCCCAGCCAAAATCCGCTGCTTTCGCGTATCTGGGTACATCTTCCGCACCTGGAGGAAATCGGAGGCCATATGCTTTCGCGCATCTGGACCCATCTCGTGCACCTGGCTCCTTTTTCTGTCCGCCCGCTTTGTTCCGCATCCTATGCTATAATATCCCCGACAACACAAATCCAAGGAGGAATTGCCCATGTCTCAACTGACTCAACAACTGCTTGATCGTTTTCTCCGTTACGTGAATATCCCTTCCCAAAGCAAGGCCGGGGTCGCCGCTGTTCCCAGCACCCCGGACCAGTGGCATATGGCCCAGCAGCTGGAAGCGGAACTGGAAGTGATGGACCTGGAAAACATCCAGCTCAGCGACCGCTGCGTCCTTACCGGAATGCTGCCCGCCAACCTGCCCGCCGGCTTCACCGGCACCTTGCCCAAAATCGGCTTCTGCTGCCACCTGGATACGGTGGATGTGAACCTGAGTCCCCAGGTCCATCCCCAGGTGATCCGGAACTATCCCGGGGGCGACGTGGTCCTCAACGCCGATAAGAACATTGTCATGAAGGCTGCCGACCATCCGGAACTGGCGGACTATGTGGGTCAGGACATTGTGTTCACCGATGGCACCAGCGTCCTGGGGGCCGACAACAAGGCCGCCCTGGCCAATGTGATGACCATGCTCCAGACCCTGACGGACCATCCGGAGATCCATCATGGAGATATCTATGTGGCCTTCGTCCCGGATGAGGAAGTGGGGCTGAAGGGTTCCAAATCCCTGGATATCAGCCGGTTCCCGGTGGATTTCGCCTATACCATCGACTGCTGCGCCCTGGGAGAAGTGGTGTATGAAACCTTCAATGCCGGAGCCGCCACCGTGGAAATCCAGGGCATCAGTGCCCATCCCATGAACGCCAAGGGGAACCTGGTGAACCCCACCCTGCTGGCGGTGGATTTCGCCAATTTCTTCGACCGGAAGGAAACCCCGGAATGCACCGAAGGGAAGGAAGGGTATATCTGGATCAAGAGCATCCAGTCCAATGCCTCCCAGGCCACGGTCCAGCTGGCCATCCGGGACCACGACAAAAACAGGTATGAAGCCCGGAAACAGACCATCCTGGCCAATGTGGAACGGCTGAAGGCCCGGGAACCCCGGGCCCGGATCCGCTGCACCCTGGAAGACATCTACGGCAACATTGCCGACGCCATGACTTCGGACAACCGGGAAGCGGTGGATTTCCTCTATGAAGCCCTGGCAGAACTGGCCATCACCCCCAAAACCATTGCCATGCGGGGCGGCACCGACGGCTCCTGGCTGTCCACCCAGGGCATCTTTACCCCCAATTACTTCACCGGGGCCCTGAATTTCCATTCCCGGTATGAATTCCTGCCCCTGCCTTCTCTGGAAAAATCCTGTCAGGTGACCCTGAAACTGGTGGAAAAAGTCTTCCGGAAAGCCGCTGAAAAATAAAAAGGAAAAAACACAAAAACTTCCTTGAAAAATGGACTCATTTCCTGTAAAGTGTAAGGAGCTTCTATAGTCAAGTGAGTATTTAAGGGAAAGAAAGAGGAATCCTATGCTTCAGCGCAAGATCGAAAAATTCCTGCAGACCTGGAAACAGGTCCCGCAGCACAATCCCCTGGTGGTCAAGGGGTGCCGCCACTGCGGAAAGACCACTTCCATCCTGGATTTCGCCAAAAAGGAATACGCCCATGTGGTATACCTGAACTTCCAGGAAAAGCCCGATTATGCGGCCATTTTCCGGGATTCGGTGGACGTGAACTACCTGGTGATGCTGATCACCGCCCTGGTGGGTCCGGAAGCCGTGTTCGAACCCTACCGGACCGTCCTGATCCTGGACGAAATCCAGGAATGCCCCGAAGCCCGCAGTGCCCTGAAGGCCTTTAAGATGGACGGCCGGTACGATGTGATCGCCGCCGGGTCCCTGCTGGGGGTCAAGGGCTACGGCAAAGAGCCCGCTCCCATTGCGGTGGGCTGCGAAACCGTGGTGAACATGGTGCCCCTGGATTTCGAAGAATTCCTCTGGGCCAACGGCATCACCACCCCGGTGCTGGATATGCTCCACCAGAGTCTGGATAAGGAGACTCCCGTGCCGGAGGCCCTCCACCTGCGGCTCAACGAACTGCTCCGGCAGTATGCCCTGGTGGGCGGGCTGCCGGAAGTGGTGGAAACCTATGTCCAGACCCACGACATCAACGCCGTCCTGGAAAAACAGCAGGCCATCCTCCGGGATTATGAGGAGAACCTGTTCGTGGACGTGAACAAACGGGCCCGGGCCAAATTGAAAACGGTACTGGATGCGGTGCCCCTCCAGCTGAACAAGGAAAACAAAAAGTACCAGTATGCCCAGCTGAAAAAAGGCTCCAAAGCGTCCCAGTTCGAAGGGGCTCTTTCCTGGCTGGAAGAAGCGGGCATCGTCACCCGGTGCTACAACCTGACGGAACCGGGGCTGCCCCTGGAACGCCACGCCATCGATTCCATATTCAAGGTCTATATGAAGGATGTGGGGCTCTACGCCGCCATGCTCACCGGGGAGGACCGGCTGAAACTGCTCCAGGGCGATCTGTCCGGCTGCCAGGGAGCCGTGTACGAAAGCCTGGCCGCCGACCTTCTCAGCAAGGGCGGCCGGAAGCTCTACTACTATCATAAAAATTCCGGGCTGGAAGTGGATTTCGTCATCCGCTGCCAGGGCAAGAGCACCCTGGTGAAGGCCACTCCCTCCACCGGCAACACCAAGAGCCTGAAGACCCTGCTCCAGCAGCCGGAAAAATACCAGGTGGAACAGGCCATCCAGCTCACCGCTGACAATGTGTCCCGGAAGGGGCAGATCCTGGAACTTCCCCTGTATTTCGGCTTTCTGGTGGGATCCTATTAAGAAACGGGAGGTATGGCAATGGAATTTGATGCATCGGTTTATCCTTATCCTTCCCGGCGGCGGACCATTTTCGCCCGGAACGGCATGGTCTGCACCGGGCAGCCTCTGGCGGCCCAGGCCGGGCTGCGGATGCTGCTCCAGGGAGGCAACGCCATCGACGCGGCCCTGGCCACGGCCATCTGCCTGACGGTGGTGGAACCCAACTGCAACGGGCTGGGCAGCGATGCCTTTGCCCTGGTGTGGGTCAAAGACCATCTCTACGGTCTCAACGGCAGCGGTCCGGCTCCCGGTCTCCTGACCCGGGACAAGGTCCTGGCCGCCGGTCATAAAGAAATGCCCCAGCGGGGCTGGATCCCGGTGACCGTACCCGGAGCCGTTTCCGCCTGGGCGGAACTCCACCGGCGGTTCGGCCGTCTGCCCTTTGCCAAACTCTTTGAGCCGGCTCTGGAATACGCCCGGAACGGCTATCCGGTTTCTCCCACGGTACGGATGCTGTGGAAAGCGGCGGAAGACATTTTCGCGCCGTACCGGGACGATCCGGCCTTTGCCGGATTCTTCGCCACCTTCCTGCCCAAAGGTGCGGCGCCAGAAGTGGGCGAGACCGTCACCCTGCCGGATCATGCCAAAACCCTGGAACTGCTGGCCCGGACTGAAGGGGAAGCCTTCTACCGGGGCGCCCTGGCGGAGCAGATGGACCAGTTCAGCCGGGCCACCGGCGGCTTCCTCCGGAAAGAAGACCTGGCCGGCTACCGGGCCCAGTGGGTGGAACCCATCCGCACGGACTACCGGGGCTATGATGTATGGGAGATCCCGCCCAACGGCCACGGGATCACCGCCCTGATGGCCCTGAACATCATGAAGGGTTTCCACCTGGAACAGCGGGAAACCCTGGACAGCTATCACAAACAGATCGAAGCCATGAAACTGGCCTTTTCCGATGCCCGGCACTATGTGGCGGATCCCCGGTTCATGCACACCCGGGTGGAAGACATGCTGAGCCAGGCCTATGCGGACCAGCGCCGGACCCTGATCGGGGAACAGGCCCTGGAACCCCGGTGGGGCAAACCCTTCAGCGGGGGCACCGTGTACCTGTGCACCGCCGATGGAGAAGGGAACATGGTCTCCTTCATCCAGAGCAATTTCCGGGGCTTTGGCTCCGGCATCGTGATCCCCGGCACCGGCATCGCCCTCAACGACCGGGGGAACAACTTCAGCCTGGATCCGGCTATGGACAACTGCCTGGCCCCCGGGAAGAAACCCTACCACACCATCATCCCCGGGTTTCTGACCAAAGACGGGAAAGCCGTAGGGCCCTTCGGGGTCATGGGCGGCTTCATGCAGCCCCAGGGCCATCTCCAGGTGATCCTGAACACCCTGGATTTCCACATGAATCCCCAGGCGGCCCTGGATGCCCCCCGGTGGCAGTGGATCGAAGGAAAGAAAGTGGAAGTGGAAGCCCAGGTGGATCCGGCCATTGTGGAAGGACTCCGGGCCCGGGGCCACGAAATCACCGTCAAAAAAGACCGGTCCACCTTCGGCCGGGGTCAGATCATCTGGCGCCGGGAAGACGGCACCCTGGTGGGAGCCACGGAGGGGAGGACGGATGGGACGGTGGCGGCGTTTTAGGGGCTAACGCATAACCCAGGTGCGGAATATGCACCCATCTACTTTGTCAGCAACGGTTTTTGACTGTGGCATGTACGTCCTTGTACTATGCCCCAGTCAAAATCCGCTGCTTTCGCGTATCTGGGTACATCTTCCGCACCTGGCGGGAAAACAGGGTATGCCCAACTTCCAAATCCCTCTTTGTTGACATTCCTTTGCAGCAGCTGTATAATGCAATACATCACGATTAGAGGGGTTGATGGATATGGCATCCGTTAATGTTAACATCCGCATGGACGCGGAGCTGAAAAAAGAGTTTGAAGAATTCTGCAGCAACGTGGGCATGAACATGACCACCGCTTTCACCATCTTTGCCAGAAGGACCGTCCGGGAAAACCGGATTCCCTTTGAGGTTTCCGCTGACTGCCGCCGGGCAGCCGTCCACCAGGTGCCGGTGGACCCGGCTGCTGTCCAGGATGCGGCGGCGAAGAAACCGGAAGACATGTTTGAGGAAATCAAACGGGATTTCAATATTTGAATAGGTTGTCAATGGCCATTGGCGAGAACCCGTCCTTTTTGGGGGACGGGTTCTTTTTTGGAACAAATTTCCGCCCCGGTACCATCCCACGCAAAAGGAGACCATCTGCCGGGGACAGATGCTGCCGATTGGAAACGCCCCCTTGGCGGGCGGCCGGGCCTGCCGCCCCTACGGTTTAGGTACCCAACCACCTGATCACCCAATCACCTAACCCTGGCGGGTCTGCCGCCCCTGCGGATCCAACCCCTTAACCACTCATCCCATACATAAAATAACATTAAATACGAAGAAAAGATGAATAAATAATCAATATTGACAAGTATTAAACAGCTACATATAATGAGGCCATAAAGTGTATAGAATTCTGTTTTTCCTTTTGATAAAGGAAAAACAAAATAAAGAAGTAGACTTTTCGGGGCAACAGGTTACAGTCATTCAGGAGGGAATCTGTCATGAACAAAATTTATAAAGTCATCTGGAGCCGGGTCCGGCACTGCTATGTGGTGGTGTCTGAGCTGGCCAAACGGGCTGGGAAGGAAAAGTCCAGTCATCCGGGGCTGGCGGCTCATCTGGCAGCAGGGGCTCTGTGTGTGTGCCTGCTGACCCTGGGCGGACACGGGACGCCGGCAGAAGCGGCAGGACAGCCTGCGGTATCGGCTGCTACCCAGAATCAGTATGTGGCGTTTCTGGTCACAGTGGATTCCGGCAGTGTAAAGGGCAACGACAACGGCCAGGACACCAATACCTTCAACGGAGCCACCTATCACAAAGTGACCCTTTCTGACGGCAGGACCAAATACTGGGTCCGGGAAGGCTATACCCTGACGGAGGGAACAAATGGCAAATACACTACCTTATCCCGGTCGGATAAAAAATTTGACGTGGCTTTTACCGGCAGTGGGAATCAGCCGGCTGATATCCTGTCCAATACCACTTCTGCCGTTTCTTCCACCGGTGTTTCCACCAATGTGGGGGAATCCCTGAACAAGGTTTCTGCCAGTGCCTTTGAAGGGCTGAGTCAGGCCGGTGGTACCCAGGTGCCCGGAAACTGGGATTACATCATCTACGAACCTTCCTGGGAAGGACACACCCAGGCCAATACTGCCAACCGCACCTATTACAAAGACGGCTATGCAGATATGTACAATCCCTCTGCAGGGACCAACGGCAATCCCCGGGGATTTGTGTCCGTGGGGAATGACCTGGTATGGAACGGGACCCTGAATCAGTATACCTACAAAGGGAAGGCGGTGGACACCTCCCACCTGTATGTCATAGGCGGCAAAATCGGTGTCTTTACCAGTTATGATGGATCCAAAGTCTATGAAGGCACCGTCTATGGGGCCAACAACGAAATCCTCATGACGGCTATGAAGGACGGAAAATATTATACAGCTACTGGGCAGCCCCGGTGACGGACCCCAGTGCCACCATGGGCACGTACCGGGTATCGGATTACAACAAGGACCTGGATGTGCTGAAAAGCAACGATGTGGCCTTATATCACAACGATATCAAATCCGTGGATATGGCAAAAAGGGGCACGGACGCAGCGCCTGCAGCCACCATCACCGCCATGCGGAACGGGAACGGCACCCCTGAGGCCGTGGACGGAGCCATTACCGTCACCGGAGGGGGCGGCACCAACGGTCAGGATACCACAGTGACCCTGTCCAACACCACCAATGGAGCTACAGTATCCCAGGTGTTTACCACCGGTTCCAAAGTGGTGGTCAATACGGCTGCCACCGGGTCCAGTGAACTGAAAAGCCTCACCATCAATGGCCAGGAGTATACAACGGCCCTGAAGTTCGGCGGGGACAACCATGGTACCACCACCCTCACCAGGAATCTCAGCGAGGAACTGGATATCCTGGGGGGAGCGGACAGCACCAAACTCACCGATGGCAACATCGGGGTCAACGCTTTGGATGGCACGCTGAAGGTTCAGCTGGCTAAAGAGGTGAATCTGACAGCTGATGGTTCCCTAACGGTGGGAAATACCAGGGTAGATACCAATGGGGTCACTGTTGATCACACGGACAGTGCGGGAAGCAGGAGTACTCTCCAAATGGGCTATCAGAGCTTTACCTATGACTATATGAAGCCCGTTACTGAAAATGGCACGCTGAATCTGGAATCTGCCAGAGCCAATGCAGAAGGGCTGTTTGTGACGGGCCTTTCCAACCGCACCTGGACCCCTGGAAACTATGTGACCGGCCGGGCGGCCACGGAAGACCAGCTGGAACAGGCAGGCCGTCACTTCCTGAGCATCAAGACAGCTACTACGGATGAAGATGGCAATCCAATTACGCCAGCAGAGGAAAATACCCTGGCCAATTATTACAATGATGGCGCCACGGGCTCTGCTTCCATGGCCTTTGGCGTAGAAACTAAGGCATCTGGCGATCAATCCTTGGCCATGGGTGCCAAGAGCTCTGCTTCGGGCATGAATTCCCTGGCCATCGGCTATGGCAATGAAGCAGCCGGTACGCAATCTGTGGCCGTGGGCAATAGCACCAATGCCAGCGGCAATTTCTCCGTTGCCATGGGCCTTGGCGCGCAGGCTGGTACGAAGAATACAGATGTAGAGTCTACCGACCATGGTGCGGCTGTGGCCGTTGGCTATGGTGCAGAAGCTGCGGAAACTGGTTCAGCCGCTTATGGCTACTCGGCTATGGCAGGTGGAGTGGAATCTTCCGCCTTTGGTACCAGTGCGCAGGCCAATAAAGAAGGCAGTATAGCCTTGGGCGCTCACTCTGTAGCCAACCGGGAAAAGGGATCTACCGGTTATTTAGCGCCGGATATGACGAATCCTGAAAATGCAGTCAATGCGACCACCTGGGTGTCCACATCCGGTGCTGTCTCCCTGGGGGGGACAGATGCAGAAGGCAGGACCATCAGCCGCCAGATTACCAACCTGGCTGCCGGTACCAATGATTCCGATGCCGTCAATGTGGCCCAGCTGAAGGCGGTGGAGAGCAAGGGCCTGAACTTCCAGGGCAATGATACCGCCACCGCTGTCCATGTGAACCAGGGGGGCACTCTCCAGATCCAGGGCAGCGGCCGGAAGGCGGACACGGAATATTCTGCTCAGAACATCAAGGTGCTGATGGACACGGCCAACAACCGGCTTTCCATTGCGCTGGATAAGAATCCTGTCTTTGCTTCCGTAACAGCAGGTACGGAAGGGACTGGGGCTGACGGAGGCCAGGCTGGTTCCATCAAGATTGTGGGAGCCAACAGCAGTAATGCCAACAAAGCCACCACCATCACTGCAGGTTATACTGCCGTTCCGGAACTCTCCGGCACCAATGGCACCGGCCGCCTCAGCTACACCGATGGAGATGGTACGGTTCATACGGTGGCTACTCTCGGCGATGGACTGAAACTGGCTGGGGATACGGGAACGGGCAGCGTGGCTCTGGATAACACCCTGACGGTTTCCGGCGGCGCCACAAACCTGGCAGCGGGCAGCAATATCGGCGTTACTGCCAATGGCTCCACCTTGTCCCTGAAACTGGCCAAGGATATCACAGGGCTGGATACGGTGACGGCCGGCGGCGCCAAGCTGGGCAAGCAGACCGATGGCAATGATACCACTCGGAGCGGTGATTATCTCACCGGATTGGACAATACCACCTGGACCGTAGGGCAGACCAATTATGTATCCGGCCGGGCTGCTACGGAGGACCAGCTGAAGAGCGTGTCCGATGTGGTCAATACGAACCAGACCAATATTGCCAACAATACTACTTCCATTGGCAGAGGCCTGAATTTCTCGGCCAATACCAAGGTGGGCGATGCCTATAAGGTCGTTAAGCGTGCCTTAGGTGACACAGTGGCAGTCCGCGCCCATGATGTCCAGGACGGTCATCACTACACGACGGACAACCTGACCACGGCGATCGACGACGACGGCATCATCACCGTGAAGATGGACACCCAGCTTACGGCGGACAAGGTGACTGTGGGGAAGGACAATAATGCCATCACCATCAATGGGGCCGACGGCAGTCTGACTACCGGTTCTTCCACCCTGAGCGGTACAGGCCTGACCATTAATAATGGTCCCAGCATAACGACGGGTGGTATCAGCGGCGGCAATCAGAAGATGACCAATGTAGCCAGCGGCAAGTCCGGGGATGATACCTCCGGCAACCCTGTTTATGGAACAGAAACCAATGCCGCCAACATCGGCGATGTGAAGAAAATCGCCGCCAAGGCCGTGACCGTCAGCGGCGATGGGACGAATACGAAAGTCGATAAGACCACCGCTGCTGATGGAACGGTAGACTATAAGGTTTCTCTGAATGACAGCGTGACACTGGGCAGCGATGCCGACAAGAAAATCGCACTGAACGGCACGGCTGGTACCGTGTCTGTAGGCGATAAAGTCACGCTGAATGGAGCAAATGGAACAGCCACCATTGGCGGGGCCACCCTTGGCAATGACGACACGAATACGTATCTGACCGGTCTGACCAACAAAACCTGGGATCCCAATAACATTACCAGTGGTCGGGCAGCTACAGAAGATCAGCTGCAGAAGGTATCTAATACGGTCAGCAAGGGATGGAAGGCACAGATTAATGGCACGGATGTCAAGACCGTTACGCCCAACGATAACACCCTGAACTTTGTGGCAGGAGAGAATATTTCTCTTTCCAGTGGCAGTGATATCAAGATTTCCACTGCACAGGACGTGAACTTCACTACTGTCCGGGTAGGTGGCACCAACAATAACGGTACCTATACCGGTGGTATCTACATCGGCAGCCAGACTGGCGGTGGGGCCAACAGCGGCAAAGGGTTTTATATCACCGGTCTCCAGAATACCAATTGGGACGCTAACAGTATTGTGGAGAACCGAGCAGCCACGGAAGCGCAGCTGAAAGCTGCCATCAATGACGTGAATGCTGGGACGGTGGCCAACGACAACTATGTAACGGACGGATCGGCCAGCGATGATGCGGACAATCCCGGCTCCATGAAAGTGACGTTGACGGAACGGAATAAGAACACGGTGAATATCTCCGGACTCCACGACTACTATGTAACCGGGGGCAGTGTTGCTACTGCGACAACAACCACGGATGGCGTGACGTCTACCACGGCCACCCTGACGCTGAACAAAAATAATGGCACCAGCGTGAAAGTGGATTTGTCCGGCCTGTCCAATATGGATTACCATCTGGTGAAAAATTCCGCGTCCGGTTCCGACGGTAAATATTCCGTGGACGCAAATGGGGATGTGACACTCACCGTGGCCAGTCCGACGGATACGGTAGGCAAGGAAATCACCATCTCGGGTCTGGCCAGTAAGGCAGATGTAGATAAGGGACTGAGCTTTACGGCCAGTGCTCTGGCAGACGGTGCAACTTCGCTGACACATACGGCTCAACTTGGAGATTCCATTGGTATTTTTGGCGGCAATAAACAGGATGGTCATACCTACAATACCAACAACATCATCACCACCATTGATGCTAGAGGTGACATCCGTGTCCTCATGGATGATAATCTGGTGGTTGGCTCTAAGGACACTGGCGTGGATGGAAGTGTGAAAGCTACCGGCCAGGGCGGGGCATACCTGCAGATGAACGGCGCAGATGGCTCTCTGCGTATGGGCGATGCCAGCGGTAATTTCGCCGCACTGGTTCAGAACTATGGCAGCGATGGAACTGCTTTCCTCAATTCCAGTGAAAGCGGATCTCCACGTCTTCAGTACTGGGCAGCCAAGAGCGGTCAGAAAGAGGCCGATGCGGAAAAAACACTTCATACTATTGCCACCCTGGAAGATGGCCTGAAGTTTGCCGGAGATGATGCCAAGAAGAATACGTCCAAGGTTGTCAGCACTACACTGAACAGTACCATGAACATCACCGGCGGTGCCGTTACCAGCAATTTGACGGATGGCAACATTGGCGTGGTGAAGAATGGCGATGATGGACTGGCCATCAAGCTGAATAAGGACCTTACCAATATGGAGACCATCAGCTTTGCGCCTACTGAAGCAGACAAGCAGGGAATCAAGATTGGTTACCAGACTATTGCCAACAATGGTACCAGCCCCAATGCTGCTGCTGGGGATTACATCACGGGCCTGACCAACACCAAATGGTCGAAGGACGGCATCGTCAGCGGCCGGGCGGCTACGGAAGACCAGCTCCAGCAGGTGGCCAATGCCATTGTCAATGGCAAGGAAACTGGTGGCGGCTTTGGACTCAGCGACAGTGCAGGCACGGTGGTGAAGCAGGATTTGGGCGGCGCCATCCAGCTGAAGGCGGCGGACAGCAATCTGACCACTACAGCGGATACCATTGGAAAGACCATTACCCTTGGCCTGAGCAGGACGCTGACCGATATGACCAGTGCCACCTTCAAGGATGATGCCACGGATGCTGCGACCGTGATCGACGGCAAGGGCATTGCCATTACTCCGAAAAATGGTACTGAGGGCAGCCAGGTGAAACTGACTGCCGAGGGACTGTCCAATGGGGGAAAGCAGATTACCAATGTGAAGAGCGGATTGGATGGTACAGCCCTGGCGGACGCAGCGGGAGATGTACTGAACCATGCGGCCACCATCGCCGATCTGAAAACTGTCAGCACTGGCATTTCCACGGATGTGACCAATACCGGTCTGTATTTCCAAGGCAACAATGGTGAGACCAATAAAGTCCACACCAAGCTGGGCGATACCCTGACCATCCAGGGAACCGGGGCTGAGAATCGCGACTATGATGGCGGCGCCAATGTGCAGGTCCTGGCTAATAAAGATACGGGTACCCTGACCGTTCAGCTGGACCGTGACCTCAATGCGCATACCATGACGTTGGGGAAAGCAGGTGCACCAGGTGTTGATGGTGAAACCGGTATCCTCAAGATTAACGGCCAGAATAAGGACGGTAGCATCAGTCCTGTTTCCATCAAGGCGACTTATGCCGATACGACGCAGGATAACACGACGACTTTAAAGACGGCCATGTCCCGTATTACCTATGATGGCGGTAATGGTCATTCTCATACGGTGGCTACCCTGGAAGATGGTCTGCAGCTGGCCGGAGACAATGGGAATGCCATTGATACGACCCTGAACAAGAAAGTGACCCTCAAAGGCGGAGCCAAGACTGCCGATCTGGTGGACTCTTCGGATGTCACCAAGAACAACAATATTGGTGTCACCACCAGTACAGATGATAACGGAAATACCGTTCTTTCCCTGCAGCTGGCCAGGGACATCTCCGGTCTTAATACGGTGACGGCCGACACGGTGGTCATGGGCAAACAGACGGTCATCAGTGACCAAAAGAGATCAGAAACCGGAAGCTTTATTACCGGTCTTGAAAATACGACCTGGGACGGTAAAGATTATGTTTCTGGCCGGGCGGCTACGGAAGACCAGCTGAAGAAAGTCAATGATTCCATTACCCAGGTCCTGGGCAGCGGGACATTTGCCATTACGGCCGGTGGCAGAGGCGAAGCCGTGGATGCTACCATCGAACAGAATCTGGGCAGTGCCATCCGGATTTTCGGGGATGCCCCTGTGACCAATGAAAAGAATGATGGCTCCGGGGATTTCTGGGATCGCAGCAAGGCTAATATCCTGACCAAGGTGAAGAAAGACCATAACAACGAGGATTACGTTTCCGTAGAACTCCAGGATCATCTGGAAGTCGGTGTCCATGGGGATGGTAAAACCATCGAAGGCACAGACGGCAGCATGCAGTTCAAGGGCAAGTCTGCCAAAGAGGTGAACATCACCGGCGATACCGGGATTGCCCTGAGCGATAATGGCAATCAGGCCGCTGCCCTCCGCCAGGCTGATGGCGCAGGCTATCTGGACCTGACGGGAACCACGGCGAGAACCAAGGCGTCCGTGTCCGTCCATGCAGGGGCCAAGAACCTGGCCCAGCAGGACCAGACCCGTCTCACCTATACGGATCAGAGCAACACTCCCCATGATGTGGCTACCATGGATGATGGTCTGATCTTTGCCGGAGATACTGAGGACAATATAAGCCGGACTTTGAACGGCACTTTGAAGATTTACGGGGGCGTGACGGATAAAGATAGTCTGTCCACTGGTTCCAATATCGGCGTGGTGGCTTCTTCCGATGGTTTGCAGCTGAAGCTGGCCAAAGATCTCACCGGCATCGACAGCCTCACCGGGCTGACCAACACAACCCTGGATGTGGCCGGGTTTGGTGCCAGCCATCGGGCAGCCACGGAAGAACAGCTGGTCCTGATGAAAGGGAGCATCATTAATTCCCAGCAGGGCGGCGGCTTCGGGCTGACGGCGGATAATGCCAATACCAGTGGTAAGTCGGACGTTAAACAGAATCTGGGCAGTACCATTGGCATCCATGGGGATGGCAATATCACCACTGCTGTTTCGGAAGATGGCAAGTCCATCGACATCAAGCTGAACAAGGTGGATCTTGGCACTGAGGGTTCTCTCAAAGCCGGCGGAGTGACCATCAACAAAGATGGTATCGACGTTGGCGGCAATAACATCATCAATGTGCACAGTGGTATCGTCAAGGGGGACGACAGCGACAACACCAACGCCGCCAATATCGGCGATGTGAAGACCCTTGCCGGGGATGCGGCCAAATCGGAAATCGGCAAGCTGGGTAAACGGGAATTTGCCGGGGACGATGGAGCAAGGGTCTCCAGAGGTCTGGGCGACACCATGAAACTGTCCGGCGGGGCGGATACCACGAAACTCACTGACAAGAACATCGGTGTGGTGAAGAACACCAAGGGGGATGGATTGGACATCAAGCTCTCCAGCGAACTGAAGGGCCTCACCAGCGTTACCACCGGCAGCAGCACCCTGAACAGCGATGGGCTGACCATCAACAACAGTGAAGGCAAGGCCGGCACCACCATCACAAGCGGCGGCATTAAAATCGCCGCCAGTGGGGACAATACCCATGCTGTGGAAATCACAAACAGCAATGTCTCCATGGGCGGCCAGCAGATCCACGATGTGGCTCCCGGGACCCGGCCTACGGATGCGGTGAATGTGAGCCAGCTGGGCGGAGTGGTGAGTGGAGTGAACAACGCTATCACCCGTCTGGACAGCCGGGTGGATCGGGTGGGGGCCGGTGCCTCCGCCCTGGCGGCCCTCCATCCCCTGGAATTCGATCCGGAGGACAAGCTGAATTTCGCCGCGGGTTTCGGCCATTACCGGAGCGCCAATGCGGCGGCCATCGGGGCCTTCTACCAGCCGACGGAAAGCGTCCGCTTCAATGTGGGCGGCAGCTTCGGCGGCGGGGAGAACATGGTGAATGCCGGGGTGACCTTCTCCCTGGATCCCCAGCGGAGAGACCGGTTCCAGAGCCGGATCGTCCTTATGCGGACGGTCCAGCAGCTGCGCAGCGACAACGATGCCCTGCGCCAGGACAACCAGAAAGTCCACGCCCAGCTGGACGCCATGAACGACCGGCTGAACCAGCTGACGGCATTGGTGGAACAGTTGAGTGCAAGAAAATAAAGGGGTTGTCAACGGTCAGCGGCCAAAGGAAAGAACCCGTCCTTTTTGGGGGACGGGTTCTTTTTTTACGATGAATGACGAACCCTTTGCGGGCAACCGGGGCTGTCGCCCTTACGAGTGAGCCTATCCTAACTATTTATCCACTTACCCCCCCCCCAACTCGCTACAACTGTGCTATAATATTCTATCATCCCGGTTGATACTGGAGTAAGGTACCTGAGATCTGATTGGAATGCGGCTTCTGGGACGTGGTATTAGGCCGTCCCGGGAGATCGGGCGCTCTGCCGTACTCATGTGCAACAGCTTCCTAATGTGCGGAAATGCACCGGGAGAAATTTACAATGACCCGCAGAGTCTGTGGGCCAAGAAGGGAGCCATGTATCATGGAAAAAGAAGATTGGATCAAAACGGGTTTGGTAGCTGGAGGCGCCGTACTGGGCCTTCTGGGAGAACGGGTGGTCAAATCCAAGCTGGTGAAAAAAGCTCTGGTCAAGACCACGGCTGCTGCTCTCCGTGTGCAGAAATGTGCTGCGGAAAGCTCTGCATCCCTCCAGGCGCAGGCTGACGACATCGTAGCTGCTGCCAAGGAAGAAAACCAGAAGCTGGAAGAGGCGGAAGCGGCAGAAAAAGCCAGGGAAGAAGCGGCGGCTGCCGTAGTTGAAGACGAAGCAAAATAAGCTCTTTTCGTTGAGAAAGGAGCGGAAACGCCATGAAATTTCAAATCCAACATGAAACCGCCGGCCGTCTCCGGGTCCGCTGCCTGGCCCAGGAAGGGCGGAATGTCCGTTCCTTCAGCCTGGAACAGGGAGCGGCCATCCTGGGCGGCCTGGAACGGGTCCCCGGGATCCGGAAGGTGAAGCTGTATTCAGGAGCAGCGGGCATTGCCGTGCTGTACCGGCCCGATGATCTGGGGAAGATCCGGGAAGGGATCCTGAAGGCCCTGGCCCGGCTGAACATGAACGATCCGGACCTGCGGAAAGCCACCAAAGAAAAGGCTGGAGCCCTGATGCTGAACCGGCAGTACCGGAACCGGCTGATCACCCTGCTGGCCCGTCACTTTGCCTGCAAGTGGTTCCTGCCCCTGCCCATCCGGATGGTCCGGGGCTGGTACCATACCCTGGGCTTTATCCGGTTGGGGCTGCAATCCCTGCGCCACGGCCGGCTGGATGTGCCGGTGCTGGACGCCACGGCCATTACGGCGGCCATGCTCCAGAAGGACATCAGTACCGCCGGTTCCGTAATGCTGCTGCTGCGGGTCGGGGAACTGCTGGAAGAATGGACCTACCAGAAGTCCGTCCATGATCTGGCGGACAATATGTCCCTTCACATCGACACAGTGTGGAAAGTGGTGGACGGGTCAGAAGTGGAAGTGTCCCTGTCCGATATCCAGGCCGGGGACCTGGTCAGCGTGAAGATGGGCAGCACCATCCCGCTGGATGGGGAAGTGGCCCGGGGGGACGCCATGGTGAACCAGGCGTCCATGACCGGGGAATCCCTGCCGGTGCACAAGACGCCGGGGCTTACCGTCTATGCCGGAACCGTGGTGGAAGACGGGGAAATCACCATCCGGGTGAAAGGCGGTGCCGGTTCCAACCGGTACGACCGGATCGTCCAGATGATCCAGGATTCCGAAGCCTTCAAGTCCAACCTGGAAAGCCGGGCCAACCATCTGGCGGACAGCCTGGTGCCCTGGTGCCTGGGAGGGACCCTGCTCACCTATCTGCTGACCCGGAACCTGACCCGGGCCATGTCCATCCTGATGGTGGACTTCTCCTGTGCCCTGAAACTGTCCATGCCCCTGGCGGTGCTGTCGGCCATGCGCGAATGCAGCACCCACAAGATCACCGTCAAAGGCGGCAAATTCCTGGAAGCGGTGGCCCAGGCGGATACCATTGTCTTCGACAAGACCGGTACCCTGACCCTGGCCAAACCCAAAGTGGCAGATGTACTTTGCTTCAGTGGGTATGACCGTGCCACCGTGCTGCGCTACGCGGCCTGTCTGGAGGAACATTTCCCCCATTCGGTGGCCAACGCCATTGTGCGCCAGGCGGCGGAAGAAGGGCTGATCCACGAGGAAATGCACAGCAAAGTGGAATACATCGTGGCCCACGGGATCGCCTCCATGGTGGAAGGCAAACGGATTGTGATCGGGTCCGGGCACTTCATCTTCGACGACGAGAAGTGCGTGATCCCGGAAGGGGAAGAAGCCCTCTATGAAAGCCGTCCGGAGGAATATTCCCATATCTATATGGCCCTGGACGGCAAACTGGTGGCCATCCTCTGCATCCAGGACCCGCTCCGGCCGGAAGCGCCGGTGGTGCTCCAGGATCTGCGGAAAGCCGGCTTCAAGCACCTGGTGATGATGACTGGGGACAGCGAACGGACCGCGGCGGCTGTGGCGGCTAAAATCGGCGTGGACAAGTTCTATGCGGAGGTGCTGCCGGAAGACAAGGCACGGTTCGTGAAAGAGGCCAAAGCCAGCGGCCACCGGGTAGTCATGGTGGGGGACGGCATCAACGATTCCCCGGCCCTGTCCGAAGCGGATGCCGGGGTGGCCATTGCCGAAGGGGCGGACATCGCCCGGGAGATTGCGGATATCACCATCTCCGCCCACGACCTGCGCCAGCTGGTGGTACTGAAACAGATCAGCACCCTGCTGATGAAGCGGGTGAATTTCAACTACGATTTCGTCGTGTCCTTCAATGCAGGTCTGATCGGCCTGGGGGTGATGGGGATCCTGCCTCCGGCCACAACGGCCCTGCTCCACAACGGATCGACCATAGCCATCAGTCTCCACAGCATGACGGATCTGATGGAAGCGTAAAAAAAGGCGCTGTGAAAAAATCATCCACAGCGCCTTTATTTCGCTTGCGTCAGC
>OLFS01000675.1_pt1 | contig 31535 bp, 12 predicted proteins | sample 1605491 | NCBI WGS metagenome assembly OLFS01 (sample SAMEA3888921, study PRJEB22519) | human gut metagenome | biome: human gut; feature: human-associated habitat; material: faeces | place: Denmark | collected 2011 | reverse complement strand
AACGGCGGACTGTTAATCCGTATGTCACTGGTTCGAGTCCAGTCAGAGGAGCCAATTTGCTGTTTTCATGCATCCTTGCGAATCATTATATGATGTTGGTTCAACAGGTTAGCGTGAAAACTCTTCCCGGTGCATTTTGATTTTACCCTCCGCATCGGGAAAAATTGGTGGTCAAATCTGGGGTCAGGTTAGTTCGATAATGGAGCGACCCCCATATGTCCCTTACCGACGCGAAAATCCGCACTCTCAAGCCTTCTGATAAACCCTTTAAAGTCTCCGATTCCCACGGTCTGTATCTGCTGGTCAAGCCGGGTGGCTCACGTCACTGGTATCTCAAGTACCGTATTAACGGTAAAGAATCGCGCATTGCGCTGGGTGCCTATCCTGCCGTCTCCCTCTCTGATGCGCGACAGCAGCGTGAAGGTGTCCGTAAAATGCTGGCGCTGAATATCAACCCGGTACAGCAGCGGGCTGCTGAACGTGGCTCACGAACACCGGATAAAGTTTTTAAAAACGTGGCGCTGGCGTGGCATAAAAGTAACCGAAAATGGTCGCAGAACACCGCTGACCGTCTGCTTGCCAGCATGAACAATCACATCTTTCCGGTCATTGGCAACCTGCCTGTATCAGAACTTAAACCCCGTCATTTCATTGACCTGCTGAAAAGGATCGAGGAAAAAGGTCTGCTGGAAGTTGCGTCCCGCACGCGGCAGCACCTGAGTAACATAATGCGCCATGCGGTTCATCAGGGGTTAATCGATACGAACCCGGCAGCAAATCTTGGCGGCGTGACCACACCTCCTGTCAGACGGCACTATCCTGCCCTGCCACTGGAGCGGCTGCCTGAACTGCTTGAACGTATTGAGGCATATCATCAGGGCCGTGAACTGACGCGGTTGGCCGTCCTGCTGATGCTGCATGTGTTCATTCGCTCCAGTGAACTGCGTTTCGCCCGCTGGTCAGAGATTGATTTCACAAACCGAGTCTGGACGATACCCGCGACGCGAGAACCCATTATTGGAGTGCGTTATTCCGGCCGCGGGGCAAAAATGCGAATGCCGCATATCGTCCCCCTCTCAGAACAGTCCATCGCCATTCTGAAACAGATTAAGGATATCACCGGTAATAATGAACTGATCTTCCCCGGCGACCATAACCCGTATAAGCCAATGTGTGAAAACACGGTCAATAAGGCACTGCGGGTGATGGGTTACGACACGAAAAAGGATATCTGCGGTCACGGCTTCCGGGCAATGGCATGCAGTGCGCTGATGGAATCGGGTTTATGGGCAAAGGACGCAGTAGAACGCCAGATGAGTCATCAGGAGCGCAATACCGTGCGCATGGCTTATATTCATAAGGCAGAGCACCTAGAAGCCCGCAAAGCGATGATGCAGTGGTGGTCGGATTATCTGGAAGCATGCCGAGAATCTTATGCACCGCCTTATACAATTGGTAAAAATAAGTTTATCCCATAGTATACTAACGAATCCCACACTCTGGCAAATTACCACCACCTCTACAGGAGGTGGTTCTATATAGACTTTTATCAACTTCATGACGAAAAACACCTATTTTATCCAAAAAGAAGACAATAGAGTCACAGAGGAATCAAAGAGCGACTCAATTGTCTTTGGACAGTCTGGTTGTGAGGTTAGAAAACAGTTACTCCTACACCATTAAATAGGGCGCAATGCTCGCTAATTTCTCCCGGGTTTCCGTCAGTTCGCGTTCCGGTGTAGATTGCGCGATGATTCCCGCCCCCGCTTGTATCCAGCAGCGCTGGCTGTCCTGAAATACGGAACGCAGAACTAGCGCCGCATCGAAGCGCATATCGTCCAGCAGCAGAATTGCGCCGGAATAGAGCTCTCGCGGCGTCTTCTCAATTTGCATAATCGCGTTCAGGGCAGCGTTTTTAGGGATACCTGAGGCGGTAATCGACGGAAACAGCACGGTAAACGCATCCCAGGCATCCTTGTTTTCCGCAAGCTGACCGCTCACGCCGGACCCCAGATGCTGAACGCTGCCACGCTGGCGAACCGACATTAAATCTTCAACCACCACGCTGCCCGGCAGGCAAACGGCCTCCAGTTCAGCAATCGCTTCTTTGACAGAAAGGATATGCTCAAGCACCTCTTTACTGTCGTGCAGCAGTTCTGCCTCTTTCGCCTTATTATGCTCCGGGTTTCCCATGCGATCGCGGGTGCCCGCAAGCGGTTCAGTGACCACTTTATTGCCCGTCACTGACATCACCAGTTCCGGGCTAAAGCCCAGCGCTTCGCGTCCTTCCTGACGGAACATAAACGAGCGCACAGGTGTATTTGCCTGCCGCCCGTATAACAGCGTGGCGGGCATATCAATCCGCGATGGCAGGGGAATAGCGCGCGAGACAATCACTTTGACATACTCGCCACGGCGGATCTCCGCAACGGCGCGTGCAACCTGTTGTTTATACGCCTCGCCATTGAGGGCGGTATCCACCGCCAGTGGTGCGTTCTGCGTCGTTGTACTGGCCTCTTTTACCCACTCACACAAACGTCGGCCCCCGTCGGCGGAGTCCGCATAAACGGTGACATTTCCCTTTTCAAAAATAAGTTCTTCACGGGGAACGGTTAACGTCAGCAGCGGCCACTCCCCGGCGTTAAAGGCAATCCCCCGCGCATGCGCCGCAAAGTTGAACCCAACCTGTCCATAAACCCGACGTCCTTTGACCTGAGGATGTGCCATAAAACGACGCGCGCAGTCGGTAATGGAATCCACCGCCCATTGTTGCTCCCCGGCATCATCAATAAATGTCGCCTGCGTTCCGTCGGCATTAATGTGCAACCGTGCCAGGCACCCTTTGCCTAAATACCAACAGGGTTGACGCTCATAGACATAACACTCTTCTTCTGCGAACTGGCGTAAAACGCCAGAAATCGTCGGCAGCCATTGTTCCTCTGGTAACGCCAGGTGTAAAAATTCACTGATTTTCATCCCTTACCTCTCTGTGTTATTCCCGGATCAATCAATTGCGCTTGTCATCAGTTCTCTTGCCGAATGCAGCCGGATATAAGCAACCCACGCCGCCAGCAACGTGAATACCCCGGCAAACAGGAAGCAGGCCGCATAGCCAAAATGTTGAGCAACAACGCCGCCGATAACACCAGCCAGGATGGCGATTGCCGCGTCAGTACATTGAAAGAGGGTGAAGTCGACACCGGCCTGCAAAGGCGATGAAAGCGACATCAGCGTGGCGTAAAGACAGACCAGCGCGCAGGCCAGCGAAATGGACTGGACAATGACCAGACACTGGAGAATCGGCAGCAACAGATGACCCGGCGCCATCATGAACGTCATCACCACCGCCAGCAGCGCGATCCCCTGGACGCCATAAGCCGTCAACAGCGCTCTGCCGGGTGAGGTGTATTTCATCAGTAATCCGCCGGCCAGCGTTCCTGCTATGCCCGCTGCAATATTGCCGCCGCTGAACAGCGCGCCCAACGCAGACATGCTCAACCCATGATCCAACAACAGCGGCGCCAGAAGAGGCAGCACAAACCGCATGCCTGAATTCAGCATTAATACCAGCAGTAAGCCCAGGCGCGCCTGCTTCCTCCTTAGCGCATAACCTAACGCCGGAACATGCGGGATAGGCGCTGTTCGCGTCGGCTCCGTAATGCGCCACAGCGGGAATGACAGCGCCATCATCAGCATCGCCATCATCAGCATGGCGACAGGCCAGCCGGATGCTGCCGACAACATCAGGAACACCCCGCCGCCGCACATCATTCCCAGATAGCTGCCGCCGACCTGCACGCTGTTTCCCCAGCCGTAACCCGCGCGAGTCAGTTGATCGACGCAAAAGCCGTCGCTGGCGATATCAATGGTGGAAGCGACCGTGCCTGCCACCATAAACAGAACAAATAACGCGACGATTTGCGTATCGGGAAATCCTCCTTCTCGCCCAAACCAGCCAATCGCTGCGGCAATCATCAGGATCGCCGCTAGCGCGACCTGACCACGCAGGATTAACATCCGCGAACGGCGTTCCTGGCTACCGGGCGGAAGCCGCCAGCGTTCGATCCACGGCGCCCAAATAAACTTCAGCGCCCAGGGCAGCATGAACAGGGTTGTCGCACCGGCAAGCGCCAGCGATCCGCCAGCAGCGCGCACCAGCGCGGGTAAGGACTGCATAGACAGCGCCGATACCAGACTCTGCGTCACATAGACGCCGGCAATAGCAAAAATCACCCGCCCGGTCGTCAACGTCAGCGGTTTCACATTCGACTGAACATCACTCATGCACCCACTCTCCAGACGCGGAAACCCCGTCGTCGCGCCACACGTGCGCGGCCATTTGCGCCTGCCACAGCGCCTGATAACGTCCATGATGTGAGAGCAATTGCGCATGAGTACCCTGCTCAACCACCTGTCCCTCTTCTATCACCAGAATGTTTCCGGCCCCGGCGATGGTGGATAAACGGTGAGCGATGATAATCACCGTCCGGTTGTGAACCAGGTTATCGATCGCTTTTTGCACCGCCAGCTCGCTTTCAATATCCAGCGCGGCAGTCGGTTCATCGAGAATGACGACCGGCGCGTTTTTCAATAACGCTCTGGCAATGGAAATCCGCTGGCGCTCGCCGCCCGATAGCTGGCCGCCCATCTCTCCCATTGGCGTCAGCCAGCCTTGCGGAAGACGGGAAATAAACTCAAGGCACTGCGCCGCGCGGGCGGCCTCTTCTACCTCCTGCCGCGTCGCCTGTGGGCGCGCGATACGGATATTCGCCAGCAGCGTGTCATCAAACAGCCAGACATCCTGGAAAACAACAGAAATCAGGCTATTGAGCTGTTCCGGCGTCAGGCGGCGAATATCGACGCCGCCAATAGAAATCTGCCCTTGCTGCGGATCGGCATAGCGCATTAACAGTTTGGTGACCGTAGTTTTGCCTGCGCCGGAGGCACCCACCAGCGCGCTCATACTGGCTGCCGGGAACGTCAAAGAAACATGATTAAGCGCGTGGCCGTCGCCTTCTTCGTAGCGATAGCTGACGTTGTCAAAGCGGATATCGTAACGTTCCGGCATCTCGCTTTGCTCTGCGACGGGAAGCGGTGCTATCGCCATAAACCGCTCAATCCGTTGCAGGGCGCTGGCGATCAGTTCCACAACCGAGGTGTAGCTGATAAACATCGCCATCGGTTCTGCGAAGCGCATAATCATCGCGACGGCGGCAATCAAAAAGGCGAGGTTCAGAGTGCCCGTCACTACCCAGACGATCCCGGATAACACCACCACCTGTAGGCCCAACTCCACGACGCTGGCGATCAGCATCGTCGCGCCAGCGCCCTGACGGTGAGTGCGGGTCTGTAAGTTTTCCAGCGCATTGAAATGCGCCAGCAGCGCCCGGCTTTTATCGGCATCGCTGCCGCAGGTGCGCAATACCATCATCCCCTGAGCAAATTCAACGATATCGCCGCTCAGACGCTGGTGCGCTTCCCCCAGCGTCTGCATTTGTCGCCGCATCGCCGGGCGGCGCCAGTAATAAAACGGCACCAGCAGAGGGAAGATCAGCAACATCACCAGCCCCAGCCGCCAGTCTATCCACAATGTCGCCAGCGACGCCGTCAGCGGCGTGACAATGGTGAGCAGCAAAATATTGGCTATCGCAATAACATAATTGAGGTTTTCATCCACGCTGCCCAGCAGCAAGGCGTTCATTTCACCCGCCCTGCCGCGCTGGAGCTTCTCCAGCGGCACGCGGCGTAACTGCTCGCCAAGTCGCAGGCGCAACTCATGGGTGGCCTGCGCCAGATGACCACGGTATTCAAAGCCCAGGCCATACCAGCGTAGCACCAGCGTCACAATTGCGGCGACGCTGAAGGCCATAGCCCAGTTAAGAAGTTGCGGCGCGTCTCCCCGTAACAGCGCATCAATGATCGGATAAAGACAGGCAAAGGCGATCCCCTGCATGAATGCCGCCAGCAACAGCGCCAGCATACTGCGTCGCAGCATCCTGGCCTGACTGCCAACGCTGGAGATAAGCTGGCGCCAGTTGACGCGCCAGGCCAGGTTATCCGCAGGATTATTGTCTTTCATTTTCCACCACCTCTTCCTGTGTTCCACCCGGCACCCAATGCTGCGCCTGCTGATAGTGTTGCCAGAGCCGTTGATACAGGCCGCCCTGCGCCAACAGTTGCGTATGGTTCCCCATTTCCCTGAGCTGTCCGTCGGAAAACAGCAATATCACATCGGCCTGAGTCACCATTGAGAGACGATGCGCGACCATGATGACCGTCCGGCCACGCATGGCCGCCGCGAGCGCCTTGATAAGCGCCGCTTCGTTTTCCGGGTCAGCAAACGCCGTCGCCTCATCGAGCACCAGGATGGGGCGATCCTGCAAAAGCGCCCGGGCGATAGTAATGCGCTGCCGCTGGCCGCCGGAGAGAAATACCCCACGTTCCCCGACTCGTGTGTTGTAACCTTCTGGCAGAGCGCTAATAAAATCATGGGCCTGCGCCACTCTGGCCGCCGCTATTACCGCCTCCAGCGGCGTATCCGGCGCGCCCAGACGAATGTTATTGGCTATCGTGTCGGCAAAAAGGAAGTTGTCCTGAAACACAAACGAGAGTTGCTTCATCAGGGTGTCCGTCTGCATATCACGCAGATCCACGCCTCCAATACGGATATGGCCTTTGTCCGGGTCGGCGTAACGCAGCAGCAAGCGCGCCACGGTGCTTTTTCCGGCGCCGCTTGGCCCGACCAGCGCCACAATTTGCCCGGCAGGCACATGAAAGCTCACCTCCTGCAACGCGGCGCCAGTACGCGCTTGCGGATAATGAAAGCTCACCTGCTCAAAGGTAATGCTCGCCTCTTGCGGCTGCTGGTCAGACTGCGGCAGCGATAACTCCGGCATCGCGAGAACCTGATAAATACGCTGAATGCTTAAACGCGTTTGCGCGACCAGGTTATTGAGCATCATCATTGGCATTACGGCTTCGGCCATTCCGCTGCCCAGCAGTAAAACGGCCACCCACGCGATAAAATCGAAACTGCCATAGTGCAGCAGGCCGTATCCCGACCAGATCAGGACAAACAGGGTCGGGAGAGGATTCAGAATCGAGAAGGAAAAACGCGCTGAAAAACCGGCTTTGCGATACCAGGTTTTGAGCACATCGACCCACTCTTCAAGGGCGCGTTGATAGCGCAAAAAACTGGTGCTGCCGCTATCAAACGTTCTCACCACGGGCATGGCCTGCACGAACTCAATCACCGCCGCGCTAACCTGCTCGCGCGCCTTATGATAACGCTGAGCCATATCTTCCGAACGCTGGCGGGCGAGCACGAGAACAACCGATCCAAACGCCAGTACCCCCAGCGTCGCGATTGCCAGCCGCCAGTCCAGCCAGAACAAGATAACGATTGTCGCCAGCGGCATGATGATCGCGCGGGCATAGAGCGGCGTGCTGTCGGCCACAAAAATATGTAACGACTTCACGTCATCCAGCATCACTTTCGCCACTGACCCGCTGCCCATTTGCTGTAACACGCCAGGCGGAAGCTGCAATGCTTTACGGGCTAACCTGCTGCGCAGAATGTTCTCCAGATGAAAAGCCGCGTAATGAGAGGTGTTGAACGCCTGTAAGCGCAGAACAAAAGTTAAGACCACGCAGCCGATCACGCCGCCCAGCGGCCAGGCCGGAATAGCGTCAGGCGTCGCGCGAATGTCACGCAGGCTCCACGCCAGAAAAAGGAGCGCCCCCAGGCTGGTTAATGCCGCCAGCCCCGCCAGCGCCATAGCTAAAATAACCTTCCTGCGAACCGGTGTAATCACCTGCCAGAGAGGAAATCGGGACAGCGATTCAGTATTGGATGATTGAGATGACATGGGAGTAACTGAATTTCCTGATGAATTTTTACGGACGCCAAAAACGACAATTCAGGGTGGCGTTCTGAGAATTAATGTGAATAATAACCATTATCAATAACTCATCTACCCCATTCGGTTCTATTTATACCCGCATTGGTCTAAGCCACAGGGAGATAACCAGGTCATGACGGAGTCACCGCAAACGCAATCTGAAATCTCTATTCACCAGTTGGTGGTCGGGAAACCTGCAAACGATGGCAATATTCCTGCTCAGTGTGAACTGCTGCGCTGTTCGTTGCAGGAAGGTATGGATATTTTGCTCTGGAGGGGCCATTTTGCGCGGCCTGAGACGTTGCAGCTACACGACGATCTGGGCAGGATTAACTTCTCGTGCATCCTGGAAGGCACATCGCGCTTTGCGATTCAGGGACTCCGGCGCCACACCGACTGGGAGCTTGCGCGCAATCGCCATTACATTACCCATACGCCAGACTGTCGCGGCAGCGCCTCCTATTGTGGCCGATTCGAGAGCATTACCCTCTCCTTCAGCCCTGAAACCCTCGCGCTGTGGGTGCCGGATATTAGCGCGGTCATTAAGAATAAGATCGACTCCCACTGCTGTTGCCAGCAGCAGCGTTGTAATGCTGAAACCCACTTAACGGCTCAGGCCTTGCGTCACGCGCTGATGCGCATGCACGGCGGCTTCAGTCATGAACAAAAGCCGTCGACGCTATGGTTGCAGGGGCAAAGTCTGGTCATGCTCAGTCTGGTGCTGGATGAACATCGCGAAGACGCCAGTTGCCTCTCCTGCCACTTCAACCCGATGGAACGCCAGAAACTGCTGCGGGCGAAGGATCTGCTGCTGGCTGATCTGACGCAAGCGCCGGGCGTCGCGGAGCTGGCCAGAGAGTCCGGTCTGAGCGTTCTCAAAATTAAGCGAGGCTTCCGCGTTCTGTTCAACAACAGCGTCTATGGCCTGTTTCAGGCTGAACGAATGCAGGAAGCCAGAAGACGCCTGGCCAACGGCAATACCTCCGTCATGACGGTGGCGGCCGATCTGGGCTATGCCAACGCCAGCCATTTCTCTGCCGCCTTCCAGAAACAGTTTGGCGTAACCCCTTCGACCTTTAAACGCGTGATGTAACCGGGGTCGCGCCCCCCTAAACTCCTCCCTGACAGAGGCCCGGATACCCCATCCGGGCCTCTGTTCTTTCCGCCTGTTACCAACCCGAAACGGGCATAAATAAACCCGTTTCGGGTAGCATCCAATTGTTAATAATTATTATTCTCATATGAGCAATGCTTTTCGGTAAGACGTGCCATCAGGAGGAAGAATGATTTCTGGCGCACCATCTCAGGATTCGCTGTTACCGGACAACCGCCACGCGGCTGATTACCAACAATTACGCGAGCGGCTCATACAGGAACTGAATTTAACGCCGCAGCAGTTACATGAAGAGAGCAACCTGATCCAGGCCGGCCTGGATTCCATAAGATTGATGAGATGGTTACACTGGTTTCGTAAAAATGGCTACCGCCTTACCCTTCGCGAGCTGTATGCCGCCCCCACGCTGGCGGCATGGAACCAGTTAATGCTCAGCCGGTCGCCTGAGAACGCGGAAGAAGAAACGCCGCCCGACGAATCATCCTGGCCGAACATGACCGAAAGTACCCCCTTCCCATTGACGCCAGTACAGCACGCCTACCTGACGGGCCGCATGCCGGGGCAGAAGCTTGGCGGCGTGGGTTGCCACCTGTATCAGGAGTTTGAAGGCCATTGTCTGACGGCGTCGCAGCTGGAGCAGGCCATCACGACCTTGCTGCAACGCCACCCAATGCTGCATATCGCCTTTCGCCCCGACGGGCAGCAGGTCTGGCTACCGCAACCTTACTGGAACGGCGTCACCGTTCATGATTTACGCCATAACGACGCTGAAAGCCGCCAGGCCTATCTGGACGCACTGCGCCAGCGCCTGAGCCACCGTCTTTTACGCGTGGAAATCGGCGAAACGTTTGATTTTCAGCTGACGCTCTTGCCGGACAATCGCCACCGCCTCCATGTCAATATTGACCTGCTGATTATGGATGCCTCCAGCTTTACGCTTTTCTTCGATGAGCTTAACGCCCTGCTGGCCGGAGAATCGCTGCCGGCTATCGACACCCGCTATGATTTCCGCTCGTATTTGCTGCACCAGCAGAAGATCAATCAACCACTGAGAGACGACGCGCGCGCTTACTGGCTGGCGAAAGCATCGACGCTTCCCCCCGCGCCCGTCTTGCCGCTGGCCTGCGAACCCGCCACGCTACGTGAAGTCCGTAATACCCGACGCCGCATGATTGTCCCGGCAACACGCTGGCACGCCTTTAGCAACCGGGCCGGCGAGTATGGCGTGACGCCGACAATGGCGCTGGCGACCTGTTTTTCTGCCGTGCTGGCTCGCTGGGGCGGCCTGACGCGTCTGCTGCTTAACATCACCTTATTCGACCGCCAGCCGCTGCACCCGGCGGTTGGCGCGATGCTTGCCGACTTCACCAATATTCTTCTGCTGGATACCGCCTGCGATGGCGATACCGTCAGCAACCTGGCGCGTAAAAACCAGCTCACGTTTACGGAGGACTGGGAGCATCGCCACTGGTCCGGCGTCGAATTACTCCGTGAACTCAAACGCCAGCAGCGCTACCCCCACGGCGCCCCGGTGGTATTTACCAGCAATCTGGGGCGTTCCCTCTACAGCAGCCGCGCAGAATCGCCGTTGGGCGAGCCGGAATGGGGCATCTCGCAAACGCCGCAGGTCTGGATAGATCATCTGGCGTTCGAGCATCACGGCGAGGTCTGGCTACAATGGGACAGCAACGACGCGCTGTTCCCTCCGGCGTTAGTCGAAACATTGTTCGACGCCTACTGCCAGTTGATTAACCAACTCTGCGATGACGAAAGCGCCTGGCAAAAGCCGTTCGCAGATATGATGCCCGCCAGCCAGCGCGCGATACGCGAACGGGTCAACGCCACCGGCGCCCCCATTCCCGAAGGCTTGCTGCATGAAGGCATTTTCCGTATCGCTCTGCAACAGCCGCAGGCGCTGGCGGTAACGGACATGCGTTATCAGTGGAATTATCATGAGCTGACAGACTATGCCCGCCGTTGCGCGGGCAGGTTAATCGAGTGCGGGGTTCAGCCCGGCGATAATGTGGCTATCACGATGTCGAAAGGCGCAGGACAACTTGTTGCGGTTCTGGCCGTCCTGCTGGCCGGGGCGGTTTACGTTCCGGTTTCGCTGGATCAGCCTGCCGCACGGCGCGAGAAAATCTACGCTGACGCCAGCGTCCGGCTGGTGCTCATTTGTCAGCACGACGCCAGCGCCGGGTCAGACGATATTCCCGTCCTTGCCTGGCAGCAGGCCATTGAGGCGGAGCCGATCGCCAACCCGGTAGTACGCGCCCCCACGCAACCGGCCTACATTATCTACACCTCCGGCTCTACCGGTACGCCGAAAGGGGTAGTCATTTCTCACCGGGGAGCGCTTAACACCTGTTGCGATATCAATACCCGCTATCAGGTTGGCCCGCATGACAGGGTGCTGGCCCTCTCCGCCCTACATTTTGATTTATCGGTTTACGACATTTTTGGCGTACTGCGCGCGGGCGGCGCGCTGGTGATGGTGATGGAAAATCAACGGCGCGATCCTCACGCATGGTGTGAGCTGATCCAGCGCCATCAGGTCACGCTCTGGAACAGCGTCCCGGCGCTGTTCGATATGCTGCTGACCTGGTGTGAAGGTTTCGCCGACGCCACGCCGGAAAACCTGCACGCAGTGATGCTTTCCGGCGACTGGATCGGGCTTGACCTCCCCGCCCGTTATCGGGCCTTCCGGCCACAAGGACAATTTATCGCGATGGGCGGCGCCACCGAGGCGTCTATCTGGTCTAACGCCTGCGAAATTCACGACGTCCCCGCCCACTGGCGTTCCATCCCTTACGGTTTTCCGCTAACCAACCAACGCTACCGGGTGGTGGATGAACAGGGCCGGGACTGCCCTGACTGGGTGCCGGGTGAATTATGGATTGGCGGCATTGGGGTCGCGGAAGGCTATTTCAACGATCCCCTGCGTAGCGAGCAGCAATTTTTGACGCTCCCGGACGAGCGCTGGTATCGCACCGGCGATCTCGGCTGCTACTGGCCAGATGGCACAATCGAGTTCCTCGGTCGTCGCGACAAGCAGGTCAAAGTCGGAGGATATCGCATCGAGCTGGGCGAAATCGAAAGCGCGCTCAGCCAGCTGGCGGGGGTGAAACAAGCAACCGTTCTGGCGATCGGCGAAAAAGAAAAAACGCTGGCGGCATACGTTGTTCCTCAAGGCGAGGCTTTTTGCATTACCGATCATCGGAACCCGGCACTGCCGCAGGCGTGGCACACGCTTGCGGGAACGTTGCCCTGTTGCGCCATCTCGCCAGAGATCTCCGCAGAACAGGTAGCCGATTTCCTTCAGCATCGCCTGCTAAAACTGAAGCCGGGTCACACCGCTGGCGCCGATCCTCTCCCCCTGATGAACTCACTCGCTATCCAGCCGCGCTGGCAGGCCGTGGTGGAACGCTGGTTAGCATTTCTGGTGACACAACGGCGACTGAAGCCCGCTGCTGAAGGTTATCAGGTCTGCGCTGGTGAAGAACGCGAGGATGAGCACCCGCACTTCAGCGGACATGATTTAACGTTATCGCAAATTCTTCGCGGTGCCCGTAACGAACTGTCGTTACTGAACGACGCGCAGTGGTCGCCGGAAAGCCTGGCCTTTAACCATCCGGCCAGCGCCCCGTATATTCAGGAACTGGCGACAATTTGCCAACAGCTTGCACAGCGCTTACAGCGCCCGATACGCCTGCTTGAGGTGGGAACCCGCACTGGCCGCGCCGCAGAATCGCTGTTAGCACAGCTCAACGCCGGACAGATTGAGTATGTCGGGCTTGAGCAGAGCCAGGAGATGCTGCTGAGCGCCCGGCAGAGGCTCGCCCCCTGGCCTGGCGCCCGTCTGTCCCTCTGGAATGCAGACACGCTGGCGGCGCACGCTCACTCGGCGGACATTATCTGGCTTAATAACGCCCTGCATCGTCTGCTGCCGGAAGATCCCGGGCTTCTTGCGACATTACAACAGCTTGCCGTTCCCGGCGCGCTGCTCTACGTGATGGAGTTTCGCCAGTTAACGCCGTCCGCCCTGCTCAGCACGCTCCTGTTAACCAATGGGCAGCCGGAGGCCTTGCTGCATAACAGCGCCGACTGGGCGGCATTATTTAGCGCGGCCGCCTTCAACTGTCAGCATGGCGATGAGGTCGCGGGGTTACAACGCTTCCTCGTACAATGTCCTGACAGGCAGGTGCGCCGCGATCCCCGTCAACTTCAGGCCGCCCTCGCTGGACGTCTGCCGGGGTGGATGGTGCCGCAACGGATCGTCTTCCTCGACGCCTTACCGCTGACGGCTAATGGGAAAATTGACTACCAGGCGCTGAAGCGTCGTCATACCCCTGAAGCGGAAAACCCGGCCGAAGCGGATTTACCCCAGGGCGACATTGAAAAACAGGTTGCCGCCCTCTGGCAGCAACTCTTATCAACTGGCAATGTCACCAGAGAAACCGACTTCTTCCAGCAAGGCGGCGATAGCCTGCTGGCGACCCGTCTGACCGGGCAACTTCATCAGGCAGGTTATGAAGCGCAATTAAGCGACCTGTTTAATCATCCCCGGCTGGCGGATTTTGCCGCCACGCTGCGGAAAACCGACGTCCCGGTCGAACAACCATTCGTCCACTCCCCTGAAGATCGCTACCAGCCCTTTGCGCTTACCGACGTGCAGCAGGCTTACCTGGTGGGGCGTCAGCCGGGCTTTGCCCTGGGCGGCGTCGGCTCACATTTCTTTGTTGAATTTGAAATTGCCGATCTGGACCTCACCCGGCTGGAGACGGTCTGGAACCGATTAATCGCCCGCCACGATATGCTGCGCGCCATCGTGCGTGATGGACAGCAACAGGTGCTCGAACAGACGCCCCCCTGGGTGATACCCGCACACACCCTCCATACGCCTGAAGAGGCGTTGCGGGTGCGCGAAAAACTGGCGCATCAGGTACTCAACCCCGAAGTGTGGCCGGTATTCGATCTCCAGGTCGGATACGTGGACGGGATGCCTGCCCGCCTGTGGCTGTGTCTGGATAACCTGTTGCTTGACGGTCTGAGCATGCAGATCCTGCTGGCGGAGCTGGAGCACGGCTACCGCTACCCGCAACAGCTGCTTCCGCCGCTGCCCGTCACCTTCAGGGATTATCTGCAACAACCCTCGCTACAGTCGCCCAATCCAGATTCTCTGGCATGGTGGCAGGCGCAGCTTGATGATATTCCTCCGGCGCCTGCGTTGCCGCTGCGCTGCTTGCCTCAGGAGGTTGAAACACCGCGCTTCGCCCGCCTGAACGGCGCGCTGGACAGCACGCGCTGGCATCGGCTGAAAAAACGGGCGGCTGACGCCCATCTCACCCCGTCGGCCGTACTGTTGTCGGTGTGGTCAACGGTTCTCTCTGCATGGAGTGCACAGCCTGAGTTCACGCTTAACCTTACGCTTTTCGACAGGCGACCGCTGCACCCGCAAATCAACCAGATTCTGGGCGATTTCACCTCGCTGATGCTGCTGAGCTGGCATCCCGGCGAAAGCTGGCTGCACAGCGCGCAGTCACTACAGCAGCGGCTGAGCCAGAACCTCAACCACCGCGATGTGTCAGCCATCCGCGTGATGCGTCAACTGGCGCAACAGCAAAACGTGCCTGCCGTTCCGATGCCCGTCGTCTTTACCAGCGCGCTGGGCTTTGAGCAGGATAACTTCCTCGCCCGGCGTAATCTGCTCAAACCGGTCTGGGGCATCTCCCAGACGCCGCAGGTCTGGCTCGATCACCAGATTTATGAATCCGAAGGCGAACTGCGCTTTAACTGGGATTTTGTCGCCGCGCTGTTTCCTGCCGGGCAGGTGGAGCGCCAGTTTGAACAGTATTGCGCATTGCTAAACCGAATGGCCGAGGATGAAAGCGGCTGGCAACTGCCGCTCGCCGCGCTGGTGCCTCCCGTTAAACACGCAGGGCAATGCGCAGAGCGCTCACCGCGCGTATGCCCTGAGCAATCTCAGCCACACATTGCGGCGGACGAGAGCACCGTCAGCCTGATTTGCGACGCCTTCCGCGAGGTGGTTGGCGAGTCTGTCACGCCCGCAGAAAACTTCTTTGAGGCGGGCGCAACGTCGCTGAATCTGGTGCAACTGCACGTTTTGTTACAACGTCACGAATTTTCCACCCTGACGTTGCTTGACCTCTTCACCCACCCTTCTCCTGCTGCCCTGGCCGATTATCTGGCCGGCGTCGCCACGGTGGAGAAAACAAAACGACCTCGCCCTGTTCGCCGTCGTCAGCGGCGGATCTAGCGCGAAGCAAACTGATTTTCCCCGGAACGCCATCGCGAACGCATGGCGTTCCATTGACTTTGTGAATCTTAGGAAACGGGACCGATTATGGATAACTTGCGCTTCTCTTCTGCGCCGACAGCAGATTCCATTGATGCATCGATCGCTCAACACTACCCGGACTGCGAACCTGTCGCGGTTATCGGCTACGCCTGCCATTTTCCTGAATCGCCGGATGGCGAAACGTTCTGGCAAAATCTGCTGGAAGGTCGTGAATGCAGCCGACGCTTTACGCGCGAAGAGCTTCTGGCCGTCGGTCTGGATGCCGCCATCATTGACGATCCTCATTATGTCAATATCGGTACGGTGTTAGACAACGCCGACTGCTTCGACGCCACCCTGTTTGGCTATTCGCGACAGGAAGCGGAGTCGATGGACCCGCAGCAGCGCCTATTTTTGCAGGCGGTCTGGCATGCGCTGGAACATGCCGGTTATGCCCCCGGCGCCGTCCCCCATAAGACCGGCGTTTTCGCCTCTTCCCGGATGAGTACCTACCCCGGTCGCGAAGCATTGAACGTGACAGAAGTCGCGCAGGTAAAAGGTCTGCAATCTCTGATGGGCAATGATAAAGACTATATTGCCACCCGCGCCGCGTACAAACTCAACCTGCACGGCCCGGCGTTATCGGTACAGACCGCCTGCTCCAGCTCGCTGGTTGCCGTGCATCTGGCCTGTGAAAGCCTGCGCGCAGGCGAATCCGATATGGCGGTTGCCGGCGGCGTGGCGCTCTCTTTCCCCCAGCAGGCAGGCTACCGCTACCAGCCCGGAATGATTTTCTCTCCTGATGGTCACTGTCGTCCCTTTGACGCCTCGGCTGAGGGCACCTGGGCCGGTAACGGTCTCGGCTGCGTGGTGCTGCGTCGCCTGAGAGACGCGCTGCTGTCAGGCGATCCGATTATCTCGGTGATCCTCTCCAGCGCGGTCAACAACGACGGCAACAGAAAGGTCGGCTATACCGCCCCTTCCGTCGCAGGGCAACAGGCAGTCATCGAAGAGGCGTTAATGCTGGCGGCCATCGACGACAGGCAGGTAGGTTACATTGAAACCCACGGCACCGGCACACCGCTGGGCGACGCGATTGAAATTGAAGCGTTACGCAACGTCTATGCGCCTCGCCCGCAGGATCAGCGCTGTGCGCTCGGTTCCGTGAAAAGTAACATGGGCCATCTGGATACCGCGGCGGGCATTGCCGGACTGCTGAAAACCGTTCTGGCAGTCAGTCGCGGGCAAATTCCTCCCTTACTGAATTTTCACACCCCCAACCCGGCGCTGAAACTTGAAGAGAGCCCCTTTACCATACCGGTGTCGGCACAGGCATGGCAGGACGAAATGCGCTATGCGGGCGTCTCCTCCTTTGGTATTGGCGGCACCAACTGCCATATGATCGTCGCCTCGCTGCCCGACGCGCTCAACGCGCGCCTCCCCAATACGGATAGCGGCAGAAAAAGTACCGCGCTGCTGCTCAGCGCCGCCAGCGACAGCGCGTTGCGGCGGCTGGCGACGGATTATGCCGGGGCGCTGAGAGAGAATGCGGATGCCAGCTCTCTGGCCTTCACAGCCCTGCACGCGCGCCGTCTCGATCTCCCCTTCCGCCTGGCGGCGCCATTAAACCGTGAAACCGCCGAGGCGCTCAGCGCCTGGGCCGGTGAGAAATCGGGGGCGCTGGTTTACAGCGGCCACGGCGCCAGCGGCAAGCAGGTGTGGCTGTTTACCGGCCAGGGCTCGCACTGGTGCACTATGGGTCAAACGATGTACCAGCACTCAACGGCGTTTGCCGACACGCTGGATCGCTGTTTTTCCGCCTGTAGCGAAATGCTCACGCCGTCACTGCGCGAAGCGATGTTTAACCCCGATTCGGCGCAACTGGACAATATGGCCTGGGCGCAGCCGGCGATTGTCGCGTTTGAAATCGCGATGGCGGCGCACTGGCGTGCTGAAGGACTGAAGCCAGACTTCGCCATTGGGCATTCCGTCGGTGAATTTGCCGCTGCTGTTGTCTGCGGACACTATACGATTGAACAGGTCATGCCACTGGTTTGTCGGCGCGGCGCGCTAATGCAGCAGTGCGCAAGCGGCGCGATGGTGGCGGTATTTGCAGACGAAGACACGCTGATGCCGCTGGCTCGCCAGTTTGAGCTGGATCTCGCCGCCAATAACGGTACGCAACATACGGTATTTTCCGGGCCGGAAGCCCGTCTCGCAGTATTTTGCGCCACGCTCTCGCAGCATGACATTAACTATCGTCGCCTGAGCGTAACCGGTGCGGCGCACTCCGCTTTACTGGAGCCGATACTCGATCGGTTCCAGGACGCCTGCGCGGGACTGCACGCGGAGCCGGGGCAAATACCGATTATTTCCACGCTCACCGCCGACGTCATTGATGAGTCAACGCTCAACCAGGCGGATTACTGGCGCCGACACATGCGCCAGCCGGTGCGTTTTATCCAGAGTATTCAGGTGGCGCATCAGCTCGGCGCCCGCGTTTTTCTGGAGATGGGGCCCGATGCCCAGTTGGTTGCTTGCGGGCAGCGCGAATACCGCGATAACGCATACTGGATAGCCAGCGCCCGGCGTAACAAAGAGGCGAGCGATGTCCTCAATCAGGCCCTGCTCCAGCTTTACGCTGCCGGCGTCGCCCTACCGTGGGCCGACCTGCTGGCGGGCGATGGACAACGTATCGCTGCGCCATGTTATCCGTTTGATACTGAGCGTTACTGGAAAGAGCGCGTCTCCCCGGCCTGCGAGCCTGCCGACGCAGCGCTGTCTGCCGGGCTGGAGGTGGCGAGTCGCGCCGCGACAGCGCTCGATCTCCCTCGCCTGGAAGCGCTTAAACAGTGCGCCACGCGACTGCACGCCATCTACGTCGATCAACTGGTACAACGCTGTACCGGCGATGCCATTGAGAACGGCGTGGACGCCATGACCATCATGCGCCGTGGACGTCTGCTGCCCCGCTACCAGCAGCTACTCCAGCGCCTGCTGAATAACTGCGTGGTCGACGGCGATTACCGCTGCACCGACGGGCGATACGTCCGCGCCCGCCCCATTGAACATCAACAGCGGGAATCACTGCTGACGGAACTTGCCGGTTATTGTGAAGGTTTTCAGGCTATTCCCGACACCATCGCCCGTGCCGGCGATCGGTTATATGAAATGATGAGCGGCGCGGAAGAACCGGTGGCGATTATCTTCCCGCAAAGCGCCTCCGACGGCGTGGAAGTGCTGTATCAGGAATTCAGCTTTGGCCGCTATTTCAACCAAATCGCCGCCGGGGTATTACGCGGCATTGTCCAGACGCGTCAGCCCCGCCAGCCGTTGCGTATTCTTGAAGTTGGCGGCGGAACCGGCGGCACCACCGCGTGGCTGCTGCCGGAACTCAACGGCGTTCCGGCACTGGAGTACCATTTCACCGATATCTCGGCGCTGTTCACCCGTCGCGCCCAGCAGAAATTCGCCGACTATGATTTTGTGAAGTATAGCGAGCTGGATCTCGAAAAAGAGGCGCAGTCTCAGGGTTTCCAGGCACAGTCTTACGATCTTATCGTGGCAGCGAACGTGATTCACGCCACCCGCCATATTGGCCGCACGCTCGATAATCTGCGCCCCCTGCTCAAGCCGGGCGGGCGCCTGCTGATGCGCGAAATCACCCAGCCAATGCGTCTGTTTGACTTCGTTTTCGGCCCGCTGGTTCTTCCGCTACAGGATCTCGACGCCCGCGAAGGTGAGTTATTCCTCACCACCGCTCAGTGGCAACAACAGTGCCGCCACGCCGGATTCAGCAAAGTGGCGTGGCTACCGCAGGATGGCAGCCCGACCGCCGGGATGAGCGAACATATCATTCTCGCCACGCTGCCCGGTCAGGCGGTTAGCGCCGTAACATTCACCGCGCCATCAGAACCCGTGTTGGGGCAGGCGCTGACGGATAACGGTGATTATCTCGCCGACTGGTCTGATTGCGCAGGTCAGCCCGAACGGTTTAACGCCCGCTGGCAGGAGGCCTGGCGTCTGCTTTCACAGCGTCATGGCGACGCTCTGCCTGTGGAACCGCCCCCCGTCGCCGCCCCGGAGTGGCTGGGGAAGGTTCGCTTAAGCTGGCAAAACGAAGCCTTTTCCCGCGGTCAGATGCGCGTTGAAGCCCGTCATCCTGCTGGCGAGTGGCTGCCGCTATCGCCCGCCGCGCCTCTTCCTGCGCCGCAGACGCATTATCAATGGCGCTGGACGCCCCTCAACGTCGCCAGCATTGACCAACCGCTTACCTTTAGCTTCAGCGCCGGTACGCTTGCGCGCAGCGACGAGCTGGCGCAATACGGCATCATTCACGATCCGCACGCCTCTTCGCGACTGATGATTGTTGAGGAGAGCGAGGATACGCTGGCCTTAGCGGAGAAAGTGATAGCAGCGCTCACCGCCAGCGCAGCCGGATTGATTGTGGTTACTCGCCGCGCGTGGCGAGTCGAGGAAAATGAAGCACTCTCTGCATCCCATCACGCGCTATGGGCCTTGCTTCGCGTCGCGGCCAACGAACAGCCGGAACGGTTGCTTGCCGCCATCGATCTCGCCGAAAACCCCCCGTGGGAAACGCTGCATCAAGGGTTGAGCGCAGTCTCACTATCACAGCGCTGGCTCGCCGCACGGGGTGACACCCTTTGGCTCCCTTCACTGGCGCCCAATACGGGATGCGCCGCTGAATTACCGGCAAACGTGTTTACCGGCGATAGCCGCTGGCATCTGGTGACCGGAGCGTTTGGCGGATTAGGCCGCCTTGCCGTGAACTGGCTCAGAGAAAAAGGGGCGCGACGCATCGCCCTGCTGGCGCCGCGCGTGGATGAGTCATGGCTACGCGACGTGGAGGGCGGGCAGACGCGCGTCTGCCGTTGTGATGTGGGCGATGCCGGGCAACTGGCCACGGTTCTTGACGATCTGGCGGCCAACGGCGGCATTGCCGGAGCGATTCATGCCGCTGGCGTATTGGCTGACGCGCCCTTGCAGGAGCTTGATGACCACCAGCTGGCTGCCGTTTTCGCGGTAAAAGCGCAGGCGGCAAGCCAGCTGTTGCAAACCCTGCGCAACCACGACGGACGCTATCTTATTCTCTACTCTTCCGCTGCCGCCACCCTCGGCGCGCCGGGTCAGAGCGCCCATGCGCTGGCCTGCGGCTACCTGGACGGGCTGGCCCAGCAGTTTTCCACCCTTGATGCGCCGAAAACGCTCTCTGTCGCCTGGGGCGCATGGGGAGAAAGCGGTCGGGCGGCCACGCCGGAAATGCTGGCGACGCTCGCCAGCCGAGGTATGGGCGCGTTAAGCGATGCCGAAGGCTGCTGGCACCTGGAACAGGCGGTGATGCGCGGCGCCCCGTGGCGACTGGCGATGCGCGTTTTTACCGACAAAATGCCCCCGTTACAACAGGCTCTGTTTAACATCAGCGCCACAGAAAAAGCCGCAACGCCGGTCATTCCTCCTGCTGATGACAACGCCTTTAACGGCAGCCTGAGCGATGAAACAGCGGTGATGGCATGGCTGAAAAAGCGGATTGCGGTTCAGCTAAGGCTGAGCGATCCGGCGTCACTGCATCCAAACCAGGATCTGTTGCAACTCGGCATGGACTCGCTGCTCTTCCTTGAACTCAGTAGCGATATTCAGCACTACCTGGGCGTACGCATCAATGCGGAACGGGCATGGCAGGATCTGTCTCCTCATGGACTCACGCAGCTTATCTGTTCTAAGCCAGAGGCGACGCCTGCCGCTTCGCAGCCGGAAGTGTTGCGGCACGACGCCGACGAGCGTTATGCGCCCTTCCCTTTGACGCCCATTCAGCACGCCTACTGGCTGGGGCGAACCCACCTCATTGGCTATGGCGGCGTCGCCTGTCACGTCCTGTTTGAGTGGGATAAACGCCACGATGAGTTCAATCTCGCCATACTGGAGAAAGCATGGAACCAGCTCATCGCACGCCACGATATGTTGCGTATGGTGGTTGATGCCGACGGGCAGCAGCGAATCCTGGCGACAACGCCGGAGTATCACATCCCGCGTGACGATCTGCGCGCGCTTTCCCCGGAAGAACAGCGCATCGCGCTGGAAAAACGGCGGCATGAACTGAGCTATCGCGTTTTGCCTGCCGACCAGTGGCCTCTTTTTGAGCTGGTGGTCAGCGAAATCGACGATTGCCATTACCGTCTGCATATGAACCTCGACCTTTTGCAGTTTGATGTGCAGAGTTTTAAAGTCATGATGGACGACCTGGCGCAGGTCTGGCGCGGTGAAACGCTGGCGCCGCTCGCTATTACCTTCCGTGATTATGTGATGGCTGAACAGGCGCGCCGACAGACATCGGCATGGCACGAAGCCTGGGATTACTGGCAGGAAAAACTGCCGCAACTGCCCTTAGCGCCAGAGCTGCCGGTGGTTGAGACGCCCCCGGAAACGCCACACTTCACCACCTTCAACTCGACGATCGGCAAGACAGAATGGCAGGCCGTGAAACAGCGCTGGCAGCAGCAAGGCGTCACACCGTCTGCCGCGCTGCTCACGCTGTTTGCCGCCACCCTTGAGCGCTGGAGCCGTACCACAACATTTACGCTGAACCTGACGTTCTTCAATCGCCAGCCGATCCATCCGCAAATCAACCAGTTGATTGGTGATTTTACCTCCGTCACGCTGGTTGATTTTAACTTCTCAGCGCCGGTGACGTTGCAAGAGCAGATGCAACAGACCCAACAGCGCCTCTGGCAAAACATGGCGCACAGTGAAATGAACGGTGTTGAGGTGATCCGTGAGCTGGGCCGCCTGCGCGGATCACAACGTCAACCGCTGATGCCGGTAGTGTTTACCAGTATGCTGGGGATGACGCTGGAAGGCATGACTATCGATCAGGCGATGAGCCATCTGTTCGGCGAACCCTGCTATGTATTCACGCAAACGCCGCAGGTCTGGCTGGATCATCAGGTCATGGAGAGCGACGGCGAGTTGATGTTTAGCTGGTACTGCATGGACAACGTGCTGGAACCCGGCGCTGCCGAGGCGATGTTTAATGACTATTGCGCCATCCTGCAAGCCGTCATCGCCGCCCCTGAAAGCCTGAAGACTCTCGCCAGCGGCATCGCCGGGCACATTCCCCGCCGACGCTGGCCGCTGAACGCGCAGGCGGACTACGACCTGCGGGATATTGAGCAGGCGACGCTCGAATACCCCGGCATCCGGCAGGCCAGAGCGGAAATAACCGAACAGGGCGCGTTGACGCTGGATATCGTGATGGCCGACGATCCGTCGCCATCAGCGGCGATGCCTGATGAGCACGAACTTACCCAACTGGCGCTGCCGTTGCCTGAGCAGGCGCAGCTTGATGAGCTGGAGGCGACCTGGCGCTGGCTGGAGGCGCGTGCGCTACAGGGGATCGCGGCTACGCTAAATCGTCACGGCCTGTTTACCACGCCGGAGATCGCCCATCGCTTTAGCGCAATAGTACAGGCGCTGTCCGCGCAAGCGTCTCACCAGCGTCTGCTGCGCCAGTGGCTACAGTGTCTGACGGAAAGAGAGTGGTTAATCCGCGAAGGTGAAAGCTGGCGCTGCCGCATTCCGCTCAGCGAGATTCCTGAGCCTCAGGAAGCGTGCCCGCAAAGCCAATGGAGCCAGGCGCTGGCGCAGTATCTGGAAACCTGCATCGCCCGGCACGACGCCCTCTTCTCCGGGCGGTGTTCTCCGCTGGAATTGCTGTTCAACGAGCAGCATCGCGTTACCGACGCGCTGTATCGCGACAACCCCGCCAGCGCCTGTCTGAATCGCTATACCGCGCAGATTGCCGCCTTGTGCAGCGCAGAACGGATTCTGGAGGTTGGCGCCGGAACCGCAGCCACTACCGCGCCGGTGCTGAAGGCCACGCGGAACACGCGGCAGTCGTACCACTTCACGGACGTCTCCGCGCAGTTCCTCAATGACGCCAGATCCCGTTTCCATGATGAATCGCAGGTGTCTTATGCCTTGTTCGACATCAACCAGCCGCTGGATTTCACCGCCCACCCGGAGGCGGGTTACGACCTGATCGTTGCCGTCAATGTGCTCCACGACGCCAGCCATGTCGTCCAGACGTTGCGCAGATTAAAACTGTTGCTGAAAGCCGGCGGACGTTTGCTGATCGTTGAAGCGACGGAGCGAAACAGCGTATTCCAGCTGGCGAGCGTGGGCTTTATTGAGGGATTAAGCGGATACCGCGATTTCCGCCGCCGGGATGAGAAACCGATGCTCACCCGCTCCGCATGGCAGGAGGTTCTCGTTCAGGCCGGGTTTGCAAACGAGCTGGCGTGGCCCGCGCAGGAATCGTCGCCGCTGCGCCAGCATCTGCTGGTGGCGCGTTCGCCTGGCGTAAATCGCCCGGATAAAAAAGCCGTGAGCCGCTATTTACAGCAGCGCTTTGGCACCGGTCTGCCCATTTTACAGATCCGGCAAAGAGAAGCGTTATTTACACCGCTGCATGCCCCGTCTGATACGCCGACTGAGCCAGCCAAACCCACGCCAGTTGCCGGGGGGAATCCGGCGCTGGAAAAACAGGTGGCTGAACTCTGGCAATCGCTGCTGTCTCGCCCCGTGGCAAGGCATCACGACTTTTTCGAACTGGGCGGCGACAGCCTGATGGCGACAAGGATGGTCGCGCAGCTAAACCGGAGAGGGATTGCCAGGGCTAACCTTCAGGATCTGTTCAGCCATTCGACGCTGAGCGACTTCTGCGCCCATCTACAGGCGGCTACGTCAGGAGAGGACAACCCGATACCCCTTTGCCAGGGCGACGGTGAGGAAACCCTGTTTGTCTTCCACGCTTCAGACGGCGATATCAGCGCCTGGCTGCCGCTCGCTAGCGCGTTGAACAGGCGCGTTTTCGGCCTGCAAGCAAAATCGCCGCAGCGCTTTGCCACGCTCGACCAGATGATCGATGAGTATGTCGGGTGCATCCGTCGTCAGCAGCCTCACGGCCCTTATGTGCTGGCGGGTTGGTCGTATGGCGCGTTTCTTGCGGCGGGCGCCGCACAGCGCCTGTACGCCAAAGGCGAGCAGGTTCGGATGGTGTTAATCGATCCCGTGTGCCGACAGGATTTCTGTTGCGAAAACCGGGCGGCCCTGCTGCGCCTGTTAGCCGAAGGACAAACGCCTCTGGCACTGCCCGAACATTTCGACCAGCAGACGCCCGACAGCCAGCTTGCCGACTTTATCAGCCTCGCTAAAACGGCCGGTATGGTGTCGCAAAACCTGACGCTGCAAGCGGCAGAAACGTGGCTCGACAACATCGCGCATCTGCTGCGTTTACTGACTGAGCATACGCCGGGCGAAAGCGTTCCGGTCCCCTGTCTCATGGTGTATGCCGCCGGGAGACCCGCGCGCTGGACGCCAGCAGAAACCGAGTGGCAGGGCTGGATAAACAACGCCGACGACGCTGTGATTGAAGCCAGCCACTGGCAAATCATGATGGAAGCCCCCCACGTTCAGGCTTGTGCGCAACACATTACGCGCTGGCTTTGCGCAACCTCAACGCAACCGGAGAACACGTTATGATGCCGTCCGCCTCCCCAAAACAACGCGTACTGATTGTGGGCGCCAAATTTGGCGAAATGTACCTGAATGCCTTTATGCAGCCCCCGGAGGGGCTGGAACTGGTCGGCCTGCTGGCGCAGGGAAGCGCCCGTTCAAGAGAGCTGGCTCATGCGTTTGGCATTCCGCTGTATACCTCGCCGGAACAGATAACCAAGATGCCGGATATCGCCTGTATTGTCGTGCGTTCGACCGTCGCCGGAGGAACCGGTACGCAGCTTGCCAGACACTTTCTGACGCGCGGCGTACACGTCATTCAGGAGCATCCCCTCCACCCGGATGACATCAGTTCCTTACAAACGCTGGCGCAGGAACAGGGCTGCTGCTATTGGGTAAACACGTTTTATCCGCATACGCGCGCGGGACGCACATGGCTTCGCGATGCTCAGCAGCTGCGTCGCTGCCTGGCTAAGACGCCGCCGGTAGTCCACGCCACCACCAGCCGACAGTTGCTCTACTCCACTCTGGATTTGTTGTTGCTGGCTCTGGGCGTTGATGCCGCCGCCGTGGAGTGCGACGTGGTTGGCAGCTTTAGCGATTTTCACTGTCTGAGACTCTTCTGGCCGGAGGGAGAAGCCTGCCTGCTGTGCCTGGCTGATGATGGTCAGCAACGGCACTGTCTCGGGCGGGTAGTCGCGATAGCCGTTGGCCCCCCGTTGCACCTTGTTGAGCAGGCCCCTGGCTTCGTAAAAGCGGATAGCCGAGGCCGCCATGCCGGTCTGTCTGGCCAGTTCACCGATCTTCATCTTGCCTCCTGGGCTGCGGGTTGATGGCCCCTGACGCTAAGGCTGAGGGGCGGGTGCCGGGAGATTCTAGGGTTAAAGCCCGCTTGAATGTCAACGGCCCTGAGCAAGCAAGGGGTCGGTGGATAGCCTTTCCTTGGTCGTAGCGGCATCTCGACAAAGGGCTTGACCTTCAAGTCAGCTTCAATCTTATGGTGGGGCCCTCACTACCGAGGAGATCGCCATGAACCCATTTACTCCCCTGACCCTGCCAAATGGCAGCCAGCTTATCAACCGTCTCGCCAAGGCTGCCATGGAAGAGAACATGGCTGACCGTGACCATGCCCCCTCCGAGGCGCTGATCCGCCTCTATCGTACTTGGGCAGAGGGCGGCGCTGGTCTTATCATCACTGGCAATGTGATGGTGGATGGGCATGCCATGACGGGAGCGGGGGGCGTGGTGCTCGACACCCCGGCGCTATCCCCACAGCTGGCCGGGCGTTTCAGGGTCTGGGCCGAAGCGGCCAAAAGCGGGGGGGCCCAGATCTGGATGCAGATCAACCACCCCGGTCGCCAAATGCCGGCGGCGCTGGGGCAACCTACCCTGGCACCTTCCGCCGTGCCCATGGCGCTCGGCAGTTTCTCCAAACAGTTCTCTCCGCCCAGGGCCATGAGCGAGGCCGATATTGCCGAGGTGAAAGCACGCTTTATCAATACGGCGCTGTCGGCACAGCGTCTCGGCTTTGACGGAGTGCAGATCCACGCTGCGCACGGCTATCTGCTGAGCCAGTTCCTCTCGCCGCTCACCAACAAGCGCAGCGATCGTTGGGGCGGCAGCCTTGAGAATCGTGCCCGCTTGCTGCTGGAAATAGTGCAGGGGATCCGTGAGCAGGTGGGGGAGCGCTTCTCGCTGTCGGTCAAACTCAACTCCGCCGACTTTCAGCGCGGCGGCTTCAGTACCGAAGATGCCAGAGCGGTGGTCGACATGCTCAACCCGCTCGGGGTGGATCTGGTGGAGCTCTCCGGTGGCAGTTACGAGGCGCCCGCCATGCACGGTCAGGCCCGCGATGGCCGCACCCTGGCGCGGGAAGCCTATTTTCTGACGTTTGCCGAAGAGATAGTGAGTGCCGCTCATATGCCCGTGATGGTGACCGGGGGGATCCGCCGTTATCCGGTGGTGGAACAAGTGCTCGGCAGCGGAGTGGCGGTCGTTGGCATGGCCACCGCGCTTGCCATCGCCCCGGATCTGCCCGCCAGATGGCGCCGTGAGCAGGCGGCAAGCGCCGAGCTCAGACCCATCCCCTGGCGCAACAAGGTGTTGGCTTCGGTAGGTTATATGGCGATGGTGAAATACCAGCTGTGGCGGCTGGGCCGAGGTCAGCCGAGCCACCCCAAGGTTGCGCCATCGCTGGCGCTGGCTTGCCAGCAGTGGCAAACCCTGCTTGGCAACGCCCGTTATCGGCGCTGGATCAAGGCGCAGGAAAAGTGAAGAGAGGGTGGTTCGCAGGCGGGCGAGCCAGCCTGGCCAGCTTAGGCCGATGCCCGCTTCTGCGGTTTGCTGGTGAGCGGTGATGATATGGCGGCAGCAGGCTTGCCCAGCTAGTTCAAGCCGATTCCCGCTTTTGCGGTTTGTTGGTGAGCGGTGATGATATGGCGGGTGGGGCGAGCTCGGGCTGCTGCAGATGGGTCAGCCTTGCCAGCTCAAGCCGACTCCCGCTTTTGCAGATTGGGGGTGATGATATGGCGGTTGGGGGCGAGCTCGGGTTGCTGCATCCGGCTCAGTAGTCGCCTTGCCGCCTGACGGCCAATCTCCCGCGCCGGTGAGCTGACAAAGGTGAGGGCGGGGGTGGTCAGTTCCGCTTCCGCCACATCGTCAAAGCCGAGCAGTGCCACCTGCTGGCCGATGTAGTTGTCCTTGCCCACGGTGCGGCCGCTTGCCTCCACCCCGTAAATGGCGCCGAGGGCCACCTCGGGATAGTGGCAGAGAATAGCGGTCACCTTGGGGTGCTGGTGCAGCAGCTGGGCGATGGTGTCGGCGGCGCTGCGCTGGGTGCGTTCGCACTCCAGTACCCACTCCGGTTTGAAGGGCAGGCCATATTGCAGCAGGCTGGCGCAGTAGCCGCCGATACGCTCGGCGCGGGTGAGGGAGTCGGCCCGCCCGCCGACATAGGCGATATGGCGGTGGCCCTGCTCGATAAGGTAGGTGGTGGCCTGCTTGGCGGCGTGGGTGTTGTCGGGGCCGATAAAGTCGACGTCATCACGATAGTAGGAGCGGGCGGCGCACACCACCGGCAGCTCGGAGTCGAGCAGGGTCTCCATGGTTTTGGCCGCCGCGCCGCGCACCGGATTGAAGATGATGCCCGCCACCCCCTGCCGTGACAGGGAGTGGATGCTCTGCTGCAGCCGCTCCGGACTGTGGCCGCACTGGGTCAGAAACAGCAGATAGCCCTGCTGCTCCAGCACCTCGCTCACCCCGGCGGTCACCTCGGTATAGAAGGGGTCGGTGATGTCGCGCAGGATCAGCCCCACCAGATTGGATTGCTGGCTGCGCAGGTTGGCGGCGGCGCTGTTGGGCAAATAGTCGAGCTCTTTTATCGCCTGCTGCACCCGCTCGGCGGTGGCCGGCGAGATGCGCCCCTTGCCGTTGAGCACCATGGAGACGGTGGTGACCGACACTCCCGCCCGCTGGGCGACATCGGTGATCTTGGTGGCTTTGGCAGAGAGGGATTTGGGCGACATAGGGCGAACGGACGACGGACAGTTGAAAGCGAGGCCCCAGCATACCTGCTCAGATGCTCAAGTGAAACGTTACATCACCATTGGGCCGATCCGGCTCACAAATTTGGAACCTGTTGCCAGCCAGCCCCCTTATTCTGTGATCCTGTCGGCACTTGTAAGTTGATAAAACGTTTTATCATCCAGCAAAACCTGATGCTGACCCGCGCCTTTTGCTTCGAGATTGCTTCGAGATTGCCTCGAGCGGGGGAGGGCAGCCGCAGACATTGCTGTCTATTCACAAGGAGCCGTTTCATGGCCAAGCCTCAAGCCAAATCCACCATCTGGGAGTTCCTGCAGAGCCTCGGCAAGACCTTTATGTTGCCGGTCGCCCTGCTGGCCTTCTCGGGCATCCTGCTCGGTGTCGGCAGCTCGCTCACCAGCGATGCGGTCAAGCAGAGCATGCCCTTCCTCGACAATACCGTGCTGCAACTGCTGTTCCTCTGGATGACCAAGGTGGGGCTGGTGGCCTTTATCTACCTGCCGGTGATGTTTGCGGTGGCCATTCCGCTCGGGCTGGCGCGAGAAGAGAAGGGGGTTGCGGCCTTTGCCGGTTTCGTCGGCTATGCGGCGCTCAACCTCTCCATCAACTTCTACCTGACCGTGGCCAACGTCATCGGTGATGCGGCGGCGGAGAAGGCCTACGGGGTGAAATCGATCCTCGGCATCAGCTCCATCGACACCGGGATTCTGGGGGCCATCATCGTCGGGGTGATCGTCGCGAAGCTCCACGCCCGTTTCTACACCTACAAGATGCCCGATGCGCTCGCCTTCTTCGGCGGTGCCCGCTTCGTGCCCATCATCACTGCGCTGGTGCTGGGTGTAGTCGGTCTGGTCGTGCCGTTCGTCTGGCCCTGGTTTGCCGCCGGCATTAACGGTATCGGGGCGCTCATCTCCCACGCCGGTCCCTTCGGCCCCTTCCTGTTCGGTACCGGTGAGCGCCTGCTGCTGCCGCTCGGCCTGCACCACATTCTGGTGGCGCTGATCCGCTTTACCGAAGCGGGCGGCACCCAGCTGGTATGCGGTCACGAGGTGAGCGGCGCCCTCAATATCTTCTACGCCGAGCTCTCCTGCGCTGACACCACCGGCTTCTCGGTCTCTGCCACCTCCTTCCTCTCGCAGGGCAAGATGCCTGCCTTCCTAGGCGGCCTGCCGGGTGCGGCGCTCGCCATGTATCACTGCGCTCGCCCGGAAAATCGCGGCAAGATCAAGGCACTGCTGGTCTCCGGCGTGGTGGCCTGCGTCATCGGTGGTATCACCGAGCCGCTCGAGTTCCTGTTCCTGTTCGTGGCACCGGTGCTCTACGTTATTCACGCCATCCTGACGGGCCTGGGCTTTATGACCATGGGGCTGCTCGGCGTCACCATCGGCAACACCGACGGCAACCTCATCGATTTTCTGGTGTTCGGCGTGCTGCAAGGCACCGCCACCAAGTGGTATCTGGTGCCGGTCGCGGCGGCCATCTGGTTTGCCATCTACTACAGCGTGTTCCGCTTCGCCATTGTGCGCTTTAACCTGAAAACCCCCGGTCGTGAAATCGAAACCAGCGAGACTGCCCAGCCCGCAGGCAAGAAGGCCGGCAACAGCGGTTACAACGGTGAAATCATCCTCAACGCCCTGGGCGGCGCCGATAACATTCTGGCGCTCGATAACTGCATCACCCGCCTGCGGATGTCGGTGCAGGACATGAGCCGGGTCGATGACAAGGTATTGAAGGCGAATGGTGCCATTGGGGTGATCAAGCTCGATGAGCACAACCTGCAGGTGGTGATCGGCCCGCAGGTGCATCTGGTAAAAAACCAGCTGCAGAGCCTGATGGGGGCCTGAACCGGCCAATCAGATCCGAACGGGGGGCGCAAGCCCCCCTTGTTTGCCTCTCCCAATATGTCTCCTGTTTATGGAGGGAGAAACTTCATGCACGATATTTATGACTTCGACCATGTGGTCGACCGCCACGGCACCTACTGCACTCAGTGGGACTATGTAGCCGACCGTTTTGGCCATGCCGATCTGCTCCCCTTTACCATCTCCGACATGGATTTCGAAACTGCCCCCTGCATTCGCCAGACCCTGGCAACCCGCCTTGAGCACGGGGTATTTGGCTACAGCCGCTGGAATCACGACGACTTTAAAGGGGCTGTGAGCAACTGGTTTGCCAGCCGTTACGGGGCGAGCCTCGAACCCGAGACCCTGGTCTACGGCCCCTCGGTCATCTATGTGATTGCCCAGCTGGTGAGCCTCTGGTCGGCGCCGGGGGAGGGGGTGCTGGTGCATACCCCCGCCTACGATGCCTTCGGCAATATGCTGGCAGCCAACGACAGGGTGCTGCTGCCTTGCCCGCTTAAAAAAGAGCAGGGGAGTTACCAGATCGACTGGGCCTGCTTCGAGCAACAGGCAGCCCGCCCCGATTGCCGGATTTTGCTGCTCTGCAGCCCCCACAACCCCACTGGCCGGGTCTGGACGCGGGATGAACTGGGCCGGATGGCCGCCATCTGCCAGCGCCACGGGATCAAGGTCATCTCGGACGACATCCATATGGATGTGAGCTTTGCCCGCTACCTGCCGTGGAGCGAGGTGGCGCCGGATGATCACTGGGCGCTGGTGAGCTCGGGCTCCAAATCCTTCAATATTCCCGCCCTTGGCGGCGCCTACGCCTTTATTGCCAACGCAGCGGCGCGGACCGCCTATCTGCAGCGGCTCAAGGCGGCTCATGGCCTCTCATCGCCCCCCATTCTCGGGGTGCTGGCCCATATCAGCGCCTATCGGGACGGCGCTGCCTGGCTCGATGCCTTGAAAAGCTATCTGCACGGCAATCTCGCTCATGTAGCGGCGCGGCTCAACGCCGCTTTCCCCACCATCGACTATCGGGTGCCCGAGGGAACCTATCTCGCCTGGATTGATCTGCGCGGCCTTGGCATCGACTCCACCGAGCGGATGGATGCGCTGCAAGCCTTGCTGGTGGAGAAATACCGGGTCGCCATCATGCGCGGCGACACCTACGGCCCGGAAGGCTCAGGCTATATCCGCCTCAACGTCGGCTGCCCGCGCTCCAAGGTCGATCAAGGACTCGACGCCCTGATCGGCGCACTGGGGGAGGTGGGGTAGAGCAAATCCATTCAACGTGAAAAACA
>OLFS01000656.1_pt1 | contig 32132 bp, 27 predicted proteins | sample 1605491 | NCBI WGS metagenome assembly OLFS01 (sample SAMEA3888921, study PRJEB22519) | human gut metagenome | biome: human gut; feature: human-associated habitat; material: faeces | place: Denmark | collected 2011 | reverse complement strand
AATATAGTATTTTTTTTAATAGGTCATCTAAAATCCGCTCCATTTTTACTGACGATCCGGCCGCAGAACCCGTTCCCTGCGTCCCGTCGCCCATTCGGTCCGGCGGAATCGGAAGCGATTTGCGAAAACCGGCATAGACTCCCGAAGCCGTTTCGACACACTATTTTTAATAAAACGTCACAAGGAGTCGTTTTATGACACGAATTACCGATTTTTTCACTACCTTTACAGAAAGATAGGATGCACTCGACATAAAAAACGAACGAATTTGTTCTATTCTGTCCTCGTTTTCACTACCTTTACCAAAATTAGGTTCGAACGGCGTGCGCTCCGGCATCGCGGATGGACAGAAGCCGGGCCCGTCCTCTCGAAGAACGAACCGTTTCGCCGGAAAATTATAAAAATATACGACTATGTTTGCAAAAGAAATCTACATCCGACGCCGCAGCGCCTTGTGCGGCAAGATGGGCAGCGGCCTGATCCTCATTCCGGGCAATATGCTCACACCCAACAACTACCTCAACAACGCCTATTATTTCCGCCAGGACTCCTCGTTCCTCTACTACTTCGGACTCAACACCCCGGCGCTGGTCGGCCTGATCGATGCCGACTCCGGAGAGGTTGCGCTGTACGGCGACGACTTCACGGTCGAAGACATCATCTGGACGGGGCCGCAGCCTTCGCTGCGCGAACAAGGGGCCGAAGCAGGCGTTTCGAACTCCTTCCCGCTGGCCGACCTGAAAACGCACCTGACCAAAGCCATCGTCCAAGGACGCCGCATCCACTACCTGCCCCCTTACCGAGGCGAAACCAAGCTGCTGCTCGCCGACCTGCTGGGCCTCAAACCCGGTGCACTCCACGATCACAAGTCGGTCGAGTTGATGATGGCCGTAGCCGAGATGCGGGAAAAGAAAGGTCCCGAGGAGATCGAGGAGCTCGAAAAATCGTTCCACATCGGCTACGCCATGCACACTACGGCAATGAAGATGTGCCGTCCCGGCATCGTCGAGCGCGAAATCGCCGGCACGATCGAAGGCATTTCCAAAGCATTCGGACGGGGCGTGTCGTTCCCGCCGATCGTGTCGCAGCACGGCGAAACGCTGCATAACCTGCACAGCGACGGCGTACTGCAAAACGGCCGCCTGCTGCTGTGCGACGCCGGAGCCGAGGGATTGAGCTACTACTGTTCCGACCACACCCGTACTTACCCCGTAAGCGGCAAGTTCACCCAGAAACAAAAAGACATTTACAACATCGTGCTGGCGGCGCACGACCGGGTGGCCGCCATGATCGCCCCTCACATGCCGTACATGGATATTCACAACGCCTCGTACCGCATCCTGGCCGAAGGCCTTATCTCGCTGGGCCTGATGCGCGGCACGGCGGAAGATGCCGTCGCTGCCGGCGCCATGACCCTCTTCATGCCTCACGGACTGGGACACGGCATGGGCCTGGACGTGCACGACTGCGAAGCCATCGGAGAGCGCAGCTTCGACTTCTCCGAAATCACGGAGCAGGCCGCCAAGTCGGGCACCTGCATCCAGCGTTCGACCTGGCGTATCGAGCCGGGCACGGTGATGACCGACGAACCGGGCATCTACTTCATCCCAGCGCTGATCGACAAATGCAGGGCCGAGGGCAAATACAAGGGAATCGTCGATTACGAAGCGCTGGACGCCTATCGCGATTTCGGCGGCATCCGCATCGAGGACGACATCATCGTCACCGAAACGGGCAGCCGCATGATCGGAGGGGACAAGCGGATCCCCATCACGGTCGATGAGCTGGAAGCCGTCGTCGGCCGCTAATCCTCCTATAAAATGCGAACGCTAATCCTCATCCCGACAGAAACGGAAGCGGCCCCGCTGCGGGCCGCATGCCCCGATGCACCGATCCGTATCGTAGGGGTCGGCATGGCGGCCGCAGCCGCAGCGACGACCCGGATCATCGCGGAGGAGCATCCCGACCGGTTGATTCTGGCAGGCATCGCCGGAGCTTCCGACCGTTCGGTAGCCGTATGCGAAGTCGTCGCGGTCGTAGGGGAGCGAATCGCCGAACTGCCCGGGAAATACGCCGTCCGCTATGCGGCCGACTTCACTCCGACAGGACTTCGGACCGTCGAAAGCAATACGACCAACCGCACGGGAGTCGCAGCGTCCGGCACGCAAATTGAAAATATGGAAGGAGCCGCTTTCCTGGCCGTCTGCCGGGTATTCGGAGTGCCCGGCGCCGAGGTGCGGGCCGTGTCGAACTACACCGACGACCCGCGTTCGGCCTGGCGCATCGGGGAAAGTGCAGAAAAATTAGCAGAAACAATCATTCGAATACTCTCGGATTATGAATAAAAAGTGGATTATTTACATCGTTCTGATCGTCGTGGCCTTCGTGCTGATCGTCGTCGTCTCGAAAAACATCTATTTCTGGCTCTCGAACCAGTTGTGGAAGATTCTGCTCCTCGCGGCCGTTTTCGGCGGCGGCTGGCTGCTGGGACGCTTCGGAGGCAAGAAAAACAGGACACAGCAAGGCAACGGCAATTAATCGATTCGATGTTTTGAAACGCACGATCCGCCTACATATTTCTCCGTGCCCGAACGATACCTTCATGTTCGACGCACTCGTGAACGGACGCATCGACTGCGGGGAGCTAACCTTCGAAGTCGCCTACTACGACATCGAAGAACTGAACTGCCGTGCCGAAGCAGGCGAAGCCGACGTAAGCAAAATCAGCTACGCCCTGCTGCCGGAAATCCAGTCCCGCTACACCCTACTGGACAGCGGTTCGGCTTTGGGACGCGGCAATGGACCGGTTTTCGTCGCACGGCAGGGAACACCTCCCGATTCGATCCGCCGGGTCGCGGTACCCGGGATGCACACCACGGCCAACGCCCTGATGAGCCGCCTCTACCCGTCGATCACGCAAAAAGAGCCGGTGCTCTTCTCGGAAATCGCACCCGCCGTGGCACGCGGAGAGTACGACGCCGGGGTGTTGATCCACGAAGGCCGTTTCGTCTATCGGAAACTGGGCCTGGAGCTGGTCGCCGACTTGGGAGAGTTGTGGGAATCCCGCACCGGATTGCCGCTTCCGCTGGGAGCCATCGTCGCCCGACGGACACTGCCGGAAGAGCTTCGCTGTGAAATAGAACGGTTGCTGCACACCAGCATCGAATATGCTTTCGCACACCGGGAGGAATCCCGCATCTATATCAAGGAGCACGCCCGGGAGCTCGACGACCGGGTGATCGACCACCACATCGACTTCTTCGTCAATTCGTATTCGCTCTCCCTGGGCGACGAGGGACGCCGGGCCGTCCGCGAACTGACCGGCGTCGAAGTATGATCCGCCGCCGACCGGAACACCCGAACAAACTCCCGCCGTAGGATTGGGTTTCGACATTTTTGAAAAATTGAAAAAATCGCCCTTTTCCGGGCGATTTTTTATGTCCGGAAATTTGGCCGATTGATTTTTTTCGTATATTTATAAGGCGAAGTTTGAAAATCGCCGGCGGACTTTCCGCCAGGACGAATCGGTATCGCAAAAACCTTATAAAAAGATAACGAATATGAAAAACTATTCAGCGAAAGAAATCAAGAACATCGTTCTTATCGGCGCTCCCGGCACGGGAAAAACTACCCTTGCCGAAGCGATGGCTTTTGAGGGTAAGGTCATCGACCGCAGGGGTAGTATCGAGGCGAACAACACGCTCTCGGACAACACGGATATCGAGCACGAGTACAAGCGCTCGATCTATTCGACTATCCTCTTCACCGAATTCATGGAGCGCAAGCTCAACATCATAGACTGTCCGGGATCGGACGATTTCTGCGGAAGCCTCTTCTCGGCCTTCAAGGTGGCGGACGTGGGCGTCATGGTCTTCAACGCCCAGAACGGCTGGGAAGTAGGCAGCGAGATCCAAGCCCGTTACGCCCGTGTGCTGAACAAGCCGCTCATCGCTTTCGTCAATCAGCTCGATTCGGACAAGGCGTCGTTCGACGCTACGCTCGAATCCATCCGTGCGGCCTCGCGCGTGAAGCCCGTCGTAGTCCAGTATCCGGTCAATCCGGGCCCGGGATTCGATGCTTTCATCGACGTGCTGCTGATGAAAATGTACCGCTTCAAGGATGAGAACGGCACCCGCGAAGAGCTCGACATCCCGGCCGAAGAAGCGGAGAAGGCCCAGGCTCTGAACAAGGAGCTGGTCGAGGCAGCCGCCGAATACGACGACGCCCTGATGGAACTCTATTTCGAGAAGGGCACACTGACGCAGGACGACATCCGCTCGGGCCTGAAAATCGGCGTATCCCGTCGGGCGGTCATGCCCGTCTTCTGCGGCAGCGCCAAGCGCGACATCGGCACCAAGCGCCTGATGGAGTTCATCATCAACGTGGCGCCCGGCCCGCTGAAAGCCCCCGCCTTCCTCTCGACCGAAGGAGAGGAGATCCAGGCCGACGAAGCGGCTCCGGCCGTAGCGTTCATCTTCAAAAGCCAACTCGAACAGCACATCGGCGAAATATCCTACCTGCGCGTCATCCGGGGCAAGCTCACCGAAGGCATGGAACTCCTGAATACCCGCACGGGCAACAAGGAGAAGCTCTCGCAGCTCTTCGCCGTCGCGGGCAAGAATCGCATCAAGGTCACCGAACTGGCCGCCGGCGACATCGGCTGCACGGTGAAGCTCAAGGGCACGCGCACCAACGACACGCTCTCGGCGCCCGGGACGCCCGTCACGATCGACCCGATCGTCTTCCCCGAACCCCGCTACCGTGCGGCGATCAAGACCAAGGACCAGGCCGACGACGAAAAACTGGGCAAGCTCCTGAACGACGCCAAATACGAAGACCCGACTATCCTGGTGGACTACTCCAAGGAGCTCAAACAGACTATCATCCAGGGCCAGGGCGAACATCACCTGAACATCCTGCGCTCGCGCATCGCCTCGGAGAACAAGCTCCAATACGATTACATCGCCCCGAAGATCCCCTACCGCGAAACCATCACCAAGGTAGCCCAGGCGGACTACCGCCACAAGAAACAGTCGGGAGGCGCGGGTCAGTTCGGCGAAGTGCATCTGCTGATCGAGCCTTACACCGAAGGCATGCCCGAACCCAAGAGCTACAAGGTCCCCGGGAAGGGAGAACTGGCGGTAAACATCAAGGGCAAGGAAGAGTACGACCTGCCCTGGGGCGGCAAGCTGCAGTTCTATACGGCGATCGTCGGAGGCGCGATCGACGCCCGCTTCATGCCGGCCATCCTGAAAGGCATCATGGAGAAGATGGACGAAGGCCCGCTGACGGGTTCCTACGCCCGCGACATCCGCGTCATCGTCTATGACGGCAAGATGCACCCGGTCGATTCGAACGAGATCTCGTTCAAGCTGGCGGCCCGCAACGCTTTCAAGGAGGCGTTCCGCAACGCGGGACCGAAGATCATGGAGCCGATCTACGACGTCGAAGTCCTCACGCCGAGCGACTACATGGGCGCCGTCATGAGCGACCTGCAAAACCGCCGGGCGATGATTATGGGCATGGAGTCCGACAAGGGCTTCGATCGCCTGAACGCCCGTGTACCGCTGGCCGAACTGTACCGTTACTCGACGACGCTCTCTTCGCTCAGTTCGGGTGCCGCGACCTATACGATGAAATTCGCCTCCTACGAACAGGTTCCGACCGACGTGCAGGACAAGCTGCTGAAGGCCTATACCGACACCGACGAGGAGTAAATCGGCGGATTTTTACAAAAAAGGGTTGTCTATATGCATTAGACAACCCTTTTTCATGTCGCTGTGTACGCCGAAATTGCCAAGAATCATAGTTTCGAAAGGTAATCATATGTCCCAAGATACCATTATCCGACGGTCGCCTATTCGCGGCTCAGGCCGCATTTGTAAATTCTACCCTTTCCCTGGCTCCCCTCCACGAAGGGAGCTTCGGGCCGCTACACACCCAAAGAGGGCTACTAAAACCGCATTTCGGAAATGCAAAAGACGGATCGAACGGCACTTTTGGGGTACCTTACCGCTCCGATTTCCGGTTCGGCCGCCGACGGCCCCTCTTTTTCATCTTCATCGCATGCGAATCACTTTTCGGCTGCCGAGTCGTATTCGCCCGTACGGACCATCTCCAGGGCTTTTTCCAGAATTTCATCGCATCCGGTATGCAGACCTTCGACCGTGGCATGTACCGGTATATCGATCCACACACCCGGCGTGCGGGTGTGCGGATCGTCCGGATAATAAACTCCGAAACCGAAAGCACGTAAAAAAGACTCCATGTTAATTTAATGTTAACAATGACCGCCGCAACCGGTCCATCCGGATTTTTAATGTAAATTTGTCTGAAAATTTGCGTAAAAAATCCCGAACATGAGCGAAATCTACACCGTTATCGTCGTTATTCTGGGAATCCTGGCCGTTTCGGGCCTTTTCGTGGGCGTTTCCAACGACGCCGTCAATTTCCTCAACTCGGCCATCGGTTCGAAAGCCGCCCCCATGAAGACCATTCTGCTGGTCGCCTCGATCGGCATCCTGTTGGGTACGGTCACCTCGAGCGGCATGATGGAAGTGGCCCGCAACGGTATGTTCAACCCGGGGCTTTTCTCCTTCCACGAAGTGATGATGCTCTATATGGGCGTGATGTTCGCCAACGTCATCCTGCTGGACCTCTACAACTCGATGGGACTCCCGACTTCGACGACCGTATCGCTGATCTTCTGCCTGTTGGGTGCCGCCGTCGCCGTTTCGATCTACAAGATCTCCAACGACGGGGCCCTCGGCATGGGCGACCTGAACCATTTCATCAACACGGGCCGCGCGATGGGTATCGTTTCGGCGATTCTGCTCTCCGTAGTGATCGCTTTCACGTTCGGCACCCTAATCATGTATATCTCCCGTCTGATCTTCTCGTTCCGCTATACGGCGATGTTCCGCCGCTTCGGTGCCTTCTGGTGCGGAGCCTCCTTCACGGCGATCCTCTACTTCGCCGTCTTCAAAGGACTCAAAACCCCGCTCGCCGGAAGCGCCGCGATCGAATGGATCGACCAGCATATCCTGCTCTCCCTCTTTTTGTGCTGGGCCGTCGGCAGCCTGCTGCTCTTCTTCCTGCAACGGCTGAAAATCAACATTCTGCGACTTACGATCCTCTCGGGCACCTTCGCTCTGGCTCTGGCATTCGCAGGCAACGACCTGGTGAACTTCATCGGCGTCCCGGTAGCCGGATTCGACGCATACAGCATCGCCCGTCATGCCGGCGACAGCACGATTCTGATGGAAGGGCTGAACGCCAGCGTTCCGGCCAATTTCCTGGTGCTGATGACGGCAGGCGTCATCATGATCGTCACGCTCTGGACCTCGAAAAAGGCGATGCACGTCACCGAAACCGAAATTTCGCTTTCGACGCAGGGCGAGAGCGAGACGCAGTACGGCTCGTCGCTCTTCTCGCGCACCATCGTACGGGCCGCCCTGAATGCAAGCAACGCGATCGACCGCACGATCCCCAAAAGAATCCGGGACAAGATCAGCAGCCGCTTCCAGTACGAAGACATCGAGCACAGCGGCGCCCCCTACGACATGATCCGCGCTACGGTGAACCTCACGACCTCCGCCATGCTTATTTCGGTGGCCACGTCGCTCAAACTGCCGCTTTCGACCACCTACGTCTGCTTCATGGTAGCGATGGGATCGTCGCTCGCAGACAAGGCCTGGGGACGCGAAAGCGCCGTGTATCGCATCTCGGGCGTCATGACCGTCGTGGCCGGGTGGTTCATCACGGCCGTCGGCGGCTTCCTGATCGCCCTGGCGATGGGGCTCATACTGATCTACGGCGGCATCGCCGCTTTCGTCGTCACCACGCTGCTGTGCGGCTACATGCTCGTCAAGAGCAACTTCTTCAAGAAGAACAAAGCTGCCGAAACCGCCGCCGTGAAAGCTGCCGAAACCGGTTCCGACATCATCTATAACATCACGCAGGAAGTGTGCGCCACGATGGAGCGCACGACCCGCATCTACGACCGCACGCTGATCGCCGTTTTCAAAGAGAACCGCAAGGTACTGCGCGAAATGGTGCGCGAATCCAACGAACTCTTCTACCAGTCGCGCGAACGCAAGTACTCCCTGCTGCCCACCCTGCGCAAACTGCAGAAAGGCGACATCGATACGGCTCACTACTACGTGCAGGTGGTGGACTATCTGAACGAAATGACCAAGGCGCTGGCGCACATCACCCGTCCGGCGTTCGAACACATCGACAACAACCACGAGGGACTCTCGAAAGAGCAGACCGAGGACCTGATGCACATCAACGACGAAGTGGAGTCGATCTACCGCCACATCAACAACATGCTGCGCACGGGCGACTTCTCCGACCTGGACATGGTGCTCGAAATGCGCGACCGGCTTTTCGAGGCGATCGCCGACGCCATCAAGTCGGAGGTGACGCGTATCAACGAGAACCGCTCCAACACCAAGGCCAGCATCCTCTACCTGACGATCCTGAACGAAACCAAGAGCATGGTGCTTCAGTCGCGCAACCTGCTCAAATCGCAGCGCTACTTCCTCGAACACAAGGACGGGCCGCTGCAGTGGCTCAACAAAATCAAGTAACTCCGCCTCCCGCCGGGAAGCAAAACGAAATTCACCATGGACATCGCACTGGCCAAACGGCGGGAAAACATCGCCGAATACATTCTCTACCTCTGGCAGATCGAGGACCTGCTCCGGGCGCTCCAGTTCAGCCCCGAGGCCATCTACTCGCAGCTTATCGCCCCGCGCGGAATCGAAGAGGGACAACGCCACAACTACCTGCTCTGGTACATGGACATCGCCAACCTGCTGCGCGAAGAGGGCAAAGAGGAAAAGGGACACCTGGAGCATACGCTGCATCTGATAGGGGACCTGAACGACCTGCACCTGCAACTGATGAAGCTGCCGATCGGAGAGCACTACCGTCAGACTTTCGCCAGGCTCGAACCCGAACTGCCGCGTCTGCGGGCCGTGCTGGGGCGCGAAATGAGCGATATCGAACTCTGCTTCCGGGCGCTTTACGCCGCGATGCTCTACCGCATCAAGGGCGAAGGAGGCAAGAGCGCCGTGAGCGACACCATCGAATACGTTTCTCCCGTCATCGCCGAACTGGCCGACATGTACGGCAAGGTCGAACGGGGCGAGGCGGACCTCTTCAAAGACACGGCACCGGAACGGTAACCGATCGTAAGACACGGGACGAAAGCGGATTGTGCGGAGTCGCACCCGAAACGAAGAAGAAGAAAAATTTACGATATTTTTGGCAGATCAAGAAAAAGATTATACATTTGCACTCCGCATTGTACGCTAAAACAATAAAAACACGATAGATCTATGGCAATGAAAAGAACATTCCAGCCTTCGCGCCGGAAGAGAATCAACAAGCACGGATTCCGTCAGAGAATGGCTACGGCCAACGGACGCAAGGTTTTGGCTGCGCGCCGTGCGAAGGGTCGCAAGAAGCTGACCGTATCGGACGAATCGACGTTCAAGTACGCTTAATTCCTTCGGGATTCAAGCCATAGCAAGGGCGGTGCATTGATGCACCGCCCTTGCTGTTCAGTCGGTAGAAACGCTTCTTTCCGACCCAATCTTTTAAGCGGTGCGTCCCTCTTTTTTCCGGCGACAAAGTGAAAGTGCCCACAGCCTTTTTTTCAAGAAGGCCGTAAAAGCTGCAAGGCAAAAATTACCGGTTCCCAGCATAGTTCACACGCCTTTTCTTTCGCAGAAAAGGGCAAAAGAGTCACATCCGATCCTGGTTTACCGCCTCGCCGGGCGAACGCAACGCACTCGAAGACTTTGCGTCCTTCCGCTCCGAGTACCCCGGAGGTAAGTACGCCACCGATTTTCCGCAAACACACAATCCGCACTGCCTGTGACGACAAATCACCCGCCTCGAATCCCGTTTTACGGGACACATCTCCCGTACCTGTGGCAGCGGTTAATCCGGCAACGAAAGAGGGCATATGACAGACTAAAAGCACGGGCAATGAATCCGGCCGATGATATTTATCAATCCGATTCTAATTTTCAGTTTTCCCCTTTTCGATTTCCGACCTATTCCGTATATTTGTAGGAGAAGACAGAATGCGATTCGGGCAAGTTCGCATAAATGCGACTGCCGCTTCCTTTTACACCCCTCGTTATGGAATAGAAAATACACCCCGACGGCCCGGACAAATTTGGCCCGCCGCACGGTTTTCACTATATTTGTAAAATAATGGGAGATATTCCGGGAAATCCGGAGCTGCCGTAAGGTTCGCCTCCCCCATTCGCTCAAAACAGATCGAACATGGCAATATTCAAAGTCGAAGGCGGCCGCCGGCTGCGCGGTGAAATCACGCCCCAGGGCGCCAAAAACGAGGCGCTTCAGATCCTCTGCGCCACGCTGCTCACGCAGGAAAAGGTAATCGTACACAACGTCCCGCAGATCCTGGATGTGATACAACTCATCGAGTTGCTGCAGGCGATGGGCGTCGAAGTGGAGCGCCTGTCCGAAGAGAGCTATTCGTTCCGAGCTGCCGACATCGACCCGGACTACCTGCGCTCGGACGACTACTGCCGCCGGGCCAGCCGCCTCAGGGGGTCGGTGATGCTGCTGGGTCCGATGCTGGCGCGTTTCGGCGTGGGCTACATGCCCAAGCCGGGCGGCGACAAGATCGGCCGCCGCAGGCTCGACACCCACTTCATCGGCTTTCAGAAGCTGGGCGCCACGCTCGATTTCGACACTGCGGCCGCCTGCTCCGAAGTCCGCTGCAAGGAACTCAAGGGATGCTACATGCTACTCGACGAGGCTTCGGTGACCGGCACGGCCAATATCATCATGGCGGCTGTGATGGCCAAGGGTTTCACGACCATCTACAACGCCGCATGCGAACCTTACATCCAGCAACTGTGCCTGATGCTCAACCGCATGGGCGCACGCATCTCGGGCATCGCCTCGAACCTGCTCACCATCGAGGGTGTCCGGGAGCTGCACGGCACCGAACACACGCTGCTGCCCGACATGATCGAGGTCGGCAGCTTCATCGGTCTGGCAGCCATGACCCGTTCGGAGCTGACGATCCGCAACGTTTCGTTCGAGAACCTGGGCATCATCCCCGCCCAGTTCGCCCGTCTGGGCATCCGCTTCGAACAGCACGGCGACGACATCTACATTCCCCAACAGGAGCACTACCGCATCGAGAACTTCATGGACGGCTCGATCATGACCATCGCCGACGCACCCTGGCCGGGGCTCACGCCCGACCTGCTGTCGGTATTCCTCGTGGTGGCCACCCAAGCCAAAGGCTCGGTGCTGATTCACCAGAAGATGTTCGAAAGCCGCCTGTTTTTCGTCGATAAGCTGATCGACATGGGGGCCCAAATCATCCTCTGCGACCCCCATCGCGCGACGGTGATCGGACATGACCACCAGATGCGGCTGCGGGCTACGCGCATGACTTCGCCCGACATCCGTGCGGGTGTGGCGCTGCTGATCGCGGCGATGAGCGCCGAAGGTACGAGCACGATCCAGAACATCGAACAGATCGACCGCGGTTACAAGGACATCGACGGACGCCTCAACGCCCTCGGAGCCCGGATCACCCGGGTCGAAGAGTAACGACCGGCCGATGCCCGGAATAAGGAAACAAAGCAAAGCAGTAATAATATGTTTTTGGAAAATGCCAGCCAGAAAGGTTGGATCGAAGTGATATGCGGCTCGATGTTCTCGGGTAAAACCGAGGAGCTGATCCGCCGCCTGAAGCGGGCCGAATTCGCCCGCCTGCGGGTCGAAATCTTCAAACCCCGCATCGACGTGCGATACTCCGAAGAGGAGGTCGTTTCGCACGATGCCAGCGCGATCCGCTCCACGCCGGTAGATTCGGCGCAGAATATCCTGCTGATGACCTCGGACGTCGATGTCGTGGGCATCGACGAGGCGCAGTTCTTCGACCAGGGACTAGTGGAGGTCTGCCGGCAACTGGCCGACAGCGGGGTGCGGGTAATCGTGGCGGGCCTCGACATGGACTTCACGGGCAAGCCCTTCGGACCGATGCCGGCGCTGATGGCTACGGCGGAGTACGTAACCAAAGTACACGCCATCTGCGTACGGTGCGGCAACCTGGCGCACCATTCGCACCGCCTGACCAGCGACGAGAAACAGGTGATGCTCGGTGCGCAGGACTCCTACGAACCGATCTGTCGCCACTGTTTCGCCGAACTGCGGAAAAAAGAGCGGGAATAAAAGGCATCTGCCCGTTAAAAATCCGGACCTTTTCCGGACCGTACGCTTCCGAAGCATACAACTCGATACGTCAATCCCCTCTTGCGGAGGGGATTGTTCTTCGGATAAACGCAACCGAAAAATCAGTATCCGGAATTTCCAAGCGGCAGAAAAAACAGAGAATACTTCGCACGAGGCGCAGAATATACTCAACATCAGCCGACAGTGCATAACCCGATCGGCAGGTTATACGCCCGAATATACCGGAAAATTCACGATTTTCGCATCCGACCGCCGCATACCCCACAGTCTTCGCCGCAGTGTCGCCTACACTCGTATTGCCGTCATATCCTCCGTAAAAACATATCAAAAAGGGACCGGCTCTGAATAGAGCCGGTCCCGCCATTCAATAAAGATTCGGAGCCTTTTCACCCGGCGATTTTCCGGTTATCTTCTTCCGCTCCTTCCCCCGCAGGAAGAAAACCTGAAACAATCGCCGTCCACTATGCGGTTATTTCGTCACATTCACAACGATCTGCGCCGTACGTTCGCCGAACGTATAGACATATTTCACCGGAATCGTTACGGTAATCTCCTTCATCAGTTCCAGATCACCGCCTTCGACTACCGTAAGAACATGACTCTCCGCATCGAACTTCACACGGCCGTCGGGGATGGAAACCACCGCCTCGCCATATTCGATGGTTGCGGCTACCGCCGTATTGGTATTCTGCGCATTTGTCGAACCATCAAATACATTCACATCATTGACCGCCTTCAATGTAAGCAACGTAGCGACATCCAGCGTTACATCTTCATCGACTTTGGCGACGAGTTTTCCGGTTTCGACCGCAATCGTCGCGTCAGCGATCGGATCAGCGATCGATACGGTAAAGGTCTTCGGCTCGCCCAACGCCTTGCCACCATACATCACCTGGGCGGTAACCACGATCGACAATTCGTCGCAGGTACCCCAATCGAGCGTCGCATCCGTGATAACGGCCCCTTCTGCCTGGGTCGCATAAACGACCTTTGCTTCTGCCGGAGCATCTTTTGCGATGTACCAGGTTTTCGACAGGTCGAATGCATCGATTTGCAGCGTGCTGCCTTCGATCTTCATTACGGCCTGGGCACGATCGTCGTCCGAAAGCGACGATCCGCGCAGCAACTCGATTTCGGGAGCCGTAACAGTCACGTGCAGGACAGCTTCGAACGTAAGTACGGGATCGGCAGTCGTAAAGAGATTCTTCACGGTGTAGGAAACATTCAGAGCCGCAGCTTTACCGAAGACAAAGTTGATGTTCTTACCGCTCGCTCCGACCGTCGCATAGTTGCCGGCTTCATCCTTCGCCATGTCGCTCGTCCAGGAGAGCTGCATGAACGTTTCCTCTCCGAATTGCGCACGGGCCGTCTGATCCAGACTCTCCCAAAGGAGCGCACGGAATTCTTCGACAGCGACGTGATGGCCCGTCGAGGAGGCTGCATTATACGGCAATTCGAGCGTTTGCTCCAGCATCGGAATTTCAGGAATACCCGTTACGGATACGGGGATCGTAATCGTTACGACGGTCTTGTCGTCGTTGGTATAAACGGCTTTTACGACATATTCAGCACTCTGTGCCAGATCGCCGACCAATTTCAAATCGACCGTTTGCACATCCGTATCATAGGTCGGAGTAGCCGGCAATTCGATCGACGGGACGATCTCCGATACAAGCTCCGTACCCCGGTAAAGTTCGACAACCAGATTCTCATTATTCTTGAGCGCATTATACTGAACGGCAGAAAGCATACCCTTATCCGGAGTCAGCACAAGTCCCTTCGCCTCATACGTATCGTCGGAGGTAGCGGCAGCATACGTCCACATCACTTCGGATTTCGGCGTGGAAAGTTCGACACCGTCGGGTGCGATGGAGAATTTATTCACGGCACCGGCTTTCACTTCGAGCGAAAATCCCTCTTCGTCGAGCAATGCATAAGTCGCAGCAGCGGTTACTGTCTGTCCGATCAACGCAGTTTCCGACTCGGCAACAGCGAATGTAAGCGCCTTTCCATCGACGGCATACAGCTCCTCGCTACCCGAATCACTGAAGGTAAATTCCGCCGACGCCGATACCAGTGCCGCCAGATCCACGGTCCAATTATTAGCTTCGGCAGCCTCTACGAGCGGCAGGATCGTTTCACCGTCCTTATACATGACCGTATATCCGGCCAACACGCCATGAGCCTCTTTGTCCGTATATTTTACTTCGGTAGTCACCTCGTCGGTATATTCGACGTATTCGCCCTCATTCTCGGCATCGGCCCGGGCCAACACGAAATTCGTCGCAGGGATCTGAATACCCGCTTTGGCATAGGCGGTTCCGATAAAAGCCGACGTGAAGTCCGTTTCGAAATCGTTCGATTCGCCTTCGCTCAATGCCGAACCATCGACATGGAGGGCGACCATTTGCGTCTTGCCGGCCTTTTCTGCGGAAACATAATCGTAATCCGTCGTAGCGACAACCGTAAATTCACCGGTCGTTTGATCGATGTCCTTGATCTCTTCGATCGTAAAACCGGCCGCCGCACGCGTTCCGACCTCTTCGGTTATGAGCGACATGGCCTCCGTATTGGCATATTTTTTCACAGCACGGGCCGGCGTCATACGGAATCGCAGAGTCGCTATCTGCTCGCCTTCCGCACTGGGACGCAAATAAAGATTCCGGTACTCGGTTTCGTGCGTAACTTCGTTCTCACGGGACAACACGATATACTGCTCCCCGTTGCCGAAATAGATCAGACCGTCCACATAATCCGGCAGGTAAACGATCGACTGGATACGACTACCGAGCAAACCGACATTGGCCTCCAACGTCGCCAGATAATTCTGAAATTCCTGGTCGAGCTGGTCTTTGGAAATCACGAGCGAACCGTTGTTTTCCCGGATCAGTCCCTGGATCTTTTCAGTCAGCGCACTGGCCTCCTTGTCCAGTTCCTCCATAACCGATGCGATCGCCTGCGTGGAAACCTGCCCCAACAGGTTGTCGCCCAATGTCATCTGGTCCATATAAACTGCCAGTTCATCGCCCAGCCATTTATTGATCGAGCTGCCGGCCGTTTCGAGTTCGGCCTTGATAGCATCGGCGATCCACTGCGAGGCGGCGGTTTCGATCTGGCTCACCTGACTGTCGGTCAGCTCTCCACCGGCAGCCTCGAAACCGTTGTCCGACAGGTAAGATTCGATGAGCTGCGTCACTTCGAGCGAAAAACCTGCGGCATCCTTTTTGAGCTCAATCATATTTTCCAGCGTTTCCTGAACGCTCTCCAAAGTTTCCTGGGTAGCATAAATACCCGCTATTTCCTCCAGAATACCCGATTTCAGACTGTTCAGGCTCTCCTGCAAGGCCCCGTCGGCGAGTGAAGATTCGATCGCTGCGACGACCTTCGCAGCCAGATCGCTGTCTTTGACACATCCTTCGATCTGGGTTTGCAACGAAGAAATATCGCCCTTTTTCGCAAATCCGGAAAAATCGATCGCTTCGAAAGCGGCCTGGGTCTGCTCCAACGCCGCAATACGATTCTCGAAACCGTTGAGTTCGACAACCGTCCCCTTCAGATCTTCGACATCATTACGCAAGGCGTCGATGTCGTCATCGTAATCCTTACAACCTGCGGTAGTCAGCACGCTCCCGCACAGAAGTAAGAACAGAAACTTCACAAATAATGTTTTTTTCATAATTGATAAGTGTTTTGAAATGAGTTCATATACTATATATATTTTATTATGAGCGTATTAACTCTCCGAAAACGTATCATATATGATACGCACGGTGCAAATATATATATAAATATTTGTACGACAAAAATTTTCATTGAAAAAGTTAAAATGACAATCAGCTACCAGGAAGAGATAAAATTTATCTCGAATAAAATCAGAGAGTTAAGGAAAGAAAAACAAATGACTGTACAAGAACTCGCATACCGCTGCGACATGGAAAGATCCAATATGAGCCGCATCGAATCCGGACGCACCAACCTCACGGTAAAGACCATGTGTATCATATGCAATGCACTGAACGTCAATCTTCGTGACATTATCCGTTAAAGCGAATAAATACCTATATTTATTATATTTAGAACCGATCCAACACAGCCAACCACCAGAGGAGAACCGAGCGGCGCTGTTTCTTAAAATCTTTCACCAAATACATATCTTTACAAGTCCGACGCTCTATCAAAAAAATCGGTATTTTCGATTATACGCATTTTGTCCGTATCTTTACGGAAAATACCGTTCGAACAAGGACCGAAAACCGACGGTTGGAGCGGATAACGGGAACACTTGCAATCCCGGTCCCGCAGAAACAGAAAAACCGGAAATTAAGTTTTGGCGCTGCTCTCACCTTTCGCTATCTTTGCAGAAAATAGGATGCGCCTCGGAAAACCGGGAACAAGTTCCCGTTTTCTCCCGGCTTTCACTATCTTTGTAGAAGAAAAACGCGGCTCGGACCGACTTGCGAAAGTTGTCTGAAAACGGATCAAAGTACTTCCGAAAAGAATACCGGACCCTTCACCGGACAAAGGTAATATCGGCGAAGGCATGCGACCGGCATAAACGAAACGACACAAGCCAAATGAGCGTAATAGACCTGATCGTCGGACTCCTGATGCTGTGGGCCGTATTCAACGGCTGGCGGCAGGGGCTCATTCTGCAACTCTGCTCGCTCGCAGGCATCGTCCTGGGGGCATGGCTCGGCATCCGCTTCGGTACCGAAGCGGGCGCATTGCTGCATCTGGACGAAGAGTTCGCGACGGCAGGCGGTTTCCTGGCGGTCTTCGTGGTCGTACTGATCGCGGTGGCGATCGTGGGACGGCTGTTGCGCAAGGTGTTTCATTTCGCAGGCTTCGGCATCCCGGACCATCTGCTGGGTGTCGCGGTATCCGCAGCCAAGACGCTGCTGATCCTGGGGCTGCTCTTCTCGGCGTTCGAATCTCTGAACAAGGACCATACGCTGGCCGAGGAAAAGACGCTCGACCGGTCGGTATGCTACCGTCCGATGATCCGTCTGGCGGATTCGCTCTTCCCGCTGCTCGAATGGGCCAAAGAGCAGGTATCAATCGATGAACAAGAATTATGGAGCGACAATTCACCGGAACGGTAATCCGCACGACGGGCAGCTGGTACGACGTCCGCACGAACGCCGGGGAAACGGTTAAGTGCCGTATCCGGGGACGCCTGCGTCTGAAAGGCGTACGTTCGACCAACCCCGTAGTCGTGGGCGACCGGGTCGTCTGCGAACGGGACGAAGAGGACGCCGGAGTCATCTGCGAAGTAGTGCCGCGCCGCAACTACATCATTCGCAGGGCCTCGAACCTCTCCAAAGAGTCGCACATCATCGCCGCCAACCTCGACCGAGCGCTGCTGGTCGTGACGCTGTTCTCTCCCGTGACGGCTCCGGAGTTCATCGACCGCTTCCTGGTAACCTGCGAGGCCTACCGCGTACCCGTCACGATTCTGCTGGCCAAAGCCGACCTGGCGGCACAGGATCCCGAAGCCGTAGCCGCATTCAAAGCCACCTATGAAAGCGCCGGGTACTCCGTACTCGAAGTCTCGGCGCTCGACGGCACGGGTATCGAAGCCGTGCGGGAATTACTGAAGGGACACACCACGCTGCTGGCCGGCAACTCCGGAGTGGGAAAATCGACCCTGGCCGGAACCGTCGAGCCGGGGCTGGACATCCGCACGGGCGACATCTCCGAAAGCCATCACAAAGGGCGCCACACCACGACCTTCTCGACGATGTACCCCCTTTCGTCGGGCGGCTACCTGATCGACACGCCCGGCATCAAGGGCTTCGGACTGATCGACATCGCCGATGCCGAGCTGTGGCACTACTTCCCCGAGATGATGCGCCTGGCCCCCCAATGCCGCTTCTACAATTGCACCCATGTCCACGAACCGGGCTGCGCCGTGCGCGAAGCCGTAGAACGGGGCGAAATATCTTGGCAGCGCTACGAAAGTTACCTGAAAATGCTCGACGACGATGACAAATACCGCAAATAAACCCCTCGACTGGTACGCGGAACGTACGGCTTACTTCTCGGAATTCATGTCCGAAGAGCGGCGGCAGGTGTTGCAACGCACCCTCGACAGCCGCACGCGCTACATGACGATCCTCACCGAGAACACCTACCATGCCCAGAACGCCAGTGCGCTGGTGCGCCACTGCGAAGCCTTCGGCGTGCAGGATATACATACGATCGAAACCCGCTGCAAGTTCAACCCCAACGTCAATATCGTGCGGGGCACGGACAAATGGATCGACCTGCACCGCCACCGCACTACGGCCGAGGCGATCGCCGACCTGAAAGGGCGGGGTTATCGCATCGTGGCGACCACGCCTCACCGCGAAGACAAGACTCCCGAAACGTTCGATGTCGCGGCTTCCCCCTTCGTGCTGGTCTTCGGCACCGAGCACGCCGGCATCTCGGACGAGATCGTCGCTGCGGCCGACGAATTTCTCCGTATCCCGATGTGCGGCATGGTCGAGAGCCTCAATGTATCGGCTTCGGCGGCCATTCTGATCTACATGCTCTCGTCCCGGATGCGGGAAACGGTTCCCGACTGGCGTCTGACTGCCGGAGAACGGGCCGAAATCCTCTATCGCTGGACCTTCGCCTCGGTGCGGGACGCCGAAGCGATTCTCCGACGCAAATATCCCGAAGAATAAGGAAAACGATGAATACGATACTACGCAAACAGTTCCTGGCCCACGTCGGCCAAACCTCGCCCGAACCCATGATGATCGAGGTGGCGCGGGCAGAAGGCGTTTTTTTCTATACACCCGAAGGCAAACGCTACTACGATCTGGTGGCGGGGGTTTCGGTCAGCAACGTCGGCCATGCCAATCCCCGCGTGGTGGAAGCCGTGCAGCGGCAGGCGGCCGACTACATGCACATCATGGTCTATGGCGAGATGATCGAGCGGCCGCAGGTGCGGTACGCCGCACGCATCGCCGAGCTGCTGCCGGGAGAACTTTCGAGCGTCTATTTCGTCAATTCGGGCGCCGAAGCGATCGAAGGGGCCCTGAAGCTCGCCAAGCGATACACCCACCGCACGGAGCTGGTCTCGATGCGCCGGGCCTATCACGGTTCGACGCAGGGAGCCATGAGCCTGATGGGTGAGCCCGAAGGCGAGGAGTGGAAGGGCGCGTTCCGGCCTCTGCTGCCCGATGTGCGGGCGATCGACTTCAACGATTTCGACCAATTGCGACTCATCACCCGCCGCACGGCCTGCGTCGTGGTCGAACCCGTGCAGGGCGAAGCGGGCGTACGGCCCCCGGTTCCCGGATGGCTCGAAGCCCTGCGGCGACGTTGCGACGAGGTGGGTGCGCTGCTCGTCTTCGACGAAATTCAAACCGGGATGGGACGCACGGGCGAAATGTTCGCCATGTGCAAGTACGGCGTCACACCCGACATCGTCTGCCTGGCCAAAGCCTTCGGCGGCGGGATGCCTCTGGGAGCGTTCGCAGCCCGTAAGCAGATCATGGACAGCCTCCAAACCAATCCCGTACTGGGACATATCACCACTTTCGGCGGCCACCCGGTCTGCTGCGCAGCGGGACTGGCGGCCCTCGAATATCTGCTGGAAACCGGGACGGTAGAGCACATCGAAAGCAGAGGCGCACTCTACGAATCGCTGCTGGCGGATCATCCGCAGGTCGTGGAAATCCGACGCAGCGGCCTGCTGCTGGCCGTCGAACTGGGCTCGTCGGCCAAGATGTTCCGTATGATGGAGCTCTTCAAGGAGGCGGGCATCCTGAGCGACTGGTTCCTCTACTGCGATACGGCGTTCCGCATCTCGCCGCCGCTCACGATCACCGAGGAGGAAGTGCGCGACAGCGCCCGCCTGATCCGCGAATGCCTCGACCGAATCTGACGGCGAATTATCGGCAGTGCTCCAACGAAACAAGCAATATTCAACAGAAATCCCCGGCGCAGATTCGCTGCGCCGGGGATTTCGACTCGAAGGATTCGCTGTTTCAGCAAAACGCTACTGCTCCTTCATCGGCCCGCGAGCTACGGCCGCATCGTAGTCGGCGTTGGTGAAAGTGTAGGTCCAAACTCGAAACCCAACTTCATCTTCCCAAAAATAATTATATTCATCACACGGATTATAAGGAGCTGCCGGATATTCCTTCGGTCTTGTGAAAACACCGCCGTAAGGCCCGTCATCGAATACAATTTCAATCCCATGCATCATATACAAACCAGGAGGAGGCGCAGAAGCAATACCTCCTATCATCGTTTTCGAAATGCGCTCTCCGGGCAGCATGATCTCATCTTCAAACTGACCGTTCACAGTCATCGTAATCTGATGATCGCTGGCATTCACCCAGACAAAATGGCTTATTCCAGGTGGATCCACATCCTCTCCGTTGTCCTTATCACAACCGCACAACCCCAAAATTATAATGATCAAAAATAATAATCTATTTTTCATAAAGCATTAGTTATTAATAGGAATCTTCATTATTAATCATACTGTACACCCTCCAAAAACGATCGATCGTTTCTGCGTTGTAACCGTAACGCCCTGCATATTGAATGATCCAGCCACCCGCTTCCCGGCTGTTTTTCGACCCGAAAGCTATTTCCTGAATCTCCCGCGCAGACGGAATACAACTCCGGAACGCCTCCCCCTCTTCGAATGCCGGGAAATACCGTAAAAAGACCGCTAAAATATTTATGGCAGGCGGATTTATAAGTTCGAAGGAACGGGAAACACTCACACTCCTATCCAAAGATACTGAATACGCTTCTGATTTACAAACTTACGGATGGAAATTCGCACAAAAATTTCCGCCGAAACAGCCGTTTCGGCGGAAAGCGAATCGCAACCGTTCGACTATTCTTCCGAAAACCGTTTTAATTCCGCGATCTCCTCCGCCCAACGCGATTCGTCGGGGGTTTCGAGAATCAGCGGCATGTCGTCGAAGCGGGAGTCGCGGGCGATGTACCGGAAACACTCGATCCCCAACACACCCTCGCCCAGCGGAGCATGACGATCGACATGGCTGCCGAGCGTCTTCAACGTATCGTTCAGGTGCATCCCCCGCAGGTATTTCAGTCCGACGATCCGATCCAGCTCGGAGAATGTCGCATCGCAAGCCGCAGCGGTACGCAGGTCGTATCCGGCCGTAAACGCATGACAGGTATCAATGCAGATACCCACGCGCGACTTGTCCTCGACCTTGTCGATGATATACGCCAGGTGTTCGAACCTGAATCCCAGGTTGGAACCTTGTCCGGCCGTGTTCTCGATGACGGCCGTGACGCCCTGCGTGCGGTCGAGGGCGATATTGATCGACTCGGCGATGCGGTCCAGGCACTCCTCCGTCGAAATTCGGTTCAGGTGGCTGCCCGGATGGAAATTAAGACGATCGAGGCCGAGGGCCTGGCAGCGGCTCATTTCGTCGATGAAGGCCGTCCGGGACTTCTCGAGCCCTTCGCGCTCGGGATGTCCCAGGTTGATCAGGTAACTGTCGTGCGGCAGGATGCTCCGGGGCGCGTAACCCCCGGCCCGGCAATTCTCTCCGAAAGCCGCGATCTGGGCCGGCGTCAGGGGCGGTGCGCTCCACTGACGCTGGTTTTTGGTAAAAAGGGCGAAGCCCGTAGCTCCTATTTTATGTGCATTCAAAGGGGCGTTTTCAGGACCGCCCGCAGCACTTACGTGTGCTCCGAAATATTTCATACTGTTCGCTTTATCTTATTATTTATCGTTTTGCTAACAAATGTAGCGATTTTTGTAGAGAAATCCCTAAATTTGTTGTATCAATTAGTTGCTTATGAAACAATTTTACCTGCTTTCAACCCTCCTCTGCGCCCTGGCGATAAGCAATCCCGTGTCTGCACAGATCACGATCGACGAAGTCAAGACCGACCCCTCGGAAAGAATCCTCAAAAACGAAGTCCGCCCCACGACGGTCGATGCACAGAGTTATTTCAGCCGCGCCCGCTACCGTGCCGAGCGTGCCGCGATCCGCAAGGAGCGCAATACCCTCGAATTCGGCGGCGGCATACTCGGATCGGTAGCCTCGTACAGCGATTCGTGGATCGAAACTTCGGGCGGCGATAACTCGATCGGTCTGGCCGCCACGCTTTTCCTGCATCACACCTTTACCAAACAGCGCTTTACCATCGAAACCAAGTTCGATGCCAAGTTCGGCTACAACCGGATGAATATCGAAGTCGCCGGCGACGGAGGCTCTACGACCAGCGAGGCCACCTGGTACAAGAACCAGGACGAATTTCAGATTTCGACCAATCCCGCCTACATCATCAACAAGAGTTGGCAGGTCGGCTCGATCATCAAATTCCGCAGCCAGTTCGCCAACGGTTACGTGTCGCGCTCGCAGCAGACGGCCGACGATCGGAAAAGTACCTTTATGTCGCCGGGTTACCTCGACATATCGGGCGGTTTCACCTACACCTGTCCCCTCGAGCGTTTTCCGATCAAGATCAACCTCTCGCCGATCGCCCTGAGCGCCGTATTCGTCGAAAGCGCCAAGGTCCGCAGCAACAGATGGGACGACAAACCGGGCTGGCAGGCTTACGGCCTTTCGAATGCGAACAAAACCTCGAAATACGAGGGCGGTTCCTCGATCCAGATCGACTTCGACCGGACGTTCGGCAAAAAGGGCATTTTCCGCTACCGCACCACGCTCTTCTCCTTCATGGGCTGGATGTCGAATTTGAACATGAAAAACAGATATACCAGCGTCAGCGCCTACGAAAAAGCTCTCCAGGCCTGGGATGATGCACAGGGAATCGGCGATAAACCGATGCTGCAAATCCATCCGACGGTACGCTGGGAAAATACCATCGACATCAAGGCAACAAAATACCTTTCCACGACGTTCAATTTCCAGCTCTACTACAACCGGGCGCAAAACTACGACATCCAGACCCAGTTGCTGTTGAGCGTAGGACTGACCTATACGTTCAAGAACAAATAAGCGGCGGCGATCGTCACGAACGCCCCATAAAACCGACGAAAACACGATGTACCGAAACTCCCGTCTTGCGATCCTGCTCCCGATCCTGCTCGCCGCAGCCGTTGTGCTGGGGCTGCTGTTAGGACGCTATCTGGGTCGCAACACTCCCGAAGCCCAACTGCGGAACCTGGTCGAACAACTGACCCATCCGACCAACAAACTGGCCTATACGCTCTCGCTGATCGAAACGGAATACGTCGATTCGGTGTCGATGGATTCGCTCTCCGAGCAAGTGATTCCCCTGCTGATGGAGGAACTCGACCCCCACTCGGTCTATATCCCCAAATCGGAAATGGAGGCGGTGAACGAGCCGTTGCAGGGTGAGTTCGACGGCATCGGCGTGGTCTTCAACATGGCGCCCGACACGGTCATCGTACTCAATGTCATCCCTTCGGGGCCGAGCGACAAGGCCGGAGTGAAGGCCGGCGACCGCATTATCCGGATCAACGATTCGCTGGTGGCAGGACAGAAGATACCCAACAACGAAATTGTCAAACGGCTACGGGGCAAACGCGGCACACAGGTCAAGTTATCGCTCGAACGGCAGGGAATCGCAGAACCAGTCGAGGTCGAAGTGACGCGCGGCGCCATTCCGATCAAAAGCCTCGAAGCGGCCTTCATGCTGCCCGACAGCATCGGCTACATCAAACTCTCCCAGTTCGCCATCACCTCGCACAACGAACTCATCACCGCCTTGAACAACCTCAAGGCACAAGGTATGAAGCGATTGATCTTCGACCTGCGGGGCAATCCCGGCGGTTTCCTCGACCAGGCGATCCGCATCGCCAACGAATTCCTGCCGGCCGACAAGCTGATCGTCTATACCGAAGACCGGCGCCACAACCGCACGGATGAAATGAGCGACGGAAACGGCACGATCCAGGAGCTGCCCCTGGCGGTGCTGATCGACGAATTCAGCGCCTCCTCCAGCGAAATTCTGGCCGGAGCGCTGCAAGACAACGACCGGGGTACGATCATCGGACGCCGCTCGTTCGGCAAAGGACTCGTACAGAGGCAGATACCCTATCCCGACGGCTCGGCCCTGCGGCTCACCGTCGCACGCTACTATACCCCCACGGGTCGCTCGATCCAGAAACCCTACACCAACGGCGATGCGCTGGGGTATGAAGAAGATCTGTGGAACCGTTACCGGCACAACGAGTTTTTCTCGGCAGACAGCATCCACTTCGACGATTCGCTGCGCAAGGTAACGCCCGGCGGCAAGGTGGTTTACGGCGGAGGCGGCATCATGCCCGACCTGTTCGTGCCGGTCGATACGACCGACGTGACCCGCTATTTCCTCGAGGTGTCGGGACGCAACATCCTCTTCCGCTATACGCTCGAATACGCCGACCGTCACCGCGACGCTCTGAACGCCGTGAAGACCATTCCGGAACTCCAGGCCCTGCTCGATGCCGACAAGGAGCTGATGAACGACTTCATCCGATACGCGGCCCGCAACGGCGTACAGCCCGACTACCGGGACATCGCCCGCTCGCGCAAGCTGATCGAAGCCCAGTTACGGGCCTACATCGGACGGAACACCCCCCTGAACGAAGCGGGATTTTACGTGAATATCTACCCGATCGACCCCGTCATGCTGCGGGCGGTCGAAGTGCTTAAAACCCAGAACGATCATGACTAAACGAATCATCGGACTGATCCTGGCCATCGCCGCTATCGCGGTAATCGTCATCGCCGCCATCCGCCACAACACCTATACTTCGATGATCGGACCGGCTGCAACCGAAATGCCCGCACCCGAAAAAACGGGGCAAAAAAAACCGGCACCGGAAACTCTGCGGGCCGATTCGCTCACTGCGGCCAAACCCGACACGGTACGGCAAACGGGCGGCCATGCAGGGCCGGAACAGTAATCGAAAACAATCTTACGATCGGAATATTCCCGTTCGGCGGCAACGGCCGAACGCGCGGGTCCGGACATGCAATCCGACTTCTGCACGTTTCACGCGAAAGGAGCTCCGGTCGAATCCCGAGTTGAAATCCCCGGCGCAGATTGGCTGCGCCGGGGATTTCGACTCGAAGGATTCGCTGTTTCAGCAAAACGCTACTACTCCTTCATCGGCCCGCGAGCTACGGCCGCATCGTAATCGGCGTTGGTGAAGGTGTAGGTCCAAACTCGATACTCAACCTCATCTTCCCAAAAATAATTATAATCGTCACACGGATTGTACGGAGCCGTCGGATACTCTGTCGGGATGGAGAAAACACCGCCGTAGATCCCGTCATCGAAAGAAATTTTCACTCCCTCTATCGTATAAGAACGTGGTGACGGTGGAAAAACAAATCCGATCATCGTTTTCGAAATATGCTCTCCGGGAAGCATGATTTCATTCTCGAACTGACCGATTACAGACATTGTAATCCGATGATCGCTTTCATTCACCCAGTTAAAATAACTAATACCAGGCGGATCCACACTCTCTCCGCTATCCTTATCACAACCGAACAATCCGAAAAGTATAACAATCAAAAATAATAATCTCTTTTTCATAAAGCATTAGTTATTAATAAGAATCTTCGTTATTAACCATACTGTACACTCGCCAAAAACGGTTGATCGTTTCCGTACCGTAGCCATAGCGTCCCACATATTGAATGATCCAGCCTCCGGCTTCCCGGCTGTTTTTCGACCCGAAAGCTATTTCCTGAATCTCCCGCGCAGACGGAATACAAATATCATCGTCGGGAATTACATGCAGCAAGCCATTCATACTCGTTTCGGGCCGAAGTGTAGAATACCATTTATATTGATTGAAATCATCGTACAAATCCACAAACAAAGGAGAATAAATTCTGTTCCGGGTAACATTATTATCTAAATACCAACTTTGTTGATTATAATATAAATTTGGTTCAAAATATTTTTTACCACCAATTATAACAGGCCGTTGGTATAGGGAATAAACATCGGCTCCTAAATCTTTATATTCTGCGTCCGTTAAAAAATAAAAAGCAAACTGTGCCCAACTCTCTTTAATGAATTTATTAACCTTATGATAGTACGACTGATTATAGGCAAAATGAGCCGCATGGCCCAATTCATGAGCTACTGTTCCAAATAAGTAGGCAATATCATTCATCCTTCCACAAATTTGAATATCCGGTTCATTGATACTAAAATCAGGTGTCGGATCAAAAGTTCCAGCTTTGTCAATTGGCTCGGCATCGTAATTTACAATCCGTACTTTTCGTCCGAAATGCGGCGGAATAAGTCCATAAGCCGGCATCTTATACCAATATCGGTAAGCGGCCCGGAATATCGTGGCATGAGCCAGGGACGGATGAGTCGAAATCCTCAATTTCCATTCTCCCGATACGTTGGACTGTACAATACCGGCAGAAGAAGTGCGGGTATCTTTCACCATCCATTCATCGTCGTCCCAAGAGAGCGAATATTTCACCGCCACATTACGGTGAAGTGTTTTCGTTGAAACGAACTTTCCATCCGCCCCTGTTTTCACTCGAACCACACCCAAAATATCGGATGGATTAATAATAGAAATAGTCACTCCCTGAATAGGAATATACCCCTCTGCAACATCATCCCAAACTTTCACCTCTCCGGACGGCGTCCAAAATAACTCCCCCGGATGGCGTTCGTCGTCAATCAAAGCCCGTGCCTCGGCCCAGACCCGATCCGCCCACGCCGGATCGGCAACGCCCCGCTCCGTAACCGACGGGTCGTACAACTCCTTCAAAACCTCGCTCGCAATCGTATCGGGCAAGACGACCGTCGTACGAAGTACCGCGTAGAGCTGTTCCGGAGTATCCGAAGGTCCGGACATCCGGAAGCCCTCATCCGCACTTACCGGAGAAACCTCATCCAACGGAAAGTTATAACACATGAAATCTTTTTGGTTCAAAAGAGCATCGAACTGCATCTCCGTGGAGGGAGAGAAACGTACATAACGGTGAGTAGGTTCGATCTGAGCACCCGATACCGAAGCAGAACGACTGCGCACCCCGCTATGGGCCGCAACGATATCCACCGCACGCCGCATGATCTCCAACGATCCCGGATCGGAACCCGGCTCTTCCACCGCCGAAACCGACAACTGACGCGGAGAATCCCCCTGGTCCGGAAGAACCTCCTCTTCGAACGTCGAGCAACCCCACAACAGGACTGCGAGCGACAAAAAATAAAAATTTTTCATAGGCATAAATTTTACAGACAGCCTGCGGTGGCTTACCTATTTTCAAATATAAAAAACACAATCGAAGATTACAAATATTTTCGCACAAAAATTTCCGCCGAAACATCCGTTTCGACGGGAAGCGAATCGCAACCGTTCGACTGTTCTTCCGAAAACCGTTTTAATTCCGCGATCTCCTCCGCCCAACGCAATTCGTCGGGGGTTTCGAGAATCAGCGGCATATTCCGCAAAGAAGGAATTCATATTCTATATTTTTTGAAATATGCAGGGCTTTCGTTACTTTTGTCGCCAGAAATTAATGACTTCTATGGGGCGCAAATTCGCTGCGGTACTTTGCTCGACCCTCCTGCTCTCGCCGGGATGGCTCGGAGGAACGGGATTCACCCTCCTGTTCGGATTGGTGCCGCTGCTCTGGATCAGCGATTCGTACGACGCTTCCCGCCGCTCGTGGTGGAAAGTTTTCGGCTGGGCGCTCCTCACCTTCGTACTCTGGAATGTTTCTACGATCTGGTGGATCTGGCTGGCCACTCCCGTAGGCCCTTTCGCCGCGACGATCGCCTCGTCTTTTCTGAACATGGTCGCCTTCATGCTCTTCCATACGGTTTCGAAAAAGGGACCGAAGGCATTGGCCTACACGCTGCTCGTTTCAGGCTGGATTGCCACGGAGTACTGGTACACGACCGGCGACTTCTCCTGGCCCTGGCTGCTGCTGGGCAACGGATTCTCGCACGAAGTGTGGGCCGTGCAATGGTACGAATACACGGGCATCTTCGGCGGTACGCTCTGGGTGCTTCTCTCGAATATCCTGCTTTACGAGGCCTGGCGCCGTCGGCGCGACGCAAAAGCCTGGACCTGGGCCGGAGCGGTCGTACTCCTTCCGATTCTCGTTTCGCTGGGTATTTTCTGGAGTTACGAAGCACCTGACGAAGGCTCGGTCACGGTATCCGTAGTGCAGCCCAACATCGACTGTTACGACAAATTCGCTGCGGGAACGGAGCAGATACAGGAAAGGCTGCTGCTCTCGATGATCGAAGAGGCTCCCGCAGGCTCCGACTTCATCGTACTGCCCGAAACGGTCTGGCCCTACGCCTACGACGAGCGCTATCTGCCGCAGGCTCCGGTCGTTACGAAAATAAGAGAGATCCTGCGCGAAAAATCTTCCGGTGCGATGATCGTCACAGGAGCCGAAACCATCGTCTATTATCCGCCGGAGGAACAGACGGAAACCGCCCGTCAAAACGAACGGGGAGCTTTTTACGACAAATTCAACTCGACGCTCGGCATCGACACGACCGCCTGCCTCCCGATCCACCACAAGGGCCGGCTGGTAATCGGCGTCGAAAGCACTCCGACCTGGATCTTCAAGGCCCTCAAATTCCTGGTGATCGACCTGGGCGGCACGGTGGGGCAACTCGGCGTGGGGGAACCGGGTCCGGCATTCGTTCATAACGGCGTGAGCGTGGGAACCCCGATCTGCTACGAAGGGCTCTACGGCAACTTCTACGGCGGATTCGTACGCGAGGGAGCCAGAGCCCTGCTGATCTCGTCGAACGACGGCTGGTGGGGCGACACACCCGGTCACAAACACCTCTTCTCGATCGCCCGCCTGCGGGCCGTCGAACACCGCCGGGCCATCGCCCGCAGCGCCAACACCGGCACTTCGGGATTCATCGACACGCGCGGGGACGTGCAGCAAAAGCTGGGCTGGGACCGTCGCGGCATCCTCACCGGAGAGGTCGAACTCAACAGCGAACTGACTTTTTACACCCGATACGGCGACTACCTGGGACGAATTTCGGAGCTCCTCATGGGACTCTGCATCCTCTATTACATCGCCTATCGAATCAAGAAGAAAAACCATCTGGTGAAGTAACCGGAACAGACATACGACCGCTAACAAGACCCGCATAAATCCGGAGGGGGCCGGAACTTTTGCATTATGAATTACAACCAAACGCTCGAATTCCTATTTTCATCGCTCGTTTCGTACCAGGAGAAGGGGCCCGAAGCCTATAAACCCGGACTGGAACGCATCACCGCATTCTGCAAGCACCTGGGCAATCCCCAGCGCAACTATTTCACGATCCACGTGGCCGGCACCAACGGCAAAGGCTCCGTGTCGCACATGCTCGCCTCGGTACTCCAACAGGCGGGCTACCGCACGGGGCTCTACACCTCGCCTCACCTGCGCGATTTCCGCGAACGGATCCTCGTGGACGGAGAGATGATCCCCAAGCAGAAAGTCGTGAACTTCGTGGACAAACACTACGACTGCATGAAGGAGCTCGGACTCTCGTTCTTCGAGATGTCCACGGCCCTCGCCTTCGACTACTTTGACCAGAGCGACGTCGAGGTCGCCGTCATCGAAACGGGACTGGGCGGACGGTTGGACGCCACCAACCTCATCATCCCGATCGTGAGCGTCATCACCAACATCGGACTCGACCACATGGCCCTGCTGGGCGACACGCTTCCCAAAATCGCAGCCGAGAAAGCGGGAATCATCAAAAAAAGCATCCCGGTCGTGATCGGCGAGAAGAGCGACGAATACAACCACGTCTTCGACCAGGCGGCAACGGCCATGATGTCCAAAATCGTCTATGCCGAAAACGATTTCGCGTGCATCAACCATTCGACGGAAGGGGATTTCCAGAAATTCAGCATCCAGCGCCACCGCGACAACAAAGTTTTCAACCTGGAACTGGACCTTACGGGCAATTACCAGGTACACAACATACTGACGGCAATCGCCGTCATCGACCTGCTGCACCAGGAAACCCCGCTGACGATCAGCCTGCGCGCGCTCACGGAAGGCATGCGCACCGTCGCTTCGGGCACGGCCCTGCAAGGCCGGTGGCAGAAGCTCGGCGACAAACCTCTCACGATCTGCGATACGGGACACAACGCCCACGGCATCCGCTACGTTGCGGAACAGTTGGCCGCAACCCCCCACCGCGACCTCTACTGCGTACTGGGATTCGTCAATGACAAAGACCTATCGAGCGTACTGCCTCTGTTTCCCAAAGAGGCCCGTTATATCTTCACGCAGCCCGGCAACGAACGGGCGCTTCCGGCCGGCAAGCTGGCTGAAAAAGCGGCTGCATACGGTCTTCGGGGCGAAGTGGCCGACACGGTGAGCGGGGCATTGGCCCGGGCGCGGGAGATGGCCTCGGAGGAGGACATGATCTTCATCGGAGGCAGCAATTTCGTCGTCGCCGAAGTGCTCGAATAAACCCTAAGTTACCTTTGGCGAAAGCCATTACCTAAAAGCTGGAAGGAAACATTTCCTTCCGGCTTTTCAATCGTGGCCGGCACTGCCGACCCGGCTGCAAAAACTCTCGCGGCATAGCTGTCGCGCCTTCGTCCGCCTCTTCCCGGCCGGCCTTCTCTTGTTTCACGGCTTCGGCAAAACAACCGCCCGTCCCGCACCAGCCGACCGGAAATACCGGACTTTAAGCCTCACCGATCTTGGGACCTCCGCCCAGCGGAAAATCGCCGGGAGAATGGCGCTGCGGAGCCGGTATTTCGATTTTTCCCACATTGCTTTCATAGCGGGTAATGTTCTCCTGCAGGGAGAGCAGCAGGCGCTTGGCATGTTCCGGGGTCAGGATCACACGACTCTTGACTTTGGCTTTCGGCACACCGGGAAGGACCGTCGCAAAGTCGATGATGAATTCCGAAACCGAATGTGCGATGATCGCCAGATTGATGTAATTGCCCTGGGCTACGTCCTCGCCCAGATCTATCTCCATTTTTTGGTTCTCTGCCATAGCATTGTCTTTTTTAGGTACACGGACAAATATATCCATTTTTCGAGCCCACTCTTGTCCTTAAAAAACAAAGTTATAGAGAACTTATCAACATTATACCGGGACAAATCCCCTGCAACTCTCTTTTCATCCCTTTTTCCGAAACCGGGCCGAATTTTAAGTTAGTTTTCGTATCTTTGCAGACTGAAGTTACGAAAAGAGTGTAATTTATTGGAAATGAGCATTGGGTAATCGCTCATAATAGTAATAGGTTACGAATTAGTTAGTTATCTACTGCATTATTCTTCTGTGCGTTGCGTAACCTTCAAAGAACTCTTCGTATGCAAAAGTAACAATAAAACGGGAGATTTAGAAATGAATCTCCTGATTTTTTCTTCTCACACAAGTTTTTCCGTAAAAGCGATTTTATCCGTCAGCACACCATCGCCCAAAAAGATTTTGAACGAACGTGTGCCGACTGCCGCATAAGCGGAGAAAAGGGCTTTGCCTCACGCCTAAACAATAGTTTAGACTGATGAGACAAGGCCCCTTTCTTTTGTGCTTATGCCAAAGAGGTGCTTTTACGGGGTTTTGACGATTTTTCTTTTTTCGTTGTCCTTTTGAGCCGGAAGCGGAAAGCCGTGTATGACCGCACATTCCATAAATGGAACAAGCCGTCACTCACGGCAGACAAACCGGGAAGAATGATTTTATCCATCCGACCAAACACGTTTGGCCAAACAGATAAAAACATACTTCCTTGCCGATGGTTTGCCCGGTTTCACGCTACCGGCTATGTTCTTTTCTGTTGGGGATGTCTTTTTCACGGATTTCTCTTTTGAAGTTTTCCTGTCTAATCTGCCTCTACTTCCGTTTACCTCCATTTTCGCGCCTTTCAGTGAGCCGCATCAGGCAGTCATTTCCGTTCTGGGCGCAAAGGTAATTCC
>OLFS01000643.1_pt1 | contig 32389 bp, 42 predicted proteins | sample 1605491 | NCBI WGS metagenome assembly OLFS01 (sample SAMEA3888921, study PRJEB22519) | human gut metagenome | biome: human gut; feature: human-associated habitat; material: faeces | place: Denmark | collected 2011 | reverse complement strand
TGTCGTTATCTTCATTCTAAAAATATAGAAGATGTTATCGTTTTGTCTAATTATATTGATGGATTTAGTTATTATAATCAAATAGGAAAAGATATTAATTGGGAAAAATTATCTCTGAAACTTGTCTTGCGTGAATCTTAGCAAATATTTTTGAACTTCGATTTATTGAAATATGTTATAACTAAAAAACAAAATATTTCGATATAACTCTCTGAAGATAAGATGAATATAGAGAGTATAAAAGATGCAGGCAACGATTTGGATATGGAAGTCCTGCTTTGGGTTACACTGCTTTGCATAGTTTCAAATAACTCACATACAAAAATAGGCAAAATTTGGAATATAACAAAATATTTTGTAAGCATTCGGTAAACCACGTATTTTTTCCTCAAACTTCCGTCATTAACTTTACGTCCAAAAAGCAAAGTTATGATGACACGAGAAGAAGTAGTAGAGATAATGAACTACTGCAAAGAGCACAAAGTGACTTATAAGTCAAGATTAGAGGAACTCAACATCCCTGTATGGCGGTTTTATGACAGCAAATCCCGTTATGCCGGCGAGCAATCATCGGGTAAAACGGCTCAAGGTGAGTTTATCGAGCTCCCGCACAGTGGATCTTTTGTTCCGGTTCCTTCATTTGCCGGTACAACCGGACGGAAACAGAAAAGTACACTGGCTACGCCAAGCGGATTGAAAGAGATAGAAATACGTACACCGGGTGGTAGTGCCATACGCATTTGCGGTGAGCTAAATGAAAAGGAACTGTTTTCAATCATCCAGTCCTGCAACCATGTTCAGCCTTAATGACAGTATGCGCTATCTGTTGTATAACCGTCCGACTGATATGCGCAAAAGCTTCCATACCCTCAGCGGTATCATCACAGACGCCATGGGTCAGGACCCCTGCAACGGCAACGTGTATATCTTTATAAACCGTGCCCGTGACCGTATAAAACTCCTGCATTGGGAGCCAGGCGGCATGGTGCTGTATTCCAAACTTCTGGAAGCCGGCACTTTAGGTAAGCCTGATTCTGCCAGCGATAATGAGGTCTGCGCAAATATAGAATGGCGAGAACTTGTCATGATTGTGGAGGGTATCATGGAAGCCCGCGATTCGCGACGCACGAGACTTGAAAACCTGCAAAAGCTTCGAAAATAGTACCGGCTTTTTACTCCGTTCGCTTTTGTATGCCATGGGATTTTAGTATATTTACATTGTGAAACAATGAGATGCAGATGCTTACAGAAGAACAGGAAAAAGCCTTATTGGAAGAAATAGAGAAGCTCCGTCAGGATAAAGCGGCGCTTATCAGCAGGGTTTCCTCGCTGGAACAATCCCTGTACTGGCTCCGGAAAAAAGTCTTTGGCCGGATGAGCGAGAAGAGTCTTCCGCTTGATCCCAACCAGCTGTTTCTGTTCTCAAAGGAAGCAATGTCCTCCATGGAAATATCCCGGCTTGAGGAGGAAGTCCGCAAGAGTGAAGAAGAAATCACCAGAACTATAAAAGTAAAGGAAAAACCGGTCCGCAAGTCTCTGGACACTTCCTCACTGCCTGTAGAGATTATTGATCTTTACCCCGAAGGGACAACAGACGAGGAAGGCAGGCTTAAGGATGATTTCATTGAAATCGGAAAGGAAGAGAGTTCACGCCTGGAACGTGTTCCGGCAAAAGTATATATTCTGAAGACCGTCCGTCACAAAGTGATAAGTAAATCCGATATGGAGAAATACCCCGAGGAAAGGCAGATTCTGATTCACCCGCTACCTCTTGTTCCGGTCAGCAAATGTATGGCAGGCTCCTCGGTTCTGACAGACATTATCATCGGCAAGTTCATGTATCATCTCCCGTTCTACCGTCTGATACAGCAGTATCGCGAATCAGGAATTAGCATAAGCGAATCTACCATGTGCGGATGGTATGAAATGGCGGTGGAGAAACTCAAGCTGCTGTACAACCTGCTCAAACAGAAGATACTCTCCAGTGATTATATACAAGTGGACGAGAGTGTCATTCCTGTGATGGACAATGAGAAACATAAAGCGAAAAAGGGTATGAGTGGTGCGTGCGCGACGGCATCACGGGAGACGTCATGTTCCATTATGACCGTGGCAGCCGTTCGGGTATGGTAGCCCGTGAACTGCTGGGATGCTACCATGGCATTGTGCAATGCGATGGCTATGCAGCTTACGAACAGTTTGAGCAGATGAAAGGAATCACTCTGGTCGGCTGTTGGGCACATGTCAGAAGGAAGTACGTGGATGCCCTGGAAGAAAACAGGACGCTGGCCACACAGGCGATTCATTACATCGGTAGGCTGTACAAGGTAGAGTCTGATGCCGGTGAAGCCGGACTCACAGCTGAAGAGCGTAAGGAAAAACGTATTCGTGAGGCCTATCCGCTGATACTTGAATTTGAAAAGTGGCTGCAGGATGCTTATCTTAGAGTGCTTCCTAAAAGCCGCATGGGTAAAGCTATCGAATATACGTACGCGCTTCTTCCCAGGCTTTCCAGATACGTAAACGATGGAAGAATAGAAATTGATGACAACCGCATAGAAAATGTCATAAGACCTTTGGCTTTGGGAAGAAAGAACTATCTGTTCTGCGGCAACGACGCATCCGCATACAGGGCTGCCATCGTGTACTCTCTGATAGCCACCTGCAAGTCTGCAGAAGTAGACCCTAGAGTCTGGATGGAAGATGTCCTGAGTAAAATCCCATATTATGAAAGGGATAAAAAGGATATGACAGAACTTCTACCACGTAATTGGGCAAAATCCAATCAAACTTGTTCCGAATAGATACTATTAGTTCCGAATTAACTACGAATAGCACCGATTCGGAACTAATTCACAAAATTTGCAACGTGGTTTACCGAATGCTTACAATATTTTCTTGTTTATTATTTTTGTATAATTCTGATTTTTAAAGCGTTAATAGTACAATGTGTACCTATTGATGCTTGCTTGTCGTAAAATAGCCGGGAACAGTGACTCCCGGCTATTTTTTTGTCCCGACTTGTCGTTTCCTGTCTTTTTTGGCGGTTGCTCAACGGTTGAGTAACCAATGACCTTATAATATCTCCGTAATATTGCACCATAAACAATAAAAATAAGGTCATTATGAATAATAGAAGAACTGCACCGGGTGGACAGACCACCCACATGCTTAGTGCCATACTCGCCAAAGTTACCAACATTGAAAAGTTATTGGCTCCTGCCGTACATAATTTGCCGGACAGCGAGATACTGGATTCAAAAGGCGTGCGCTTGCTTACCAAGATGTCGGACAGGACACTTTTAAGACGACGCAATGACGGGACACTCCCCTTTCACAGAGACAAGGGGAAGATATATTACCGCCGTTCGGATGTACTCCGTGCCATGTTGCTGGAAAAAGAACACTCTAAAAAATAAGCGTTATGAAGAAGATGATTAAAATTGAAAGCGGTTCATTCGCTGCGCTCGTGAGAAGTTACAAGAAGTCGTTGAACATGTTGGCCGTCCTGCAACATATCTGCCAGGAAAATGATGTGGCGCTTTCCATGCTGCCCGATGAAGTCTGCGAACTGATAAATCTCGATCCGGCAGAGATTGAGAAACAGCGTTTGAGCGGACGGCTGCGTTTTGCAGAAGAAGAGAACGGGACAAAGCATTATTCGATTGTGGATATTATCAACCTGAAAGACTCGATTGACTGGAAGGTAATCAACAAGCAGGTGGAAAGCCTTTCCTTCGAGGAAGAGGAATGATGTAATTTGCGGCTGACAGACAAGGGCACGGCTGGCAAGGTCGGATTTATCCGGGTGCCAGCCGTGCCTTTGTCCTTTCCTGAAAAGCGGCTCTTTGCTGTAACCTGCGGAAGTGGAGCCCGCGTAGCTTCCGGGGGTTACAGCAATGTGCCGCAGGAAACATTAGGATATTTTTTTCAGTTCCCTTGCCGGGTTTGCGATTTCCATAGACGGTACATGTTTAGCCTGCCGTGGTAAATCCGGAGTCACGTAACTGCCACTGACAAGCCTCTGTTCTTCCGCTCCCGTTTTTTTACCTTCTACATTTTCATGCCGTCCTACCGGTTTAAGGGTAAGCTGTATCTTCCGGTTCAATGTGGCAAGCTCTTCACCCAACTTTTTGATTTCTCCCTCTTTGGGCCATGTGGCCGCCACTATTTCTTGCAAGACCGGAATATCTTTTGACAACTCCGCATTTTCCTTTTCCCGTTTCTCAATCATGCCGGGAATACGTTCCAGCGCATTGATGAAATACATTACGGCCAGTTTGGGGTCTTTGGCTATGTATCCGTTGTGATAGGTATATTTTATACCGTCCAGTCCCTCGACCATGAATTTGTTATGCAAGGCTTGCGTGTCTCCGTCACAAGTCTTTTCGGTACGGACAAGGATACGAAAATCGAACAGGGTACCGATTTTCATGTAATCGTCCTCCGTCCGGGCTTTCTGATTGATTACGGCAAGCCGGTTGCCGAGTATCTCGATATTGTCCGAGTCCACACCGTCCAGTTTCAGGGGATTGGGACGAAGCCCGGTTTCCGCATCTACCGGAGCCACTTTATTGAGGTATTCCCAATCTCTGGTAAAGCGTCCGATAAAAATGTTGTTCTTCTCTATTCCGGCGGTCTTTTCATTCAGCTTTCCTTTTGCGTTCCCTTTATTGCGGTGATACGCCTGCCTTTCGCTTTCGAGGACTGCCAGTTTCTTGTCCAGTTTTGCCTTTTCCAACAAATCGTCGTTGCCTGAAAGAATAGCCACGTATTCACTGAAATTGCCTCCGCCGTTTTCGTCTATCGCCCCTTCGTCAATGGTACGGGCGGCCAGATTGCGGCTTTTAAGCTGGTTGATGAACACCTGCTTGTTTTGCAGCAGATTGAACTTGTAACTGTCCAGAGACTTTTCCACCGCATAGATGTAACAGTCCACCTTGTTATCGGCATATTGCTTGGCGATGATATTGCCCTTTCTTACCGCCCGTCCGTTACGCTGCTCCAGGTCGGACGGCCTTCAGGGTATGTCCAGATGATGGATGGCCACGGCACGTTCCTGCGCATTGACTCCCGTTCCCAGTTTCTGTGTGGACCCGAAAAGGAAACGGATGCGCCCGGAGTTCATATCCTTGAACAGTTCCTTGCGTGCGTTGTCGCTGTTTGCTTCCTGAATGAACTTTATCTGCTTTTCCGGAATATTATGGTCTTCCACGAGTTTGCGCCTTATCTCACTGTAGATGTTCCACTGGTCGGGTTTATAGGTACTCAAGTCTGAAAAAATGAACTGTGTGCCTTTCTGGTCGAGATATTTATAGTAATATTCCGCAATCTTGGCCGCGCAATGGGACGCCTTGTTTCCCGGATTATCGCCGTATTCAGGGTCTATCAGCCGCATGTCAAGCGACATCTTGTTCGAGTAGTTGGTGGCGATCAGCATCTGTGCCTTTTCTTCTGTCTTGGACAAAGGTTCTCTGTCTATGTAGGCCGCATCCCCGGTTTCAGCGAACTTTATCAGTTTCTGAATGAAAATCTCCTGCTGGGGAGTGGGCGGTATGTGATAGAGTTGCTCATTGAGTTCCGGCCTGTCAACCCCTACATCCTCGGCCGTTTTGTAATCGGTTATCTCCGCATAGAAATTGGCGAGTTCCGGCACTTTGATAAAATAGCGGAAACGCTCTTTCTGCACGACCTGGTTGGTCACGGAAAATTCAAAGTCAGTGCTTTTCTTCGCATAGACGGCCGCCCAGCCGTCAAAACAGGTGATCCCCTGCCGCTCCATTTCCTTCGGACGGAGATATTTGAAAAGGAGATAGAGTTCCGTCAGGCTGTTGGAGATGGTCGTACCGGACAGGAAAGTGGCCCCTAAATCCCTCCCTGTACGCTCCTGTATGGTACGGATGGCGAAAAGCATGTTCATGGCCTTCATGCTTCCTTCGGGGTTGCCCAGACCGGAAACTCTTGCATGGCGTGTATTGAACATCAGGTTCTTGAAATTGTGCGATTCGTCAACGAAGAGGTGGTCGATGCCCATTTGCCCGAAGTCGGTCACGTCATCCGTCCGGTCCTTTATATCCTGCTCCAGCTTTTCAAGTTTGGCTTCAAGGTTCTCCTTTCTTCTTTCCAGTCCCTTCTTTATCCAGCCGCTCACTTCATTGCCCTGCTGCTCGAATACGGCGAGATTCTCTTCGATGCTGTCTATTTCCTGTGTATATATCTCCTGCTGTATTTCGGGGGACTGGGGTATTTTCCCGAACTGGTCGTGTGTCAGGATGATGCAGTCCCAGTTGTTGTTCTTGATGTCATGGAATATTCCGACACGCTTCTCCGGCGTAAAGTCCTCTTTGCCCGGATACAGCACTCTGGCGTTCGGATAGGCCCTCTTGAACGTGTCGGCTATGTCATGCACATTGCTTTTGAGTCCGATAATCATCGGCTTGTTCGCCAGTCCGAGACGTTTCATCTCAAAGGCGGCTATGCACATGATGAGGGTCTTGCCGGTACCTACCTGATGGTCGATTATCCCGCCGCCGTTCATCTTCAGCATCCATACGGCATTTCTCTGGCTGTCGTATAGGGACGGTATGCCCAGCCCTTTCAGGTCGAGGAACGGGAAACTTTGCAGGGAACCGTCATAATCGGGACGCACATAGCAGTTGAACTTGCGGTTGTACATGTCGGCAAGGCCCTGCTTGAACTCTGGGAGCTGTTCATTCAGCCAGCCTGTGAAAGCAGACCTTATTTCATTGATTTTGGCATCGGCAAGCTGGATGGCCTCGGCATCCCGTACCTTTATATCATTGCCTTCTTCATCCTGCACGGTTTTTGTTATGTCGGGCACCGTGTTATGCAGCGCATGTTTCAGCAGGTCGTTTCCGTAATAACCTCTTTTTTCCCCTTTCACATAATATCTGTCGGTGATGTTCGCGTTGGTAGTCTCGAAGTCCACGCTGAACTCGTCGATGGATTCCGTATAATGGATACGGGCCTTTGTCTCAAAGAGGTATCCGGCAAACTCTTCATATACGGACATGGGTATCCAGCGTTCCCCCAGATTAAAATCAAGCAGTTCGAAACTAATCGGCTCCGGTATGGCTTTCTGCAAGGCTTCCAATGATTTCTTGCTTGCGTCGTCATCGGGATAGTCTTTCAGGTAGTTCTCTATCCATTCGACTTTGGCCACTACATTGCCCGCTATGAAACGGTCTTTGATTTCATAGTTCTTCATCATAGGATTGTAGAAGATACGGTTTTCCAGTTGTGTGAGTAGTTCCTGCCCGCCTATTTCACTGAGATTTTCCATATATTCCAGATTGACTTCCCCGAACTTGTTCAGGGAAGCCGCAAGCGCTTCCAGCGGTGTATCCACATGTGTCACTTCATTGGCGTTGAACGATACGGGAACAGAGAATATGTCCGCCTTCTGTATCTTGCCGTTAACGGAACGCTCCAATGAAAGTATTTCCCGCCCTCCGGCATCCATCAGCAGGAATTTGGAGTTGTCCTTTCCGTTCAATTCCCTGAACATGCGGTAGAAACTGTCATACCGCCTGACCAGTTCTTCCCGTAGTTCCGGCTGTTCCGTTTCCGTTTCGGCTTCCGTATTGTAGAGGTTGTGGTAGGCTTCCCGGAGTGGAATATAGTAGGCGGCTCGGTATTGTTGGGTAACTGTCAGTTTGAGCGGATGGAACTGTACATCGGGAGTACCCAGACCCCGTAAATATCCGTATTGCTCACCTGACTTCACGATGGAACCGTTCTTGTATTCGGGGCGTATCTCTCCGGTAAACGGCCGTGGTTCCATTTCTTTCTTCCGCTCTTCCTCGAACTTTTGTCTGCGTTCCTGCCATTTTGCTTCCGCTGCCGCCCGTTCCCCGGTCATGTCTTCCTGCGTGGCAGCTTCATCATACATATTCTCTTGCGAGAACAGATTGAACATTTCCGGTCCGTCCCCTTTCTTTTTGCGGGATGCCGACGGTGCCCGGCTTGGGGAAGGCCTGCTTTCCACTACTTGCACCTCCGCTTCCTCTTCGTCCGCATAGGCGGCGAACAGGTTGAGCATGGGTTCATAGGGTTGTGCGGGACTTTCTTCCCGCACCTCTTGCCGACGGTGCTCAATTACTATTTCCAATGGTGTCTCAAATTCCGGCTCAAGACCGGCGGAAACGGTTGGCCGGGACAGATTGGCATCATAGAGTTTCCGGTCAAGATGGCTCTCCACATCTTGCGCCAATAATTGTCTGAGATGTCCCGCGATAGCTTCGATACCGCCTTCATGAATAAAATTCATGGCCGGTTGTCCGTACATGTTTTTACCCGTAGTCACGGAAGTATGGACGATATGGTCCAAACCGGAGTAGCTGTTATTGATATTGATGCCGCCGGATATAAGGCGGGTTTCAATAAAGTTACGTTCCTTTTCGGTCAGTTCAGATTTTCGGGTATTCTTCTGCAATACGATCAGGTCACTGCCCACTTCCGTACCCGCATCAACAAAAAGGTTGTCCGGCAGACGGATGGCGGAGACAAGATTGGCATGGTTCATCAGCCATTCCCTGATGGGACGGTTCTGTGGCGAGTCCATGACACCCGAAGTCGTGATATAGGCCAGTATCCCGCCTTCGCGCAGCGTATCCATACCTTTGAGAAAGAAATAGTTGTGTACGGCGGCGAGTGAGGATTTACGCACGGTGTCTCCGCTCCGGTCGAAATCCCTGTCGTAAACTCTGGTATTTCCAAACGGGATATTGGAAGAAACCATGTCGAAGTAGTTGTTATAATAAGGTTGTATGGACTGGAAACCGTCTATGGTCACTCTGCTTTCCGGATAGAGGGATGAGAGTATCTTTCCCGTGAGCATGTCTTTCTCGAAACAATGGATTTCGGGAACATCTTTCAACCGGCTGATAAACATGCCTGTTCCGGCAGAAGGGTCAAGAAAACGTCCCGGACGGATTTCCGATACCTGCAAGGATTCCTGCATGGCCGCTACCAACGGCTCCGGCGTGTAAAAGGCTGTGAGGACGGAGCTTTTAAGGCTTTGGACGTATGCCTTGTATTCCTTCCCGTCTTTGGAATACTCACGCAACAGTTCATGCAGCAGCCGGACTTGGGGAAACAGTTCCCTGTCTGTCGTTCATCTTTCAATGTCCGTATCTTTCTCCGCCGGATTCAGGATGCACTTCAGTCCTCCAAAACCCGAATAGCCGTTCAATACTTTGCGTGCCTCTTCCGTGAGATAGAACTCCGGACGCATGAATATCCATTCAAGTGTGGCTATATTGTCCGCTAAATGTTGTCGTTTGTTATATGCCATATTTCTCGATATTTGATTGGATGAAACCTGTCAGTTCAATGGTAAGGGTACGGTAAGAGGGAGATGCCTCAAACTTGTCATCTATGGGAAATTTTTTGAATACGACTTCCGCAAGCGGCAATATTTTAAGACAGAAGTCTTTCCGCCGTTCAGAGGGTATTTCAGGAAACCATTCGGAAACCACTTCAAAGACCGTATCGTATTTTGAGAATTTGAGTCCATGATAGAGAAGCGCATCTGCCGCTTCCAGAGCTTGCGCAACCGGCAGGCCACCACGTACCGCATGTTTGTAAGCCTCTGCGGCACTGTCCGCACGCTTCTGAATGAGCGCCTTGTTTCCGGCCATGTGCGGATGGCTTTCTTTCAAATAAAAAAGGAGAGCTGACTTGAAATAGGACAGTTCTCCGTTGTTATCATGTTGTGTAATCATCATCTGTTGTTATTATTAAAGATTAATATGATAGGGAAGTAATCGGAAATATACCCGATAACCTGAAAGGAAACCGGGTATATAGATTCGGTAAACGTTCTGTTCATTGCCGGATTATGAGAATGACAGGCTGCTCTTTCTGGTCTGCGGTCTGGAAAATACGACATGACGGGCCGTTTGTTTCGTCTCTTTCTTCTTGTCATTCTTCTGGTTCTCAACTGCCGGCTTATATTCACGGGCATTGCGGCCTATCAGCAGATTATTGCTCTTGTTGCTGAAACGTACATCATCCGAGAACAATTGCTTGGTCTTGGGATTGCGCATGTTTTCGATGAATACCATTCCATGATTTTCCAGTATCTTTTTCTGTTCGGGGGAAATCTTGGCTCCTAAAATCGTATCGTTGACTTTCAACTGTTTGTCGGATTGTTTGAAGGCAATGTCCCTGATGGTCGGATCAACATAAGCCACACCGGAGAGCATGGTGTCATTTTTGCGCTGTATGTCATTGACCGGAAGCTCACCTCCCGATGCAAGTATCTGCTTCTGCTTGTCGTCCAGTCTCTTTCCATAAATATAATCCGGGATTTTGATGGCATCCACGGGCATGGTGATGACTCGGTTGGTAGTCTCGTGGAAACTGACATAACATTTGCAGACATTTCCTGTAAGGGTGTCCTTCATCTCTTTGATGCCTCCCAATGTTCCCGTTTCCGCCAGCTTGTTCTTCTCTTCATCTGTAAATACACCTTTATAGGCGGGCGAATCATATTGGGGCTTGTCCAGACGGGTGAGGGTTTTGAGTTCCACCTTGCCGTCCGCACCTTTCACGCACATAAAGCAGGCCTCGCCCAAATCTTTCCTTTCCCCGTTTATTTCCTTGCTGATGGGCAAAGCGGTGGAAGTGATTCTGCCTTTGAGAAGCTCGCCCATGCAATGATTGTTGAACAGTGTCTCTTTATCAAGACCGAGGGCGTTCAGGTCTTTCCACGGCAGTTGGTGTTCATCAAACTTATACCGTCGGGCAAGTTTGGCGATACGCCCTTCATCGTTGAGTTCGCTGTTTTCCACCAGCTTCTTGCCGTCCAGTCCGGGATCTTCCCCTTTTCGGATTTGGATGACCGCATTCAGCGTCTTGTCCAATAGGGCGAAAGGGACAAGGAAGAAACTGAAACTTGTGGGATTTTCGTACTGGTTCTTGAAGTTCGTGAAAAACAGTTCCAGCGGTGAGGTGCGGTCCAGTTTAAGAAAACTGTTGCTGTTCTTCTTGTCGGGCGGTACGACTTCGATACTGCCGTCCTGCTCGTTCATCTTGGAAATGACGGCGGTCTTGTTCGTTCTCTTGTCAAGGACTGCCATTACATGCTCGTCCTGACTCTGCTCTTGTTGTTCTTGCTTTTTCTTAGCCATAAATTAAAAAATTAAGTGATACAATAAAATAAATTACCGGGTAAACTTTAGCCCGTCGGTGCGAATATAGAGGTTTAATGAATAGAATATAACGTTTAAAGGCTGATGAAAATGAATGGCGAGGATTGGCGAGAAATGGCGCTGTTTTTCCTCATCCTTTTGTTTTCTCTCGTTTTTAGAAGAAGCATATATTTCGATATTTAGTTCTTCACTCATTCCTTTGCTTTTCGGTGTATTTTATGTATATTTGTTCAATATTTAAGAAACTTTTGGGTTTCCAAAACGGAATGTATATTGTGATTACATGGATCAACAATTTAATAATTAGATTATGTTTGTAATATTAGCGATAGTAATTTGTATCTTGGTTGCTATAATTTTTGCTTTCTATAAGAAAGGCGATGAGTTGGCTCAATATCTTCCATGGCTATGGAAACATATCGGACAACCATTATTTAACTACCTATTTGTTACATCAATAAGGAAGGTGACAATAGTATATTTTGGATTTATGGGTAGTATATCAATAAGCATTCCTATTCGTCGTGTAATATTTTATTTTACTCATGAGAAAACACAAATACAGACTTTACTTGAATTCGATGACTCGATTCTGGATCTGACAACAATTATTTTGGGCGTATTAAGCACATTGAGTTATTTTGTATTTATTATATACGAAATACATAAACTTAAGACTGAAGTGGATCGTGGAACACTATCTGATATTGTGGAAGAAGTTACTACTCAAGTGGGACGTGGTTCTACAGATATAGTGAAAAATATGTTGCCATCATTGAAGACCAATATTGAAAAACTTCATATTAAGACAGCTCTTGAACTTCTTGAAACTATAAGAAAAGACATTGCTAGTTATAGGATGCCTGATTGGAATCTACTCTCTAAGATAGATTATATGATTGGTATGTGTGCAAAATATGCTGATGGAGAAAAGTGTAAGGAATCACTAGTAAAAGCATATGATGAAATGAAGAAAAGTGGTCGTTTTGATAATGATATAGTTTCGGGGCGTATATATGTTTATTGTAAGGACAAGGATGTAGAAAAAGCACAAGAACTGGCAAAAGAACTTCACGAAAGGGATACTCTACAAATATGGGCTTCAATTCCTAATTTACTGTTTACGGGTGACTTGAATAGAAATCTTGCTAATATTAGTGCTCCCAATAAAGATTATATTTTAGCGACTATAATGGAGCTTGGATATAATGAATTTATGAATCACATTGATATCGTAAATCACCAGATTCCAGATTTGAATGAGATAACGTTGGAGAATTTTCGTTTGTGGCCATTCTATCTCTCAATACTACTTACTCGTTTTGTACGGGTATGGAATTATCAACCTTGGGGAATGGTTCCAAAAGAAATGAAAGAATCGGAAGACATATTTAATCTTTCGGAAAAATATTATAGTTGTCTTGCTACAACTCAATTAGGTAACAAACTCCCAGACTTAGATTTTGTGCATGCTTTCGTCGCATATAATCATGATAGAAATTCCCTTTGGTTGAAGAAAATGACTGAGTTTAAGTATTCTCCTGAACAAAAAGACTTCTACTACCTAGCTTTTGCTTCTATGTATATAGATGCAGGAAAGAAACAAGAAGCGACTAACTTATTGAAAAATTATGGGGAGGATGCTAACTCAACAATACTTCATTGCAGACTGCATCTTGCTATACAGGAAACAAATATACCAGAGATTGAGTCAATATTCAAATTCTCAGTAGAACATAACATAGAACTCCCCAATGAGCAATTAAATTATTATTGTACTTGCATACAAATCTGTCCTGATAAGTTGGAAGGCTATATCTCTCAACTGAATATTACAGATATGATGAGTAAGCATCTTCTTATTGAAATTTGCAATCATTATCTTAATAAAAATGTTAATATTGATTTTGTTGAAAATAACGAACAAAAAATACACTCTGTTTTTATTCCCTATGTGGCAATGATCTATAGGTATAAGGGGAAGACAGATAAAGCTATTGAATTGATTGAACCAATATTGCCGAATAAATATTATGACATAAGAAATTATGTCTATATTGAACTTTTGAAATCTGATAAGAAATATAGTAGTAAGCTTTTCAAGTATCTTAAGGTGTTAAGGGAGAATGGGCTGGCAACTGATGATTTGCTGCAGCAGGAATTGCATATGGCAGAAAAAATGATGGAGTTTGACCGTTGTCTGATATTGACAACGTTGTTGTCTAAAAAATATCCGGAAAATGGTCCGATGTTAGAGCATCACATTATGGCACTTTATAGAAATGGAAAAATAGAAGATATAGTAACCATATATCCTATGCTTAAGAAGCTTGATTTTCCTGAATCTAGTGTTTTAAATATCTTCAATGTTCTCCTTATATCAAGTTTACCAGAAAAGGCTGTAGGATTTCTCTATGATGAGATACAGAAGAAACAGTCTCAGCAACTACGAGACTTTTTCTACGAGATACATTTGAATAAAGATGTTGAAACTATAGTAACAAAACAATATGATGTAGTTGCAGATGATAGTTATGTATGTATAGACGTTGATGGAAAAGAAGAATACTCGGAAATTCGTCTTGGCTCTCATTTGGATGAGTTAATAGGAAAGCGTGTTGGTGATGAAATAGAAATAGAGCTTTTCCAAAAGAGTATGAAGGTTCAGATTAAAATAATCTTTAATAAATACTTCAAATTACTGCGTGAAATAATGGATGACATCGTAAAGAATCGTAGTAAACAAATACGTTCGTTTACTATTGATGATTTAACAGGTGGAGAAGGATTATTGGCAAATATGAAGAAACTCTCAGGATATAACGATGAATGCGTATCTGTTTTAGAAGAAACCAAAAAGGCTTACCACAAAGGGCAAACAACACTTTATAATTTTATCAATAAATATCATGTGTTTTCTGATTTGTTCAATGTGCTATTTGGAGATTTTATAGTTTATACGAGGTCTACTCCATACATAAGTCGTTTAGTTCAGCTAATAGGGGTTGATGTTATTCAAAAAACACCAGTTCTTGAACTGTCTGGATTACTTATGATTCATGAGATACAGTTAAAGTTTAATCTATCATTTGACAAGAAGTTTGTGATTGCTCGTGCTCTACAAGTTGCCATACAAGATGGTATTTCAAAAGAAAAGGTAGCATTGCCCTCAGGTTTAGAAACTACAGCAGTTGATAATATGACTTTCAGCGGAGATGAAAATAATGATTCTTTTGTTTTAAGAAAACTAAGGATGTTGGACACTTGGGTTAATGAGTTCTGTGAGATTGAATATGATGAGAATATTTTGGATCATGATATAGGTTCGTTTGATAGTGATATGGCAGTTCTTCATTTACAAAGCGCAATCTTAGCAAACCGTCCTGACCGCATACTTCTGTCAGAAGACTGGATTACTGGAAATATAGACTTTAGAGCATATCAAGCTATGAGTGTAGCCAATTGGTTGTATTTAATGGGATATGATAACTATCAGGATATCCAATCGTATCTTGCGGATTGTAACTATGTGGGATGCATGATAGATGCGGAGTATATTTGTGAACAGTATGATAAACAAAGAGCAAAGGATAAAAACCACTATAATTCATGCCTTGCAAATATAGAAGAAAATGCTTTGCTTAATAGTGAGGTGTTGAAAGCATCTAGTAGAATACTGTCTGGCCTCATTACTCCAGTAGATACAATGAAAATAACTCATATGTTGACACTTATGTTCAAAACGTTATCATATCAGGATGCCTCAAATTTACTTAATGTTGCAATACGTGCGTTCCCAGATCAGATATTTAAACAATGTTTGATGAATGCATATCGAATAGCTCATCCATTTATCTGGTAATACAACTACAAAAACAGAATAAATTAATCATTGCTGACATGAAAAAGCGAAACGTATACAAATGGAATGATGATAAATTCAAATAGATGAAGCCGCCTAAACAATTAATTTTAAACCAATTTATTGTTTGGGCGGTTTCTATTTAATATAACAGTGATTAATTATTCTCTCCATCACCTCCCAACAAGTGTTTGAGTTCTGGATCATTCTCTATGCGAATTAACTCGTTCTCTACAAGTTCCACAATATCCTGCTTGATTTGCCGGTAGTTGGCCTGTATCTGCTGCTCCATTGTATCGTTGCCGTTCTCGTCCAGAAAACTGCTGATTTCAGGAATGGGCTGATAGGCGGCTGTTTCTTTCTGTACCGCATTATTATCCACTACTATCTGCGCATGGAAAATCTTCTGGTCTATCGTTTCTCCGAAGTTATCGGCTACCGCACCGACAAACATACCTTGCGAAAGTGTGCTGATTTTGGATGCAGGTATCAGACTGTCTAGTTGCGTGCTGATTGATGTTGATGTATCGTTGCGGTTGATGCTCATAGACTCTCTTTTTTGCAGGATTTTCCCGAATCTTTCCGACAACGTTTTGGCTGTTTCACCTACCACTTGACCGCTAAAAACATTGCCTACAGTTGACATGATTACAGCGGCCTCCTTGTCGCCGTAGTCACGTTTCAACTGACTAAAGTCTTGGAAACCCAATACGACCGCCACTTTGTTACTTCGTGCCGTTGCAATAAGGTTATCCAGCCCTTTAAAGAAGATGGTTGGTAACTCGTCAATAATCACACAACTTTTGAGTTGCTTCTTTTTGTTTATCAACTTCACAATACGGGAGTTGTACAGACCTAAAGCTGCCCCGTAAATAGAAATTCTATCGGGATTGTTGCCCACACATAATACTTTCGGTTCTTTGGGATTATTAATATCCAGCGTAAAATCACTGCCGGACATTACCCAATAGAGTTGCGGACTTATCAGTCTGGATAACGGAATTTTAGCACTTGCAATCTGGCCCTGAAGCTGCTCACTCGCTCCACCTTTCCATGCGTCAATAAACGGACTTAGATAGTTTTCCAAATCGGGGTAACTTGTCAGAATAGTAAAGACGTCTTCATACCTTTTATTAAGCAATTCAATAGCATGTGGGAACGTACAGAACTTGCCACCTTCATAGATTTTCAAAAACCAAATTATGGCCGTAAACAATACAATTGGAGATTCTACAAAGAAGTCTCCCTGCTTCTGCACCCAACTTTTATTGAGGTTTAACATGATGGTATAACTAGATTCATACGCATCCGAAATATCCGTCATCAGTTCGGGAGCCAGCGGATTACAGCGGTGGCTTTTTCTTGGATTGTCGAAGTTGATTACATAAAATTTAGGTGGTATCTTATAACGGTGTCTATACTTAATCAGATGGTTATAAGCTATAACCGAGAGGTCATCAAACTTAAAATCGTATATGTAGAGCGCGTAGGATTTCTCGATAGTTTGCTTGATAAACTGATTGACAATCGCATAGGACTTCCCGCTCCCTGGCGTTCCTAATATCATTGTTGCTCGAAAAATATTTACAAGGTTGATAAATCCGTCGTATGTCTTCCCTTTATACCAGAACTTGGTCGGCAGATTGACGGAATACTCGTTTTCCATGAGTTTTGTTTCCTGCATGAAGGATTCATTCTCCCGGTTGAAAACGTCCTCTAACAAGTTATTCTTCAACAGACGGCTTATCCATAAACCGGATGCTAACAGACAGAAGAAACCACTGATTAAAGTCGTGACATACAATACCGCGCACACACCTGATGATGCATTGATGGACAACAACCACCAGTTCAGGAAAAAAAGTATGGTGCCCGCTATGGCTGCAACAATTATCTTCCTTCATGTGATTTCATGCTTCTTTACCCCCTTGTTACCCATACAGGACAGACCGAGGAAGAGGGCACAGAACAGCTTTGTATAAAGCAGGGACGAAAACAATCCGGTGGTACGTTGGAAATTAAATAGTATCCTGTCTACTATATCGAGCGTTCATCCCATTTCATGAAGCCAGCCGTAACAAAACCAATAAATGTGTATTGCCAAAAATAAAAAACTGATGGCCCGCATAAAGTCCGTGACTTTGGCAAGACCTCTTAAATCATCTTCATTCTGCATAATTGTAACTATTAAAATTAAACTTCTTGTTCCATACCTTTTATATTATAGCCTACGCCTGCGCTTCTTCTTTTTCTTGCGTCCATAGCGGAAAGCCGGATCAATGTACTCGTGTGTATAGTCGTCTTCCATAAGTACAGAGAAAATATCAACAGCACCGAGTGCAGATGTATCAATCAGGCTGTCGGAGGATTCATTCTGATTTTGATTTTCCTGCTGCCGGTATTCCGCACCTTCTTGCCTTTCTTCCGCTTTTATTTCCCTTTTCTGCCGGAACGGTTCCTGTTCCGGTTGCGGTATCAGTCTTTCACGGTCTGCATCCGAATTGTTAAACAATTCGTTGAACACATTGGCTGAAAAGGCTTTGCCCAAACGCGAGCCGTTGAACACTGTCCGGCCGGTATGGTCTATGAAAGTGATGCCGTACAGGCGTCCTTCGGGATTGGTACGGTAAACGACTTCTATATCAGCCTCTTTCAGCCTTCGGGCGAAATATTCTTTCGTACCGATATTCTGCATGGCTTTGATGATTTCCTGCTGTGCCCTTTCGGTAAGGTTTTTCTTTTTCACCTTTTCAGTAGAAGCGGTAAACTTCTTTTGCAGTGCTTCATAGCCGAATACCTTTCCGAACTTGCTGGACTTAAAAGGTGTGCCTACTTGCTGCCCGTTATCATCTAAAGCTCCGTACATGATGCCGTGGTATTCCTTTCCGTCCACGCTTCCCCTGACTTCATAAACGGTGACGTTATACAAGTTTAGAAGGGTGTTGTATTCGGCAAGTGAATGGCAGTTGTAGCATTCCAGTAATGTACGGGCGGTATGCTTTACCTGCGCTTTCACGTTGCCTTTCGGATAATCCACTTTTTGTAGGGATAGTAGTTCCCTTTCGCCATGTTCTCCGAGTGTGGGATGAAGCCCGTGCTTTACTTCCATTTCCCGACAGATGTTCTGTGCCCGGATGGCCTCCCGGTTGTGGTCTATCTTTTCTCCTTTCTCGTTGATGCGTACCGAAACGATGTGCATGTGTTTGCGGTCGATATCTTCGTGCAGCCAGACTATATAAGGATGGTTCCCGTAACCGAACTTTTCCATAAACTCCTGTGCCAGTACCGTCATTTGCTCTTCCGAAAGAATGTCTTTCGGGGAAGGATTCAATGAGATATGGATAACCGGTTTCTTGACGTGCGAATTAAGTGCGATGTAAGGCTCGAAAGCCTGCACGCAGTTTTCAATCGGAACATTCCCCGAAGTGTCGGCCTCAATTTTCGGATGTCACAATACCTTTGCCGTACCGTCGTCCACCTTTATCTTATTATAGGCAATCACTCCATAGAATGAACTGCCCGATGTAATCTTCGGCACCATGATGTTATTCCTTTTTAGTGAGATACTCCTTTTCGTACCGCTTTGTCAGTTCGATAATCTGTTTGCAGAGTTCCTCCAGTTTGCGGGTTTCTTCGGCAAGTTTATAAAGGAAGGCAAGCGATTTCTTTTCCCCGTAAATGGTATGGATGGTCTTTACACATTGGTTGTAGTTGTTTCCAATACGGCGGAACTGTTGATAGAAAGCGGTTAGCTGGGCATAATATTCCTGTGCTTCCTTATCAATCTTCACTACCTTGAACTCTCAGTCGAAGATGCGAGCGAAGATAAATTCGGCCTTGTTCTTCATGCCGGATTGCTCGAACATGGAGATAAACTTTTCGTCTTCCTCGTCATTTAGACAGAGGTAATAGCGGTGCGTGCGCGGGTCTGCCAGCACCTTGCGCCCTGCGGCGCTACGGATTCTCGTTTCATCTTTCATAACATGAATAATTTAGGAAGTTCGACTTAGGAGAACTGACATCCCCGAAAGACCTTTCGGGCGAGACTTTCAGCGGGTAGAAATATTTTCAACCGCTGAAAGTACACCTCGCTATATGCTGACGCATATTAAAATCCGGCTGGGCCGGATTAAAGGTCTGAAGGGTTTGTTTTACGTTCTCTTTTCGAGAACGGGCTGCGCTCTCCCGGCGACAAAGGTAGATAGTTTTTTCTGTCCGTGCATCATGGCGTATCACGCCAACACCCGCCAATGAATGACTTTGGAACCGGGGGTACTTCATGACTGCTCTTTTTGAGGTTTATTTGTAGCCGGATAGTTATTTAGCCACTTATCTGGATAGATAAAAAGATGGTTATCAAGATAACTATGCGGACGGTTTTCTATCCGAATAGCTTTTTGTCTGGATAGCCATTTGATTAAATAAGTTTTCAGATAAGCGTTCATAAGGTTATCTATCCGCTTATATGTCTATAGATATATAAAGATGTATAGACAAGCAAGTGGATATTCGGATAAAAGGACAGGCAAATAGACTATTAGCTAAATACTTAGATAAACAACCGGATAGCTATGTGGCTACATAGCTGAATAGATAAATAGCTATATAATTGGATAGCTATGTAAGTATGTAGCTAAATAGACAAATAGCTTCATAGCTAAGTAGCTATATAGCTATAAAGCTAAACTGATAATGAAATGAATGAACGGATAAGTGGATAGGCGTCTATCCGCTAAACTATCAATAAATCAAATTATTCACTTAAATTAGGTAACAATGGAAAAGAGAAAGAAAACATTATTCGTTTCGTTCGCTACCCAGAAAGGGGGCGTGGGTAAATCAACATTCACCATTTATGCGGCATCGTGACTGCATTATGTGAAAGGACTGAATGTAGCTGTGGTGGATTGTGACTATCCGCAGCACTCAATCATCAAACAGAAAAAACGGGATATGGAAGTGGTAAAGACTGTTCCCGTTTATCAGAGTTTGCTTGTTGAACAGTCGGAACGGCTGGACAAGAGGGCTTATCCGGTTATCGGCAGTAACCCGGCAGACTGCATGGCGGACTGAAGTGCATTTGAAGACAAAACGGATACGCATTATGACGTGGTGCTGTTTGACCTGCCCGGAACTATGGGTAGCGACGGGGTTATCGCCGCAATCAGTACGCTCGATTATCTGTTCGTACCGATAAAGGCAGACCGTCTCGTGCTGGAAAGTACGCTGAACTTTGCTACTACCATCAATGACCGCCTGATAAAGACCGGCTTGTCTTCTCTGAAAAGGTTGTGTCTGTTCTGGAACATGGTGGATCGAAGAGAACGCACTACATTGTATAACATCTACCAGCAGGGGTTCTCCCTGTTAGGGCTGGACTGCCTCCAAACACGTATTCCCGTGCGCAGTAACTTCACTAAAGACTTGTCCTCCACGGGCGGCCCCGTTTACCGGAGTACGCTGTTCGCTCCCGATGCGGCATTCACCAGAGAGTGCGGCTTTGATATGTTCATGGATGAAGTCATGGGAATACTTAAAAACGAATAGTCATGGCAAAGAAAACAGGCGGACAGAATCCGGTGGACGAAGCGTATCTGCGCAGTCTGATGGCAGGGAGCCCTTCGGAGCCTCCTTCATCCCCGGCTCCTTCCATTACCGGAGAGAGTGGCGAAAATAGAGCAACTGCTTTATCCGATGAAAAAGGAAAAGCGGATAACAATGTGAATGGAACAGTAAGGGATATTTCCGGTGCGGATAATACCGACTGTTCGGAATTGGTTACGGATAAACCGTCACCGAAAACGGTTCGCACCGCATTGGCCGACTTTATCCGTAAGTTCCTCACACCTTATAAATGCGAAGGCAGACAGGGGGTATATATAGACAAGGAACTTCACCAGAAAATATCCGTTATTGTAGGGATTGCCGGTAAACGGCAGTTGACGGTAGGCAACTATATAGATAATGTATTGAAAGAGCATTTCGAAAAACATGCGGATGAGGTGAAGACTTATCTCCAAAAGAGTTATAACAAAATATTTTAGGGTATGGATATACAATCAGGTTACTATGAAGCCGGAATCGCTCTGTTCTGGCTATTATTCGCCTATCTGTTCATGGACAAGTTCGTGTTCAGGGGACAGCTTGGCGAAATATGTTTCGGTAAGGCACGTCGCCGCATGGCAAAAGCTCTTCGGGGCGTTGCCGGATGGTTCGATCCGGTAAAGGAGGAACAGAAGAAAGGGCGCAGGCGCATGAAAGGGAAATCGGAAAAGAAAGAGGTTCCGGTAGCGTCGGAGCCTGAAAAGAGGAATGTCGCGAGCGTAAAAGCGGAAGCAAAGGGCAAAGAAAAGGCTGAAATCAAGAAAAAGGCAGAGGGTAGGAACATGGAGAAACCTCCCCAAAAATGCTCTGAAACGGACAGTCTTGTCGTTACAAAAAGCTACGGGATACGCCAGCAACCGCCAATGAACGCCACCGGTTCCGGGGCTATTGCAGGTAAGGAAAATGCCTCTACTTTTGCTGGCAGAAACGGGGAAACGACACCACCAAAGGTTGCACAAGTGCCGCCGGAGCGTATCCCGGATTTGTTCCGGGACAAGCGTGTGGAAGAGTGGCGGGCTTCTCCGGATGAGAGTTCCGGCAATCGTGAAGGCGATGACGGACAGAGAGGAAACGGTGACGAAGTGGATACCGACGAGTTGAATGAGGAACTGGAAGATTTGAACTGTGCCCGTGAAGATTATTCGGGTGGTGCAGCCGGTATCGGACCGGAAGAGATTGACCTGATTATCGACCTCTGCAATGGCAAGGATATTCCGACAGATAAACGGTTGTCCCTTTTAAAGGCGATCCACCATATCAAGGATACGCAGATTGAACGCTCGATACTGGAAAGTATAAATGGCAGCGACAGCCGTATCAGCAAATTTCTGGATGAAGCCGAACAAATGAGTGAGGCTGCTCCGGACAGTGACTAACCAATTAAAAAAGGAGGTAACAATGGTAAGAGGTTATTTTGATACGGGTTGATAACCCGTATCACGGTAAGGAGAGAATTCGGTAGAAAACCAACAATAAAACGTATCATCCATGTTTATGACGTATTTCGATTCAAGTTGACAAACGACGGTTTCCCCTTTATGGTGGGAAACGTATTAACTCCCAGAGAGACAATCATTCCATTAACTTATCCATAAAACGACAGTGGCAATGACAAAAGGTTATTACGATTCGGGATGACAGGCCGTTCATGGCATTCACCCGGTAAGGTAACAAGAACTATTCACCATTAAATTTTATCCGTATGAATATAGGACTGGTAGATGTGGACGGACATAACTTCCCCAATTTTGCGCTGATGCGCCTTTCGGCTTACAACAAGGCAAAAGGTTGTCAAGTAGAATGAGCGGAACCGGCGAGGTGTTATGACAAGGTGCTGGCAAGTAAGGTGTTCACCTTCACACCAGACTATGATTACAGCCGCTTGGATGCAAAAGAAGTAATCAGAGGCGGAACCGGATATGACATTGCCGGCAGGCTTCCCGAAGCTGTGGAAAACAGCCGGATGATGGACTATTCCATTTACCCCGAATACCCTTTTTCACTCCAATTCTTTTCAAGAGGCTGCATCCGCAAATGCCCTTTCTGCCTCGTCCGCGAGAAAGAGGGATACATTCAGGCCGTAGAGCCGGTGGAACTGAACCCGAAAGGGAAATGGATTGAGGTGCTGGACAATAATTTTTTTGCCAACCCGCAGTGAAGATCGGCAGTGGATTATCTGATGAAAGAGGGGCAACCCGTGAAACTGCACGGTGTGGACGTGAGGATTATGGATGAGGAACAGGCCTGGCACCTGAACAGGCTGAAGATGAAGCAGAACATCCATATTGCGTGGGACTTGCCGCAGCTTGATTTGACGGAACGCCTGAAAGAGATGGTAAAATACGTGAAACCCTACAAGATAACCTGCTATGTACTGATAGGATTCAATTCGACTGTTGAGCAGGACTTGTTCCGGTTGAACGTACTTAGGGAATTGGGAATCACTCCCTTTGTAATTCCTTTTCGGGATTATGGAAATGAACGGACACCTACCCGTTACGAGCGTGATCTTGCCCGATGGGCGAACCGGATGTGGCTGTTCAAATCCTCTTCCTTTGAAGACTATACACCCCGCAAGGGATTCAAGTGCGGGGAATATCTGAAATAAACCGATAAAGACAATAAAGACCATGAGAGCAAACGGCTATTACGATTCGGGATGATTCGCATCCCGCTTTCAAGAGAGAATCAACAAGAATGTTTCATCACCAAATCAAGTGACAATGCAAATGGCATATTATGACTCCGGCTGATTTCCGGCCGGAACTTGCCCCCTGAATCAATAAACCATAAGCGGCTGCGGGCTGCCTTATGGGGGATAGTGAAAGGGGGCAGTCCGTGGCTTTTTAATCACCTAAAAAATCACGGAGATAAATGAAAAAGAAAAGATTGATTATGATGCTTGCCGCCGTTGCGGCAGCAAGTGTAGCAATGGCGCAAGGAAACGGACAGGCAGGTATCACCGAAGCGACACAACTCGTGACTGGATATTTCGATCCCGGCACAAAACTGATTTATGCAATCGGTGCCGTAATCGGCCTCGTCGGTGGAATCAAGGTATATCAGAAGTTCAGTTCGGGCGACCCCGACACGAGTAAAACTGCCAGTTCGTGGTTCGGAGCCTGTATCTTTCTGATAGTCGCCGCCACCATTCTGAGGTCGTTCTTCCTCTAAAAACATAAAAAAGACAATAACTTATGGCTGATTTTGAAATAAATAAAGGGGTGGGCCGTGAAGTTGAGTTCAAGGGACTCCGGGCACAATACCTGTTTATTTTCGCTGCCGGCCTGCTTGCCGTATTCGTGATGTTCGTCATCATGTATATGGCGGGCGTCGGACAGTGAATCTGCATCGGTTTCGGGGTATCGGCAGCTACGGTACTGGTATGGCTGACCTTTACGCTGAACCGTAAATACGGCAGCCACGGACTGATGAAACTGTTCGCGGCCCGGCAGCATCCCCGGAGAATCCTCTCACGAAAACGTATCACACGTCTGATCAACAAACAACAATCGTAAATTATGAGAAGTATATTAAAAGCATCCACACTGGAAAGCAAGTTTCCCATCATGGCGGTGGAACACGGCTGCATCGTCAGCAAGGACGCCGACATCACGGTCGCTTTCCGGGTCACACTGCCGGAAGTGTTTTCGGTATCATCCGCAGAATATGAGGCGATGCACGCCACATGAGCGAAGGCCATCAAGGTGTTGCCGAACTATTCAATCCTGCACAAACAGGATATTTTCATCACGGAGAAATACGAGCCGGACATCCGCCGGGACGAACTCAGCTTTCTCTCCCGCAGTTTTGAATGCCACTTCAACGAACGTCCCTACCTGCACCACGCCTGCTACCTGTTCCTCACCAAGACCACCAAAGAGCGCTCCCGGCAACAAAGCAACTGGAACACGCTCTGCCGTGGTTTTCTGGTGCCGAAGGAAATCAGGGACAAGGAAACGGTGGAGCGATTCATGGAAGCGGTGGGACAGTTTGAAAGTATCGTCAATGACAGCGGGCTTGTCAGGCTGGAACGGCTGACCACGGAAGAGATTACGGGAACGGAAAACGAACCGGGCATTATCGAACGGTACCTTACGCTCTCGGCAGACGGAACTACCATGTTGCAGGACATGCAATTGAATCCGGACGGGATGCGTATCGGAGATAAGCGGCTCTGCCTGCACACGCTCTCCGACCTCGACTATCTGCCGGGAAAAGTGAGGACGGACGGGCGGTACGAACGCCTCTCGACAGACCGCTCGGACTGCCGTTTGAGCTATGCCGCCCCCGTGGGCGTGATGCTGCCCTGCGACCATATCTACAACCAGTGGATATTCATAGATGACAGTAACGAAAACCTTTCCCGTTTCGAGAAGGCGGCAAAGAACATGCAGTCGCTTTCCCGGTACAGCCGCAGCAACCAGATCAACAAGGAGTGGCTGGACGAATACCTGAATGAGGCGCACAGCAACGGACTGCAATCCGTGCGCTGCCATTGCAACATCGTCGCATGGGCGGAAAACGGGGACGAACTCCGCAGGGTGAAGAATGACGTGGGAAGCGCACTGGCATTGATGGAATGTACTCCGCACCATAACACGACCGACCTTCCGGCTCTCTATTGGGCAGGCATACCGGGAAATGAAGCGGACTTTCCGGCCGAAGAGACGTTCTACACGTTTACCGGGCAGGCGCTCTGTTTCTTCACGGCTGAAACCTGTTACCGGAACTCGCTCTCTCCCTTCGGCATCCGCATGGTGGACAGGCTGACGGGAAAGCCCGTCTTCCTCGACATATCGGATTTACCCATGAAAAAAGGGGTGGTGACCAACAGAAACAAGTTCATACTTGGCCCGTCAGGCAGCGGAAAGAGTTTCTTTACCAACCATCTTGTGAGACAGTACTGGGAACAAGGGACGCATATCCTGCTGGTGGACACCGGAAATTCGTACAAGGGACTCTGTGACCTGATACATCAGAAGACCGGAGGGGATGACGGGATTTATTTTACATACAAGGAAAATGATCCGATTTCTTTCAATCCGTTTTTCACGGAGGATTACCAGTATGACATCGAGAAGCGGGACAGCATCAAGACACTGATACTCACCCTTTGGAAAAGGGAGGACGAACCGCCCCGACGTTCGGAAGAGGTGGCGCTCTCGAATGCGGTCAGCCTGTATATCGAAAAGATAAAGAAGAACCGGAAGATAAAGCCGAACTTCAACTCGTTCTATGACTTTGTAAGGAAGGACTACCGCAAGATACTGGCAGACAAGAACGTGCGGGAGAAGGACTTTGATGTGGACGGTTTTCTGAACGTGCTGGAACCTTATTATAAGAACGGTGAATACGGGTATCTGCTGAACTCGGACAAGGAACTGGATTTACTGAACAAACGGTTTATTGTATTTGAGTTGGATGTTGTGAAGGATAATCCAATCCTCTTTCCGGTTGTCACCATCATTATCATGGAGACGTTTATAAATAAAATGAGACGTTTGCAAGGTATCCGCAAGATGATACTGATTGAGGAAGCTTGGAAGGCAATCGCCAAGGAAGGTATGGCAAACTACATCCGTTATCTTTTTAAAACAGTCAGAAAGTTTTACGGAGAGGCGATTGTAGTGACGCAGGAAGTGGATGATATTATCTCTTCCCCCGTTGTGAAAGAGACGATTATCAACAACAGTGACTGCAAAATACTGCTCGATCAGCGGAAGTATCAAAACAAGTTCGACCAAATACAGAACCTGCTCGGCCTGACGGACAAGGAACGCAGCCAGATACTTTCTATCAATCTTGCCAATGCAGCGAACCGCCTTTATAAAGAGGTCTGGATAGGGCTTGGCGGTACGCAAAGTGCGGTATATGCAACAGAAGTTTCGGCTGAAGAGTACCTTTGCTACACTACCGAAGAGACTGAGAAACTGGAACTTACCCGCCTTACGGAAAAGCTGGGCGGAAACATCGAACTGGCTATCAAACAACTTGCCGAAAGCAAACGGCAGGAAAACAAGTAACCATATTAATCTATAGACAACAATGAGTAAGAAAGATTTATTAAGCCAATGCAGGGAAGCACTCGGAGATGCGACCCTGACCAATCTGGATCTGCTGAACCTGATCGGGGAAATGAAGAAGGAACTGGAACACGATCGCATCTGCGGTCACTGAATGAACAAGGAAGGCGGTTCCACGCTGACAATCCGTAAATCCAACCATGTGACGGACGGATTCAAGGGATACAAGGCTACGCTGTTCGCCGGAGAAATGAGTTATACCGAAATCAATATCCCGCTTCGGAAAGGGGACGACCTTTTCCTGCACGGGAACAAGGATGCCGGATGTATCGGGTATTTCAGCGGAAGCGAGGTATTGCTGTTCGGCTGTTACGGGCTGTTTGCCCGTGATGACGACAGCCGGTATTTACTTACCAAAGAAAGGAGATAGACGCATGAAAAAGAGAATGATAATTTTATTCATGGCAATGCTGTCCCTTTCGGTAACAAGCAAAGCACAATGGGCAGTGATAGACCCTACGAACCTTGCTCAAGGCATTGTAAACTCGGCCAATGAAATTGTACAGACTTCCACAACGGCACAGAACATGTGAAGTAACTTTCAGGAGACTGTAAAGATTTACCAGCAGGGAAAGGCCTACTACGACGCTTTGAAATCTGTACACGATCTCGTAAAAGGGGCACGCAAGGTACAACAGACTATCCTTCTGGTAGGTGACATCAGCGATATTTACGTGACCAATTTCAATACGATGATGGGCGACCCGAATTTTACCGTGGAAGAACTCTCGGCCATTGCTTTCGGGTATAACCGGCTGCTTGAAGAAAGCAGTAACCTGCTGCTGGACTTGAAGGAAGTGACTACGGCTACCGGACTCTCGATGACCGACAAGGAACGGCTGGACATCATCAACCGGATATACGGCGAAGTGCTGGAATACAAGAACCTGACATGGTACTATACCCGAAAGAATATCGGCATATCGTACCTGCGCAGCAAGAAGAAGGGGGATTCCCAGCGGGTGCTTGCCCTGTACGGTACACACGACCAGCGTTACTGGTAATCATTCATCCTTAAAAAACAGATAGACTATGGTATTATTATCAATAGACTGGACGAATCTGCATGAGTTGTTGCGTTCGCTTTACGAGGAGATGATGCCGCTGTGCGAGGATATGGCCAGTGTGGCGAAGGGAGTGGCCGGTATCGGTGCCCTGTTCTACGTGGCCTACCGGGTATGGCAGTCCCTTTCAAGGGCGGAAGAGATAGACGTGTTCCCGCTTTTCAGGCCGTTCGTGCTGGGCCTTTGCATCATGTTCTTCCCCACTATGGTATTGGGTACAATCAACGGGATTCTTTCCCCCGTATGCAGTGCCACTTCCTCGTTGGTTGAACAGCAGACTTTCGACATGAAGAAGTATCAGGAAGAGAAAGACGAACTGGAACGGGAAGCGATGCTCCGTGACCCGGCAAAGGCTTTCCTTGTGAGTGATGAGGAATTTGACAAGAAGATAGACGAGCTTGGCTGGTCGCTGGGGGACATGGACACGATGATAAACATGTACGGGCAGAAGGCGGTGTATGACATGGGAGAAAAAGTACGGCAATGGTTCCGGGAACTGCTGGAACTGTTCTTTCAGGCAGCCTCGCTGCTGATAGACACGCTGAGGACTTTCTTTCTGATTGTCCTTTCCATACTGGGGCCAATCTCCTTTGCGCTGGCCGTCTATGACGGATTCCAGAGTACGCTCACCACATGGCTGTCACGCTATATCTGCATCTATCTGTGGCTGCCCGTGGGCGACCTGTTCGGGGCTATCCTCTCACGCATACAGGTTCTGATGTTGCAGCAGGACATCAAGCAGATGCAGGACCCGACATTCATACCGGACGCATCCAACAGTGTGTATTGTATATTCATGATTATAGGTATCATCGGTTATTTCTGCGTTCCCACGGTGTCCTCGTGGATTATTCAGGCAGGCGGTGCGGGAGCTTACGGGCAGAAGGCTAACGGTGCAGGGAAGATGGCCGGAAACGGTGCGGCGGCAGTCGGTGGAGCAGTCGGCGGATCGGTAGCCGGACGCATCAAGAAAATGTTCTAAACGTATCACTTAAAAAAACAGAAAGAAGACATGGAGTTCAAATCATTAAAAAACATCGAGACATCGTTCCGGCAGCTACGGCTGTTCGGAATGGTATTCCTGGGAGTATGCGCACTGGTAACGGTCTTCGCCACCTGAAAGGCATACGAGTTTGCCGAGGCGCAACGGCAGAAAATCTATGTGTTGGACAGCGGAAAGTCGCTGATGCTGGCACTTTCGCAGGACATGCAGCAGAACCGCCCCGTGGAAGCGAGGGAACATATCAGACGTTTCCACGAACTGTTTTTCACCCTATCACCGGACAAGAGCGCCATTGAAAGCAACATCCAGCGTGCCCTTTACCTTTCGGATGAAAGCGCCATCGGTTACTACCGGAACTTGCAGGAGAAAGGCTACTTCAACCGGATGATCGCGGGAAATATCTCGCAGACGCTGACGGTGGACAGCATACAGGGGAACTTCAACAGTTATCCATACGAGATGAAGACCTATAGCCGGCAGCACATCATCCGTTCGAGCAGCGTTACCGAAAGGTCTCTTGTCACCACCTGCCGTCTAAGGAATGTAACCCGGAGCGACAACAATCCGCAGGGCTTTCTGATAGAGAGTTTTACCATTATTGAAAACAGGGACATCGGACAGTATGAAAGATAACGGTATAAAAAAGGTCTTCCACTCGTTCAGAACGGAGAAAGACCGATATATAATAAAACTCCGCAGGCGGTGGCAACGGCTGAGCTACCGGCAGCAAAGGATTATCATCCTTTACCTGCTCGGACTCTTCGCCGCCATCGACCTTGCCTACATCGTGGGCGGTTTCTGCGGGACAGACAAATTTCCGATTGAGGTACAGCATCTCCAAAGGATTGCGCTTCCCCAAACGGACAGTATCCAACCATTAAAAAACAATGTATCCAATGACACAATCCGATAAGAAAGAAGAAAAGAATAAAGAAACGCAGAAAGCGGAAGCTGCATCCGAAAAGGAGAAGAAGTTAAACCGCAAGGTTGCCGACAAACTGAAATTCTATGGCGTGGTGATATTCCTCTCCCTGCTTTGTGCCGGGTTCATCTGGTTTATCTTCAAACCGGACACACCCGAAACGGTGGAAGGAATGGCGGGAATCAATACTACGATACCCGACGCTATCGCACCCGAAACGATGGCCGACAAACAGAAGGCTTACGAACTGGAAGAAATGAAGAAGCGCAGGCAGGAGAAGGTAAGAACCTTGCAGGATGTGGCCAGGGGGTACTTAATACCAGACACAACGGACGGGCTGAAAGCGGAAAAAGATGCACCCAAAGCGGATGCTATTCGGGAGTCCAGAGAAAAGCAGTGGCAGATTTCAAGGCAGATTACCTCGTTCTATCAGGAACCGAAGGAGAGTCCGAGGGTGGACGAACTGGAACGGCAGGTGAAGGAGCTTAACGAAAAGCTGGAACGTGAACAGAAAGGACAAGACCCGCTGGAACTGATGGAAAAGTCGTATGAGATGGCGGCACGCTATTTCCCCGGACAGACGGGCGGACAGGTGAAGAACATACAGCCTGCGGACGTTACGGGCGGTTCATCCGGCAATCTTGCTGCCATAGCTGCCGGACGTGTCACGGAGAATGTGGTATCGTCACTGGCTGCGCCACCGTTACCGGATTCAATACCCCGCAATTACGGTTTTGCCACGGCCGTGGGCGGTGGACAGCTTGCCGGAGCCAATACGATACGTGCCTGCGTGGCCGAAGACCAGACAGTGACCACCGGAGCATGACTGAAGTTCCGGTTGCTGGAACCGCTGCAAGTGGGCGGTGTGCTTGTACCTGCCAATACTCCGCTATATGGTACGGTGCGTATCGAAGGGCAGCGGATGGCAGTCACAGTAAACTCCATAGAGAGTGGCGGGAATATCCTGCCGGTGGAACTAACGGCTTACGATATGGACGGGCAGGCCGGACTTTTCGTTCCGAATACCGCAGAACGTACTGCCATGAAAGAAGCCGCCGCCAATATCGGGGGCAGTTTCGGAACAAGCATCTCGTTCACACGCAGTGCCTCGCAACAACTCGTCATGGACGTGACAAGGGGCGTGCTTAGCGGCGGATCACAATATCTGGCCACAAAGATGCGTGAGGTGAAGGTGGCTGTAAAGGCAAATTATCAACTTTTATTAATATCCAAAAAGCAGTAATCAGATGAAGACAAGAATTATTTTATCATTAGTAATACTTTTAACCGTATTGTCGGTAAAGGCTCAGGAACCGGTGGAAACAAAGATTTTCCCCACCAACCAGATTATCTCACCGCATAAGATTGAGGTGACTTTTCAGAAAACCGTACATATCCTTTTCCCTTCCGAAGTGAAATATGTGGATTTGGGTTCGTTCGACATCATAGCGGACAAGGCCACGGGAGCGGAAAATGTGGTACGCATCAAGGCGGCGGTGAAAGGTTTTGAAGGGGAAACGAACTTCTCCGTCATCACTGCCGACGGTTGTTTCTATTCTTTTAATGTGGTTTATAAGGACGAACCGGCGCAACTTTCCATTGAGATGGAAGACTGGCTACGGGACAATCCCGAAGGCGGGATTGCGGGTGACCGCATGTTCGTGAAGCTGAAAGAACTCGGCGGGGAGACACCGCTGGTGGTGAACCGCATCATGTACACGCTCTATAAGAGGAACAAAAGGGACATCAGGCATATCGGTTGCAAGAAGTACGGCATACAGACACTGCTCAAAGGGCTTTATATCAACAATGACCTGCTGTACCTGCATACTTCCCTGCGCAACAGTTCGGATATATCGTTCGACATTGACTATATCCGTTTCAAAGTGGTGGATAAGAAAGTAGCCAAGCGCACGGCCATGCAGGAAAACTTCATAGAACCTGTAAGGACATACAACCGCCTGACAACGGTGGACGGGAAAGCCACGGTGCGGGGTATATTCGTGCTGCCCAAGCTCACCCTGCCGGATGACAAACTGCTCGTGGTGGAGGTTTACGAAAAGGGCGGTGCCCGTCACCAGTCGTTCCGCATAGAGAATACCGACCTTGTGGCAGCAAAACTAATCAGTGAACTGCATCTGAAATAATAACCTATATATAATATAATGTATATGCAAAGAATACTATTCATACTGACAGTTGCCGTGTTGTCGCTCTTTGCGGGCGAAGCATATGCGCAGCGTGACCTGCCGGGACAGACAGGCATACAGTTCACATCGGGCGGGGTGAATCATTTCCTTTCATGGAAGAGTGGCGGCGAACGCCACTACTTCACCTCGCTGGCCTTTACACATTCCAACCGTAACCGTACCTACTGGCTGTATGGTCTGGATTATCAGATAAAGGAGTACACCTACGAAAATAAGGCAATACCCAAAGCGCAGTTCACGGGGGAACTCGGTTACTTTATTCCCGTATTGTCGGACAAGGGCCGGAACGTCTGTTTCCGTATCGGACTTTCCATTTTGGGCGGCTTCGAGACGGTCAACTGGGGAACCTCCCTGCTTCCTGACGGAGCGGCGGTGACAAACGGTGACTGCTTTATTTATGGCGGAGGACTGACGGCGGCTTTCGATGTCTGGCTGACAGACCGGATTATCCTGCTGATGCA
>OLFS01000640.1_pt1 | contig 32498 bp, 30 predicted proteins | sample 1605491 | NCBI WGS metagenome assembly OLFS01 (sample SAMEA3888921, study PRJEB22519) | human gut metagenome | biome: human gut; feature: human-associated habitat; material: faeces | place: Denmark | collected 2011 | reverse complement strand
CATCCTCAAAATGTAAAAAGTTATTGCGTGGATGATTTGATATCAGACGGAAACCGGTTTCCATTCATAAAAAGCAGAACTGTGATAGTGGTCAAGATCTCCTGCTTATGGGGCGGATTTATTGGATTTCGCTCACATTATTCTGTCGATTTGGCGATGTTTTGCGCTGAAATGGAAAATCGGTTTCCAAACAAATGGTGAAATGGATATACTGCGCTGGTCACAATTGAAGCGATTCAGGTTTACAGGATTTTGGCGGGACGCGGCGCCCGCGCAGGGGAAAATGATGTCGACAATCAATGATGTTTCACGACTTGCCGGGGTTTCCAAAGCCACGGTGTCGCGAGTGTTGAGCGGCTCACGTGGCGTGAAGGAAGCCAGTCGTCAGGCGGTGCTGCAGGCGGCGGAAGCGCTCAATTACCGGCCAAACATGATAGCCCAGTCGTTGCTCAGCCAGTCCACCGGCTGTATCGGCGTCATCTGCGCCCAGGACAACATCAACCAAACCACCAGCTATCTCTACGCCCTGGAAAAACAGCTCAGCCAGCACCAGAAGCACCTGCTGCTGCGCTTCGCCAACACCAGCAACGGCGTGATGAGCTCGCTGGAGGAGTTGACCTGCGGGTTGTGCGATAACGTGCTGATCATCGGCGCGCGTTTTCCCCTGAATATTAACCGCCCGGACGTGGTGCTGGTGGACTGCCTCGACAGCGAGGGCGACAACAGCATTCAGTTCGATCATGCCTTCGCTGCCGAAACCGCCTGCCACTATCTGATTAGTCAGGGGAGACGGCAGATTGCGCTGATTCATCCGCAGAGCAGCGGCTTTGCCGACCAGGTGCTGCTGGGCTACAAGCACGCGCTGGAAAAAAACTTTTTGCCGTTTAATCGCAACCTGGTGTTTCTGGATAACACCTCGCCGTCGGTGGCGGTGCAGGAGCTGGTCAATAACGCCACGACGCTGAACTTTAACGCGCTGCTGGTGAGCGATGAACAGCAGGCGCAGCGCGTGGTGCCGCAGCTGCAGGCGTTTAACCGCGCCGTTCCGCAAAATGTGATGGTGTTTAGCCTCGCCGGATCGTTACAGCTGCCCGGTATCCCCACCATTCCGGCCATTGAATATTCCATGGACGCGATGGCGTCGCGGATCGTCAACTGGCTGACCGAGAAAACGGACAACCCGGGCGGCAGCCCGCTGCGCGGCGATTTAATTATTCCGAAGCACTGAACACCGCTCTTGCCCTGACCCGCCGCCGTTGGCTGCGGGTTTTTTGCTGGCTGGTTTTTGTCGTATCCCTCACATTATAAATAAAACTCATATCTGACGCCGGGTTTTCGAACCGGACAGCCTGCGTGACCTGCCTTAAGTTGAGTACGAAAGTTCCACTCAAAAAACACTAACCAGAACATTCGTACCGCCTGCTTAAGGAAGTGACCCTATGAATCACATGAACGTTGTCGATGTGAAAGCGTGGATAGATGCCCGTCCGGTCTCGCGCTTTCAATGGAACGTGCTGCTGCTCTGTTTCATCATCATTATGCTGGATGGGTATGACGCCGCGGTGATGGGCTTTGTCGCCCCGGCGCTCATTGAGGACTGGGGCATCAGCCGGGCTGAAATGGGGCCGATTCTTGGGGCGGCCATGTTCGGCGTCGCCATTGGCGCCCTGGTGGCGGGCCCGCTTTCTGACCGCTACGGCCGAAAACGCATTTTACTCTGGTCGGTGGCGCTGTTTGCGTTGTTCAGCCTGGCCGGCGCCGTGGCGCAAAGCCCATCACAGCTGGCGCTGATGCGTTTTCTTACTGGCCTTGGCCTTGGCGCGGTGATGCCCAACTGCGTCACGCTGGTGGCGGAATATATGCCGGAGCGGCGTAAAGGGGTGATGATCACCCTGATGTACAGCGGTTTTAACGTGGGTTCCGGCCTCGGCGGCTTTATCGCCGCCGGTTTGTTATCGCATTACAGCTGGCACTCGGCGCTGATTTTTGGCGGCGTGCTGCCGCTCGTGGTGCTCCCCTTTATGATCGTGATGTTACCGGAGTCGGCGATGAACATGGTGGTGCGCCGGCTACCGGGCGAGCAGATCGCCAGGGCGCTTAACCGGCTTGGGGGCCAGTTTACGGCGGAAACCGTTTTTCAGTTGAATGCGCCGCCCATCACGCGCAGCAATAAAGTGGCGCAGCTGTTTCGGCATGGCTATGCCCGCGGCACGATAGCGCTGTGGCTGACCTATTTTATGGGGCTGTTCGTGATATATCTGCTGAACGGCTGGCTGCCAACCATTCTCCGCTCCGGCGGGCTGTCGCTGCAGCAGGCGGCGATGATGACCGGCTTGTTCCAGCTCGGCGGCCCGCTGGGCGGGATCCTTGTCGGTATGCTGATGGATCGTGCTTCGGCGAAAGCCGTGATTGCGGCAACCTATTTCCTCGGCTGCCTGTGCCTGTTGTCCCAGGGGTTGATGGATTTTGGATCGGCGGCGCTGTCGGTGCTGATTTTTATCAGCGGGATGTGCATTAACGGCGCGCAGAACGGTCTGCAGGCCTATTCGCCAGCCTATTATCAAACCGAGATCCGTGCTACCGGCGTCAGCTGGATGCATGGTATCGGCCGTACCGGGGCTATTCTCAGCTCCACGCTGGGTGGGATGCTGATGCTGGCCGTGCCGGGACACTCGTCGATCTTTTTGGTGCTTGCGCTGCCGGCCTGCCTGGCGGGGATCTGTATTTTGTTGCACCGTATGAATCACGCTAAGCCTCGACTCACAGAGGCAGAACTGGACGCTTTGTCATCCCCCCTGGAACACCGATAAGTGGAGTTATCTGATGGCTAACATTCTCGGCGGTATCGCCGTCTCTCATACCCCGACTATCGGCTTCGCGGTCGATCATCATAAACAGCAGGATCCGGCGTGGTCGCCGATCTTCCAGAGCTTCGAACCGCTGCAGCGCTGGCTGGAGGAGAAAAAACCGGATGCGCTGGTGTACATCTTTAATGATCATGTGACCGCCTTTTTCTTCGATCACTATTCGACTTTTACGCTGGGAATCGACAGTCAATATGACGTTGCCGATGAAGGCGGCGGACCACGCTGTCTGCCGCCGGTCCAGGGCAATGCGGCGCTCTCAAGGCACATTGGCGCCAGCCTGATGGCCGATGAGTTTGATATGTCGTTCTTTATGGATAAAAAGCTCGACCACGGCCTTTTCTCGCCGCTTTCGGCGCTGCTGCCCTGGGATGAAGCGCAGGGGTGGCCGACGGCGGTGATCCCGTTACAGATCGGCGTGCTGCAATTTCCGGTACCGAGTGCGCGCCGTTGTTACAAACTCGGCCAGGCGCTGCGCCGGGCAATTGAAAGCTTCCCGGAAGATATCAATGTGGCGATTGTCGCGACCGGCGGGCTCTCGCATCAGGTTCATGGCGAGCGCTGCGGATTTAATAATCCCGACTGGGATGCCCAGTTTGTTGACATGCTGGTTAATGACCCGGAAAAGCTCACCGAAATGACCCTTGGCGAATATGCTGAGCTGGGGGGGATGGAGGGGTCCGAAGTGATCATGTGGCTGGTGATGCGCGGCGCGCTATCAGCCAATGTCACCGAAACCTGGCGCGACTATTACCTGCCGTCGATGACCGGTATCGCCACGCTGATCCTTGAGAACAATGCGCGCCTGCCCCCCGTCGATACCCTGACGCGCCATCGCCAGCATATGGCGCAGCAGCTGGCCGGGGTGGAGAAACTGCCGGGAACCTATCCTTTTACCCACGAGCGCAGCCTGAATGGCTTGCGGCTTAACCGTTTCCTGCATCGGCTGATTGAGCCTGCCTGGCGCGAACGTTTTCTGCAGTCGCCTCAGTCGCTTTATGCCGAAGCCGGACTGAGTGAGGAGGAACAGCAGTTGCTCAACGCACGCGACTGGCGGGGATTGATTCAGTATGGCGCCAGTTTCTTCCTGCTGGAGAAAATGGGCGCGGTGGTCGGCGTATCCAACCTGCATATTTACGCCGCGATGCGCGGGCAGACGCTGGAGGCGTTTCAGCAAACGCGCAACCAACAGGTAACCTATTCGGTGGCGGGTAAACGTTAAACGGTCCCGTCCTGAACCTGCTGATAGATAAAACGCAACAGCGCCTGCGTCGCCGGGGAGGGCAGGCTGCCGGCGCGAAACGTCAGCCCGATACGCCGGGTGGTATCGGGCAGGGGGACCGGCAACACGCTGAGCAGCCCATTGTCAGTTTCAAAACGCATCTGGCTGGCGGAGACCGCCGCCAGCATGTCGGAGTCCTGCAGCAATCCTCTCACCATCGCCGCATCCCCGGTCTCCACCGTCGGTTGGGGCAGCGGCAGCCCCAGGGTGATAAACGCCTTATCCAGCAAATGGCGCGCCGGCGCGTTGGCGCGCGGCAGCACCCATTGCGCGGTCGCCAGCTGGCTGCGCGGATCCGGATGGCGCAGCAGCGGGTGGTTATTACGCAGTAAAATCAACATATCCTCTTCAAATAACGCCTCGCTACAGAGGTCCGGAAGATCTTCATCCTGACGCAGGGCGCCGATAATAAAATCGATATTACCTGCCCGCATATCGGCGACCAGCGACTCATACGGGCTTTCATTGGTCATGAGGGTAATGCCCGGGTGCTGAGCCAGAAAGGCGGCGATGGCGGAGGGCAGTAGCCGGGTCCGGCTCAGCGGCAGGGCGCCAATGCGCACGGTGCCCTCCAGCACCCCGCGACGGGCGGCGATATCGCTCCAGATGTTTTCCAGCTCGTTGAGCGCTCTGCTTACCGGGGGATAGAGTAGCTCCGCGGCGGGCGTGGGGCGCACCCCTTCTGGCGTCCGGCGAAATAGCGCCGAATCCGCCCCTTTCTCCAGGACCTTCAGCGCGGCGCTGACCGCCGGCTGGGTGATCCCCAACTGTTGCGCGACGGTTTGGGTATGGTTGACGTGATAGAGCTGAATAAATATGGCTAACCGGCGGGTATTGAACAGCCAGCCGGCGTCCGCCAGCGGGCCGCTGGTGCGGGTATGGTGTTTCTGCAACAGCGCCGGAATGGCCTGCAGGTCGTCAATCGCCCGCCGGGCGCGCGGCAGGATGCACTTGCCATACTCGGTGGGCACCATGCCGCTGTAATGGCGTTCGAACAGCGTGACGTTCAAGGCGGATTCAAGGTCGCGGATCGCCCGGGTTATCGCTGACTGCGTGCGGAATAAGTCATCGGCCGCACGCGAGACACTTCCGCGCAGCGCGACCTGACAGAAAAAGCGCAGCTGCATGATATTTATGATTTTATCGTGCTTTTTCTTCAGCATGGTTCGTCAGGCCTGAAACAGTGAGTGAGTCGACAACATAAATAAAAATCATAGCCTTCGCAAGTTAACGAATTACCTCCCTGCGACGGGACATGACAAGCTGAAAAAAACAACAGAGGAAGCCATCATGTCTCATCCGGTTAGCGAAAAAAGTGCCCTTGTCGTCAGCGCCCACTCGGCCGATTTCGTCTGGCGCGCGGGCGGTGCGATAGCGCTGCATGCCCTGCAGGGCTATCAGGTCCATGTGGTCTGTTTATCCTTTGGCGAGCGCGGCGAGTCCGCCAAACTGTGGCGCAAAGGCAACATGACCGAGGAGGCGGTGAAGCAGGTGCGTCGCGAAGAGGCGCAGGCCGCCGCTGAGATCCTGGGCGCCAGCGTCGAATTCTTTGATATCGGCGACTATCCGCTGCGCGCCGATAAAGAGACGCTATTTCGTCTGGCGGATGTGTATCGTCGCATCCAGCCCCACTTTGTCCTGACGCACTCCCTGCACGATCCCTATAACTACGATCACCCCCTGGCCTCCCATCTGGCGCAGGAAGCGCGAATTATCGCCCAGGCAGAGGGCTATCGCCCCGGTGAGAAAATTGTCGCTGCTCCCCCGGTTTACTGTTTCGAACCGCACCAGCCGGAGCAGTGCAACTGGAAGCCCGATGTGTTGCTGGACATCACCGCCGTCTGGGAGAAAAAGTATCAGGCCATTCAGTGTATGCAGGGTCAGGAGCATCTGTGGGAATACTACACCCGCGTGGCGCTGCAGCGCGGGGTGCAGGCCAAGCGCAATATCGGCATCACGGCCGCGCGCGATATCGTTCACGGCGAAGCCTTCCAGAGCATCTTCCCCCGCGTAACGGAGAACCTGGCATGAACTTGTTAAATAAAAAAGGCCTTGTGATCCGCCATCTGCCGCGCCATGACGAGGCGGTTTTGCGCCGCTGTGAGGCGGCCGGGGTGGCGACGCTCCATGAAGCCTGGGATCGCCAGGGGCTGATGGGGCCGACAATCCGTCCGATTCAGCAGGGCGTCAGCCGGGCGGGCAACGCGGTAACCGTGCTGGTGACGCCAGGCGACAACTGGATGTTTCATGTGGCGGTCGAGCAGTGCCGCGCCGGCGATATTCTGGTGGTGGCCCCGACGTCGCCGTGCGGCGATGGCTTCTTCGGCGATCTGCTGGCGACGTCTCTCCAATCGCGCGGCGTGGTCGGTCTGGTGGGCGATATCGGCATTCGTGATTCGCAGACTTTGCGGGAGATGGGATTCGCCGTCTGGTCCCGTCAGGTTTATGCCCAGGGAACGGTGAAAGAGAGCCTCGGTTCGGTTAACGTCCCGGTGATTTGCGCAGGCCAGCTTGTACAGCCGGGCGATGTCGTGGTGGCCGACGACGATGGCGTCGTGGTGCTGCCTCACGCGCAGGTCCGTGATGTGCTTGATAAAGCGGAAGCCCGCATGAGCAATGAGCTCGCGAAGCGTGAGCGGATGCGCCATGGCGAGCTGGGGCTGGATATTTACGCGATGCGCCCGCGTCTGGCGGAAAAGGGGCTGCGGTATTACGACCGCGCAGACGAGGTGGAGGAATAAATGGCGCAACGCGGAATCCCCTGTCTATGGATGCGCGGCGGCACCTCGAAGGCAGCCTGTTTTCTGGCTGACGATCTGCCTGCCGATCCGGTGCAACGTGATGCGGTGCTGCTGGCGGTGATGGGCTCGCCTGATCCCCGGCAAATTGACGGGATCGGCGGCGCCGATCCGCTGACCAGTAAAGTGGCGATTATCCGCCGCTCCGCACGGTCTGACGCCGATGTGGACTATCTGTTTGCCCAGGTGAACGTGGCGGCGGCCACCGTGGATTACGGCCAAAACTGCGGCAATATTCTTGCCGCCGTTGGCCCTTTCGCCATCGAGCGTGGTCTGGTTCGCCACGATGCGCCGCTCACTCGGGTGCGTATTTATATGGAGAACACGGGGCAACTGGCGGTGGCAGAGATCCCCTGCGATGCCGACGGGGTCGACTACGCCGGCGAGAGTTGTATCGATGGCGTGCCGGGCAGCGCCAGCCCGATCCTGCTCCATTTTCTTGATGTAGCGGGCTCCAGCTGTGGGGCGCTGCTGCCGACCGGCCGGGTTCGTGACCGTTTTGACGGCGTTGAGGTGACCTGCATCGATAACGGTATGCCGGTGATCCTGCTGCGCGCTTGCGACCTCGGTTGCACCGGCTATGAGACGCGCGAACAGCTGGATAATGACGACGCGCTTAAACGTCGCCTGGAGTCGATTCGCCTGCAGGCCGGGCCGCTGATGCAGCTTGGCGACGTCAGCCAGCGCACGGTGCCCAAGATGACCCTGATCGCCGAACCGCGACACGGCGGCGCCATCAGCAGCCGCACCTTTATCCCGCACCGCTGCCACGCGTCAATCGGCGTGTTTGGCGCGGTGAGCGTGGCCAGCGCTTGTCTGCTCCCCGGCTCTGTCGCGCAGGGCCTGGCGCAGGTAGCGCCAGGCGATACGCCGCTGCTCAGCGTTGAGCATCCGACAGGCGAATTTAGCGTAACGCTTCAGCTTGATGCTGACGGCGCCCTGGCTGGCTGCGGCCTGTTACGCACGGCGCGACTGCTGTTTGCTGGCGAGGTTTTTATTCCGGCCCGCGTCTGGCCGCGTGAGGAGTAATGATGACGATCGCGTTTATTGGTTTTGGCGAGGCGGGTGGCATTCTGGCGGCGGATCTGGCCCGTGAGCATGCGGTGACCATTTGGGATTGCAAGCTCAATGGCCCGGCGCGAGAGGCGATGGGCAAAAAAGCCCGTGATTCGCGCGTTCAGGTGGGAAATTCGCTGGCGCAGGCGCTGGAGAGCGCCACGCTGGTTTTCTCTACTGTGACCGCGGGTGAGGCGCTAAAGGTGGCGCAGCAGGCCGCCGCGCTGCTGCAGCCGGGGCAATACTTCCTCGATCTCAACTCCGTGGCGCCGGAGACGAAACGGCAGGCGGCTGAACATTTTCTGCCCGGCGCCTACATCGATGTCGCGGTGATGGCGCCGGTACCGCCGGCCCGATTGCAGACACCGTTATTGATCGGCGGGCCGCAGGCGGAGGCGATCGCGCCGCGTCTGCAGGGGCTGGGGCTGAATGCCCGCTATGGCGCCAGTACGGTGGGCCAGGTGTCGGCGATAAAAATGTGCCGTAGCGTGATAATCAAAGGTCTTGAAGCGCTCACCACAGAATGCCTGTTCGCGGCCCGTGAATATGGCGTCGAGGAGGAGGTGCTTAGTTCCTTGCATCATAGTTTCCCCTCTCTGGGCTGGACAGGAGCGTTCCCCGACTATCTGATCAGCCGGGTGGCGGAACATGGCATTCGGCGCAGCGAAGAGATGGAAGAGGTGGTGAAAACCCTGCGTGACGTGGGGAGCGCCGGGATAATGAGCGAGGCGATCGCGAAAAGCCAGCGCCAGCTGCCGGAGCAGATGGCCGCCCGTAGCCTGAGCTACAGGCAGCTGACGCCGTTTGACTGGAAAACGCTGGTCGCCAGGCTGAAATAACCGCTATTTGGCCGGACAGACGATTTTGTCGATTGCGGCCTGGTAGCTTTTTTGGTTATTGCGCTCTTTCGCCAGCGTTGCTTCGCGGACCGCGTTCTTGTTACCGTCGGTCGCCAGCACTTTATTGGCAAAATCGTTATCGCTGAGGTGGCTTGCTGGCGCACATTTTTCCTTCACCGCTTTGAGCACCAGCTGTTTTTGCTGTTCGAACTGCAGGCTTTGCAGCGGTGATTCGGCCCACGCCGACGTGGCGCTCAGGGCGGTGACCAGGCATACCATCCAACATGCTTTCATCAGGCTTCTCCTTCCGTAATCGCTTCCGTCAACTATATGCGCAGGCGCGAAAACACGCAAATAGTGGTCAGTTTAACTTATTGAAAATGCAATTTTTATCGCCTGCTCAGGCGGCTCTCACCCGCCGCCGCGAGTCGATGGCGATCAGCACCACCGACGCGAGGATCAGCAGAGTGCCCAGCCAGTCCGGCAGCGTGAAGGTGATCCCCAGCAGCAGGAGCGACAGCAGGGCGCTGCTCAGCGGTTCGGCGCAGCTGAGGATCCCGGCCTTCGCGCCGCCAATTTTCTGCGCGCCGTTAAGATAAAGGCTGAAGGTCAGCGAAGTACCGATCACCACCAGGTAGAAAAAGGCTAACAGCAGGCTACCGTTCACCACAAAATCGGTGCCCTGGCCGCCGTAAAACGGCAATAGCATCGCGCCGCCGAACAGCATGCTCCAGCCGACGATCGGCAGCGTCCCGTAGCGGGCAATCAACGTCGAGGGATAGGTGGTATAAAACGCGGCGGCAAACGCCGAGGCGATCCCCCAGAACAGCGCCGCCGGCGAAATCGACAGCGTCGTTGGGTTGCCGTGGGTCACCAGCAGAAAGGTGCCCGCCAGCGAGGTGCAGATAGCTCCCAGCACCAGCGGAGTGGGACGCGCTTTGCGGGCGAGGGCGAACCAGGCGACGATGATCGTAGGCGACAGAAACTGAAGCACCGTGGCCGTGGCGGCATTGGATTTTTCAATGGTCATCAGAAAGGTGAACTGCACGGTTAGCGCGCCAAACAGCGAGAAAAACAGCAGGCTGAGGGCGTCGCGGCGGTTTTGCAGCACGCGGAAAATGCGGTCGCCGTGAACAAAGCCGAGCATCAGCAGGATCAGCCCGGCGAACAGCAGACGCGTCATGGTCAGAAACGGCGACGACATCTGGCTTTCCTGCATAATAAACTGCGCACACACCCCGGAACTGCCCCACAGCACGGCGGCAATCAGTACGTTCAGCATCCCTTTTTTGCTGGAGCCCATCTTTTCCTCAAGCGAAATATGACAAAGGGGAATCATAGCATGCGCCAGCCCGGGCGGCGGGGCAGGAAATGGTAGTCGGGCGCGGCGGCGTAACGATGTTGCAGGCCCGGTAAGGCGAAGCCGCCACCGGGCACTACCCGACAGTCGCGTTCTAGCTTAAATCGACATTTTTACTGCCGAATAGCCAGGTGAGGACAAAGCCGCACAGGTAGGAGACCGCCAGCCCGCCGGCGTAGACCGCCATCCCGGCGTAAATTCCGCTGCCGGAGGTCATCAGCGGCAGCGCCACCAGCCCGGATGGGCCGAACACCGTGTTCAGGCCGACCGGCAGCCCCAGCCAGGCGATCAGTCCGACGAAGAACCCGCCGCAGGCGCCGCCGAGGCAGGCGGTGACAAACGGCTTCATCCGCGGCAGGGTGACGCCGTAGATCAGCGGCTCGCCAATCCCGAGGAAGCCCGGAATAATCGCCCCTTTAATCTGGGTTCGCAGCAGCGAATCGCGCTTCGCCCGCCAGAATAGCGCCAGCGCCGCCCCCACCTGCCCGGCCCCGGCCATCGCCAGGATCGGGAACAGCGAGTTAAAGCCCTGGGCGTCCACCAGCGCAAAATAGACCGGGACAAACCCCTGATGGACGCCGAACATCACCGCCAGCAGGAACAGGCCGGCCAGCACCGCCGAGCCAAACGGGTTGCCGTTAAGATGCAGGAACAGCCACGACATGCCGGTAAACAACCAGCCGCCAATCGGCATGATCACCGTAAAGGTCACCGCGCCCATGATCAGCAGCGTCACCGCCGAAGTGAGGATCATATCGAGGTTGGCCGGCATTACCCGCCGCACCTGGCGTTCAACCCACGCCCCAAGGATAGCGGCGATCAATACGCCGATGATATTGCCGCGCGGATCGATGCCGTGGCCGAAGAAGGTGGAAATGCCGGCGTAGAAGCCGCTGGTCGCCTCCGGGTTGTAGCCCAGCACGAACAGCGAGGCGATAATTGCGCCGTTCACGCCGGAGCCGCCGAACGCCTTCTGCGCGTTATAGCCAATCAGGATACTCAGGAAAGTGAACATCCCTTTGCTGAAGACCTTCATGTAGCCAATCAGCGCTACCAGGCTGGCGTTCGGATGGGCGTTCTCCAGCACGAAGATCTGTTCCGCCAGGGTGGCGAAGCCCAGCAGCAGCCCGACGGCGATAAAGCCGGGGATCAGCGGCGTAAAGATGGTGGCGAATTTGGCGAGAAACTTCTGCACCACGCTGGTCTGCTTGCCCTTCAGCGCCTGCTTTTTCTCCGCTGCGACGTCGGCCAGCGTCGGCGCGGCGGGCGCCTCCTCCAGCAGGACGTTCATCATCTCGGCGGCGGTTTGCGCCTTGCCGGGGCCGAGCACCACCTGGAACTGCTCGTCGCTGACGATCACCCCCATTACGCCGTCAATCTGGCGGATGGCGGCGCTGTCGGCCAGACTTTCATCGCGCAGGGTCAAGCGCAGGCGCGTCATGCAGTTGCCCGCCTGCGCGACGTTTGCGGCGCCGCCTACGTGGGCGAGGATCCGCGCTATCATTTCTTTCGTTATTTTTGCCATTGCCCGTTACCTGTCTGTCGGTGCTCAGGTGTTGCTGAGCGCCTTGCGGATATAGCCGTTGTTTTTTGCCAGCAGCGACTGCGCGTCTGCGGCACTTAAGTCCGCCAGCACCATCACGATCGCCGTTTTACAGTGGCGGCCGCAGGCCTCCAGCGCCTTCCGGGCAGTGGGACGATCGCAGTCGGTCGCCTCCATCACGATAGAGACCTGGCGCTCAATCAGCTTGGCGTTGGTCGCTTCGACGTCGACCATCAGGTTGCTGTACACCTTGCCGACGCGGATCATCGCCCCGGTGGAGATCATGTTCAGCACCAGCTTCTGCGCGGTACCGGCTTTCAGACGGGTAGAGCCAGTGACCACTTCCGGGCCGACCACCGGGGTGATCGCCACATCCGCCAGCTGGGCCATTTCGCCATGCGGGTTACAGCTGACGATGGCGACAAAGGCATTCTGACTATGGGCGTATTCCATGGCGCCAATGACGTACGGCGTGCGTCCGCTGGCCGCCAGTCCCACCAGCACATCGCGGTGGCTGAAGTTCAGGTTCTGCAGATCCATCGCCCCCTGCGCTTTGTTGTCTTCCACGTTTTCCACGGCGCTGAGAATCGCTTTATGTCCGCCGGCGATGATCCCCACCACCTGCTCCGGGCGGGTGCCGAAGGTTGGCGGGCATTCGCTGGCATCGAGGATCCCCAGACGCCCTGAGGTACCCGCGCCGATATAAATCAAGCGGCCACCGGCCTGCAGCGCCGTCGCGACCTTATCCACCACCTCGGCAATCTGCGGCAGATAGGGCGTAATCGCCTGGGCTACCTGCTGGTCTTCCTGGTTTATCACCGTCAGCATGTCGAGGGTGGAGAGGGTGTCAATGTTGGCGCTGTTGGCGTTGCGTCGCTCGGTCAGCAGTTTGCTCAGGTCGATACTCATAGAAACCTCGTTATTCTCAGTGGCGCGCAGTATAAGGAATTATTTATTCCTTGCCTGTGAAGAGTATCACGATTAGTACGCGGAGAATAATAGGAGAATGGTAGGTATGGCGGGAAATAGTGCGGTAATAAATCTGGAATATTTTATTACCGCAGCAGGAGATTAGCGCGCGCTGCGCGGTTTGCTGAGGCCCAGCAGCAGCGCCAGCAGGTAGCAGATGGCCATCGCGAGGCTCATTTTCAGCATCGTTTCACCGCCGAGGCCTGCCAGCGGCGCGGCGATGCCGCCGAAGACAAACATCAGGGTGCCCATCAGCGCGGACGCGGTCCCGGACTGCGCGGCATCGACGGCGCTCATCGCCTCCGCGCCAGCGACGGTGCTGATGCCGCTCATCAGCGACACGGTAAAGAACAGGCCGACCAGCGCCAGCACCGGCAGCTGCAGCCAGGCAAACAGCAGCATGATCGCCGCACAGCTCACCGCCAGCGTCAGGCCGCCGCGCAGCAAGCTTTCGGCGCTAAAGCGGCGCGCCAGGCGGGAAAAGATCATCGCCGCGATAATCAGCCCGATACCGTTCAGACCGAACAGCAGGCTGAACTGCATGGCGCTCATGCCGTATTCGCTTTGCATCACGAAGGAAGAGGAGCCGATGTAAGAGAACAGCCCGGCCATCATAAAGGCCTGAATCAGGCAGAAGCGCAGAAAGCGGCGATTTTTCAGCACCGGCTGGCTGCGTTGCTGGCGGGCGGCATGCGTTGCTGTGGCCGGGCGCGTTTCCCGCAGGATCGTCAGGCTCATCACCAGCAGCACGCCGCCGATGGCGGCCATCGTCCAGAAGAGAATTCGCCAGTCGAAGGCGGTGATAACGTAGCCGCCCAGCACCGGGGACAGCACCGGCGCAATGCCGTTCACCGTCATCAGCAAGGCGAAAAACTGGGTCAGCAGGGTGCCCTGGTATTTATCGCGGGCGATGGATCGCGACAGCACCGAGCCGCCGGCGCCGGCGAAGCCCTGTAAAAAGCGCCAGACAATCAGCATGTTGATATCCCGGGTCAGGGCGCACATCGCCGAAGCAAAGATAAACAGCAGCAGAGACAGCGCCAGCGGTTTCAGGCGGCCAATGCGATCGCTCAGCGGGCCGAAAAACAGCTGACCCAGGCCGAGGCCAATCAGCGCGGCGGTCAGCGACAGCTGGGTCTGGGTGCTGGTGGCCTGCAGCTGCTGAGTGATCTCCGGCAGCGCCGGCAGATAAAAATCCGTGCACAGCGGGCCGATACCCGACAGCAGGCCGAGGATCAGCGCCCAGGAGAGGGAAACACGTGGCATAACGATTCCTTACAGAAGCCGGGCGCGGCCGCCCGGCGGGTGAAATTAACTGGCGCCGCCGCCCAGCGACTGCCAGAGGGTGATCCGGTTATTGAGGTCGGTCTGCTGCAGGGACAGCAGCGTCGTCTTCGCCGACCACAGCGTGCGCTGGGCCGTAAGCACCGACAGATAATCGCCGACTCCGGCCTGATAGCTCTTCATGGCGATATCCAGCGATGTCTGCTCGGCGGCGACGTACTGCCGCTGGGCATCGAGCTCTTCGCTCAGCGTTTCCCGGCGCGCCAGCGCATCGGCAACGTCCTTAAAGGCGCTCTGAATCGATTTCTCGTAGGTGGCGATCAGCCCCTTTTTCTCCGCTTCCGCATAGCGCAGCTGCGCCAGGTTGCTGCCGCCGGTGAACAGCGGCAGGCTGATGGAGGGGGCGAACGACCACACCTGCATCCCGTGGCTGAACAGCGACGACAGCGAGTCGCTGCCGACCCCGGCGCTGGCGGTCAGGGAAATCGACGGGAAGAAGTTCGCCCGCGCCGCGCCGATATCGGCATTGGCGCTCTTCAGATTGTGCTCCGCTTCCTGAATGTCCGGCCGGCGCAGCAGCACCGACGACGACACGCCCGCCGGCACCAGCGCGATGCTGTTATCCCCGAGGCTCTCGAGGGTGCCGGGCAACAGGCTCTCCGGCACGGTTTCCCCCGCCAGCAGGTTAATGGCGTTTTTATCCTGCGCCACCAGCGTGCGATAGCTGGCGACGCTGGCGCGGGCCTGCTGATAGACGCTTTCCGCCGAGCTTACATCGCCGGCGGAAGCGGTACCCACCGCCATCTGGCGGGCGACGATGTTGCGCGAGTTTGCTGCGCTGTCCATGGTCTGCTGCGCCAGCGCCAGATTGCTGTTATCCGTCGCCAGCGTCACCCAGGCGGTGGTCAAATCGGCAATCATCGTCAGCCGGGTATTCTGCGCGGTGAATTCGCTGGCAAGCCAGGTTTCGCGCGCCGCGCGCGACAGGCTCTGGTTCTTGCCGAACAAGTCCAGTTCGAAGCTGGAGACCGCGCCGTCGGCCTGCGAAGCGGAGCTCAGGCCGCTGGCTACCGTTTTGCTGCGGGTATGGCTCAGCTCGGCATCGACAGTGGGAAACAGCGACGCCCGCGTCTCGCCGTACTGGGCGCGCGCGGCCTCGATATCGGCCAGCGCTTTTTGCACATCGCGGTTGCTGTTTAGCGCGATGCTGACCACTTTTTTCAGCCGCGCGTCATTGACCACTTTCTGCCAGTCGCCGACCACCGCCGTCGATTCGCCGTGCGCCCCGGGCAGGGTGGCCGGCACCGGCGCGGCCGGGCGATCATAATGCGGGTCAAGCGAGACGCAGCCCGCGGTCAGGAGCGCGATAAACATAAAACTCAAACGAAACATACCTTACTCCTGAGAAGGACGTTGGCGGGTGAAGAGACGTTTCACCAGCACGAAGAACAGCGGTACGAAAAACACCGCCAGCAGGGTGGCCGTCAGGGTGCCGCCGATGATGCCGGTGCCGATCGCCACGCGGCTGTTGGCTCCGGCGCCGGTGGCGATGGCCAGCGGCAGTACCCCGGCGATAAACGCCAGCGAGGTCATGACAATCGGGCGCAGACGGGTCTGCGCGGCACGGATCGCCGCCCGGGAGAGCGAATACCCCTCATCCACGGCGGATTCAGCGAACTCCACGATCAGGATGGCGTTTTTCGACGACAGGCCGATGGTGGTCAGCAGCGCCACCTGGAAGTAGACGTCGTTGCTTAAACCGCGCAGCGTCGCCGCCAGCGCCGCGCCGAGCAGGCCGAGCGGGATAACCATGATCACCGAGAACGGCACCGACCAGCTCTCATACAGCGCCGCCAGGCACAGGAACACCACCAGAATCGAGATGGCGTAGAGGCTCATCGCCTGGCCGCTGGCGAGCTTTTCCTGCAGCGAAATGCCGCTCCACGCCCAGGTGGAGCCCGCCGGCAGGCTGTCGGCCAGCTTTTCCATCTTGTCCATCGCCGCGCCGGAGCTGAAGCCGGCGGCGTTTTCGCCCTGGATCTCAAAGGCGGCGGAGCCGTTGTAGCGCACCAGGCTTTCCGGGCCGTATTGCCAGTGGGTGGTGGCGAAGGCGGAGAACGGCGTCATGCTGTTATCGCTGCCGCGAACGAACCATTTGCCGAGGTCCGACGGCACCGCGCGCGCGTCGCTTTCGCCCTGGATATAGACCTTTTTCACCCGGCCGCGATCGATAAAGTCATTCACGTAGGTACCGCCCCAGGCGCTGGAGAGCGTATCGGTCACATCGCTCAGCGACAGCCCCAGCGAGACGGCTTTGTTATTATCGATATCCACCTGCAGTTGCGGCATCTGCGGCAGGTCGTTGGCGCGCACCGACTGCAGCTCGCTGCTCTGGTTGGCCGCCGCCAGCAGCTGGCTGCGCAGCTTCATCAGACTGTCGCGGTCGGTACCGCCGCTGGCCATCAGTTCGAAGGTGAAGCCGTTGCTCTGCCCGAGACCGTCCACTGACGGCGGGGTCATGGCGAACAGGGTGGCGTCGCGGATCGTCCCCAGCTCTTTGGTGGCACGCAGGGCAATGGCCTGGGCGGTATTGTCGTCCCCTTTGCGCTGCGACCAGTTTTTCAGCGACACGAAGGCCATCCCGGCGTTCTGGCCGCTGCCGCTAAAGCTGAAGCCGTCGACGGTGAAAATGACGTCGGTATTGGCTTTCTCTTTGGTGAGGAACCAGTCGGTCACCTGGCGGCGCACCTCAGCGGTACGCACCGCGGTGGCCCCGGCGGGCAGGGTGTACTGGACCATGATCTCCCCCTGGTCCTCCACCGGCAGGAAGCTGCCCGGCAGCTTCCACATCGCCAGCGCCATCGCCCCGCAAATCAACGCGTAAGCGCCCATCATCACTGCGCCCCGGCGCAGGCCGCCGAGTACGCGGCGCTGGTAGCCTGCTTCCGTGCGCCCCCACAGGCGGTTAAAGGCGCCAAAGAACCCTTTGGTGTGTGGTTTGGAGTGGCTGAGCAGCGCGCCGCACAGCGCCGGGGTGAGGGTTAGCGCCACCACCACCGACAGCATCATTGCCGAAATAATGGTTACCGAGAACTGGCGATAGATGACCCCGGTCGATCCGCCGAAGAAGGCCATCGGCAGGAACACCGCCGACAGCACCAGGGCGATCGCCACCAGCGCGCCGGAGATTTCGCCCATCGATTTTTCGGTGGCTTCGCGGGCGGGGAGCCCTTCGTCGCGCATAATGCGCTCGACATTTTCCACCACCACGATGGCGTCATCCACCAGCAGGCCGATCGCCAGCACCATGGCGAACAGCGTCAGGGTGTTAATCGAGTAGCCGAACAGCGCCAGCACCCCAAAGGTGCCAAGCAGCACCACCGGCACCGCCACCGCCGGAATGAGCGTCGCGCGGAAGTTCTGCAGGAACAGATACATCACGCAGACCACGAGAATGATCGCTTCGAACAGGGTCTGAATCACATCCTCGACCGAGATTTTGATGAACTCGGTGCTGTCCTTCGGATAGGCGATATCGTAGCCCTGCGGCATCTGACGCTGGAATTCGGCGATTTTGCTTTTCACCAGGGTCGCGGTGTCCAGCGCGTTGGCGCCGGGGGCCATCATCACCGCGATCCCGGCGGCCGGATGGCCGTTCAGATTAGCGGTAGCGGTGTAATCCTCGCTGCCCATCTCCACCCGCGCGACATCGCTCAGGCGCACCACCGAGCCGTCGGCCTGGCTTTTCACGATGATCGCTTTGAACTGGTCAGGGGTTTGCAGCCGGGATTGCGCCCGCACGGTGGCGGTCAATTGCTGGGCATTGGACGACGGTAGCGCGCCGATTTTACCGGCGGAAACCTGCACGTTCTGCGCCTCAATCGCCGACTGAACGTCGGAAGGCATCAGCGAGTAGGAGGCGAGTTTGGTCGGGTCCATCCAGACGCGCATCGCGTATTCGGCGCCGAATACCTGCAGGCTGCCGACACCCTCCACGCGCGCCAGCGGGTCCTGCATATTGCTGACCAGCCAGTCGGAGATATCGGAGCTGGTGGCGCGATTGGTTTTGTCATACACCGCGAGGATCAGCAGGAAGCTGCTCTGCGATTTTTCCACCGTTACGCCGGACTGCTGGACTTCGCTCGGCAGCCGCGATTCCGCCTGCTGGACTTTGTTTTGCACCTGCACCTGGGCGGTGTCCGGGTCGGTCCCTTGCTCAAAGGTGACGGTGATGCTGACCGAGCCATCGGAGCTGCTGGTGGAGCTGAAGTAGAGCAGATGGTCGAGGCCGGTAAGCTGCTGCTCGATCACCTGGGTGACGCTGTTCTCCAGGGTTTCGGCGGACGCCCCGGTATAGGTGGCGGAGATTTTCACCGCCGGCGGGGCGACGTCCGGGTACTGGCCTACCGGCAGGGTGCGGATCGCCAGCACCCCGGCGAGCATAATCAGAATGGCGATCACCCAGGCAAAGACCGGGCGACGTACGAAGAAACGGGAGAACATCAGGCATTGCCTCCGTTATTGTTGACGGCAACGGCCTTCACTGTCTGTCCGGGGGCCACTTTACTGGTGCCTTCGACAATCAGCTTATCGCCTGCTTTCAGGCCGCTCAGCACCAGCCATTTATCGCCATAGGTGTCGCCGGTTTCCACGGTACGCTGCTCAACTTTGTTGGCGGCATCGACCACCAGCGCCGTGGCGTCGCCTTTGGCATCGCGGGTGATCCCCTGCTGTGGGGCGAGGATCGCGTCGTTCATGATGCCTTCATCGATGCGCGCGCGGACGAACATCCCCGGCAGCAGGACGTGCTGCGGGTTGGGGAAGATAGCGCGCAGGGTCACCGAGCCGGTGGATTCATCGACGGCGACTTCGGTGAGCGCCAGACGCCCTTTTTCCTGGTAGGTACTGCCATCTTCCAGGGTTAACGTCACGCTGAGGGTGTCGCTGTTGCTGGCCAGGCTTTGTTTGCGTAAACGCAGGAGATCGACGCTGGATCGCGTCAGATCGACATACATGGTGTCGAGCCCGCGGATCGTCGCCAGCGCGGTATCCTGATCGGCGGAGACCAGCGCCCCCGGCGTAACCGACGAGATGCCGATGCGCCCGGCTATCGGTGCGGTGACGGTGGTCCAGTTCAGGTTGATGCGCGCGCTCTCCAGCGCCGCTTTCTTCGATTCCACGCTGGCCTTGTCCTGGGCACAGGTGGAGGCGGCGTCGTCGGCATCCTGGCGGGAAACGCCGTTATCCCTGACCAGCGACGCGTAGCGCTGGGCCTTCTGGCAATCGGAGACCACCAGCGCCTGGGCCTGTTTCAGCGCGGCCGCCGCTTCGTTCCAGGTCGCGCGATAGCTGGAGGGATCGATCTGGTAAAGGGCCTGCCCGGCCTTCACCATATCGCCTTCGGTAAACAGGCGCTTCTGGATGATGCCACCCACCTGGGGGCGTACTTCGGCGCTGAGCGAGGCGGTGGTGCGCCCGGTGAGCTGGCTGACTACCGGCACCGGCTGGCTTTGCAGGGTGACCACGCCCACTTCCGGCGTGGGTTGCTGCGGGGCAGATGTCTGCGCATTATCGCATCCGCTAAGGAGAAATAATGCTGTCGCGATGGGAGCTATGATGTATTTCATTATATTTTCTCAAGATATAAGACGTCCGCCCCGTTTATTTAAAAACGAGGGAATAGGTTGGGCGCTGAGGCATTTTCGGGTGAGCGAAAATGACAAAAAAGGAACACAGATGTTCCTGAACGTGATTGTTATTGTGTCTCCGTTGAAGCCAACCTCTTCGGTCTTCAGGAGGTGAAAAGCGCATCTCCTCTGGTTTTGTGGTGAGAATGATAATTCTCATTTTTCTCCATTATACGATCCGCCGCGATAATGGAAAGGTTTTTTTGCTTACTTTTAGAACGCAAAAAATTAAGGCAAATAATCATGGAGAAAATAAGAATATTTTGTGAAAGTGGAGAGGGAAAATAACCATTCGGCATCGCAATACTGGAGATAGTTAATGATACTAATCATTACAAAAAGCATTAATCCCGACGATCAACAAGAATTGCTTGCCGGTCTGCGGCAGTATAATCAGCAGTATCTCGATGCGGCGCAGTTTGGCGATCTGGGGGTTTACTCCCGCGATGCGCAAGGGGTGATGCAGGGCGGGCTGATTGCCAAACGCAAGGGCAACTGGCTGTGCATTGAGTATCTGTGGGTTAGCGAGGCGACGCGCGGGCGCGGGCTGGGGAGCGAGCTGATGCAGGAGGCGGAACAGCAGGCGCAGGCGCTAGGTTGCAGCCATCTGCTGGTGGATACCTTTAGCTTCCAGGCGCTGCCGTTTTATCAGAAATTAGGCTATCAGCTGCAGATGTCGCTGCCCGACTTCCCCCACGCAGGCATGCAGCGCCACTATTTGTCGAAGGCGCTGTAACGATCCTGGTATCCCCGGGCGGTCAGGTACCCTACCTGTGGTTGTGCCGGATGGCGGCTGGCGCCTTATCCGGCCTACGTTCCGAGCGGCCTGTTATTGATATACCCACTTGCGCGACTGAAACTGCCGGTGCTGGCGGCCTCAAAATCGCTGAGACGTTCCCGGAAGGCCGGGGCAGCCCGCATGGATGCGGGCTGAGGGCCGTGTTTTGCACGGACGCTGCCTCGGCCCGACCCGAAGCCTGCAGGGATAAGTCGAAGGCACCGCGCAGCGGCGATTTTGCTGGCCGGAGCCCGGGGGTACAGGGGGCGGCGGCGACTGGCCGCCCCCTGTGCGCTCCCTGCGGCATAAGAGACATAACGCAGAAGATCAACCGGGAGCGCAATCTGCCGGGAATTAACATAGAAGTTGTAGCCCTGCTAAGCGTAGCGCGAGCAGGGAAACTCCCGGATGGCGGCGCGTGGCGCCTTATCCGGGCTACAAAAGCGTCAAAACCACGCCTTAACCTCCGACGCCGTGGCCCATTAACGCCAGCGCGTGGCTGATGATGGTCTGGCGGTTGACCGCCTGTAAACGCGGATCGCTGTGAATGCGTGAAAATGGCACCAGCACCAGGCTAATCACCGTGGTAAACAGCAGCTCCGGCGACAGCGCCGGATTGATCTTGCCCTCCAGCTGCCAGCGACGCACCGTCTCCAGCATCACCTGAAAACGCTCCTCGCCGAAGCGGGCATCCATATGCTGACGCAGGATCGGCATCTCGCCGATGATCTCCTGCATCCACAGCGGCGCAAACCAGGCGTTTTTCTCCGCCATATGCGCCAGCGTCTCGACCATCATCGTCAGCGCCAGCACCGGATCCTGCGGATGATCGACAAAAATGCGGCTGATGTGATTGCGCAGCGGCATAAAGCGCTCCTCAATCAGCTGGGTCACCAGCGCATCCCGGGAACTGAAGTAGTAATGCAGCATCGCCGGCGTCACCCCGGCCTCTTTGGCGATGGCGTTCAACGATACGCGGCCCGCCCCGTCGCGGGCAAACAGCATCAGGGCAATGTCCATCAGCTGTTCGCGATTGGCAGTATCCGGTTTTTTACCGCGCGGCCGACCCGGGCGGCGGGGGGCATCCTGATCCTTTTGTGCTGTCATGGTATGGCGATCTCTTGACCCGACTCATTCTTTCACTAAATATTAATTATGCATTTAATTAATTTCAAGCGAGCGTTGTAATGACTTCTGAAGTCGCTAACCCACCGGTGCAGTCGATACGCCTGCTGTTCAGCGCATTGCTGTTGGTGATGTTGCTCTCGGCGTTGGATCAGACCATTGTCTCCACCGCGCTGCCGACGATTGTCGGCGAACTGGGCGGGCTGGACAAGCTTTCCTGGGTGGTCACGGCCTATATTCTCAGCTCCACCATCGCGGTGCCGCTGTACGGGAAATTCGGCGATCTGTTCGGTCGCAAAATCGTGCTGCAGGTGGCGATTGGGCTGTTTCTCGTCGGCTCCGTGCTCTGCGGGCTGGCGCAGAACATGACCCAGCTGGTGCTGATGCGCGGCCTGCAGGGGCTCGGCGGCGGCGGCCTGATGGTGATCAGCATGGCGGCGGTCGCCGACGTCATCCCACCCGCCAACCGCGGCCGCTATCAGGGGCTGTTCGGCGGTGTTTTTGGCCTGGCGACGGTGATCGGCCCGCTGATCGGCGGTTTTCAGGTGCAGCACGCCTCCTGGCGCTGGATCTTCTATATCAACCTGCCGCTCGGCCTGTTCGCGCTGCTGGTGATCGGCGCGGTATTCCACAGCAGCAATAAACGCAGCCAGCATCAGATTGACTGGCTGGGGGCGATTTACCTCAGCATGGCGCTGTTGTGCATCATTCTGTTTACCTCGGAAGGGGGCAGCGTCCACGCGTGGAATGACCCGCAGCTGTGGTGCATTCTGGCCTTCGGCATCGTGGGGATCATCGGCTTTATGTACGAAGAGCGGATCGCCATCGAACCGATTATTCCGCTGGCGCTGTTCCGCAACCGCAGCTTCCTGCTGTGCAGCCTGATTGGCTTCGTCATCGGCATGTCGCTGTTCGGGTCAGTCACTTTCCTGCCGCTCTATCTGCAGGTGGTGAAGGAGGCGACGCCCACCGAGGCCGGGCTGCAGCTGATCCCCCTGATGGGCGGCCTGCTGCTGACCTCGATTATCAGCGGGCGGATTATCAGCCGTACCGGTAAATATCGCCTGTTCCCCATCCTCGGCACCCTGCTCGGCGTGACCGGCATGGTACTGCTGACCCGCATCACCATTCACTCGCCGCTGTGGCAGCTGTACCTGTTTACCGGCGTGCTGGGGGCGGGTCTGGGGCTGGTGATGCAGGTGCTGGTCCTGGCGGTGCAGAATGCTATGCCGGCGCAGATGTACGGCGTCGCCACCTCCGGCGTGACCCTGTTCCGCTCGATTGGTGGCTCGATCGGCGTGGCGCTGTTTGGCGCGGTGTTCACGCACGTGCTGCAGAGCAACCTGCAACAACTGCTGCCGGAAGGCGCGGTGCTGCCGCCGGGAATGAATCCGGTGGCGGTCCAGCACCTGCCCGCGGATATCCGCCTCGACTACCTCGACGCCTTCGGCGCGGCGATCCACGCGGCGTTTCTGATGGCGGCCGGCATTATGGCGGTGGCGTTTGTCCTCTCCTGGCTGTTAAAGGAGGCACCGCTGAAGACCGCGACGCATTAAGCGGCCCCGGCGATGCGCAGCAGTGCCTGACGCAGCGCCGGCACGGCAAAATCGATAAATTTGCGCAGCTTAAGCGGCGCCAGATCCCGTGCGGTATACAGCAAATGGACCGGCGCGGGGGCGGGCTCGACGCTTTCCAGCAGCAGACGGAGCTCCCCGTGGCGCAGGCCATCCAGCGCCTGATAATGCAGTAAGCGGGCCACCCCCACCCCCAGGCGCGCAGCATCGGCGGCGCTCTCTGGCGTGGTGACGGATAGCACCGGCGGCAGGTTAATCAGCTGGTCCTCGCGCTCAGCGGCGCGAAAGCGCCAGCCGCGATAGGGCATCGGCGATTCAATGCGGATGATCGGCAGCGCCGCCAGATCGCGCGGCCGTTGCGGCTCGCCGTATTTCGCCAGCAGCGCCGGATGGGCGCAGACCACAATCCGCATGGTGCCGAGGCGGGTGGCCACCATGCTGCTGTCCGCCAGGTCGCCAATCCGCACCGCCAGATCGACATGGTCGCTCACCAGGTCGGCATTGCGATCGCTGAGCAGCAAACGGACGCGAATTTGCGGATAGCGGGCGATAAATTCACCGATCACCGGGAGAACGTGCTGACGGCCAAACATCGTTGGCGCAGAGATCACCAGCTCGCCCTTCGGTTCCTGATATTCGCCCGTCGCCTGGCGTTCGGCGTTTTCCACCTCCTCAAGGATCCGCCGCGCGGCGGCGACATAATCGACTCCGGCGTCGGTGAGCGTCAGTTTGCGGGTGGTTCGCGCCAGCAGGCGCACGCCCAGCGCGCTCTCCAGCTCACCGATATGGCGGCTGACGGTGGTCAACGGCATATTCAGCGCCCGCGCCGCCGCCGACATACTCCCCAGCTCGGTCACTTTCACCAGTAGCGCCATCGCGCTTAATCGATCCATTATTCTCCCGTTTTCCGGAAAGATGATTGCCACTTTACCCATATTATCATTCTTCACAGTACAGTCCATGATGGCGCCAGACAACAGGAGGCGCTATGGCAGCAACCTTTCTCGATATCGCCATCACCCCGGACGTGATGGATGTGCAGCACGAAATGGGCAGCGACACGCTGTGGCAAACGCCGCACGGTCGCCGCCAGGCCGACCGCTTCGGCGACAGCGAAGTGGGGATGATCGCCACCCGCGACAGCTTTTATCTGGCGACGGTGTCGCAGAGCGGCTGGCCCTACATGCAGCATCGCGGCGGCCCGCCGGGGTTTCTGCATCTGCTGGATGACACCACCCTGGCGATGGCCGATTTCGGCGGTAACCGCCAGTACATCACTACCGGCAATCTGCGCGGCAGCGACCGGGCCTGCCTGTTTTTGATGGATTATCCGCGCCGTGCCAGGCTGAAAATCTACGCCACCGTCGAAGTCCTGGCGGCAGAGGACCATCCGCAGCTGCTGGCGCAGGTGGCGCCGGCCAACTATCGCGCCCGCATTGAACGTCTTTTTCTTTTTCATTTGCAGGCGTTTGACTGGAACTGCCCGCAGCACATTACGCCGCGCTACAGCGCGCAGCAGGTGGCGGAGTACAGCCAGAACCTGCAGCAACGTATTCATGACCTGGAGCAGGAGAATCAGCGCCTGCAGCAGCAATTAGCCTCAAAAGGAGACTCCTGATGAATGAGCAACGTCCCCCGTTACCGCCGTTTACCCGCGACAGCGCTATCCAGAAGGTCCGCGCCGCGGAAGATGGCTGGAACAGTCGCGATGCCGAAAAAGTCGCTCTGGCCTACACCGTGGATAGCGAATGGCGCAACCGCAGCGAATTTGTCCACGGCAGGGGGCAAATTGTTGAGTTCCTGCAGCGAAAATGGCGCAAGGAGCAGCAATACCGGCTGATTAAGGAGCTGTGGGCATGGCAGGAGAATCGCATTGCCGTGCGCTTCGCCTATGAGTGGTGCGACGACAGCGGCAACTGGTTTCGCTCGTATGGCAATGAGAACTGGGAGTTTGATAAGCACGGACTGATGCAGACGCGCTACGCCTGCATCAACGACCTGCCGATCGCCGAAAGCGAGCGCCTGTTCCACTGGCCCCAGGGGCGCCGCCCGGACGATCATCCGGGGCTAAGCGAATTGGGACTGTAAACAGGCGCGCGACGACGGGTTAATCGGCTTTCGGGAAGTCGACCACCGTGTCGTTAACCCGGTTCACCATGTTGGTGAACAGGATGGCGCTGATGGCGCTGATAATCTCAATCACCTGCTGGTCGCTAAAACCGGCGTTGCGCAGCGCGGCGACGTCGGCTTCCGGCAGCGTACCGGTGGTGGTCACCAGGGTCTGCGCGAATTTCACCAGCGCATCAAGCTGCGCCTCTTCCGCATACTCCCCGCGGCGCAGGGCGTGGATTTGTTCGCTGCTGAAGCCGGCTTTTTTCGCCATCAGGGTATGCGCGGCCAGACAGTAGTCACAGCCGGTGGCTTCGCTGACCGACAGGTTAATCGCTTCCAGCTGTTGGGCGCTGAGGCTGCCTTTATGGAGCATCGCATTGTGCGCCAGCGCCTGCTGCAGCGCCGCCGGCGAGTGGCCGCCGATGGTGAGATAGGCGTTCGGCACTTTGCCCATCGCTTTTTTGATCCCGGCGAAAATATCGGCGGCTTTGCCGGTGGCGTCTTGTTCACGGATATCTGCTAAACGGCTCATGGTTAACTCCTGTTGTTATCGAGGGTGTGTTGGCAATGGGGTCATCTTAGGCGCTTGCCGCATGCTAGACTGGCGGTCTTCGTCTCACCTTTTTGTCTTATCGTCTCAGGAGAAGCATGGACAGTCTCAGTCATCTGCTGGCGCTGCTGGCGCCGCGCTGTGAAGTGAACCTGCACTGTCGCTTCGGCGGCCGCTGGCAGGCCGGGCACCAGCAAATGCGCAGCGGCGTGGTGCCCTGGCACGTGGTGCTGCGCGGCGAGGGGCGGCTCAACGTCGGCGGCCAGACTCATCACCTGCGCGCGGGAGATGTGGTCCTCCTGCCGCACGGTTCGCCGCATCTGATGGAGAGCCTGGTGGAGTGGGGCCAGGTGCTGCCGGTAGCGCACCGGTTTAACGGCACGGTGACGGAAATGCGCGCCGGCCCGGCGGAGGGGGCGCTGGAGATGCTGTGCGGCGAATTCTATTTTGGTCCGCACGTCAGCTGGCTGTTCAGTGAAGCATCGACGCTGATCCATCTCCATACCGATGCGCGTGAAGACTGCCCGGAGCTGGACGCGCTGCTTAATATACTGGTGCGCGAGAGCCTGGCGCAGCGTCCCGGCGGCAGCGCTATCGTGCGCAGCCTCGGCGATACGCTGCTGGTGCTCCTGCTGCGCATGCTGCTTGGCGAGCAACAGCCGCCCGGCGGACTGCTGCGTCTGATGAGCGATGAACGCCTGATGCCGGCGGTGCTGGCGGTGATGGCGACCCCGGAGCAGCCGTGGACGCTGGAAACCATGGCCGCCCGTGCCTTTCTTTCGCGGGCCACCTTTGCCCGTCATTTTGCCCGCGTCTATCACCTGACGCCGCAGGCGTGGCTGTCGCAGCTGCGAATGGCGCTGGCCGCCCGGCTGCTGCGCCTGGAGCGTCAGACCAACCTCGAGGTCATTGCCGAACGCTGCGGCTTTCAGTCGCTGGCGTCCTTCTCGAAGCGCTTCAAAATGCGCTATGGCGTGACGCCGGGCGAGTGGCGACGGGGCTAGCGCCTCGCGTTTCGCGAAGATGATTTTATTTCCAGTTGCGTGGTTTGCTGTTTATTACCCGACCCGAAAGTCGCTATAGTTTTGCACGAAAAAAACAATGACAGTCAGGACAGACAGGGTGAAGAGGATGAGATTACGTTTACGGGCCGCCGCCGCAGTGATGCTGGCGGGTCTGGCGCTGGTCGGCTGCGACCAAAAGGGTAATGAAGCGAAGCACATTAAGGTCGGCGTGATTAACGGCGCCGAGCAGGATGTGGCGGAAGTGGCGAAGAAGGTGGCCAAAGAGAAGTACGGTCTGGACGTCGAACTGGTGGGATTCAGCGGCTCGCTGCTGCCTAACGAATCGACCAACGCCGGCGATCTGGACGCCAACGTCTTCCAGCATCGGCCTTTCCTTGAGCAGGACAACAAAGCGCATAACTATCATCTGGTGGCGGTCGGCAATACCTTCGTCTTCCCGATGGCCGGCTATTCGCGCAAGATCAAGTCAGTCGCCGAACTGCAAGACGGCGCGACGATCGCCATCCCCAACGACCCGACCAATCTCGGGCGGGCGCTGCTGCTGCTGCAAAAAGAGAAGCTGATTACCCTCAAAGCCGGGACCGGCCTGCTGCCGACGGCGGTGGATATCACCGATAACCCGCGTAACCTGAAAATTATGGAGCTGGAAGGGGCGCAACTGCCGCGCGTGCTCGACGATCCCAAAGTCGACGTGGCTATCATCAGCACCACCTACCTGCAGCAAACCGGGCTGTCGCCGGTTCGTGACGGCATCTTTATCGAAGATAAAAACTCGCCCTACGTGAACATCATCGTGACCCGGGAAGACAATAAAGACGCGGAAAACGTGAGGGAGTTTATGCAGTCGTACCAGTCGCCGGAGGTGGCGAAGGCGGCAGAGACTATCTTCAACGGCGGCGCGGTGCCGGGCTGGTAAGCCTACACACAGGGAGAGGCGCGTATGGTACGCCAACGGCAGGCTGACCTGCTGCTGATTGCCGCGACGGTGATTGCCGCCTGCGGCTGGATTTTTTCCCGCGAGGCGATCGCCGGCATGCCGGTATTCGCGTTCCTTGGGCTGCGCTTTTTCTTCGCCGCGCTGCTTCTGCTGCCGTTCTGCCGCGGTTTTCGCCCGCAAAAGCAGCACTGGCCAAAACTCATCATCAGCGGACTCTGGTTTGCGCTCAACCTCTGCCTGTGGATCTATTCGGTCTCCACGACGGCGTCGCTCGGCGAAGGGGCGTTTATCATGAGCCTGTCGATGATGTTCGTCCCGCTAACCGCGTGGGTGATGATGAAGGTGCGCCCGCCTCGCGCCTGGTGGGAGTGCCTGCCGATCGCGGTGGTAGGCCTGGGGCTGCTCAGTCTGCATATGCCGATAGCCTTCCACCCCAGCCAGGGCTGGTTTTTGCTGACGGCGCTGGTGCAGTCGATCTGGTTCTGTTACACCAGCCGCTGCGCGCGTGAAGTACCGCTGATCCCCCTGACCACCGTGCAGCTGGCGATCACCGGTATCGTCGGGTTGACCATCTCCGCTGCCGTTGAACGCTGGGACCAGCCGATGACCCTGCCGACTCTCGGCTGGCTGGTGGCCAGCATTGTCATCGCCACCAGCCTGCGCTTCGGTCTGCAGATGAAGGGGCAGAAGTACGCGGCGGTGGCCAGCGCCGCGATCATCATGGTGCTCGAACCGCTGCTGACGGTCATTGCCGCCGCGCTGTGGTACGGCGAACAGCTGCCGCTACAGAAGATTATCGGCGGCGTGCTGATCCTGGTGGCCCAGCTGTGGTTCCGCTGGCGGATGCTTAAGCCGTAAGCGGGCCGCTTCGCCGCTGCGCCATCAGCTGCAGCAGCGGCACCAGCGACAGCCCGTCCGGCATCTCGCCGCGGGCGATCAGCTGGTTTATCTCGTCGAAGGTAAACCAGCCGGTCTCCATCACCTCATCCTGATCTGCATCCATCCCCACCCAGCGTAAACCGGTGGCCAGCCAGGTGATAAACAACTGATCGCTGCTGCCGTAGGAGGGGTTAAAGCGAATGATCTCCTCAACGCGTTGCGCCTGCCAGCCGGTCTCTTCCCGCAGCTCGCGCAGCGCGGCGACCGCCGGATCTTCCCCTTCATCGACGCCGCCTGACGGAATGGCCCACACCACCTTGTCGATCAGGTAGCGGTAGTGGCGAATCAGCAGTACTTTCTCATCCTGGATGGCCACGATCCCCACCGCCGGGCGCGGGTAATGAATGGAATAAAAGTCGCGGCGCTCGCCGGAGGCGACATCAATACCCACCTTACACATGCTGAACCACGGCGTCTCGGCGATGACCTGCGGGTCGTGCATATCGGCGGCGGTCAGTTTCTTTTTCATCGTGCCACTCCTGTCAAAAATTGAGCCTTAAGAACAACATAGCCGGAGGCGGATGGCAACTGCCGCAGGTTGGCCCGATTTCATCGATCATTGTCCAAATGCCCCTGTTGAGCCAGGCTAGTACTCAGTACGATGTTCGTCAGATGACCCCACTGAGGAACACCAACATGAACATCACCCACATCCGTAATGCGACCCAGAGGATTGACTACGCCGGGAAAAGATTTCTCATCGACCCGATGCTGGCTGACAAGGGCGCCTGGCCAGGTTTTCCTGGCACTGCGCGCAGCGAGCTGCGCAATCCGCTGGTTGAGCTGCCGTTTTCCCGCGATAAAATTATCGACGTTGATGCGGTGATCGTCACCCATACCCATGACGATCACTGGGACGCGGCGGCGATCGCCGCGATCCCGAAAACCCTGCCGGTGTTCGTCCAGCATGAGGCCGACGCCGCGCTGCTGCGCAGCCAGGGATTTCAGGATCTGCGCCTGCTGTCGGCAGACAGCGAATTTGCCGGCGTGCGCCTGCAGAAAACCACCTCCGGCCAACACGGCAGCGACCGTACCTACGCGGTGCCGGCGATGGCTGAGCGCCTGGGAGAAGCCTGCGGCGTGGTGTTTCGCCATCCGCAGGAGAAGACGCTGTGGCTGATGGGGGATACCATCTGGCGTGATGACATTGCAGCCGACCTGCTGAAGCTGCGCCCGGACGTGGTGGTCCTCAACGCCGGCTACGCCCACGTCATCGGCTTTGGCCCGATAATCATGGGCAAGGAAGATCTCCTGAACGTGCACTTCGCCCTGCCGGAAGCGAAAATCATGGCTATCCACCTCGAGGCGGTCAACCACTGTCTGGTGAGCCGGGAAGAGATGCGCCAGTATGCGGTGGATAATCAGATTGCCGATGTGGTGAGTATCCCGCAGGATGGGGAAACCGTGGTTTATTAACATGCGCAAGGGGAAAGGACGATGAAACTCACCGACGTGGCGATTGTCGCTGTAGAGGGCTTTAGCCCGTTTCACTACGCCGTCCCCTGCATGCTGTTTGGCGATTCGGTCTCTGAAATCAAACGCTTTCATCTGCACATTTGCGCCGAGCGGCCGGGGCTGCTGCGCGCCCGCGATGGTTTTGCGCTGTACGCCACCGGCGATTTCGCCGCGCTGGAACAGGCGGATATCGTGGTGGTGCCTTACTGGGGCGAGGTCGATCGGCGTCCGCCGCAGGCACTGCTTGATAGCCTGGTGCGGGCGCGGGATAACGGCGCGGAAATCGTCGGCCTGTGTCTCGGCGCGTTTGTCCTCGGCTACGCCGGGCTGCTGGACGGCAGGCGAGCGGCGACCCACTGGGAGTTCGAGCAGGATTTCCAGCGCCTGTTTCCGCAGGTGCAACTGGATATCAATGCCCTGTATGTCGATGACCAGCGAGTGATCACCTCGGCGGGCACCGCGGCGGCGCTGGACTGCTGTCTGTATCTCATCCGCCAGCGTTTCGGCAGCCTCGCGGCCAACCAGATCGCCCGGCGGATGATTGTTTCGCCGCACCGCGAGGGCGGTCAGGCGCAGTTTATCGCTCAGCCGGTGCCGAAAAACACCCGCGATGCACGGATTAACTGCCTGCTGGATTATCTGCAGCAGCATATTGCCGAGCCGCACAGTCTCGATTCGCTGGCCCGGGTGGTGGCGATGAGCCGCCGTACCCTGACCCGCCACTTCGCCAGGGCGACCGGGATGAGCATTACCGACTGGCTGACCGCCGAACGTCTGCGCCGCAGCCAGAGTCTGCTTGAGGCGGGCGATCTGCCGGTCGAGCAGGTGGCGGAGGCGGTGGGCTATCTTTCAGCGGTCACCTGGCGCCAGCAGTTTAAAGCGCGCTTTGGCGTCAGCCCGACGGAATGGCGGCGCACCTTTCGTCGCGGCGCTTAGCCGGCGAGGGTCGCACTGTCGATCACGAAGCGGTATTTCACGTCACCCTTGACCATTCTTTCCCAGGCTTCGTTGATCTCATCGCCGCGGATCAGCTCGATATCGGCGACGATGCCGTGTTCGGCGCAGAAGTCGAGCATCTCCTGGGTTTCCGGGATACCGCCGATCATCGAGCCGGCAATTGACCGGCGGCGGAAGATCAGATTGAACACTTCCGGCGATGGATGCGGCGTGGCCGGAGCGCCCACGAGGGTCATGGTGCCATCACGTTTCAGCAGCGTGGTGAAGGCATCGAGATTGTGCGGCGCCGCCACGGTGTTGAGGATAAAATCGAAGCTTTTGACGTGGGCCGCCATTTCGTCTTCATTGCGCGACACCACTACGTCATCGGCGCCCAGCGCTCTGGCCGCATTACGCTTGGATTCCGAGGTGGTAAAGGCCACCACGTGGGCCCCCATGGCGTGGGCCAACTTGATCCCCATATGCCCGAGGCCGCCGATGCCGACGACGCCGACTTTTTTACCCGGCCCGACGTGCCAGTGGCGCAGCGGCGAGTATGTCGTGATCCCGGCGCACAGCAGCGGCGCGACGGCGGCCAGCTGCGCTTCGGGATGGGTTATCCGCAGCACGTAGCGTTCATTGACCACGATCTGCTGTGAATAACCGCCAAGCGTGTGTCCCGGCGCGTCCTGGGTCGGCCCGTTATAGGTCAGCACCATATGGTCGCAGTAGTTTTCCAGCCCCTCAGCGCACTCTTCGCACTGTTGACAGCTATCGACCATGCAGCCGACGCCCACCAGATCGCCGACGGCGTAGCGCGAGACGGCGTTGCCGACCGCGGTCACCCGACCCACAATTTCATGCCCCGGCACGCAGGGATAGAGCGTTCCCGCCCATTCCGAACGCGCCTGGTGGAGATCGGAGTGGCAGACGCCGCAGTAAGCGATGGCGATCTGTACATCCTGTGGCCCCGGCTCGCGGCGGGTGATGGCCATTGATTCCAGCGGCTGGCTGGCGGAGTAGGTACCAATAGCATTGATCAGCATAGCGAAACCTCTTCTTGATGAATGGACTCAATAGAACGGGAGGGGAATGCGGGTGGTCAGTGGCATCGATAAGCGTAGCCTGGACTGGCCGAGATGCGAGGGGGAAAGCGGTTGAGAAACCCTCAGGCGCGGCGTTAGCCAGCGCAGTAAATAATAAGGTGGCCTTATCTTTATCGCCGCTAAGCCTTATAGGTATTTACGGCAAATAATATTATTTAATCCTGTAAAATAGAGAGAAATAATTATTGTAGATAACGATGCTTACACTCTTTTTATCTCCGTAACGTCTTGTCTTTTATTCGTTATTTCACCTGTTGATACTATGATTCTCAACGAATC